>Ga0070661_100000014_pt1 | contig 158652 bp, 149 predicted proteins | sample KBSC43metaG_FD_64663 | JGI IMG/M metagenome (GOLD analysis project Ga0070661, IMG submission 64663) | Corn rhizosphere microbial communities from Kellogg Biological Station, Michigan, USA - KBS C4-3 metaG | ecosystem: Host-associated > Plants > Roots > Rhizosphere > Soil ... | reverse complement strand
CCACCGCCAGAAGCGCGCCAAGAGCATGACGGCAAGCCCGCTCGACGACGTACCCGGGATCGGGCCGAGCCGGAAGCGCGCCTTGCTCATGCACTTCGGAACGGCGCGCGCGGTCAGGGGCGCCGCGCTCGAGGATCTGGAGAAGGCGCCGGGCATATCGAGGACGATGGCGCGATCCATTTACGACTATTTCCATCCCTCGGGCTAAGGTCTCCCGGTGACAGGACCCTCGCGCCCCCAGGCCGCGGCCGCTCCAGCGGCGGAGCGAGTCGCTCTGCCGATGATGATCGGCGCTCGGACGATCCTCCGCCTGCGCCGGCGGCTGGTGCGGATCCCGCTTGGCCTTCGCGAGGTCCTTTCGGACGAGCTTCCCGACCTTCCGGCGCTCGAGGAGGGGGCGGACGGCTTCCTCGTCAACTCGCTTCCCAATCCTTTGCTGGAGCGGCTTCGAGCGGGCCGGCCGGGGCTCAAGCTCTTCGTCCGGCAGCGTTACCGGCGAAGCTACGCGTCGCTCGAAGGCGGGTTCGAGGCCTATCTCGCCCGATTCTCGCCGAAGAGCCGCTCGACGCTCAAGCGCAAGCTGCGCCGGTTCGCCGAGCGCTCCGGCGGCGCTCTCGACCTGCGCCTCTACCGCACCGAAGCCGAGGCGGATGATTTCTACCGCCATGCCCGAGCCGTCTCGGCGACCACCTACCAGGAGCGGCTGCTCGGCGCCGGGCTTCCGGAAGGGGAGGGGCCGCTCGCGTCGATTCGCGCCCTCGCCGCCCGCGACCAGATGCGGGGGTGGGTCCTGTTCCTCGACGGACGGCCGGTCAGCTACCTCTACGCGCCGGCCGACGGCGATACCCTGATCTACTCGCATCTCGGCTACGATCCGGCGGCCGCCGACCTGTCGCCGGGAACGGTGCTCCAGTTCGAGGCGATGCGGCAGCTGATGGACGAGGGGCGGTTCGCCTATTTCGACTTCACTGAGGGCGAGGGGCAGCACAAGCTCCAGTTCGGCACCGGCACCGTCGACTGCCTCGATGTCCTGCTGCTCCGGCCGGGCGTTGCGAACCTTCTCGCCGGCCATGCCCTCAACGGCTTCGACGGCGCCGTCGCCGCGGCGAAGAAGGCCGTCCGCCGCTTCGGGCTCGAGCGGCTGGCGCGCCGCATACGGCGCTGACGTGCGTCTGACCGCCATGGCGATCGTCTGCGCCGTGCGGGCGCATGGCGAGCATGGCGCGGTGGTCCGCGCCTTCACGCCCGCCGACGGAATGCAGCCCGGCTACGTCCGAGGCGGCCGCTCACGGCGGCTTCGTCCGGTGCTGATGCCCGGCAACCTGGTCGCGGCGGAATATCGGGCGAGGACGGACGAACAGCTCGCCCAGCTCAGCGTCGAGCTCACCTCCAGCCGGGCTCCGCTCTTCGCCGAGCCGCTCCCGGCGGCCGCGATCGACTGGGTGACCGCGCTCACCGCCGCCGCGCTTCCCGAGGCTCAGCCTTATCCGCGTCTCTACGAGGCGCTCGACGGGCTTCTCGCCGCGATCGAGGCGGCGCCGGCGGCGCGCTCCTGGGCGGCGGCGCTGGCGCGCTACGAGCTGCTCCTCCTGTCGGAACTGGGCTTCGGGCTCGACCTTTCCGAATGCGCCGCCACCGGAACGACGGAAGATCTCGCCTTCGTCAGCCCTAAAAGCGGCCGCGCCGTCAGCCGGGAGGGGGCAGGCGCGTATCGCGACCGCTTGTTCGCGCTTCCCGAATTCCTTCGCACCGGCGCCGCGGCCGATTGGCCCGACATCCTCGCCGGCCTTCGGATCACGCGTCACTTCCTCGCCCGCGACATCCTCCTCGACCGCCAGGCCGACCTCCTCGCCGCGCGCGAGCGCCTCCTCGACCGGCTCGAGCGGATCGCCGGATAGCCCCCTAGCCGGCTAGCCTTACGCCCGTCCGGCCAGCCACTCCTCGATAGCCGAGGCGATCCGCGGCGCGGCCCTGCCGTCGCCGAAGGCGAAGCAGGGCCGCGACATCCGGGCGAGCTTGGCTGGACTGGAGAGCAGGGAGCGGACGGAGTCGAGGATCCGTGCAGGATCGGTCCCGACCAGCTCGAGATTGCCGGTCGCCAGCGCCTCGGGCCGCTCCGTCACGGAGCGCAGGACGAGGACGGGTTTGCCCAGTGCGGAACCTTCCTCCTGAAGGCCGCCGCTGTCGGTAAGGATGATCCAGCAGCGCTTCATCAAGCCGACCATGGCGCCGTGGGAGAGCGGCTCGTGCAGATGGATGTCGGCCACGCCCTCGAGCTGGCTCTGGACCGCGGCCCTCGTCGTCGGATTGGTGTGGAGCGGAAGCTCGACCGTCACCGGCAACTCGCGGACCAACTGCCGAAGGGCGCGGCAGACGCGATCGGCGCCGTCGCCCTGATTCTCCTTGCGGTGGCAGGTGACGAGGATCGGCCGCCGCCGGCCGGCGAGGGGCGGCTGAGGCGGAAGCCGGACGGCCGCTTCGAAGAGGGCGTCGATGCCGGTATTGCCGGTCACCAGCACCCGCCCCTTCACCCGCCACTCCCGGTCGAGATTCTCCGCCGCCCGCTCGGTCGGCGCGAAGAGGAGCGTGGACAAGGCGTCAATGACCACCCGGTTCCCCTCCTCCGGCCAAGGCTGGCGAAGGTCGAAGGAGCGAAGCCCCGCTTCGACATGGCCGAGGGCCACTCCGCAGTCCCAGGCGGCGAAGGCCCCGGCGAGGGCGCTGGTCGTGTCGCCGTGGACCAGGACCAGATCGGGCCGTCCCGAGGCGAGGGTGCGGCACAGCAGGCGATGAAGGCTCTCGCGGAGCGTGACCGCGGTGCGGCGGCTCGGATCGAAGCGAAGCTCCGCCACGCATTCGGGCCGGACGTCGGGGAAAAGCGGCGCCAGCCCGGAATGCTGCCCGGTAAGAAGCAGCCGGTGCCGCAGCGAACGGCTTCGGTCCAGGGCCCGGGCGAGGGGAGCCATCTTGATCGCCTCGGGACGGGTCCCGACGATCGAGACCACCAGCGGCCGCGACGGCGGCGTTGCGCCCAATCGCCGCTCTCGCGACCACGAATCCGGATCATCCCCCATCCAGGGACGGAGAATGTCACGTTTTCATCGTAAAACAAATATTATCTGAGCAATATATTCGCTAAGCGTGGAAATCGGCTCCCGCTCCGGCGGCGCTCCGGAAGCTCGAGGTGCGCCGGACCCGGCGAAGCAGACGCGCCCAAAGCGAGGTCCGGCTCCTGACCGGGGGCAGCCATGGCGTCGGCTCCTCGACCGGCGGGGCGGCGGTATAGATCTGCAGCTGCTCGGGCAGGCGCGGGCGAAGAACGATCCGCGGCCGGTCCCGCAATATGTCCTCCGCCTCGGAGAGGGCGCGGACGAGATCTTCTTCGCGGAACGGTTTCGACAGGCAGCCCATGGCGAGGTCCGAGACGGCGAAGCCGGGCGCGCGCCCGGTCGTGAAAAGGCAGGCTATGCCACGGTCGTGCAACCTCGCGGCCACTCCGTAGCCGGAGCTTCCGTTGGCGAGCTGGAGGTCGACGAGGGCGAGCTCCGGCGGATCGACCTCGGCCGCGGCGAGGGCGCTGTCGAGATCGTCGGCGATGCCGGTGACCCGATAGAGCGGGTTGAGCTCGATCAGGCGCTTCAGCGTATCGGCGAGCAGCGGCTCGTCCTCGACGATCAGGATGTTGAGCACGGTCCCTCCCCAGCGGCCACCTCGGGCCGTGCCGATTCTTGCCCGGGGAGGGCTGCAACGCCATGCGATTCAACAGGATTTGCGGCGAACGATTCCGTATCCGCGCCGAAACGAGCGGCGCCTTCTAACCCGCGCCCGCGCGGACCGCCTGCTGCCAGGCGAGATCGGCGAGCGGCTCGAGGCTTGCCGCCATCCGGTCGGCATGGGCGGAGGCGGCGGTGCCGCGCGCCAGCCGCCCCTTGATGCCGTGAACGATCGCGGCGAGCCGGAACATGTTGAACGCCATGTAGAAGTCGAGGTCCCTTATCCCGTCGCGTCCGGTCCGCCGGCAATAGGCCGCGACATAATCCTCCTCCGAAGGGATGTTGAGCGCGGCGAGGTCCCGACCCGCCAGTCCGGTGGAGACTCCGGCGGGCATCCGATAGACCATCAGGTGATAGGTGAAGTCGGCCAGCGGGTGCCCGAGCGTCGACAGCTCCCAGTCCAGCACCGCCAGCACGCGCGGCTCGCTGGGGTGGAAGATCATGTTGTCGCAGCGAAAGTCGCCGTGGATGATCCGGGTCTCGTCGTCGCCCGCCGGGATGTTGGCGGGAAGCCACTCGGCCAGACGGTCCATCGACTCGACCCGGCCGGCCTCGGTGTCCCCGAGATATTGCTTCGACCAGCGCCCGATCTGGCGCTCGAAATAATTGCCCGGCTTGCCGTAGTCGCCAAGTCCCGCGGCCTCCGGATCGATGGCGTGAAGCGCTGCGATGGTCGCGTTCATGGCGTCGAAATAGGCCCGCCTCTCCTCTCTCGGCACCTGGGGGAAGTCGGCTTCCCAGAATATCCGGCCCTCGACCATGTCCATGACGTAGAAGGGGGTCCCGACGACGCTTTCGTCCATGCACAGCCCGTGCACCGCCGGCACCGGGAAGCCGAGCCGCCCGAGCGCCGCGAGCACGCGATATTCGCGTTCGACCGCATGCGCTCCGGCGAGGAGCTTTCCGGGAGGCTTGCGCCGAAGCACATAGTCGCCCCGCCCGGTGCGAAGCCGGTAGGTCGGATTGGACTGACCGCCCTTGAACTGCTCGACGACGAGCGGCGGCCTGAAATCCGGCACTTCGCGGCGAAGCCAGTCCTCGAGCCGCGTCTCGTCGAAACGATGCGCATTGCGTACCGCCATCGTGCCACTATTCTGGGTGCTTCTGTCCATCATCCTCAACTTTCCGCGTCGGGCGATCCCGTTTGAACAAGCCTACCTTATCCGGCACCGACCCGCCCTGGGAAGAACGGCAGCCGTCGTCGGCGAAGCCGGCGACCCGCCGCGGCACGGTCGATCAGCTTTTCGAGAAGGTTACTTCGAGCTTTACCGGGCTGATCAGCCGAATCGCCTTGTCCTACGAAGCGGACGCGGCGCTTCGGCGCGAGCTCATCCAGGACATATTGCTCGCCATCTGGCTGGCCCTGCCCAATTACCGGGGCGAGGCATCGCTCAAGACCTTCGTCGCCTCGATCGCCCAGAAAAGATGCATCTCGCACGTCGCCAAGCAGTCGAAGGAGCCGCGCCAGATCGAACTGCCGGTCGATCTCGTGTCGACGGCTCCTCCGCCCGACGAGATCGCCCTGAAGAACGACCAGAAACGCAGGCTCGTCGAATCGATCCAGGTGCTTCCTATTCCGCAGCGGGAAGCTATCGTCCTTTGCCTGGAAGGATTCAGTTATGGTGAAATGGCCGAAATACTAGGGGTGACTCCTAATGCCGTGATGCTGCGCTGCCAGCGCGCCAAGAGCACCCTCAAGTCGATCATGGAGCGCCGATCATGAGGGAACCGGGCTTCGAGGAATTCGCCGACCTGTGGCAGGATCCGGCCGATAACGAGCAGGAGGTCTTCGAAGCGCTGGCCCGGCGGGCGCGGCGGCACGGCCGGCTGCTCGCCTACGGGGATCTCGCCTGGGGCGTGACGATCGTCGCGAGCCTTGCCCTCGGTACCTTTATGACCCCCCACCCGACGATGATCGTCGCCGCGCTGCTGCTGGTGGCGCTCACCACCGTGGTGAGCTGGCAGCGGCGGAAGCTGCGGCAGATGTCGTCGACGCTGAACACGACCAGCCGGACCGCCTTTCTCGAAAGCAGCATGCGCTACGTCACCGGGAAGATGCGCCGGGCGATGATCGGCATCGTCGTCAGCCCGATCGGGATGGTGCTCTCCGTCCTTTACAAGATGAACCTGCGGGACGAGCATTTTTGGGAGCACCCGCTCGTGGACATCGGAGCATGGTTGATGTCGTGGCGCGCGTGGTTCGGCTTCAGCTTCCTGACATTGGTACTGGTGTGGCTGATCGCCTCGCGGCGCAGAAGTCGTGCTGAACTGCGCCATCTGCAGCAGCTTCAGCGCGATTATAGCGAAGAAGGGCAACTGGAGGGGGAGTCTTTTCCCCAGGGAATCCCCTGATTATCCACCCGAATAACCACAAAAAGTTTTGAGCTGGACGAATGGTTTTGCTCCGGTATCCCCCTTAAGACGTGACGGAGCGCGCCAGTGTGCCGGGGCTGAAGCCAGCCTTGCCGCTTTTTCGCTCCCACCATGCAAAGGGGCTCAAGGAGGGAAGACCAATGAACAAGATTGACATCAGGAAGGTGCCGGAACTCAAGACGGCAGTCGGAATCCACGGATCGTTCAAGCAGACGGAGGTTGGCGGGCAAGGGTGCACTAGCATCATGATCGCGCTGGTGAGCGGCCAACAACTGTAAGAAGGGCGGGAGGGGCGGCAGCGCTCCTCCCCCACCAAATGGAGTGACGTAGATGATGATCGGGGGGGCGTTCGCCGCGTGGCTCGGCGACCGGCCGGCGCGCGCAAGCTCCATGGCGAGGCGCAAGAGCATCGCCCGTGAGTTCGCGGCCCTGCCCGAAGTCGCGCGACTTGAGGCGGAACTGGCGGCCATCCGTGACAAGCGAGCCGAGCCGATCCTGGCGGCGGCGCGCCGCTTTGTGGAGTCGCCCGGCATGGCCGAGCGCGCGATCGGCGATTTCGTCGAGGCGGCTCTTCGGGATCCGTTCTATAGGCCGCATACGACAATCGTCGGCAGCCCCGTTTTGTCCGGGCTGCTGCTGTTCGAACATCCGGCGCTGACGGTGCAGGCCGCGGTTCTTCGCGCCGACGCGATCGCCGCCAAGCGCGCGGAGCGGACAGGTGGCGCTTCGATCGCCTTTTCCGGAGAGCGGGCCCTGTTCCGTTTCATCGACGGCGGCGGGGCGACATTGTCGTTCTGGGAGGCGCCGCCGATCCGACCCGCGTTCACCGCCGCCGCCAGCGGCCGCTGCCGGCTGGTCGAGCGGCGGAGGGTCGAGGATGGCGAGACGATCGAACTCGATGGCGCATCGCAAGCGTTCGTCGTTGACCGCGCTCCGCGCGACCTCTTCTACCTCCAGGCAAGCACGCCGATCGGCGCAGCGCCGGTCCGCGTCGAATATGATTTCGCCACCCTCGCCTTCATCGGGGCCAGCAGCACCGACGAGGCGAGTTCCCGAATGCAGATGATGCTGGCCCTGCTTCGCATCCTCGACCGGCAGGACGCGGTGCCGGTATTCCGCATGATGCTGGAGGCCGAGCATTTCTATACGCGGTGGGAGACGATGCGGGAGCTTCTCGCGCTCGACGCCGGGGCGGCGCTTCCGCATCTGGCCGCATTGGCCGAGGCCGACCCGCATCCCGAGGTGCGCGAAGCGGCCGCCCAGACGCTCCACACCTTCTTTCCGGAAGCCCGGAGTGCCACGAAGGAGGTCCAGTCGTGCCTCGCCTGATCGAAGGGGAAAGCGGCGCGGCGAGCGAGCTTGGTGACCTGATCGAAGCTCTGGAGACTGGCGGATTCGATCCCGAGGATGAGGACAGCCTCGCGGCCTTCGCGCCCGACCTGCGCCGGCTGGCGGCAAATCGACGTTTCCTGGGCGATCTGATGATCGAGGAGCTGAAGCAGAGCTGCGCGGGCCAAGTCGCCGGCAACCATTATGGGGCGCAGGTGATCCTGCTCCACGGTGCCAGCCGCAAGTTCATGCTGCGCGCCAATTTCTGGCCCTCCGCCGCGGACAGCGCCGTCGTCAGCAGCGGCGAGCGCGCCTTCTTCTACGGAGTTCCGCACGACCACAATTTCAGCTTTCTGACGGTCGGCTATGTCGGCCCGGGCTATTGGAGCGACTATTACGAATATGATTACTCCCGGACGGCGGGCGTCGTCGGCGAGGCGGTCGATCTGCGCTTCGTCGAGCGCTCGCGGCTTTCGGAGGGCAAGGTGCTACTCTATCGGCGCCACCTGGACGTCCACAACCAGCATGCGCCGGACTCGCTTTCGGTATCGCTGAACGTCATCGCCCTGTCCGACGCCAGCGACTTTTACGATCAGTACAGCTTCGACCTGGAGCGGCGCCGGATCAGCGGGATCATCAATCGCAACGGCCTCGAGACTTTGGTCGCCCTCGCCGGCCGCCTCGGCGGCGACAATGGACGCGACCTGATCGAGGATTTCGCGCGGGGCCATCCGAGCGACCGGATTCGCTTCGCCGCCTGCCGGGCGCGCGCGCAGGCGCTCGCCGGCCCCGACGAGCGGGCGGCATTCTATGACGAGACGGCGGCTTCGGACCGGGGCTTCGTTCGGGCCATGGCCGAGAGGGAAGCGCGCCGGATCCGCGCCGCGCGCTGCTGGTACGACCGCTCGCCTATTCCCGAAGAAGCGCCTTGAGCCTTAGCCGGGAGGCGTGGAGCAGCGGCTCGGTGTAGCCGGAGGGCTGGGCGCGGCCCTCGAAGATGAGCGCCCGTGCCGCCTGGAAGGCGAGGTTCGACTCGAGGTCCGCGGTCATCGGCCGGTAGGCGGGATCCCCTTCATTCTGGCGGTCGACGACGGCGGCCATCCGGCGGAGCGTCTCATCGACCTGCGCTTCGGCGACGATTCCGTGACGAAGCCAGTTCGAGACGTGCTGACTCGATATCCGGCAGGTGGCCCGATCCTCCATCAGTCCGACATTGGCGATGTCCGGGACCTTCGAGCAGCCGACTCCCTGCTCGACCCACCGCACGACGTAGCCCAATATCCCCTGGACGTTGTTGTCGAGCTCCTCGCTTATCTCCGCTTCGGTCCAGGACCGGTCCGGCGAGACCGGGACCGAGAGCATGTCGCTCAGCCGCGCCGGCGCCCTCGAGGCGAGCGCGCGCTGCCGGGCGGCGACGTCGATCCGGTGGTAATGAAGCGCGTGAAGCGTCGCGGCGGTGGGGGAGGGGACCCAGGCGGTGCTCGCGCCAGCCTCGGGGTGTGCGCCCTTCTGCGCCAGCATGTCGGCCATCAGATCGGGCATCGCCCACATCCCCTTGCCGATCTGCGCCCGGCCGGCGAATCCGCAGGCGAGGCCGACGTCGACATTGTTGTCCTCATAGGCCTTGAGCCAGGCCGAGCCCTTCATCGCGCCCTTGCGGATCACCGGGCCGAGCTCCATCGCGGTGTGGATCTCGTCCCCGGTGCGGTCGAGGAAGCCGGTGTTGATGAACACGATCCGGCCGCTCACCGCCGCGACGCAGGCGGCGAGATTGACGCTGGTTCGCCGCTCCTCGTCCATCAGCCCGAGCTTGATCGTGTTGCGCGGAAGCCCGAGCAGATCCTCGGTGCGCGCGAACAGCCGCTCGGCGAACGCCGCCTCCTCGGGTCCGTGCATCTTGGGCTTGACGATGTAGATCGACCCGGCGGGGCTGTTGGCGCGCGCGCCGCGAAGATCGTGGAGCGCGATCAGAGCGGTGATCACGGCGTCGGCGAGGCCTTCCCGCACCTCCTCCCCGTCGATCCGCATCATCGGGTTGGTCATCAGGTGGCCGACGTTGCGAACGAACATCAGCGCCCGGCCCTTGAGAGCGACGGTGCCGCCGTTCGGCGCCTCGAAGAAAAGGTCGGGCTCGAGCCGGCGTTCGACCGCGCCGCCGGCCTTGGGGACGCGAGCGGCGAGGTCGCCGCGCATCAGGCCGAGCCAGTTGCGGTACACGGCCACCTTGTCCTCGGCGTCGACCGCGGCGACGGAATCCTCGCAATCCATGATCGCGGTGAGGGCGCTCTCGACCACGATGTCGGCGATGCCGGCCTTGTCCTCCCCGCCGATCGAGTGGTTCCGGTCGAAGATCAGTTCGATGTGCAGCCCATTCTTCCTGAACAGCCGCCCTTCCGCGCCCTCGCTAATCCGCCGCCGCCCGACATAGCGGGCCTCCCGAGCGTCGAGGAAAGTCTCCGTCGCGTCGGGCCCCTCCAGGTCCGCCCAGCTTCGTCCCTCCGCCGGCGGCAGTATCTCGTCCAGATAAGCGCGGCCCCAGGTGACGACCCGCGCTCCGCGCGCCGGATCGTAGCCGCCCGCCGGCGGACGGCTGCCCAGCACGTCGGTGCCGTAGAGCGCGTCGTAAAGGCTGCCCCAGCGGGCATTGGCGGCGTTGAGCGCGTAGCGGGCGTTGCTGACGGGAACGACGAGCTGAGGCCCCGCGACGGCCGCGACCTCGGGATCGACGTCCTGTGTCCCGATCGTGAAGGGCTGGGGCGGATCGACCAGGTAGCCGATCTCGCGGAGGAACTCCTCCTCGTCGGCCGGATCGGGAGCGCGCCCGCCCGATTCCCGATTACGCGCGTCGATCCGCGCCTGCAGGTCCTCGCGGACGCGAAGCAGCCGGCGGTTCTCGGGCGTCAGGTCGCGAAGAAGGGCGGAAAAGCCGAACCAGAAATCCGCCGGTTTTATTCCCGTCCCCGGCAGCGCCTCCTCCTCGAGGAAGCGGCGAAGCGCCGGGTCCACTTCGATTCCGGAGATCAGCTCATATTGCGCCAAGGCCCGGCCCCCTTATTGTGTCGGGCGCCGCCCTAAACGCTGCCCGTCGGAGAATCCATGCGCTTGCTCGCCCTCCTCGTCCTGCTCCTCGCCGCCGAGCCCGCCTCGGCCGAGGAGCCGCCGATCCTTCTCCATCCCGCCCGAGTCTTCGACGGAGTCGATCCGCGCCCGCACGAAGGCTGGTCGGTGCTCGTGCGCGGCGACCATATCGTCGCCGCCGGCCCGAACGTAACGGTGCCGGCGGGCGCAAGGGTGGTCGAGCTGCCCGGAACGACCCTGATGCCGGGAATGATCGAGGGGCATTCGCACCTCTTCCTCCACCCTTATAACGAGACGAGCTGGGACGATCAGGTCCTGAAGGAGCCGCTGTCGCTGCGCACCGCGCGGGCGGTCGCGCAGGCGCGGGCCACCCTGGCGGCCGGCTTCACCACCGTCCGCGATCTCGGCACCGAGGGCGCGGGCTATGCCGACGTCGGCCTTCGCCAGGCGATCGAGCAGGGCATCGTGCCCGGGCCGCGGATGCTGGTGGCGACCCGCGCCCTGGTCGCGACCGGCGCCTACGGCCCCAAGAGCGGCGATCCCGAATTCGCGGCGCGCGGTGCGGAGGAGGCCGACGGGCCGGCCCTGGTCGCCGCCGTGCGCCACCAGATCGGCGCCGGCGCCGACGTCGTGAAGCTCTACGGCGACTATCGCTGGCGCCCCGGCGAGCCGAGCCGGCCGACCTTCTCGGAAAGCGAGATCCGGGCCGCGGTGGAGGCTGCGCACAGCGCCGGCCGCGAGGTCGCGGTGCACGCCAGCACGCCCGAGGGAATGCGCCGGGCGATCCTCGCCGGGGTCGACACGATCGAGCATGGCGACGGCGGCACGCCCGAGATCTTCCGGCTGATGAAGGAGAAGGGCGTCGCCTTCTGCCCGACCGTCGCTGCGGGCGACGCGATCGCCCGCTACCGCGGCTGGAACGGCGCCGCTCCGGAGCCCGCCGGGATCACCGACAAGCGGGCGAGCTTCAAGGCCGCTCTGGCGGCCGGCGTGACGATGTGCATGGGCGGTGACGTGGGAGTCTTCAGCCATGGCGACAATGCCCGCGAAATGGAGCTGATGGCCGCCTACGGAATGCCCGCCCCGGCCGTCCTGGTCGCCGCGACGTCGGGCAATGCGCGCATCTTCGGGCTCGCCGACCGGTTGGGGGCGGTGAAGCCGGGGCTGCTCGCCGACCTGGTCGCCGTCGCCGGCGATCCGGCTCGCGACGTGGCGGCGGTCCGCCAGGTCCGAATGGTGATGAAGAACGGCCGGATCTTCCTCGGCCCGTGACGGATCAGCCCGGACTTCCCTGGGCCAGAGCATGGTCGCGAAGGCGTCCGGCCTCGACGTCGAAGCGATCGAAGCCCCAGTGGCGCGAGGCGCGGAAGATCGGAACGCTCCGGGCGATCCGGACGCAGGCGGCAAGATGCTCGCCGGTCCGTCCGATCGTCTTCAGGTAGCCGCCGCGATAGGTGTTCTCGACCAGCATCTCGACGGCGTCGACTCCGTTCAGCCGCTCGATCCCCGCCTGATCGCCGGCCTCCGCCTGGCGGAGCAGGTAGATTGCGTTGAGCGGCAGAGGCTCGAGCGCGGCGTCGGCTCGGGTCGGGACGTCATATTTGTCGAGCTGGTCGAACGAGCGGTCATAGGCGCCCGAGTCGCGCCCGCTCGCTTCCAGCGCCTGCCTCCACAGGCGAAGGCGGGGTATTCCCGGGTAGGCGAGGGCACGGCCGGCCGGCGAGAAGCCGATCACGCAGACGTCGTCGGCGAGGACGGGATCGCCGCGGTCGTGAAACCAGGCGGCGATGGTCGACTTGCCCGCCCCCGAATGGCCGGAAAAGGCGACGGCCCGGCCGCCGACGTCGATCGCGTTGGCGTGGAGGGGCAGAAGGCCGCGCTGGTGGAGCAGGGCCCCGAAAGCCGAGCCGAGCAGGAACAGGCGCAGATTTCGCTCCGAGGCCTCCGGGGCCGGATCGACGACGATCTCGGCCCCGTCGCGGATCAGGAAGCGGCCGACCTTCGGGATGAAGAGCAGGGTGCCTTCGGCGATCCTCGAATAGCCCGGCGGATGGTCTCCCGGGGCGACGGCGCCGACCAGGATCTCGACGTCGGGCGTGCCCGCCTCGGCCATCGGGGCGAGGCCGGCGAGACCGATCTCGGACCGCAGGCCGAGGCCGAACAGGCGATAGGTACGAGCTGGAGAAGAATTCTTCACGGCCCGGGCCATAAAGCCGTCAGCGGCCCGCGGCCACGGCGAAATGGCCGCTCGTCAGACCCTTAAGAAGACCGATCCGGTAGGCGCCGACGATGCTCGGCTTTTCCCAGCCGCCCGCCGGCCAGTCCCGAACCAGCGCGCTCAACCCCTCCACGTCGACGAGGCTGGAAGCGGTCGGGTCCGAGGCGATCGAGTCCAGCAATCGGGCCGCTCCGGCGCGATCCCTCGAAAGCCCTTCGTGCCAGTCCGCGAACTGGTAGCCCTTGCGGCGTTCGTCGAGCACCGCCGGCGCGATCCGGTCGGAAAGGGCGGCCCGGGCGAGCGGGCGGCGGACTCCGTTCTTCATCAGCATGTCGAGCGGGAGGGAGAGGCAGAAATCGATCAGCCTCGGATCCGCGGTCGGATCGCGCTTGTCGATCCCCCAGCCGCCGAGGATGCCCTTGCGGTGCTCGCCCCAGTCCATCTCCATCAGGGCGTCGGCGGCCTCCGCGAAATAATCCTTTCCACGTCCGCCGGGGGCGGCCTCCAACGTCCTCTCGGCGGCGATCGCGTCGCGAAGCCGTGGGTGAACGGGGTTCATGAGCGAGGCGTCCGGAGCGGAGGAGAAGCGTTCCAGCCTGCTCAGCAATCCAGCCGGAAGCCACGGCGCGAAGGAGCTGGCCGCCACTCCGCGGAGGCGGGCGCGGCCGCTCGCGACCATGTGCAGGGCCTCGCCCGACCAGGCGCGCCAGCGGCCCTCGCGAAGGAAGTCGGCGAGAAGCGCGTTGGGCGCGGCGCTGATCGTCCAGTTGCCGATCTCGCCGCTTAGCAGGACCTTGGCGCCCGCCGCGCTCGCGGCCTCGCGTATCTGCGACAGCCAGACGTGGTTGCACAGGTTGAAGACGGGGCGCTCGAACAGGCTTGCATAAAGGTCGAGATCGGCGAGCGGCGAACGGCCGGCGCCGGGCAGCGAGACATGCTCCATGTTGGGGTGGAGGGCGGCCGTCGCCGCGGCGAGCCCGCCTTCGTCGCCCAGCCGGTCGAACGGCATCGGCTCGGATCCCGGGCGGCCGGGGACGTGGGTGAAGGCGATCACCCGGCGGCCCGACGGCGCCGCCAGCCTGGCGGCGGTGGCGGCGACGGCATTGCTGTCCCAGCCCCCGCTCAAATGGGCCGCCACGACGTCGCCCGCGCCGCGGAGCCGCCGCGCGACCGCCGAGTCGAGCTCGGCCCGGAACGCCTCGACATGATCCTCGAAGCTCTTCAGCCCGAGCGCGCGCCGGCGGGGCCGCCAATAGCGCCGGCGGGTCGCGCCGTCCGGCTTCACCGTGACGACATGCCCGGGCTCCACGCGCTCGACATCCGAATGGAAGCTTCCCGGCCCGGCGCGCCCGAGCCCGCCGAGATGACGCAGCAAGGTCGTCTCGTCCGGCCGCCGATCGATCGAGTCGAGCGCGTGGAGCCCGCTTGGCATGGAGGCGAAGGCGACGAACCTTTTGCCCCGGTGCCAGAAGAGCGGCCGCTGGCCCAGCGGGTCGCGGGCGAGGAGCAGCCGGCGCTCGTGGGCGTCGTAAAAAGCGAAGGCGAAGTCGCCGAGCAGCCGTTCCGCCGCCGATTCGCCCCAGCGTTCAAGCGCGTGCAGAAGCAGCGTCGAATCGGCCATGGCCGCGACCCGGCCGGGCTCGAGCCCCAGGGCGCCGGCGAGATCCTCCCGATTATCGAGTCGGATGTCGGCCACCAGCGCGAATCGCCCCGCGCCGCCGGTCAGCGGCTGAACGTCGAACGCGTCTTCCGGCAGGAGCGGGTGGAGCCGAACCGCGAGGGCGAGGTCGCCGAGGACGCTTGAGCCGGGCCGCGACCCGTAGCGCGACTGAGCCTCGATCATCGCGCCGCAACGGTCCGAGCGCGCGGCTCCGCCGTCGAGGTTCCAGAAGCCCGCGATCGCCGTCATGACAAAGCCCCCCGCCGCGAGGCAGGGGGCTTCATGTTTCGCTGGAGCGAGAGCTTAGGAGCCCTGGTTGCCGCCGCCGCCGTCGGCCGTGGCGCCGCGCTGGCTCTCGGCGGCACCGGCCTCGAGGCGCTTGACCGCCGGGCGGATCCAATCGCGCTTCGGAGTTCCGGGCGCATTCTGAGACTGGTTCATCGAAAAATCTCCCTGATATTCGGATGGCTTAACGGGTCTGCGGAAACTTGCAAGATTGGGTGCCCTTTACAGGGGTTTTCAACGTCTTGTCGAGCCTGATTGTGGCGCGGCGGGCACGATTGGCGCGACCGCGATGCCGAAAAGCTTCCACTGTCCGGAAATGTTCTGGAAAAGCAGGTCGAACCCGATCGCCGCCGGTCGAAGCGGGAAGCTTCCCCGGATTCGGAGCAGGCCGCCCTGGACGATGGCGGGCGGGAATTGCAGGGTCGGCGAAACGACCAGGGTGTAGCCGAGATCGACGCGCTGGTTGCGCAGCGCCTGGAAGATCCCGCCGAGCGTCGCCGCCGAATTGCCCGTCTGGAAGCTCGGCGCCCCGAGATCGCGAAGAACCGAATAGTTTCCGGTCTGATTGGCCTGGTCGAGCGCCGCCATCGCCGACCAGATCAGCTTGTCGATGACGATCGGATCGGGAACCGCGGCCTGACTGGCGGCCGGCGCCGGAGCCTGGGCGGCAACCGGAGCGGCGGCCGCGGCGGCGAGGAAGGCGGCCAATAAAAGCCGGGCCGGGGCTTTCCGCCCCGGCCCGACCTCGACCTTCGATCGAAGGCTTACCACGCAGCCTGGAAGCCGGCGCGGGCGCCGACCTCGCCGCTGTCGAAGCCGACTCCGACGCCCGCCGAGAAGGAGGCGTTGGTGCCGATCCGGGCGGCCATGGAGGCGGTTCCGGCGATCCGGTTCTGATAGTAGCCGAGGCCGCCCGCGACACCGAAATTGGTGCCGGCCGGGAGGTACGGAGTCTCCATCGACAGCGCCATGGCGACGCCCTCATTGGCCTTGCGGATGTCCCGGATGTTGATGTTGGTGAGGTTCTGAAGGGTCGTCACGTTCGTGTTGAGCGTGTTGATCTGCGACGTCTGGTTGTTGTTCACCGTCTGGATCGCGGCGACCTGGGTGTTCAAAGTGCCGATCGACGCCGTGTTGGTCGCGATGTTCGCCGTGTTGGTGGCGATGTTCGCGGTGTTGGCGGCGACGGTGCCGAGCAGCGTGGTGTTGGTCGTCACGTTGCCGTTGACGTCGTTCACCAGCACGCCGGCCGTGGTGTAGCCGCCGAAGCGGACGCTGGAGCCGGCGCCGCCGAGGGTCACCTGGTTGGCCGCGGTGGACGCCGCTCCGAAGCCGACGGCCGTGGAGTTGGCGAACGCCGCCGTCGAGCCCTGGCCGAGCGCGGTCGCGCCGGCCGCGGTGGCCTTGGCGTTGTCGCCGAGAGCGACGCTGTTCACGCCGCTCGCGACCGACTGGCGGCCGACCGCCGTCGACGTGGCGCCGGTGGCCTGGGACTGCCAGCCGAACGCCTGCGCGCCGCGGCCGCTGGCGACGGATTCGCCGCCGACCGCCGAGGAGTGGAAGCCGCTGGCGAGCGCCTGGTCGCCGATTGCCACCGCGTCCTCGTCGGTCGCCGAGGCCAGGTTGCCGAGCGCGGTGCTGGTGAGGCCGTTGGCGGTGGAGTTGGCGCCGAAGGCGCTCGCTCCGACGGCGAGGGCGTTGGCGTTGCGGCCGGTCGCGGTGCTGTTCTGGGCGGTCGCGCTGGCGGTGTCGCCCACGGCCGTCGACTGGAAGCCGGTCGCCGCGGCGAAGTCGCCGATGGCGGTGGAGAAATCGCCCTGGGCGGCGGCACGGTCGCCGAACGCGCTGGACGAGGCGCCGCTCGCCAGCGAACGATTGCCGACGGCGGTCGACTGGGCGCCGGTGCCCGAGGCGAGCGTTCCGACCGCGATCGAGCTGGCGCCGGAGGCGAGCGCCGCTTGGCCGACCGCGTTCGCCGATTGCCCGCTTGCGGTGCTTCCGTTGCCGACCGCGACTCCGCTCTGCCCGCTGACGGAGTTGAAGGAGCCGAAGGCGGCGCCGAAGCTGGCGGCCGCGGCCACCGTGTTGCCGTCGCCGACCGCGACCGCGCCGGTGGCTCCGGCGGCGATCTGGTTGCCGGTTCCGACGGCGGTGCTGAAGCCGGCCGCGGCGATGTTCGGCCGGGTGGAGCCGGTCGTCGTCGCGCCGCTGCTGCCCAGGGCCGTCGAGGCGAGGCCGGTCGCCTGCGATCCGGCGCCGAAGGCGGCCGCGTCGTTGGCGGTGGCATTGGCGTTGGCGCCCGTCGCCGTCGCGTTGATTCCGGTCGCGCTGGCGACATCGCCGATCGCGGTCGAGGAAAGGCCGGTCGCCGCGGCGAAGTCGCCCACCGCCGTCGAGAAGTTGCCGGTCGCGGCCGAACGGTCGCCGACGGCCGTGGAAGAGGCGCCGGTCGCGGTCGCGGTCGGTCCGCAGGCGGTCGAGAGGGTGCCGGTCGCGACGCCCTGCGCGGGAGCAACGGGAACGCCCGCCGCATAAGTGGAGCAGGTCGCGCCCTGCGCCGAGGCGGGGCTTGCATAGGCGATGGCGATGAGGCTGGTCGCCGCCGGGATCAGGCTGCGCACGAGGATCTTGGACGTGTTCATTGAGTCACTCCCTGTTTCGTTTTCTAATTCGACCCTAAGCGCTTCTGGGGGGCGCTTTGGGAGTCCTTCTAATTGTCGTTCAGAGGGCTTGGCAACGCCAAAGCTGCTGATTTCGATGAATCGAACGGGGGAGTGGAGGCCCGAGCCGGAATCGAACCGGCGTGCAAGGATTTGCAGTCCTCTGCGTAACCACTCCGCCATCGGGCCACGGGCGGGATTTGTGAGGGATCGGCGGGCAAGTCAACCCGCCGCGCCTGTCCGCCGCCGAACGCCCGGTGTCCGGTTGCGGACAGCGCCCGGGGCGGCGGGCGGCGTTCGGAAAGCGAAGGGGGCTGGCACGGCTCTTGCTGAACCTGGCGCCAAGGGCTTGGCGGGCCGAGACTATAGGCTTGGCCTATCCGGGCCTTGCCGATACAAGCGCAGGGACCGTCCAGGTGTATTGCATCCATAAGACAGTTGTGCGATTGAGATCCGATGACCGAGCATAATTTCGAGCATATGCGCCGCGCCATGATCGCGAGCCAGCTGCGCACGACCGGAACCAACGATCCGCGCGTGCTCGCGGCGATGGGCGAGGTGCCGCGCGAGCGCTTCGTGCCGGAAGGGCGCGTCGCGGCCGCTTATGCCGACGCCCTCGTCCCACTGAAGGCGGGGCGGGAGCTCAACAATCCGATGGCGCTCGGCCGGCTGTTGACCGAGGCGGCGCCGGGCGAGCAGGATCGGGCGATGGTGATCGGCGCGGCGACCGGCTACGCCGCCGCCGTCCTTTCCCGCCTCGTCGCCCATGTCGTCGCCGTCGAGGAGGATCCCGATCTCGCCGCCGCGGCGCGCGTCGCGCTCGCCGGAAGCGGGGTCGAGCTGATCGAGGGCGCGATGACCTCCGGGCATGGCGAGGGGGCGCCCTACGACCTCATCCTGATCGACGGCGCGGTCGAGCGGGTCCCGGATTCGCTCGTCGCCCAGCTCGCCGACGACGGCCGGATCGCGGGGGGAATCGTCGAACAGGGCGTGACCCGGCTTGCGCTCGGCCGCAAGGCGGGGGAGGGTTTCGCGATGGCAGCCTTCGCCGACGCGGCGGCGGCGGTCCTGCCGGGTTTCGCAAGGCCCCGGACATTTACCTTTTAAGATCGTTTTGAGAGCGGAGTGGGATTGATGCGGGGTGGGTATCTGGCTGCGATCGGGGTCGCGGCGTTGACGGTCGGCGGGGCCGCCAGCGCGGCCGAATCGTTGCGCGACGCGCTCGCGCGCACCTACAACAGCAATCCGACCATCATGGGCCAGCGCGCCCAGCTGCGCTCGCTCGACGAAGGAGTCGCGATCGCCCGCGCCCAGGGACGGCCGCAGATTTCGGGAACGGCCGGGGTCAACCAGGACCTCACCCGAACCGGCGGCGGCAACGGCCGCAACCTTAGCGCCGGAATCGATGTGAGCTATCCCTTGTTCAACGGCGGCCGGGTGCGAAACTCGATCCGCGCCGCGGACGAGCGGGTCCTCGCCGGCCGGGCCAACCTCAAGGCGACCGAGGGCGACATCTTCACCGAGGCGGTCGGAGCCTATATGGACGTCATCCGCGACCGCTCCATCGTCGATTTGAACCGCAACCAGGTGCGGGTGCTCGAGACCAACCTCCAGGCGACCCGCGACCGATTCGAGGTCGGCGACCTCACCCGGACCGACGTCGCCCAGTCCGAGGCCCGGCTCGCGCTCGCCCAGTCGAACCTCGCCGGAGCGGAAGGACGCCTTCAGGGCAGCGAGGAGAATTACCGGCGCGTGATCGGCGATCTCCCCGACGAGCTCGCCCCGCCGCCGACCCTCCCGGCGCTTCCCACCTCGCCCGACCAGGCCGTCGACATCGCCCTCGCGAACAATTCGGACGTCGCCTCGCTCGCCGCCCAGATCCGCGCGTCCGGCCTCGACGTCAGCGTCGCCCGGGCGGACCGGCTGCCCACCGTCAACGCGATCGGCTCGGGCCGGGAGACCAACTATCTCGGAACGGCCGACACCCAGTTCGGGCCGCTCGCGCCGAACAACACGGTGAGCACCGGCCTTGGAGTCCAGGCGCGGATCCCGATCTATCAGGGTGGGCTGGTCGGCGCGCGGGTCCGTCAGCTCCAGTCGGTCCAGTCCCAGCTGCTCGAGCGCGGAGTCGAGGTGGAGCGTTCCGTCGTGGCCCAGGCGCGCGCCGCCTTCGCCAGCTTCCAGGCGGCGCAACTGGCGATCCGCTCCAACGAGACCGCCGTCGCCGCCAACACCCTCGCGCTCGAGGGCACGCGGGCCGAGCAGACGGTCGGGACCCGCAACGTGCTCGACGTGCTCAACGCCGAGCAGGAGCTGCTCAACAGCCAGGTCGCCCTGGTGACGGCCCGGCGGGACGAATATGTCGCCGGCTTCGCGCTGTTGAACGCGATGGGCCAGGCGGACGCCGAGGACATGAACTTCGACGGCGGAGCGCTGTATGATCCGATGGTGCATTACCGCCAGGTGTCGCGCCGCGCCTCGGACTGGCGCGACGATGCGGCGCCTCAGCCGGTCTCGACCCGGACGGTGACGACGCCCGCGCCGGCCGCCCCCGCCCCGGCCGCGGGAAACAACAGCGTGACACCGCCTCGGCGATAAGCGATAATCGCGACGTTATGGGCGAAGCGAACCAGGAACCGTCGATGGAGGAGATACTCGCCTCCATCAAGCGCGTGATCGCCGAGGACGGCCGGGCCGCGTCCGCGCGTCCGGCACGCGGATCGCGTCCCTTCGAGGCGCCCCGCGCCGATCCGGCCGCCGAGGAGGACGTGCTCGAGCTTAGCGACCCGGTCTCGGACTCCGAGGAGAGCCTCGTCTCGGTCGACGCCGCCGCGGCGAGCCGGCAGTCGCTCGCGGCGCTTTCGGCGCTGAAGGAGCGCAGCGAGGCGCTTCCCGCCGGCGACGGACCGCTGGAGGCGGTGGTCCGCGAGATGCTCAAGCCGATGCTCAAGGAATGGCTCGACCGCAACCTGCCCGAGCTGGTCGAGGAGCTGGTCACCCGCGAGATCGCGCGGATCGTCGGAAAGAGCTTTTGACGTCCACGGGACGTCACCCCGGCGAAGGCCGGGGTCTCCATGGGCAGGTCCGTGACCTTTCGTGCCGAGATCCCGGCCTCCGCCGGGATGACGGGGCGCCCGATTGAATCCCGTCGCCCCAGCGAAGGCTGGGGCCCCGGCGGGTGAAGATCACCGTGCTTTTCACCCGCTGGGGTCCCAGCCTTCGCTGGGACGACGGCAGGCGCTGGCGTCGTCCGAGCCTCTTCGCTAACGCCCGCGCATGACCGAGCTGCCCAAGACCTTCGACCCGGCCGAGATCGAATCGCGCTGGTATGCCCGCTGGGAAGCGGAAGGGATGTTCCGCCCCGATCGGCCGGACGCCGAGCCCTTCACCATCGTCATCCCGCCGCCCAACGTCACCGGGTCGCTCCACATCGGGCACGCTCTCGACGTGACCCTGCAGGACGTGCTGGTCCGCCACGCCCGGCTTCAGGGGAAGGATGCGCTGTGGGTGGTCGGCACGGACCATGCGGGCATCGCGACCCAGATGGTGGTCGAGCGCAACCTCGCCGGCCAGGGCGTCAAGCGAACCGACATGAGCCGCGAGGCCTTCATCGAGCATGTCTGGGAGTGGAAGGCGCAGTCCGGCGGGGCGATTACCCGCCAGCTTCGCCGCCTGGGCGCCTCGTGCGACTGGGCGAACGAGCGCTTCACGATGGACGAGGGCTTCAGCCGCGCCGTCGTGAAGGTGTTCGTCCAGCTCTATCGCGAAGGGCTGCTCTACCGCGACAAGCGTCTGGTCAATTGGGACCCCAGGTTCGGAACCGCCATCTCCGATCTCGAGGTCGAGACCAGGGAGGTGCAGGGCAAGTTCTGGCACCTGAAATATCCGTTCGAGGACGGCTCCGGCTTCATCCACGTCGCCACGACTAGGCCCGAGACGATGCTCGCCGACATGGCGGTGGCGGTCCATCCCGACGACGAGCGCTATCGCAATGCCGTGGGGAAGAAGCTCAAGCACCCGATCACCGGGCGCCTCATTCCGGTCATCACCGACGAGCATGCCGATCCGGAGCTCGGCTCAGGCGCGGTGAAGATCACCCCGGGCCACGATTTCAACGATTTCGACGTCGGCCGGAGGGCCGGGATCGCGGCGGGCGACATGCTCAACATGCTCGATGCGCAGGCTCGGGTGGCGCAGACGGCCGACGGCCTGGTGCCGGCGGACCTGATCGGCCTCGACCGCTTCGAGGCTCGGGCGCGGGTGGTCGAGCGGCTGGAGGCGCAAGGCTTCCTCGAACGCGTCGAGGATCGGCTCGTGCAGGTCCCCCATGGCGACCGCTCGGGAGTGGTGATCGAGCCCTGGCTGACCGACCAATGGTATGTCGACGCCAAGACGCTTGCGGGGCCGGCGATCGAGGCGGTCCGCTCCGGCGACATCCGGGTCGTCCCCGAGACCTGGAAGAAGACCTGGTTCAACTGGCTCGAGAACATCCAGCCCTGGTGCGTTTCGCGCCAGCTCTGGTGGGGCCACCGGATCCCGGCCTGGTTCGACTCGGCGGGCAATGTCTACGTCGCCGAGACCGAGGAGGAGGCGCGGGCCGAGGCGGGGGAGGATGTCGCCCTTCGCCGGGACGACGACGTGCTCGACACCTGGTTCTCCTCGGCTCTGTGGCCGTTCGGAACGCTCGGCTGGCCCGAGGAGACCGAGACCCTGCGCCGCCATTACCCCAACGACGTGCTCATCTCCGGCTTCGACATCATCTTCTTCTGGGACGCCCGGATGGCGATGCAGGGGCTTCACTTCATGGGCGAGCGGCCCTGGAAGACGCTCTACCTCCACGGACTGGTCCGCGACTCCAAGGGCCAGAAGATGTCCAAGTCGAAGGGCAACACGGTCGATCCGCTCGGCCTGATCGACCGCTTCGGCGCCGACGCGCTTCGCTTCACGCTCGCCGCGATGGAAAGCCAGGGGCGCGACATCAAGCTCGATGAGAAACGCGTCGAGGGCTATCGCAACTTCGCCACCAAGCTGTGGAACGCGGCGCGCTTCTGTCGGTCGAACGGGATCGGCGCCTCGGCCTCGATCGAGCCGCCGCAGGCGACGCTTCCCGTCAACCGCTGGATCGTCGGCGAGACGGTGAGGACGGTCCAGGCGCTGGACCTCGCCCTGGCCGAGCTTCGCTACGACGAGAGCGCCAACACGATCTACCATTTCGTCTGGGCGACCTTCTGCGACTGGTATCTGGAGCTGATCAAGCCGGTGCTGTCGCAGTTCCCAGGCGAAGGCCGGGGCCCGGACGCGGACGCGGACGCGGATTCGGATCCCGGGCCCCGGCCTTCGCCTGGGAACGGGTCCGAAGAAACCCGCGCCGTCGCCGCCTGGGTGCTCGACCAGATCCTGGTCATGCTCCACCCGTTCATGCCGTTCATCACCGAGGAGCTGTGGAACGCCGACCCTCGGCCTTATCCGCTGATCCTCGCCAAATGGCCGATGCCGGACGCGCGCGCGCTCGATCCGGAGGCGGGGCCGGAGATCGACTGGCTGATCCGCCTGGTGAGCGCGATCCGCGCGGCGCGCACCGAGCTCGGCGTTCCGCCGGGGGCACGGCTTCCTCTGCATGTGCGTGAAGCGGGTCCTCGCACGCAGGGGCGTCTCGCCCGCAACGAGGCGGCGCTCGCCCGCCTGGCGCGGGTCGAGGGCGTGGAGGGCGACGCCCCGTCCGGCGGCGCCGCCCAGCTGGTCGTCGACGAAGCCACCTTCATCCTTCCGCTCGAAGGCGTGATCGACATCGCCGCCGAGAAGGCGCGGCTCGAGAAGGCGGCGCAGGCGGCGGAGAAGGAGCGGGATTCGCTCGCCGGGCGGCTCGCCAATCCGAGCTTCGTCGAGCGGGCCAAGCCGGAAGCGGTGGAGAAGGCTCGGGCCGACCACGCGGAAAAAGCTTCGGACGCGGAGCGCTATCGCGCCGCGCTGAAGCGTCTGGGTTGACCCATATCGTCGCCCCGGCGAAGGCTGGGGCCCGGGGGGGTGAAAGGCGCGGTGTTCTTCACCCCCTGGGGCCCCGGCCTTCGCTGGGACGACGGAGATAGGCGATGGCCGGCTAGTCACGACTTCGCTCGGGACGAACGGATATTCGTCGGCTAAGCACGGGCGATGACCGATACATCATCAGAAGTGCGGCCGGGCCCGCCCGGAATCGGCCCCGACTCCGGCCCTGCTCGCGGGCCCGGACCCGGCGGCGGGCGCGATCTTACCTCCGGGCCGATCACCCGCACCCTGCTCGCCTTCGCCCTTCCGACGCTCTTCTCGTCGATCCTCCAGTCGCTGAACGGCTCGATCAACGCGGTCTGGGTCGGCCGTTTCCTCGGCGAGAATGCGCTCGCGGCGACCTCCAACGCCAATATCGTCATGTTCCTTCTGATGGCCTTCGTCTTCGGCTTCGGAATGGCCTCGACCATCCTCATCGGCCAGGCCTTCGGGCGCCGCGACGTGGTGGAAGCACGGCGGGTTCTCGGGACGGCGATCGGCGCCTTCTTCTGGGTGGCGGTGGCGATCGGCGCGGCGGGCTGGTTCTTCGCGCCCGCCTTGCTCAAGATTCTCGGCACCCCGGCCGGCGCGGCGCCGCTCGCCTTGGCCTATCTGCGCGTCATCTTCCTCGCCATGCCCGGCTCGCTTCTCCTCATCCTGCTGATGATGGGCCTGCGTGGCGGCGGCGACGCCTTGACTCCGCTCTGGTTCATGATCCTCGCCGTGATCCTCGACAGCGGCCTCAACCCCGTCTTCATCCTCGGACTCGGCCCGATCCCCAGGATGGGCATCGCCGGCTCGGCGACCGCGACGGTGATCGCCAATTACGTCAGCCTCGCCGCGACCCTCGTCTACATCTACGCGCGCGACCTGCCGCTTCGGCTGAAGGGCCGCGAGCTCGCCTTCCTCCGGCCCGACCCGGCCCTGCTCAAGACGATCGTTTCCAAGGGCCTGCCGATGGGGCTCCAGATGATCGTCATCTCGGCCTCCGCCTTGTTCCTCGTCGGCCTGGTCAACCGCGAGGGCGTGGAGACGACCGCCGCCTTCGGCGTGGCGATGCAGCTTTGGACCTATCTGCAGATGCCGGCGATGGCGCTCGGCGCGGCGGTCAGCGCGATGGTCGCCCAGAATATCGGCGCCGGCCGCTGGGACAGGGTCAGCGCCATCACCCGCTCCGGGGTCGGCGCCGCCCTCGCCATCACCGCCGTGCTGGTCGTCCTCCTCGCCGTCGCCGATCGGCCCGCTCTGGCCCTGTTCCTCGGCGGCTCGAGCCCGGCCCTGCCGATCGCCCGCCACATCCAGATCCTCGCCACCTGGAGCTTCCTGCTGTTCGGGGTGACGCTCGTCCTGTTCGGGACGGTCCGGGCGAACGGCGCCGTCATCGGCCCGCTGGTCATCCTGTTCGTCGGCCTCGTCCCGGTCCGCCTCGGCTTCGCGCTCGGCGCCTATCCCTGGCTTCGCGCCGATGCCTTGTGGCTAAGCTTCCCGGTCAGCTCGTTCGCCAACATGGCGATGGCGATCGGCTTCTATCGCCACGGCGCCTGGCGCAAGAGCCGGATGGCGGTTCCGGGCCAGCGGCAGGCGGACGCGCACGAAGCGGTCGAGGAAGCCAATGCAACGGCCGAGCCGGGCGGCCGGCTCACTCCGTCGGGCTAGGCTGCGCCGCGGGTGAAGGCCGAGCGCCCCGCCCCGTCGCGCCAGCGAAGGCTGGGGCCCCAGCGGGTGAAGACCGCCGCGCCTTTCACCCGCTGGGGTCCCAGCCCGCGCTGGGATGACGGCATCCTAGCTACGCCGGAACCACTACCTCGACCGCCCGGCTCGCCACCTCGACGTCCGCCGGCGTGCGGGTGAGCACCTCGCCGTCGATCGAAATCCGAAGCTTCGGCTCGGTCTCGATCCGGAGCTTGCGGCCGCGAAACTCGCGGGTGACCGCCTCGCGCGCGGGAAGCCTGAAATATTTGGCCATCCAGTTCCAGGCGAGCCGCCACTTGCTGCGGCCGGCGACCGCCTGGATGACGATCTCGCCGCTGTCGACCTCGGCCGCCTCGATATGCTCGACTCCGCCGTGGAAGGAGCCGTTGGCGATCCGCACCTCCGTCGCCCAAAGGGTCTCCTCGCCGGCCTCGTTTCGAACGGTGAGCCGGAAAGGCCTGAAACGCAGGAAGCACCAGGCCGCCCAGATCAGATAGCCGAAGCGGCCGAGATAGCGCTTGAGCTTGTGGGGCACGGTGTCGCCGATCATCGGGGAGAGGCCCAAGGCGGCGCAATTGGCGTAATAGTCGCCGTTGATCCGCCCGAGGTCGATGCGCCGGCGGCGGCCTTCGACGATGGTCTTGATCGCCCCGTCGAGGTCGAGCGGGATTCCGAGCGTTCGGGCGAAGCTGTTGGCGGTGCCGAGCGGAAGGATCGCGAAGACGCATTCGTGGTGGACGACGAAATCGATCGTGCAGGACAGCGAGCCGTCGCCGCCGCCGACGATCACCATCGGCGCGCCGTCGGCCACCGCCTGGTCGACGATCTTGTTCAGCCGCCGCGGATCGCGCACCCCGTGGGAGGCGATCAGCTCGATCCCGCTCTCCTTGAGCTTGCGCTCGGCCTCGCGGTACAAATCCTCCCCCTTGCGGGAGTGGACGTTGACGATCAGGACGGCCTGGCGGGGGACTGGGCGGGACGCGGACATTCCGCAGCCAACTCCGCACCGGGTGCAAAGGTCCAACGGGCACAGTCGCTTGTGACTGTCCGGGCCTCCCGTGGAAATGCCTACATCGTCGTGTCGGCGAGGTTTGACTTGTATTTGGTGTTGGTCTGACGGTCGTTGATCTCGATGTAGACGTAGCTCGGCGGGATCACTCCGTCCTCGGTCGCGAACCAGATCTTGCCGAGGTCGCTCGGGCTTCCGAGCGCGCAGAAGCCGTAGAGGCGCTTGCCGGTGGAGTCGAAGAAATCCACCCAGGTGCGCGAGGATTTGGCGTTGAGGCCGCAGGGCGGAAGCGCCGGCGCCTGGGCGAACATGGCGGCGGGATATTTGTCCTTGTTGAACACGTCGTACATGTGGCGGACCCAGTTCTTCCCGTTCGCCGAATAATATTCGGACCCGGTCAGGTACAATATCGGGTTCGGAAGCGCCGGGCTTTGCGCTCCGGTCGGTCCCGCGATCGCGGCCGAGCCGATGGCGACGGCGGTCAGAGCTTTCAGGCTGATCTTCATCGACTGTCCCCCACAGCGAGATGAGGAGCGAGGATGCCACCGTTCCGCCCCCGGCACAAGAACCGCTCGGCGGAGTGCCGGTGCGGGGCGGCTTTGCAGGGCGGCTTTGCAGGGCGGCGGCGGCGCGTTACAGCCTGCGGCCATGAGCCTTGCCGCCTTTCCGGCCGCCCGCCTGCGCCGAACCCGCGCCTCCGGCTGGAGCCGCGCCCTCGTCGCCGAAACGGTGCTGACCGCGTCCGACCTGATCTGGCCCCTTTTCATCGCGGAAGGGCGGGGGATCGAGGAGCCGATCGGGAGCCTTCCGGGAGTCTCGCGCTGGTCGATCGATCGTCTGTGCGAGCGGGCGCGGGAGGCGGTCGACCTCGGCATCCCCTGCATCGCCTTGTTCCCCAATACGCCCGTCGAGCTTCGAACCGAGGACGCGGCCGAGGCGCTCAATCCCGACAATCTCATCTGCCGGGCGGTCCGGGCGGTGAAGGCGGCGGCGCCGGAGCTCGGTATCCTGACCGACGTCGCCCTCGATCCCTACACCGCGCACGGCCATGACGGGATCGTCGACGAGCGCGGCTATGTGATGAACGACGTCACCTCGGCCCTGCTGGTCGAGCAGGCGCTGGTCCAGGCCGAGGCCGGAGCCGACATCGTCGCACCCTCCGACATGATGGACGGCCGGGTCGGGGCGATCCGCCAGGCGCTCGAGCAGCGCGGCCATCACAACGTCCAGATCATGGCCTATGCGGCCAAATACGCCTCCGCCTTCTACGGCCCGTTCCGCGACGCGGTCGGCTCCCGCGGCCTTCTGAAGGGCGACAAGAAGAGCTACCAGATGGACTATTCCAATGCCGAGGAGGCGCTTCGCGAGGTGGCGATGGACCTCGCCGAGGGCGCCGACACGGTGATGGTGAAGCCGGGCCTGCCCTATCTGGACATCGTCCGCCGGGTGAAGGAGCGGTTCGAGGTGCCGGTCTTCGCTTACCAGGTGTCCGGCGAATATGCGATGATCGAGGCCGCCGCCGCCGCCGGTGCGGGCGACCGCGACGCCCTGGTGGTCGAGACCCTGACCGCCTTCAAGCGCGCCGGTTGCTCGGGCGTGCTCACCTACCACGCGCCGATGGCCGCGCGGCTCCTCGCCGGGCGATGATCGAAGCCCTCCGGGCGGAGCTGACGGCGCTCGGCGCGGCGGCGGCGCCGCTCGAGCCCGACTCCGGCGAGCGCGAGGCGCTGATGGCCCTGGCGTTCGGCCATGCGCAGAATTTCCTCGACGGCTTGGCGGAGGGGCCGTCGAACCGCGACCGGTCGGAAGCCTTCGCCCGGCGCCTTGAACCTGAATTTCCCGAGCAGGGACGGGCCCCGCGCGAGGCTCTCGACTTCGTCTCGGCCTGCGTCGACTCGCCGGGCATCACGACCGCCTCGCCGCGCTTCATGGGCTACATTCCGGGCGGCGGGCTATTCCACTCGGCGCTCGGCGATTTCCTGGCCGCCGCATCGAACAAATATGCCGGCTTCGCCTCCGCCGCGCCGGGCGCGGTGCGGATGGAGAATGCGCTCCTCGCCTGGCTGGCCCAGGTCGTCGGCTATCCGAGCGAGGCATCCGGCACCCTGACCTCGGGCGGAAGCGTCGCCAACCTCACCGCGATCGTCGCCGCCCGCGAGGCTCGCGACTCGGACGGGGGTGGGGCCATCTATTCGACCGAGTTCGTCCACCACTGCCTCGACAAGGCGCTCCATATCGCCGGCCGCGGCCGCTCGCCGCACCGGCGGATCGCGACCGATGCAAGCCACCGCATGAGGTCCGACGCTCTGGCCGAGGCGCTCGAGCGGGACCGGGCCGAGGGGATCCGCCCCTGGCTGGTCATCGCCTCGGCCGGGACGGTCGACACCGGCGCCGTCGATCCCCTCCCCGAGATCGCCGAGCTCTGCGCCGCCCAGGGTGCCTGGCTCCACGTCGACGGCGCCTATGGCGGCCTGTTCATGCTGTGCCCGGAGGGGCGGGCTGCGCTGGCCGGGATCGAGCGCGCCGACAGCCTCGCGCTCGACCCGCACAAGACCATGTTCCTGCCCTACGGCACCGGCGCGGCGCTGGTCCGCGACGGGCAGGCGCTGAAGGACGCGTTCAGCGCCACCGCCGCTTATCTCGAGCCGCTCGGGCCGAGCTCGGTCGGCCCCGAGCCGGGAGACCTGTCGGTCGAGCTGACCCGTCATTTCCGGGGCTTGAGGCTCTGGCTTCCGCTTCAGCTCGCGGGGGTGGCGGCTTTCCGGGCCGCCCAGTCGGAGAAGATCAAGCTCGCCCGCTACTTCCACGCGCGGCTCTCGGAACTGGACGATTGGGATGCCGGACCCGCGCCGGACCTGTCGGTGGTCGCCTTCCGCTACCGCCCGGCGCAGGGCGACGTCGACGCCTTCAACCGCCGGCTTCTGCAGCGCGTCCAGGAAGAGGGCAGGGTGTTCCTGAGCGGAACCCGCATCGGCGGGGCGGACTGGCTGCGCTGCGCGATCCTCTCCTTCCGGACGCACCTTGCGCATATCGACGAAACCGTGGACGTGCTGTGCCGGCTCGCGTTGGAAATGGAGGGGGAATGAGCGTGGCGGGTCAGCAGGCGGATGATGACGCCTTCCTCGCCGAGCGCTTCGCACGGCCGTTGTTCCTCGCCACCATCGTCACCGGTTCGTTCCTCCTCTTCCTGACGCAGCCGATGATCGCCCGGATGGCGCTTCCTCGCCTCGGCGGCGCTCCGGCGGTGTGGAACAGCGCCATGGTCGTCTTCCAGGCGCTCCTCCTCGCCGGCTACGCTTATGCCCATTTCCTGTCGCGGCTCCGGCCTCGGCTTCAGGCGGGGGTCCATCTCGCCGCCTTCGCCGTCGCGGCGCTATGGCTACCGCTCGGGCTGACCGCCGCGACCCTTCCGCCGGACGCTTCGCCGGCCGTCTGGGCGCCCTGGTTCCTGTTGAGCTCGATCGGGCCCCTGTTCCTGATCGTCTCGGCCCAGGCGCCGCTGATGCAGCGCTGGTATGCGCTCGAATCGGCGCGAGGCGAACCCTACGCGCTCTACGCCGCCTCGAACCTCGGAAGCTTCGGCGGCCTCCTCTCCTATCCATTGCTCGTCGAGCCGCTCCTCACCCTACGCCAGCAGAGCCTGCTGTGGACCGGCGGCTATGCCCTGCTGATCCTGCTCGTCGCCGCCTGCGCGCTCACCATCCCCGCGCGCGCGGTCGAGGAGCGGCCTCGGGAGGAATCGCCGGCGCCCTCGCTCCGCACGATCCTCCACTGGATGGCGCTCGCCGCCGTTCCGTCGGGGCTCATGCTCTCGACCACGACGCACCTCACCACCGACATCGTCGCCGTCCCGCTCCTCTGGGTGGTCCCCCTCGGCCTCTATCTGCTTAGCTTCGTCATCGCCTTCGCCGACCGCCGCGGCGCCGCGGACACGCTCACCAACATCGCTCCGCTGGTGCTCCTCATCGGCGGCGGCTTCGCGCTTAGCGAAGGCTCGGGCCAGCCCCTGTTCAACGCGACGATCGGCCTCGTTCTGCTCCTCGTCACCGCCGTAGCCCTCCACGCCGAGCTTTACCGGCTGCGGCCGGCGGCGGGGCGGCTCACCGGCTTCTACCTCGTCATGGCGACCGGGGGCGTGATCGGCGGAATCTTCTGCGCGATCGTCGCGCCCAGCATCTACGACTGGGCCTACGAGCATCCCATCCTCCTGCTCGGAGCGGCGCTCCTGGTCCGCCAGCGCACCCTCGTGCCCTGGGCGCCGGACCTTCCGAAATGGCTTCTCTACGCGATGCTTCTCGCCGCCTTCCTGCTCTCCTGGGTCGGGGACACGCGCGCTCTGGCGTGGATCGACTATGGCTGGTCGGCGGCGATCAGCGTCGTCATCTCGCTGATCGTGCTCCACTTCATCGGCTCGCGGATTCTGTTCACCCTCGGCCTGCTCGCCTTGATGCTAAGCTATGGCGGCTGGGCGAAGCTCTACCAGTCCGAGGCCGGGGTCCGAAGCCGCTCCTATTTCGGGATCTACACCGTCACCAACCGCAAGGTCCCGCCGGCGCGCATACTCACCCACGGAACCACGCTCCACGGAGTCCAGAGCGTCATTCCCGGCGAGGAGCTGGTCCCCACCTCTTATTATGCCGGCCGCTCGGGCGTGGGGCACGCCATGGGCTCGGCGCAGGTCCTCTACGGCTATTCCGCCAGGATCGGCGTGGTCGGCCTCGGTTCCGGCACCCTCGCCTGCTACCACCTCCCGGGAGAAAATTGGACCTTCTTCGAGATCGATCCCGAGATCGTGCGGATCGCGAGGACCCGCTTCACCTTCCTCCCGGGCTGCGCGCCTGACTCGAGGATCGTCATCGGCGATGCGCGGCTAAGCCTCGCCCGCGAACCCGAGCATCGCCTCGACATCCTCGCCGTCGACGCCTTTTCCTCGGACGCGGTGCCGATGCACCTGCTGACCCGCGAGGCGCTGGCAGTCTACCGGCGGGCGCTGTCGCCCGACGGGCTGCTCCTCATGCACATCTCCAACCGCTACCTCGATCTCGAGCCCGTCCTCGCCGCCGCGGCGAAGGCGGACGGCTGGTCGGGCGCCATCTACCAATATGTGCCGGAGCCGATCGAGGCGGCGCACAACATGTCGATGTCTATCTGGGTCGCCTTGTCGCCGCGTCGCGAGGCGATCGAGCGGCTCCGCGAGGCGAGCGGAAGCGACGGAATGCTCTGGCTTCCGCTCTCCGAGCGGCCGGGCTTCCGGGGCTGGACCGACGACCATGCCAGCATCCTGCCCCTGCTCGCCGACTGGCGGAGCTGGCTCCCGGCGGTCAGCGGGCGGCAGTGAGCGTAGGGCGCGACCGAGCGTGATCGACACCGAGCGACTTCTCCTGCGCGACTGGCGGGCGGACGACGTCGAGCCGTTCCATCGCCACCTCAATACCGCCGGAGTGATGCGCTGGCTGGGCGGGACGATGAGCCGCGAGCAGCACGATTCGATCGTCCTCGAACGCTTCATGGACTGGCAGGAGAAGCGCGGCTTCACCCTCTGGGCGGTGGAGCGCAAGGCCGACCAGGCACTGCTGGGCTTTTGCGGAATCAAGATTTCGGACGAGCCGGGAAGCCGGGTCAATGGCGATCTGGAGATCGCCTGGCGGCTTCGAGAGGACAGCTGGGGGCAGGGCTATGCCAAGGAAGCGGCATTCGCCGCGCTCGGCTACGCCTTCAGGACTCTCGGGGCGGAGCGGGTGGTGGCGCTCACCGTGCCGGGCAACCGGCGCAGCTGGGGCCTGATGGAGCGGCTCGGAATGCGGCGGCGCGCCGACCTCGACTTCGAGGGCGCGCCCTGGGCCAAGGGGCCGGCCATCGTCTACGAGATCGCGCGCGAGGATTGGCGGGGATGATCGAGACGGAGCGGCTTTGGCTCCGGCGCTGGCGGGACTCCGACACGGCGCCCTTCGCCCGGATCAACGCCGATCCCGAAGTCCGCCGCTATCTCGGCATCGAAGGCACTCTGGAGGAAAGCGCGGCGGGCGTCGCCCGACAGCAGGCACTTCAGGCGCGGCTCGGACATTGCTTCTGGGCGGCCGAGCGGAAGTCGGATGGGGTTCTGCTCGGATTCTGCGGGCTGCGCGACGGCGTAGCCGACAGCCCGATCGCCGGCGACGTGGAGATAGGCTGGCGCCTCGGCTCGGCCTGGTGGGGCCAAGGCTACGCCCGCGAAGCGGCGGCGGCCTGCCTCGAATGGGCCTTCGAAAGTCTCGCCGTCCCGCGGGTGGTGTCGATCACGGTCCCGGCCAACCGCCGGTCCTGGGGTCTGATGGAACGGCTCGGCATGGTCCGCCGCCCCGACCTCGACTTCCTTCACCCCCTCCTGCCGGAGGGCCACGCCTTGCGCGCCCACATCGTCTACGTGAAGGACCGGCCATGAAGCTCATCCCGTTCGGCGGCCACGCGCCGCGCCTCGATCCCGCCGCCTTCGTCGCCCCCGGCGCCGTTCTGATCGGCGACATCGAGATCGGGGCGGAGGCGAGCATCTGGTACAATTGCGTGCTTCGCGGCGACGTCAATCGGATCCGGATAGGCGCCCGGACCAACATCCAGGACGGCTCGGTGCTCCACGTCGATTCGCCCAGGCCCGGGCACGGGGCGGGGCAGCCGACCCTGATCGGCGAGGAGGTGCTGATCGGCCATCTCGCCATGGTCCACGGCTGCATCCTCCACGACCGAAGCTTCGTCGGCCTCGGCGCGATCGTCATGGACGGCTGCGAGATCGAGAGCGGCGCGATGCTTGCGGCGGGGGCCCTGCTCACTCCGGGCAAGCGGATCCCGTCGGGGCAGCTCTGGGCGGGGCGGCCGGCCAAATATATCCGCGACCTGTCGCCGGAGGAGCAGTCGGCGAACCTCGCCGGGGTGGCGCATTACGTCGCGCTCGCCAGGGCGCATCGCGAGGCCGTCAGCCGCGGCTGAGCGACGCCTCGAGACGATCGACCCGCTCCGCCTGCGAATCGGCCAGCGCCTGAACCTCCGCCGTCGCCGAGCGAAGCCGGGCCAGGTCGGAATCGCTAAGTTTGCCGGTCCCGGCCTGCTCGACCGCGAAGGCGTCGAGGTCGGCCAGCGCCGCCGTCGTCCGGCCGCGCGCCGCCGCCGCCCGGGAGAGCGCCTGCTGAGCCTCGGACCAGAGATCGGATCCCGCCGCGCCCGCTCGGGCCGCGAGCGCCGCCGCGGCGCCATAGGCCTGGTTGAACTCGCCTTCGCCGCGGCGCGCCTCGGCGGCGAGCGCCGCGACCCGTTCGGCGACGGCTGGATCGTCGGGCAGAGCGAGCGGAGCGGTGGGCTCGCGCCGCGCCTCCTCGGCATATTGACGCTCCGCCGGCCGCACGGCGAGCGAAGGGAAGGGGCCCTCCTGGGCGCAGCCGCCGAGCGCCGCGGCGGCCGCGGCGAGCGGGAGGAGCAGGAAGGCGGGCGCGCATCTCATCGCGCCGCTCTATGCGCCCCCCGCCGCCCCCGCAACGCTCTTGCGCGCCTCGCGCCTTGCCCCTATGTGCCCGTCTCCCAAGCGCCCGTAGCTCAGCTGGATAGAGCATCAGACTACGAATCTGAGGGCCGGAGGTTCGAATCCTTCCGGGCGCGCCAATCCTCTTCAGAGACTTGCCGGACCGCCGCCTGTCCCGGCCGCCCCCGGGTGGAGATGCCGGCCTGCCGCGCCTCCCCGGGCGTGAACGTCGCCTGTCACTTTCGTTAAGCCCTCGCTCAACGCCGCGCCGCTAATCTGGATCAATCGACTTCCCAGGACAGCTGCGCGGAAAGGTCCCGAGATGGCTATAAAAGCTTATCTGTACGACGCGGGCGGCCGCGACCGCGAGGTGCCGATCGACGATTCGATCCTCTCCGGGCTGGACGAGCGTAGCCTGCTCTGGATCGACTGCGACGACCGCACCGACGAAGCACTCGCCCGGGTCGCCGGCCTGATCGGCGCGTCAGCCGAAATCTTCGAGCTTCGCGACGGAGCCCGACCGACGCTCGACAATTATGGCGGCCATTTCCATTTCCGGGTCAACGCGGCGCCGCAGCATCGCGAGGACCTTCCCGAAGGGGAGCAGCCCAGCCTGGAGCTGAAGCCGGATCGCCCGAACGAGGCGCTGAGCACCCCGAGCATCGACTTCGTGGTCTGCAAGCAGATCCTCCTGACGGTCCACGACGGCCCGGTCGCCTGCCTCACCCGCTTCAGGCTCCAGGACAAGGCCGACACGATGATCGGCCTGCTCTCCCCGCAGGCGCTCGCCGCCTCGCTCATGGACTGGCATCTCGGAGCCTTCTTCGATGAAGTCTCGAGGATCGAATCGTCCGTCGACAAGCTCGATGAGCGGGTGTTGCGGGAGATAAGCCATAACGGACTGCTCGGCCGGATGGTCGCGATGCGCCGGCGCGTGTCGAAGCTTCGAGCCCTCCTCGTCAGCCAGCGCGACGTGTTCTACGGCCTCTCCCGCCCCGACTTCGCACTGGTCACCGAGTCGGGCACGGCGGAATTCTACCAATCGCTGTCCCGCCGCTTCGAACGCGCCCTCGACGAGGTCGAGCGCGCGCGCGATCTCGTCACCGGAAGCTTCGAGCTGTTCACCTCGCGAAGCAGCCAGCTCACCAACGACCTGGTCAAGATCCTCACCTTCGTCACGGCGATCATCGGCTTTTGCGCGGCCGTGGCCGGGCTGCTCGGGATGAACTTCCAGCTGGCGATCTTCCAAACCGGCTTCCGGGGCTTCCTCGCCGTCACCTCGGCTCTCGCCCTGACCGCGCTTCTCGCCGTCTTCCACGCCCGCCGCCGAAGCTGGATCTGATCACCCGGTCCAGGCCGCGCGGCGCGATCAGGACAGGGCGACGGCGATGCTGCGCTCGCCCCTGAACGGCGCCCGGCCGTGGGCGGTGAGGAGATTGTCGAGCATCAGGAGGTCGCCTCTCTTCCAGGCGTGCGGCACCGCCTCGCGCGCGAGGACGGCGGCGACCGCGCGGACCGTCTCCTCCGGGATCGGGGAGCCGTCGCCGAATCGGACGTTGAGTCGGAACCGGCTTTCATCGCCGTGGAGACGGATCAGCGCGGCATGGGTGGCGGGGTCGAGCGCGGCCGGGTGGAAGCCCGAGGCCTGGTTGAACCACACCGCCTCTCCGGTGGAGGGGTGGTGCGCGACGGCGGGCCGCCGCTCGACGATCCTGACGAAGCCGTCGGCGAGCCATTCCCATCGCGCGCCCGTCTCGCGGCAGCGCCGCTCCAGCTCGGCCGGGTCGTCGCTTCGGAACGCGTCCTGCCACGCATAGCCGGAGCCCCTCTCCGCGCTTAGCAGCCGGATATATTCGACCCCCTTCGCCTCGAAGGCGTCCCGGACGGTCGCCGGCAAGGCTTCGAGGATCCGGCGGCTGTCGCCCAGGGTGGTGGCGCCGCCGGACGACGGCGCGACGAGGCATCCGAAATAGATCCGGTCGGGATAGGCGTCGGAATAGGACAGCTCGTTGTGGAGCGGCAGGGCGAGCTCCGGCGGATAGTCGGTCGATGTGTAGACCGGCCCGCCGGCCTCGCCGATCGCCCGGCGCGGAGAGGCGCCGCCCGAATAGTCTCTAAGCCTTCCGCCGGCGAGCGCCGACGAGGCTCGGCGAAAGCGCTCGGCCTCCGCCATGTCGAACCCGCGAAAAAGGATCGGCCGGCCGGCGAGCAGCCCCGCTTCCAGCGCCTCTCCGCGCTTCTCGATCTGCTCGAGCAGCGCTTCGAGGTCGGCGGCCCGCGGGTCGGCGGGCACGATAATGAGCGGCGTCAGCCGATATCCCCCTCGCCGGCGAAGCCGCCGCTGCCGTCACGGCGCTTCTCGATCTCGCGCGCGGCCTCCTCGGCGGCGTCGTCGAGATCGTTATTGCCGTCAGGGCCGTCGGGCGGCTCCGTCCCCGGAGATTTGTCGCCGCCCATCGTCAGTTCACATGCTCGGGCTTGCCCTTGCGCTTGGTCGAGGCGAGCGCCTCGAGCTGCTTCTCGCTCATCGACTCGGCCATGCCCTTCGACGCGCCCTGGAGCTTGCTCTTGGGCGTGTCGCCGCGTTTGGCGGACAGGGCGGCTCCGGCGGCTTTCTGCTGCGCTTTCGATTTGGCAGGCATCGATTGTCCTCCTAAGGCACGCCTTCTGGAACCCGCCGCCGCGGCGCGCGGTTCCTTCTTTCGGCCACGACAGGAGCGGCGCGTTCATGGATGAGATCGAGTGGTGGGAGTTCGACACCGCCCGCGAGATGGCCGAGCAGGCGGCCGGGGACATCGGCTTCGTGATCGAGAGCGCGATCGAAGCCCATGGCGGCGCCCGGATCGCGCTTCCCGGCGGAACGACTCCGGAGCCGCTCTACGGCCAGCTCGTGAAGTCGAAGGCGATCGACTGGTCGAAGGTGACCATCGTTCCGACCGACGACCGGCTCGTCGCGCTGAGCGATTCGCAAAGCAATTACCGGCGGCTCGAGGGCTTTTTCGGCGCCAAGGGCGCGAACCTCGTCTCGCTGGTCGATGAATCGGCGATCGGCGATGCGCAGGAGGCGGGACGCCTCGCCGACGCGCGGCTGTCGCTGATCGGCTGGCCGCTCGACCTCGCCTGCCTTGCCATCGGCGCCGACGGGCATGCCGCCGGGATCTTCCCAGGACCGGATTTCGAGCGCGCGGTCGCCGGCCCGCGCGAGCGCCGGGCGGTCGGAGTCCGGCCGAAGCCGATGCCCGAGGGCGCGGCGGTCGACCGGGTGACCCTCACCGCGGCCGCCCTGACCACGGCTCGGGCGATCATGATCGTCATCGCCGGAGCCGAGAAGAAACGGGTTCTCGAGCAGGCGATCAAGGAGGGGCCGCTCTCCTCGGTCCCGATCGGGCGGCTGCTCTCCTCGATCGAAGTGCCGGTGGACATCTTCTGGAGCGCGGAGGAATAGACGATGCGCAAGCTTGCCTTGATCATGGGACTTTCGGCGGCGCTAAGCGCCTGCGTCGGCAGCCGCGACCGCGGCGCGTGGGAGCCGGAATATGTCGGCCGCACGATCCGGGTGGAGGCCGCCAACGGGCAGGTGACCAACCTCACCTTCCAGCGCGGCGGCGAGGTCGTCGCCAGCTTCAACGGCCGCGAGACCCGCGGCCATTGGGAGCAGGAGGAGGCGCGGCTCTGCTTCACCTGGGGCGCGAGCTACCGCGAATGCTGGCCGCACGACCGGCCCTTCCGAAGCGGCCGGACCGAGCAGGTGCGGAGCGACCGAGGCAATGTCGTCCAGGTGACCCTGCTGCGCTAGGGACCATCGTCCTCGCCTGATCCGTCGTTGCGAGGTTGAACCGTTTGGCCCGGACCCAGCCCCTCCGTTCGGGCCGCTGGGCCCCGGCCTTCGCCGGGGAACAGGCGCCTCAACTGTACCGGAACAACGCTAGTTGGCGCGCCGAGCGGCGGCCTGCTCCTGCGCCGTCACCATTCCGTCGCGATTGGAGTCGGCCTTGTCGAACATGCCGAGCATCATCGCATCGAGCTCGGCGAGCGACACCTTGCCGTCCTTGTTCGAATCGAGGCTGCCGACGATCTGGGCCGCCCGCTCCGGTCCGGCGGCGGCGCCGAGCTCGGCGGCGGTGACGAAGCCGTCCTTGTTCGAGTCCATCTCGGCGAAGCGGTCCTTGTCGGTCTGCTGGAGCGACGCGCGGGAGATCGCTTCCGGCGCGGCGGGCGCGGCCGGCGGCACCGAGACGGGCGGGGCCACGGCGGCCGCGCCCTGAGCATAAGCGGGCGCGGCGAGGGCGACAGCCCCGGCGAGGATCAGGCTCTTCATTACAGATCTCCGGAAGAAAGGTTTTCGGGCGGTGGCGGGTCCAGCCTGTACGCCGCTTGAACGTCAGCCGAGAAGCGCGAGGTCGAGCGTCTCGAGCAGCGCCCGCCGCGCCGCCTCGATCCGGATCGCGAGCGCCGGATCCAGCAGATCGTCCGGAGCGATCGATTCCGGCCACTCCCGCTCGATCACCGCCTCGATCCGGTCGAGCTTCGCCTCGTCGGCGAGGAAGCGGGGATCGACCCGCTCCGGATCGGCGACGACCCGCAGGCGAAGGCAGGCTGGGCCTCCGCCGTTGGCCATGGACTGGCGCACATCGACGACGAACAGCTTGCGGATCGGCCCGTTGCCCGCGGCCATCGCCTCGCACCAGGCCCAGACGCTCGGAGTCTCTCGCGCTTCGCCGGGGAGGATCAGCGCCATCCCGCCCCCGGGCAGGGTGACCAGCTGGCCGTTGAACAAATAGCTTCGGATCGCCTCTTCGAGCGGCACCGCGCTCGCCGGCACCTCGACGATCTCCGCCTCCGGAAGAACGCGCTTCAGATCGGCGTAGAAATCAGAGGGATTCTCGAAGGCCTGCTCGTGGGCGAACAGAACATTCTCGTTGGCGACCGCGACGACGTCGTTGTGAAAGGCCCCCGCGGCGATCGCCGCCTCGGACTGGCAGACGAACAAGGTTCGATCCGGATCGAGCCCGTGGAGGCGTGCGACGGCCCGGCTTGCCTCGTCATGCTGTCGGGCGGGAAAGGCGCCGCCGCTCCGGCCGTAGACGAACACCTCCACTCCGGCCGCTCCGTGGGTGGCGGCGAGGCGCATGTGGTTGGCCGCGCCCTCGTCGCCGTACGCGGGCGGAACCGGCGGATGGATCGCGAAGGCGCCCTGGTCGGCGAAGGCGGTGCGGAGCTGGGCAAGGGTTTCGGGCCATTCGTGGCTTCGGTGCGCCATCGTCCGCAAATTGGCGACGGTGAGATGGCAGCGCCCGTCCGAGGTGTCGGGCGCGGGCGAGACGGTCGCCGCGTTGGCCGCCCACATCGCCGAGGCGGAAAAGGCCGCGGGCCGAAGCGATTCGGGGGCCTTCTCCGCGCTCGTCCCGAGCTCGGCCAGCCAGGCGCGGTCGGGGCGCCGGTGCGGAAGCAGGAAGCCCTGCGCCAGGCCGAGGCGAAGATTGTGCCGCATCTTCGCCGAGCCCTGCAGCGCCGCCGCGCGCGGATGGGAGACGAGGCCGCGGTTCGTCGCGGAAGCGAGATTGCCGTGGCTAAGGCCCGAATAATTATGGCTCGGCCCGATGATCCCGTCGAAATTGATCTCACGCAGGGTCATCACCGGCTCATCGACAGGAAAGCATCCCCGGCTTCGATTTCGAGCATTTCGGCGGTCCGCCGGTCCAGTATCGCCCTTTCATTGTCGTCTATGCTCAAAGCGCCGCAGCAGGCGCGAAAGCCGGTTCCGCGGCCCGCCGCGAGCATCGCGCTGGGGCCCTCGACCCGATCCTCCACTCCCGCCAGAACCAACTCGCGCGATTCGCGGACGGTCCGGATCTGGTCCGTGGCGGCGATCATCGTCGGGCCGCCGTCGAAGATGTCGATGTAGCAATCATGGTGGAAGCCTTCGCGCTCGAGCATCTTCATCGCGGCCCGGCCGGACGGGTGCGGCATGCCCATCACGGCGCGCGCCGATTCCGGCAGCATGGCGGTATAGATCGGCGTCTTGGGCATCAGGTCGGCGATGAAGGTGGTGCCGTGGGCGGCGTTGAATTCGTCCGCTTCCTGGAAATTCATTCCGAAGAAGCGCCCGGCGATCGAATCCCAGAAGGGCGAGCCTCCGCCTTCGTCGATGACTCCGCGCAACTCCGCGATCACCCGGGGCCCGAAGCGCGCCCGGTGCAGCTTGATGAACAGGTAGCGGCTGCGCGCGAGCAGCAGGCCGAGCCCGCCGGCGCGCTCTCCTGGATGAAGGAACAGCCCGCCCACTTCCGACGAGCCTTCGAGATCGGTGGTGAGGTTCAGCATCTGCGCCCGGAACGTCTTGCCGAGCGCCTTCGAGGTCTGGGTGAGGGTTCCGATCCGGTAGGAGTAGAAGGGATGCTCCATGCCGACCATTCCGAACACCTGGCAGGTGCCGCGGATCTGGCCGGTGTCGACATTCTCGAGGACGAACAGGAACAGGTCTTCGGCCGGCTCCGCTGCGCCCGATCCGAAGCTCTGCTCCGAGCGGACGATCTTGGCGACGAGCGCGCCGCGGTCGGGCGGAAGGTTGGTGAAGCCGCCGCCGGTCAGCTTGGCCATCTCGTATATCGCCTGGAAATCGTCGTTGCCGGCGGGCCTTACCCTGAAGCTCACAATGCCTCCCCTTGCGCCAGCCGGAGGAGGGTCAAAGCGGAAAGCTTCGCCCGCTCCTCCAGGCTTTCGACGATCAGATATTCGTCCGAAGAATGGATCGCTCCGCCTCGAACGCCCATCGTGTCGACCACGGGCACGCCGCAGGCGGCGATGTTGTTGCCGTCGCACACTCCGCCGCTGTCGCGCCAGGCGATCGGCTGGCCGAGGTCGGCCCCGCAGCGCCGGACGAGTTCGAAAAGCTTCTCCGCTCCGGTATCGAGGGGCTTGGGCGGCCGGCCGAAGCCGCCGTGCAAGGTTATGCGGACGTCGCGCGCGGACGAGACCTCCGCGATCGCCTCCTCCAGCGCCGCCCGCGCCATATCTTGGTCCGCGGCGGAGGCGGGCCGCATATTGATGCGCAGGATCGCATGATCCGGCACCACGTTGTTCGGGCCGCCGCCGTCGATCCGGGCGGGATTGACGCTCAAGCCGGCGCGCTTCGCCCGATCCAGCCGGACCGCCAGCTCGGCGGCGGCGACCAGGGCGTTACGGCCCTCCTCGGGATTGCGCCCCGCATGGGCGCTGCGGCCGGCCACGACCAACGAGAAGTTGCCGCTGCCCGGCCGGGCCCCCGCGAGGGTGCCGTCGGGAAGGGCCGCCGGCTCGTAGGTGAGCGCCGCCTTCTTGCCCCGGGCCGCCGCGGCGATCAGCGCCGCGGAGCCGGGCGATCCCACCTCCTCGTCGGAATTGATCACCACCTCATAGCCGAGCCGGGCCGCCGCCTCGCCGCCCTCCACCGCCTTCAGGGCGGCGAGCATGACCGCCAGGCCGCCCTTCATGTCGGCCACTCCGGGGCCTCGAAGCACCTTCGAGCCGAGCCATTCCAGGCGCTGGAAGGGGTGGTCGGCGGCGTAGACGGTGTCCATGTGGCCGGTGAGCAGGACCTGCACCGGCGCTTCGGGCCGGACCACGAGATGGAGATTGCGTCCGTGGGGAAGGGGGCGAAGCCGTCCGTCCGGCTCGACCGCGTCGACCCGCTCCGCTTCCTCGAGGGTCAGGATGCCGGGCAGGCCCGCGAACGCGTCCGCGAGCACGCCCGCGATCCGCGCAAGCCCGTCGAGATTGGCGGAGCCGCTGTTGATCCGCGCCCAATCCTCGACCTGGCCGCGCATCGGCGCGCCGGCGCAACGTTCGACCGCCGCGCTCTCCTCGTTGGTCAGGCCCCGCATCGGCACGGCTTTAGCCGACGATCCGCGCCGAGGCCACACCGGCGGGGGAACGCTCGCGGCAGGGGTAAAGCCCGCCCCGCCTCCCCTTCTCCCGCTCGCCGGAGAAGGCCGGGATGAGGGTCTTCTTCTTTTCGGATGCTCGCGCCGTTCGAGCGCAGCAAGACCCTCACCCTACCCTCTCCCGCGATCGGGAGGGGAAAAGGAGGATTCGACGTCGCGAGGGCTTCAGAGCTTGTCGCGAAAGGCGGCGAGGACGTCCTCGTAAAGCTTCTTCTTGAACGGCACGATCAGCGCCGGAAGGTCGTCCGGATCGGCCCAGCGCCAGGCGCGGAATTCCGGCTCGGCGGTGGCGATATCTATGTCGCCGTCCTCGCCGAGGAAGCGGGCGAGGAACCAATGCTGCTTCTGCCCGCGCCAGCGGCCCTTCCAAAGCTTGCCGACCAGGTCGGGGGGCAAATCGTAGGTGAGCGGCTCGGGGCAGCGCGCGATCACTTCCACCTTGTCGCGGCGGATGCCGGTCTCCTCCTCGAGCTCGCGAAGCGCTCCGTCCTCCGGATCCTCGCCCTCGTCGAGCCCGCCCTGCGGCATCTGCCAGGCTTCGAGGGTCGAATCGAGCCGCTGGGCGACGAATACCTTGCCCTCGCGATTGACGAGCATCACGCCCGCTCCGGGGCGATAGGGGAGGGTACTCAAGAGCCGATCTCCTTCAGCATCAGCTTCAGCGCGGCGAGCCCGCCGTCGACGTCGGCCTGGCTGGAGGGAACCGCCTTGCGAAGGTTGATCAGCCCGTGGATGTTTCCCCTCGCCTCGCGGAAGACCAGCGGCACTCCGGCTTGCGCGCAGGCCGCCGCATAAGCGCGGCCCTGATCGCGTATCGGATCGAGGCTCGCGGTCATGACGAGCGTCGGAGGCATGCCCTCCTGGCTCTTCAGCATCGGCGAATAGCGCCAGTCCGCCTTGTCGGGGCGGTAGCATTGCTCGAACCAGTCCATCCCCTCGTGGGTGAGAAGATAGCCCTGTCCGAAATCCTCGTAGGAGGGATAGCCTTTGGCGGGATCGGCCGCCGGGTAGATCGGCCATTGCGCGACGACCGGCACCGCCGCCGGTTCGTCGCGAAGCGAGAGGCTGACGACGATGGCGAAATTGCCGCCGGCGCTGTCGCCGCAGGTGACGAGCCCGGTCACGTCCCGCCCGAGCGCGGCCGGGCTTCCGGCCGCCCAGCGGGCCGCCGCGATGCAATCCTCCGGACCGGCGGGGAAGGGGTGCTCGGGCGCCAGGCGATAGTCGACCGCGAGCACCGGCAGATCGAGCTGGCGGGCCGCTTCGGCGCAGAACGGATCGTGCGTGTCGAGGTCGCCGAGGACGAAGCCGCCGCCGTGGAAGAAGAGCAGGAGCGGCCCAGGCCCGCGTTCCGCGCGCGGATCGTAGAGCCGGAGCGGGATGTCGCCCCCCGGCCCGGGGCAGGAGAGGTCGCGAAGCACGGCGAGCTCGCCGACCGGCGCGTCGGCGACGTCGCGCGAGGCGAGCATCATCCGGCGCGCCTCCTCGGCCCCCACTTCGTGGCTCCGAGGCCCGGGGAGGCGGTTGAGATAGTCGAGGAACAGGCTCACGTCGGGCCGAACGAATGGGTCGCTCATCTTCTCTCCTGCAAAGGCCGCGCCTTATGGCATGCGCGCCGATCCGCCAAGGCGCCTGCCCCGGTTCCGCGGCAAGTGTTCGAAAACGAACTAAGCGCTTATTCGGATTGACAAATTCGTGGACAGGCGGCATTGCCGAGCCTCGTTTTTTGGGAGGGATTACATGCGTGCTCTGAATCTTGCCGTCATCGGTGCGGCCCTGCTTCTTTCCGGCGCCGCCGCCGCGAAGGACAAGGACCAGCCGGAGCAGCCCAAGGAAAAGAAGATCTGCAAGCCGACGGAGAATTCGGCCAGCCGGCTCGGCGCGCGCCTCGTCTGCCGCACCCGCGAGGAGTGGGCGCGCAATCCGAACGTCGCCCAGCAGAACGGTTCGCCGCAGACCCGGACGGAAACGCCGATCGAGTAAGGCGCCGCCCAGGCTCGCCGCGATGAGCGGCGGGCATGAGGCCGATGAGAAATGGCGGCTGCGGCGCGAGGGCGTCGCGGCCGTCGTCGTTTCCCGCTCCCCCGGATATGACCCTTGGGAGAACCGGCATCTCCGGCTACAAGGGCCGGCCGAACACGTTCAGGACATAAGATGGCGACTGCCACCCACCTCCTCACCCCTGAAGAAGCGGGCGCCCACCCCGCGCCCGAAGCCGTCGTCGTGCGCTTCGCCGGCGACAGCGGCGACGGAATGCAGCTGACCGGCGGGCAGTTCACCTTGTCGACCGCGCTGGCCGGCAACGACCTCGCCACCTTCCCGGATTTCCCGGCCGAGATCCGGGCGCCGCAGGGCACGACCTTCGGGGTTTCGGCCTTCCAGATCAATTTCGGCTCCACCGCGATCGAGACCGCGGGCGACTCTCCGGACGTCCTGGTGGCGATGAACCCCGCCGCCCTCAAGGTGAACGTCGCCGACTTGAAGCCCGGCGGCCTGATCATCGCCGACGAAGGGGAGTTCGGCGCCCGCAACCTCGCCAAGGCGGGTTACGAGGCCAGCCCGTTGCAGGACGGAAGCCTGGCCAAGTGGCAGGTCATCGCCTTCAACATCTCGCAGCTCACCCTCGACGCCGTGAAGCCGTTCGGACTCGGCAACAAGGAGGCGCTGCGCTGCAAGAACATGTGGACGCTGGGCCTGGCGCTTTGGATGTTCGACCGCGACCGGGCACCGATCGAGGCGTGGCTCAAGAGCAAGTTCGCCAAGGCGCCCGGCCTCGCCGAGGCCAATATCGCCGCGCTCAACGCCGGCCACGCTTACGGCGAGACGGCGGAGATAGGCGGCCAGATCCCGCAGCGCCACCTCGATCCGGCGCCCGCCGAGCCGGGGCTCTACCGAACCGTCACCGGCGCCGAGTCGATCTCGCTCGGGCTGGTCGCCGGAGCCCAGCTCGCCGGGCTCAAGATGTTCTTCGGCGGCTATCCGATCACCCCGGCCTCGGCGATCCTCCACCATCTGTCGCGCCTCAAGGAATATGGCGTGACGACCTTCCAGGCGGAGGACGAGATCGCGGCCATCGGCTCCGCCATCGGCGCCTCCTATGCCGGAAGCCTCGGGGTCACCTCCTCCTCGGGTCCCGGAATCGCCCTCAAGGCCGAAGCGATGGGGCTCGCGATCATGACCGAGCTCCCGCTCGTCATCGTCAATTCCCAGCGCGGCGGACCGTCGACGGGGCTTCCCACCAAGACCGAGCAGTCGGACCTCTACCAGGCGGTCTACGGCCGCAACGGCGACGCGCCGATGCCGGTCATCGCCGCCCGCTCGCCCGCCGACGCCTTCGACTGCGCGATCGAGGCCTGCCGGATCGCGGTCCAGTACATGACCCCGGTGATGCTCCTCACCGACGGCTACATCGCCAATGCCGCCGAGCCGTGGAAGGTGCCGGACATGGCGACCTATGCGCCGTTCCCGGTGAACTTCTTCGAGGACGCGCCTCGGGAGGGGGAGGGGTTCAATCCCTATGCGCGGGACGAGAAGCTCGCCCGGATCTGGGTAAAGCCCGGCACGCCGGGCCTCACCCACCGGATCGGCGGGATCGAGAAGAATTTCGGCACCGGCCACATCGATTATGCCCCGGCCAACCACCAGAAGATGACCGACACGCGCGAGGCCAAGGTGCTCGGCGTGGCGGTCGCCGACCAGGAGGTGTGCCTCGGCCAGGAAGGGGGGCGGCTGGTCGTGGTCGGCTGGGGCTCGACCTACGGTCCCATCCATCAGGCGGTGCGCCGCGCGCGGGGCAGGGGCCTCGACGTCAGCCACGTCCATATCCGCCACATCTGGCCGCTGCCGGGCAATCTGGGCGCTTTGCTGCGCTCCTACGAGCGGATCATCGTCCCCGAGATGAACACCGGGCAGCTGAAGACCGTGCTTCGCGACCAGTATCTGGTCGATGCCCGCCCCGTCACCAAGACCAGCGGCCAGCCGTTCAAGATCGCCGAGATCGAGGCGGCGATCGAAGAGGCATTGGGATGATCCCCCACATCGTCGTCCCGGCTAAGGCTGGGACCCCAGCGGGTGAAGAGCGCCGGCGCCAATGCAGCGCTGCACACCCGTCATCGCCTTTCACCCCCTGGGGCCCCGGCCTCCGCCGGGGCGACGGAGTTTGACATGAACGAACTGACCAAGCTCACCGCCAAGGATTTCGCCACCGACCAGGAGGTGCGCTGGTGCCCGGGCTGCGGCGATTATGCGGTGCTGAAGGCTGTTCAGCGTACCATGCCGGAGCTTGGAGTCCGGCCGGAGAACGTCGTGTTCGTGTCGGGGATCGGCTGCTCGAGCCGCTTTCCCTATTACATGGAGACCTACGGCTTCCACACCATCCACGGACGCGCGCCGACCTTCGCGACCGGGATCAAGCTCGCCAATCCCGAGCTCGACGTGTGGATCATCACCGGCGACGGCGACGCCCTGTCGATCGGCGGCAATCATTCGATGCACGTCCTGCGCCGCAACCTCGACTGCCAGATCCTCTTGTTCAACAACGAGATTTACGGCCTCACCAAGGGTCAATATTCGCCGACCAGCCGGGTCGGGACTCGAAGTCCGTCGACTCCGTTCGGCTCGGTCGATCGCCCCGCCAGCCCCTGCGCCTTCGCCTTGGGCTCCGGAGCCCGCTTCGTCGCCCGCGGGATCGACGTTCACAAGAACCTGCCCGAGGTCCTCAAGGCCGCCCACGCGCACAGGGGCGCCTCGTTCGTCGAGATCTTCCAGAATTGCATCGTCTACAATGACGACGTCTTCGCGCCCTTCACCGCCAAGGAGAATAGCGGCAACCAGCTCTGGCTGAAGCCGGGCGAGCCGATGCTGTTCGCCGGAGGCGCCAAGGGCATCGCGCTCGACCGCGACGCGCTTGCGCTGAAGGTGGTCGAGGTGGAGGGCGGCGACTGGCAGAATGCGGGCGTTCTCGTCCACGATCCGAAGAACCGCTCGATCGCCCACATGCTGGTCGAGATGCCCTATGGCAGCTTCCCGACCGCGCTGGGCGTTCTTTACGAAGACCCGGCGCCGACCTTCGAAAGCGCCGTCGTCCGCCAGAACGCGGAAGCCGCCGCCGGGAAGACGCCGGACCTCCAGGCGCTGGTCTCGAAGGGCCAGAGCTGGATGGTCACCAAGGAACCGCACGTCATCTAGCGCACCGGGCCTTTCGTACGGGAAGGGGCTATTCCTTGCCCGCCGCCGCCGCCTTGCGGTCGTTGCTTCGGGCCAGCAGATAGAGAAACGGCGAAAGGCCGAGGACGACGCCCATTGCGGCGCCCATGGTGGTTCCAATCGTTCGCGCCGCGTCGGGATTGGCGCCGGGCGACTGCGCCGCCATCTGGGCGAGATAGAACCACAGGCAAGCGAGGATCACCTCGATCGCCGCCAGCAACAGCAAAGTGCGTATCGCTCTCGACATGCCTTTCCCCTCCAATCGCCCCCGAAACGATAGCGGATCGGGGGCTTCACGTCGATGTGGAGGTTGCGCAATACGCAACTTCGCGCCACTCAGCCGCCCATGAACGCCCCCCAGCGCGGCCGCCATCTCGTCTCCGCGGACCGCGGCTTCGCCACCGGCGGCGGCCTGGCGGCGCGGCTGATCGGCGGTCGGTTCGATCATGTGCTCGATCGCGTTGATGCGGGGCTCGCGAGGGGCGCGATCGAGGCGACGCTTCCGGACGGCCGCACCCGGCGCCTCGGCGGGCGCGCCCCGGGCCCGGTGCCGGTGGTCCACCTCCACAGTTGGAACAGCCTCGTCCGGCTGGCGACCTCTGGCTCGGTCGGCTGGTACAAAGCGTGGGAGCGGGGGGAATGGTCCTCGCCCGATCCGGTGCCCCTGTTCGAGCTGTTCATGCTGAACGGCGAGACCCTGGGCGACACCGCCCGCGCCAAAGGTCTGTTCCGGCTCGTCAACCGGCTCGCCCACCGACTGCGCGGCAACGACAAGGACGGGGCCCGCGAGAACATCGCCCATCATTACGATCTCGGGAACGACTTCTACCGGGCTTGGCTGGACCCGGGCATGACCTATTCCAGCGCCGTGTTCGCCGAGCCCCTCTCGGCCGGCGAGCCGCTCGAGGCGGCGCAGGCGCGCAAGATCCGCCTCCTGCTCGACCGGCTCGAGCTGGCGCCCGGCCAGCGGCTTCTGGAGATCGGCTGCGGCTGGGGCTCGCTGGCCGAGATCGCCGCCCGCGACTATGGGATCGAGGTCGTCGGCCTGACTCTTTCGCGGGCTCAGAAAGATTATGCCGACGCCCGCCTTGCCGCCGCCGGCCTGGCGGAACGGACGGAGATCCGTCTCCAGGACTATCGCGACGCCGTGGGGGCCTTCGACGCCATCGTCTCGGTCGAGATGGCCGAGGCGGTCGGTCAGGAATATTGGCCGGCCTATCTCGACGCCATCGCCGGACTTCTGAAGCCCGGCGGCCGAGCCGCCCTCCAGTTCATCTCGATCCGCGAGCCTTTGTTCGATTCCTATGCGGCGAGCGCCGACTTCATCCAGACCTACATCTTCCCGGGCGGGATGCTGGTCAGCGAGGAGCGCTTCGCCCGCCTCGCCGCCGGCGCCGGCCTCTCCTGGCGGAATAGGCAAGGCTTTGGCCGCCATTATGCCGAGACGCTGAAGCGATGGCGCGACCGCTACGATGAAGCGGTCGCCGACGGCCGCCTCGCCGCCGGCTTCGACGAACGCTTCCACCGGCTCTGGCGCTACTACCTCATGTATTGCGAAGGCGGCTTCCGCGGCGGCGGAATCGACGTGGCGCAGGTGACGCTCGTGAAAACCTGAAACCGTCGCCCCAGCGAAGGCTGGGGCCCGGGGGCGAAGAACACCGCGCCTCTCACCCCCTGGGCTCCCAGCCTGCGCTGGGACGACGTTTAGCGGCCTAGCTCCAGCCGCTCCCCATTCTCGAAGTCGCGGGCCAGCATTGCGGCGATCGCCTCCGCCACCGCCTCCGGCCCCTTCAAAGTCGCGGGATCCTCCCCGGGATAGGCGCGCTCGCGCATCTTGGTGGCGGTCGCGCCGGGATCGACGATCGCGACCTTGAGCGGGGCCAGGTTCTTCACTTCCTCGCCATAGCTTAGCACCAGGGTCTCGAGCGCCGCCTTCGAAGCGGCGTAAGCGCCCCAGAAGGCGCGCGGGCGGCGGCCGACGCTGGAGGTCACGGCGAGGAGCCGTCCCGCCGGGCTGGCGCGCAGAAGCGGGTCGAAGCCGGCGATCATCGCCTGGTTGGCGAGAAGGTTGAGAGTGAGCACCCGGCCCATCTCCGCCCCGTCGATCTGCGCGACGGGCGTGAGCGAGCCCAGGATTCCCGCGTTCAGCACCAGCACGTCGAGCGCGGGCCATCGCTCGGCGACCGCGGAGGCGAGGCGGGCGACGCTGTCGCTTTCCGTCAGGTCGAGCGGAGCGATCGTCGCGCTTCCCCCGGAGGCGTGGATCCGCTCCTCCACCGACTCGAGCCCGGCGGCCGTGCGGGCGGTAAGGATCACATGGGCGCCGGCCGCGGCAAGCGCTTCGGCGGTCGCGGCGCCGATTCCGCGGCTCGCGCCGGTGACGAGGGCGAGGCGGCCGGAAAGGAAGGTTTCTGACATGAGGCGGCTGTAGGCGAAGGAGAAAATGGGGACAGTAACTATTTTTTCGGCCACGCCCGCGGCCCGCGCCGGGGCGGCGGCGAAAAAATAGTCGCTGTCCTCAATTAGCCGTAGCGCTCCGCGAGAAGCGCGAACTGGTCGGGGGCGTCGGCCTCCTCCAGGTCGGTGAGGCGGGTGGGGTAGGCGCCGGTGAAGCAGGCGTCGCAATATTGCGGCTGCGTTTCGTCGCGCACCTCCTCGCCGACGGCGCGGTAGAGTCCGTCGATCGAGATGAAGGCGAGGCTGTCGGCGCGGATGAACTCGTTCATCTGGGCCACGTCCATCTGCGCGGCGAGAAGCTTGGCGCGCTCCGGCGTATCGACCCCGTAGAAGCAGCTGTGCCGGGTCGGCGGCGAGGCGATCCGCATGTGGACCGCGCGGGCGCCGGCGTCGCGCATCATCTGGACGATCTTCAGGCTGGTCGTTCCGCGGACGATCGAATCGTCGACCAGGATGATTCTTTTGCCCTCGATCAGGGCGCTGTTCGCATTGTGCTTCAGCTTCACTCCGAGATGGCGGACCGAGTCGCTCGGCTGGATGAAGGTCCGGCCGACATAGTGGGAGCGGATGATCCCGAGCTCGAAGGGAATCCCGCTCTCCTGAGCGTAGCCGATCGCCGCCGGGACGCCCGAATCGGGCACCGGGACGACGATGTCCGCCTCCACCGGATTCTCCCGCGCCAGCTCGGCTCCGATCGCCTTCCGCATCGCGTAGACGGAGGCGCCGTCGAGCACCGAATCGGGTCTCGAGAAATAGATATGCTCGAAGATGCAGGGCCTCGGCCGGACTTCCTGGAACGGCCGGTGGGACTTTATGCCCTGGGCTGAGACGACGATCAGCTCGCCCGGCTCGACCGAGCGGATATAGGTCGCTCCGACGACGTCCAGCGCCACCGTCTCCGAAGCGAAGATATAGGCGTCGCCGAGGCGGCCCATGACCAGCGGCCTTATGCCGAGCGGGTCGCGGCAGGCGAGCATCCCCTCGCCGGTCAGGCAGACCAGCGAATAGGCGCCCTCGACCTGCTTCAGGCCGTCGATGAAGCTGTCGAGCAGGGTGCGGTAGCTGGAGGTTGCGACGAGATGGATGATCACCTCGGTGTCGGAGGTCGACTGGAAGATCGAGCCGCGCCGGTTGAGGTCCCGCCGGAGCTTCAGGGCGTTGGAGATATTGCCGTTATGGGCGACGGCGAAGCCGCCCGACGAGAGCTCGGCGAACAGCGGCTGGACGTTGCGGAGCGCCGTTTCCCCCGCCGTCGAGTAGCGGACGTGACCGATCGCCGCCTGCCCGGCGAGGCGGCGGATCACCTCGTCCTTGTCGAAATTGCCGGCGACATGGCCCATCGCGCGATGGGAATGGAACTGGCGTCCGTCGAAGCTGGTGATCCCCGCCGCTTCCTGGCCGCGATGCTGAAGCGCGTGGAGACCCAGCGCCACCACCGCCGACGCGGTATCCGCGCCCCAGATGCCGAACACGCCGCACTCCTCGCGCAGCTTGTCGTCCTCGAACGGATGGGTGGTCAACATGTCGACAGATGCCCCGCGCGCTTCGCCGTCTCGCTCCGGCGATATAGGCTCAAGGCGGCGGCTTGTCGCCCCGGCCCGGCCGATTTGATGTGGATTATGGAACGGCTGGACCGATAGCTTGGTTTGCCTGAACCGTCGCTGGCTGTCATTCGGGGCGGCGTGGAGAGCCTGATGCGCAAGATTCTACTCGCCCTGGTCCTGCTGGGCGGCTGCGGCGGGTCCAACCCGGCGGCGAACCGGTCCGCGGCGCCCGCCGCCGGGCAGCCGGCGGGTACAGGCGGGTCCGCGGCTCCGGAGAAGTCGGCGCGAAGCGGCGGTCCCGCGAGCCTCGCCGGCCTGTGGGAAGGCGGCTCCGCCGACCACCGCGATCAGCTCTGCATGGTCGACAAGGCCGGCAAGACCCAGTTCGGAGTGGTCGTCTGGGGGCCGAACCTCAACAGCTGCGCCGGCGCCGGCGAGGCGGAGCGGAAGGGTGACAGGATCACTCTTCGGATGAACGGCGATTCGGCCTGCGCGATCGAAGCCGGAGTCGAAGCGGGTCGGATCGTCTTCCGCCGCGCCGCCGGGCCGGGCTGCGAGACCTATTATTGCGGCCACGCCGCCCGCTTCGACGGCGCCACCTTCACCCAGCAGGGGCGAGGCGCCGCCGCCGCCCGAAAAGCGACCGACATAGCCGGCGACCCGCTCTGCGGGTGAGGCGGGACGAAAAGACCCTCATCCCAACCTTCTCCCGCGAGCGGGAGAAGGGGCACGTCGCCGCGTCCCTTCTTCTTCTCCCTCCACGCTCCCCACCTTGACGTTGACGTGAACGTAAACTAGTCGCGGGACATGCCCCAGACCGCGCTCCATTCCGATTTCGATACTCCGGAATCGAGCGACTCGCGCTACTCGATCACCGACCTGTGCGACGAGTTCGCCGTCACCCCGCGAGCGCTCCGCTTCTACGAGGACGAGGGGCTGATCTCGCCCCATCGCCAGGGCCTGTCGCGGGTCTATTCCGGACGCGACCGGGCGCGGCTCGCCTGGATCCTTCGCGGCAAGAGGGTCGGCTTCTCGCTCGCCGAGATACGCGAGATGATCGACCTTTACGACCTCGGCGACGACCGCGCCTCGCAGCGCCGGGTCACGCTCGAGAAATGCCGCGCGCGGGTGGACCTGCTCGCCAAGCAGCGGGTCGACATCGACGCCACCATCGCCGAGCTCGAGCGGTTCATCGACATGGTCGAGGCCGCCGGTTCCCACGGACACTAAGAGAGGTACCATGCCCAGCTACACCGCCCCCGTCCGCGAGACCCGCTACGTCCTCGACGAGATACTCGGCCTCGAGCGCTATTCGAACCTCCCCGGCTTCGAGAACGCCACCCCAGACATGGTGGAAGCGATCCTGACCGAGGGCGGCCGATTCGCCTCCGAGGTGCTGGCGCCGCTCAACCGGATCGGCGACGAGCATGGCTGCGTCCGCCACGACGACGGTTCGGTGACCACGCCTCCGGGCTTCAAGGATGCCTGGGACCAGTTCGTCGCCGGCGGCTGGACGACCCTCTCGGCGCCCGAGGAGTTTGGCGGCCAGGGCCTTCCGCAGGTCGTCGCCACCGCGATCAGCGAATATCTGCTCTCCGCCAACCAGGCGTTCGAAATGTATCACGGCCTCACCGCCGGAGCGATCGCGTCGATCCTGGTCAAGGGATCGGACGAACAGAAGGCGAAGTACCTTCCCAACATGGTCTCCGGCCGCTGGACCGGAACGATGAACCTGACGGAGCCGCACTGCGGAACCGATCTCGGCCTGCTCAAGACGAAGGCGGAGCCGCAGTCGGACGGAAGCTACAAGATCAGCGGCACCAAGATCTTCATCTCGTCGGGCGAGCACGATCTCGCCGAGAACATCATCCACCTCGTCCTCGCCAAGATCGCCGGAGCGCCTGACAACGTGAAGGGCATCTCGCTGTTCATCGTCCCCAAGTTCCTGGTGGGCGAGGATGGCGGCCTGGGCGCGCGCAACGGCGTCGTCTGCGGATCGATCGAGGAGAAGATGGGGATCCACGGCAACTCCACCTGTCTTCTCAACTATGACGAGGCGACGGGCTATCTGGTGGGAGAGCCGGAGAAGGGCCTCGCCGCAATGTTCATCATGATGAACGCGGCCCGGCTCGGGGTCGGCCTCCAGGGCCTCGCCCAGGGCGAGGTCGCCTACCAGAACGCAGTCGCCTACGCACGCGACCGCCGCCAGGGCCGGGCCCTCGTTCCCGACCAGCGCGAGGCGGGGGCCAAGGCCGATTCGATCATCGTCCACCCCGACGTCCGCCGGATGCTGATGGAGATGAAGGCGTTCAACGAGGCCGCGCGCGCGCTCGTCCTGTGGGGCGCGCTCCAGGTCGACATCTCCCGCCGAGCCCAGACCGAGGAGGAGCGCGAGGCGGCGTCAGACCTGCTCGGACTGCTCACCCCGGTGATCAAGGGCTATCTCACCGACATGGGCTTCAAGGCCGCGGTCGACGCCCAGCAGGTCTATGGCGGCCACGGCTATATTCGCGAATGGGGCATGGAGCAGTTCGTCCGCGACGCCCGCATCGCCCAGATCTACGAGGGCACGAACGGAATCCAGGCGCTCGACCTGGTCGGCCGAAAGCTCGGCGCAAACGGCGGCCGAGCCATCCAGGCCTTCCTCAAGCTGCTCGCCGAGGAGACGAACAATCCACCCCGGGACGGGGAGGGGGACCGGCCGAAGCCTGGTGGAGGGGCCGGCACGGACGCCGTGGCGACCATCTCCGCGTCTCTGCAGAAAGGCACCGCCGACCTCCAGGCCGCGACGATGTGGCTTATGCAGAACGGTCTCGCCAACCCCAACAACGCCGGAGCCGCGGCTTATCCGTACATGACCCTGCTCGGCACCGTCGCGCTCGGCCTGATGTGGCTCAAGATGGCGCGCGCCAGCACCGCCGCCCTCGCCAATGGCGCCGAGGACAAGGCCTTCCACGAAGCCAAGCTCGTCACCGCCCGCTTCTTCGCCGAGCGCATCATGCCCGACACCGGCGCCCTTCGGCGCAAGCTGGAGGCCGGCGCCGAGAGCCTGATGGCGCTTCCGGCGGAGGCTTTCTGATCCTCCTGGCAGTGGCGGCGCTCCTGGGCGCCGGCTCCGCTTCCGCGGACTGCGCCCGCGTTCGCTCCGGACGGGATGTGCGACGCTGCGAATTGCAGCGGACCGAGCATGACGTTCTTGCGATCCTGCGGCGTCCAGAGGCGCAGGCCCTCGGTCGGGACGCGATTCGCTTTTCCACTCAGCCCTCGCTGGGCGGACGGGCAATCGTCGTCGAGGCTGTCGGACGCACGGACGGTTCCGCCGACGTTCGTATCTTCTGGGCCTACGGACACCCCTATTCCGGATGGGACGCTGAAGGTTCCGAGCGCGTCCGTCTCCCCGCTGCCGCCTACCGCCGTCTGACCGCGAGCGTCGACGCGTCGCTCTCCAGCGCCCGTTCGATAGACGTGGACACAGACAACACGATCGTGTGCACCGACGGACCCGAGTTTCTGACCGAGCGGGTGCGCGGCGGCGAGGTAGAGACGCTGGCGGGCTTCTGCCCCATCGACGAGCATAACCTTCACCCCAACGAGCATATCGCCGCTGCCATGCTAAGCCTTGCCTGCCCTTACGTGGCGGGAGAATTTCCCTCCGATAACGAGATTCAACGAAGCTGCCGCAGATGGCGATCGCTTGTCGCGTCCGATCGGCGGCGAAGCCACTAAAACTCGGGCCTCGCCCCCTCCTCGGGCGGGATCACGCTAGCTTGGAATAGATTAGCGCCAGCTCTGACAGGCTGAGCTCCCGCCTCTCGCCCGCCAGCTCCGGCGCCGCCGCCCGAGCCGCCTGCGTCAGCAATATCTCCCCCCGCCCAGCGACGTCCTCGCCGAGCTTGCAGGCGAGGTTGACCTCGTCGCCCCACATATCCTCCTCGTCGATGTTGAGGATGCGGCCGAAGCCGATCCCGATCGACGCGTAGAGCCGGCGGGTCTCGGGGAGGGCGGCGCTTGCCGCTTCGAGCCCGGCGACGATCTCCCGGGCCGCCGCTGCGGCGGAGGGGACGTCCTCGAACAGGCAGTAGAGATTGTCGGCCTGCGCCTTCACCACCACGCCGTGATGCGCCTCGACCAGCGGAGTCGCGAGCCGCTTCATCCGGTGGATCATCAGAAGGAAGGGGACGACGTCGCCGCGCTGCGTCGCGCGCGAGAATCCGCTCATGTCGAGAACCAGCACAGCCCTCGTCTCGCCGAACCGCGAGTCGAGCTCCGCCGCCAGCTCGGCCTGCTCGCCGGGGCGGTCGACCATCCGTTCCAGCAGCCGGTCCAGCTCCGCGCAGCTGTCGCGCCGGAGCGGCGCCTCCTTTTCCGGCTCGGCCACGCGAGACTCCTTTGCGCGAGGAGGACGGACTGCCTAGGAAGCCGCCACTTTGGATGGGAGGAAGAATTGGAGCGTCTGGTCCTTCACGAATATTCGCAATCCGGCAATTGCTACAAGGTCCGGCTCACCGCCGCCTTGCTCGGCCTGCCGCTCGAGCGGCGCGAATACGATATTCTGAAGGGCGAGACCCGCACGCCCGAGTTCCTCTCGGGCGTCAATGCCAACGGACGCATCCCGGTGCTCCAGGTCGGCGAGCGGTTCATTCCGGAGAGCAACGCCGCCTGCTTCTACCTCGCCGACGGTTCGCCGCTCGTTCCCGAGGACCGGTTCGAGCGCGCCGACATGCTCCGCTGGATGTTCTTCGAGCAATATAATCACGAGCCGAACGTCGCGAGCCTTCGCTTCTGGACCGCCTTCGTCGGCGAGGCGGCTCTGAGCGAGGCGCAGCGGGCCCGGATGCCGGGGATGCGGGAGGCGGGCGAGGCCGCGCTCAAGCTGATGGACGAGCACCTGACCGACCGCGGCTATTTCGTCGGAGAGCGGATCAGCCTCGCCGACATCGCCCTCTACGCCTACACCCATGTCGCGGAGGAAGGCGGCTTCGACCTTGGCCGCTACCCGGCCGTCTCGGCCTGGCTTGCCCGGATCGCCGGGACTCCGGGCTACGTCGCCATGGACGCCTGACCTAGTCGTCGTCGACGTCGCAGATCGCGCCCGTACCGCACAGCACGTACGCGGCGACGACCGAAGCGGCGACGACTCCAACGACGATCCCGGCCCAGCCCACCGTCGAGACTCCAAGCTTACCGCCTTGCGGGCCGTTGCCGCCGCCGGCGAGCCGCGACACCGGCCTGCCCGCGAACGTCAGCCGCACCGGCTCCCTGCCCGACAGCCCGAGCTCGAGGCCCCGGCCGTAGCGGGTGGCGAGGCTCCCGTCCTCGGCCTCGCTCCGCTCCACCGGCGTCAGCGTGAGGCCGACGCGCGGCTTTGCCGCCTCCCGGCCCCCAAGCGGCAGCCGGAAGCGCGCGCCCGCGAAGGCGCCGCGCCGCTGCGCCGTCCATTGGCTGTCTCGTCCCAGGTCCGCCGCCTGCGCCGCGCTCGCCATCTGCGCCGCGCACAACGCGACCGTAACGATCTTCCGCATTCCCGCTGTCCCCCTGAACTCTCGAGCCCAGACAAGCATCGCGCGGGCCGGAGCACAAGACGCCGAGCCGGCAGGCGGGCCAGCGTAGCGCCGTCTGTGGCAAAATAGCCGCTCTCGCGCCTTGCCCTCCCGGCGGCGCGCGGTTAAGCCCCGGAACGACCATCGGCCGCTCCGCGAAGGGGCGGCCCTTATTGTTTTCGGAGACTCAAGTGGCACAGCCGCTCATGCCCCATGCGACCGCTTCCTGGCTGGTCGACAACACCGCTCTCACCTTCGAGCAGATCGCCGAATTCTGCGGTCTCCACATCCTCGAGGTCCAGGCGATCGCGGACGACACCGCGGCGACCAAGCTGACCGGCCGCGACCCGATCCGCGCCGGCGAGCTGACCCAGGAGGAGATCGACAAGGGCCAGTCCGATCCCACCTACCGGCTCCACATGCACAAGGAGCCGGACCAGACCCGGCGCACCAAGGGCCCGCGCTACACGCCGGTGTCGAAGCGCCAGGACAAGCCGGACGGTATCGCCTGGATCATCCGCAACCATCCCGAAATCTCGGACGGGCAGATCGGCAAGCTGATCGGCACCACCCGCTCGACCATCGCCGCGATCCGCGACCGCAGCCACTGGAACATCGCCAACATCCAGCCCAAGGATCCGGTGACCCTGGGCCTCTGCTCGCAGCGCGAGCTCGACGCGCTCGTCGCCAAGGCGGCGAAGCAGGCGGGGATCGAGGCCCAGCAGGACACCAAGTTCGACGGCGACCGCGAGGCGCTGATCGAGGAGCTTAGGCGCGAGCGTGAGGCCGCGGCCCGCGACGCCGACGCCGCCCTTGCGGCCGAGGATTCCGAAACCGGCCAGAGCAGCGGCGTCTCGGACCTTGACCGACTCTTCAAGAGCTGAGCCGGTCTCCCCCGACGCCTCGCTCGCCGGGGCGGGGGAAGCCTATAGCCACAGGGGCCTCACCTACCCGCTCGGCCGCGACGGCCCGGCGGCCGGCGAGGCCGTGAAGCTCGGCGACGGGGTGCGCTGGGCGCGGCTTCCGATGCCGGGCTCGCTCAAGCACATCAACGTCTGGCTGCTCGACGACGGCGATGGGGTCGCGATCGTCGACACCGGGATCGACCTTCCCGAGTCCCGCTCCGCCTGGGAGGCGCTGTTCGCCGGACCGCTCGAGGGGAAGAAGGTCACGCGGGTGATCGTCACCCATTTCCACCCCGATCATGTCGGCCTCGCCGGCTGGCTGACCGAACGGTTCGAAGTTCCCTTGTGGATGACCCGGACCGAATGGCTGTTCGCCCGGATGCTGACCACCGACATCCGGCCCGAGCCGCCCCGCGAGGCGATCGCCGCCTGGCGCGCCGCGGGCTGGAGCGAGGAAAGGGTCGCCGCCGAAGCCGGGAAAGGCTGGGGCCGCTTCGCCGCCTGGGTCTCGCCGGTGCCGGTGAGCTTCGTCAGGATCGAGGACGGCGACACTCTGAGCATCGGCGCGCGCGACTGGCGGATCGTGGTCGGCAACGGCCATTGCCCCGAACATGCCTGCCTGATCGACGAGGCGGGCGGGCTGATCATCGCCGGGGACCAGGTGCTTCCCCGGATCACCTCCAACGTGTCGCTGAGCCTTAGCGAGCCGGAGGCGGACCCGCTCGGCGACTGGCTACGCTCCATCGAGAAGCTGAAGGGCCTACCCGACAGCCTCCTCGTCCTGCCGTCCCACGGCGAGCCGTTCATCGGCCTCCACGCCCGGCTCGACGCGCTCGCCCGAGGCCATTGCGAGCGCCTCGACGCGCTCCACGCGCACCTCGCCGAGCCGCGCCGGGCGGTGGATTGCTTCCCGGTGCTTTTCGGCCGGAAGATCGACGACGGCGTTCTCGGCCTCGCGACGGGCGAGGCGCTCGCCCACCTTCGGCGCCTGGAGGTCGAGGGGCGGGCGCGGCGCGACGTCCGGGACGGTGTCCACTGGTACGTGGCCCTCTAATCCCCCCTCCCTGCACGCAGGGAGCGGCCGGGGGTGGGTGCCTACCCGCATACGCACCGCCCTCCATCGACGCACCCACCCCTTACCCCTCCCTGCGTGCAGGGAGGGGGGAGAGATAGGCGGTTGCCGAGAGGCCTTGCTCGCGCTTGACCCCCGTTCCCGCCGGGGCCAATGCTCCGGCCATGCCCGAAGCGTCCGACACCATCGCCGAGCTCTCCTTCGAAGCGGCGCTCAAGCGCCTGGAAGAGATCGTTCGACGGCTCGAAACCGGCGAGGCCTCGCTCGACGAGTCGATCGAGCTGTACGGAGAAGGCGACCGGCTTCGCCAGCAATGCGAGGCCCGGCTCCAGTCGGCGCAGGCGCGGATCGAGAAGATCCAGCTCGGGCGGGACGGACAGCCCGCCGGCACCACGCCCTTCGACGGCGAGTGACGGCCCGGGTGGCGGGCGCCTCCGACAGTCTCGCCTCGGCCCTGGAGCGGATCAGGGCGGAGGTCGACTCGTTCCTCGACACGCTGCTCGAGGTCCCCGCCGATTCGCGCGCTCCGCTCTACGAGGCGATGCGCTACGCCGCGATGGGCGGCGGCAAGCGGCTTCGCCCGCTCCTCGTCGTCGCGGCCTGCGACCTGTTCCACACCGACCGGCGTCGGGCGCTTCGGGTCGGCGGCGCGGTCGAGTGCATCCACGTCTATTCGCTGATCCACGACGATCTGCCGTCGATGGACGACGACGACCTTCGGCGCGGCAAGCCGACCCTTCACAAGGCGCACGGCGAGGCGACCGCGATCCTCGCCGGCGATTCGCTCCACGCCTTGGCCTTCCAGATCCTCGCCGACGAGGCGACCCACGAGGATCCGTTCGTCCGCTCCGATCTCGTCGCCGAGCTTGCCCGCGCCGCCGGGCCGGCGGGAATGGCCGGTGGGCAGATGATGGACTTGAGCACGGACGAAGGGCCGCTCGACCTCGCCGCCGTGACCCGGCTCCAGCAGCTCAAGACGGGGGCCCTGATCGGCTTCTGCCTCGAGGCCGCGGCGATCATGGCGCGGGTTCCTCCGGAGGGGCGGCTTCCGCTTCGCGGCTATGCCCGCGACGTCGGGCTCGCCTTCCAGATCGCCGACGACCTGCTCGACGAGGAAGGCGAGGAGGCCAAGACCGGAAAGAAGGTCGGCAAGGACCGCGCCCGGGGCAAGGAGACTTTCGTCTCGCTGCTCGGCCGGGAACGCGCCCGCCAGCAGGCGCGGCTTCTGATCGGCCAGGCGATCGAGCATCTCGGCCGCTTCGGCGCCGAGGCCGACCTGCTTCGAGCCATCGCCCGCTTCGCGGTCGAGCGGGACCATTGAGGCGTCGGATGAGCGACCGGGGGGAAGTGCAATGAGGATCGCGGTCTATCCCGGGACGTTCGACCCCGTGACGCTCGGCCACATGGACATCATCCGCCGAGGCGCGAAGCTCGCCGACCGGCTGGTTATCGGAGTGACCACCAACCCCTCCAAATCCCCCATGTTCACGGTCGCGGAACGGATGGCGATGGTGCGCCGCGAGGTTAAGGCGATCGGCGCCGACGTCGCCGTCGTCTCGTTCGATTCGCTGCTCATGGACTTCGCCGAGCGGGAGGGCGCCACCTTGATTCTTCGCGGGCTAAGGGCGGTCGCCGACTTCGAATATGAATATCAGATGGCGGGCATGAACCAGCAGCTGAACGACCGGATCGAGACGGTCTTCCTGATGGCCGACGTGTCGCTCCAGCCGATCGCGTCTCGACTGGTCAAGGAAATCGCCCTCTACGGCGGCGACATCCGCAAGTTCGTCACAGCCGCGGTCGCGGTCGACATGGCGAAGCGGGTCGGGGAGATCGGCCGCAAAGGGACTTGATCCGGGGCTCCGGCGAACGCACAAGCCGTGAACGGGGCCGGCAAGAATTTTCGAAGGCAGCGAAGCCATGCGTTTGAAGGCGTTTCTCATTCTGCTCTGCGCCCTCCTCTTCTCGGGGGCCGCCGCCGCGCAGGCGCTGCAGACGCCGGCGGCGCCTCCGCCGCTCACGCCGGAGGATACCCTGCTGCTCGACCTTTCGACCGGCGGCCGGGTCACCATCCAGCTTCGGCCCGACGTCGCGCCCAAGCATGTCGAGCGGATCAAGGTTCTCGCCCGCCGCGGCTTCTACAACGGCCTCGCCTTCCACCGGGTGATCGAAGGGTTCATGGCCCAGGGCGGCGACCCCAAGGGCGACGGGACCGGCGGCTCGGACCTTCCCGACCTTGCCGCCGAGTTCAACGGGCTTCCCCACGTCCGCGGCGCCCTTTCCGCCGCACGGACGGAGAACCCCAACAGCGCCAACAGCCAGTTCTTCATCATGCTTTCGCCCAAGCTCTCGCTCGACGGCCAGTATACGGTGTTCGGTCGGGTGGTCGGCGGAATGAACTTCGTCGACGCGATCGAGCGCGGCGAGCCGCCGGCCAATCCGACCCGCATCCTCCAGGCGTCGATCGCCGCCGACAACCGGCCGCCGCCCCCGGCTGGAGCGGTTCCCTCGCCCTCGGCGCCCGCGCCCGCTTCGCCGGCCGCCGCTGCCGGCGCTCATGCCGCGGGGCCGGCAATGCCTCCGCCGATGCAGATCCGCGTCCCCGATCCGCCGGCGCCGCCCCGCAAGAAGCAGTAAGCCGGCGCCGGTGCGCGTCGACCTCTTCGACTTCGATCTTCCGACCGACCGGATCGCTCTTAGGCCCGCGAGCCCGCGCGACTCCGCCCGGCTGCTCGTCGCACGCGGGGACGCCCTCGAGGACCGGATCGTCTCGGAGCTGCCGGCGCTTCTGCGGCCGGGCGACGTGCTCGTCTTCAACGACACAAGGGTGATCCCCGCTCAGCTCGAGGGCCGGCGCGGCGAGGCGCGGGTCGGCGCCACGCTCCAGAAGCGCGAGGGGCCGCGCGAGTGGCGGGCGTTCGTCCGCAACGCCAGGCGGGTGCGCGCCGGCGACCGGATCGACTTCGGGTCCGGAGTCACCGCCATGGCTGGAGAACGCGGGGCCGACGGAAGCCTCGGACTGCGCTTCGAAGGAGAGGAGCCGGTCGAGCGGCTGCTCGAGCGCGCCGGCCGGATGCCGCTTCCACCCTACATCGCCGCCCGGCGGGAGGCGGACTTGCGCGATGCGGACGATTACCAGACGCTTTTCGCCAGGGAGGAAGGCGCGGTCGCGGCGCCGACCGCCTCGCTCCACTTCACGCCGCGACTCGTCGAAGCGCTGGGTGCGGCCGAGATCGGCCTCGAGACCCTCACCCTCCACGTCGGAGCGGGCACCTTCCTGCCGGTCAAGGTCGAGGACACGGACGACCACGTCATGCACAGCGAATGGGGACGGATCGGTCCCGAAGCCGCCGGCCGGCTCAACGCCGTCCGGGGCTCGGGCGGGCGGTTGATCGCGGTCGGAACGACCTCGCTTCGCCTGCTCGAAAGCGCGGTCGCTCCGGATGGCACGATCGGCGCCTTCGAAGGCGACACCGACATATTCATAACGCCGGGCTACCGCTTCCGAGCGGTCGACGGCCTGATCACCAACTTCCACCTGCCCAAGTCGACCCTCTTCATGCTCGTCTCCGCCCTGATGGGCCGGGAGCGGATGCAGGCCGCCTATGCGCACGCCATCGAACAAGGCTACCGCTTCTACAGCTACGGGGATGGGAGCCTTCTCCTGCCCGGCGGTTGAGGCTAGACCTCGCTCGGCAAGAGGAGGCGGGGATGACCGAGACGCTGACGTTCTACACCAACCCGATGTCGCGCGGCCGGATCGCCCGGTGGATGCTGGAGGAGGTCGGGTGCGACTATGAGACGGTCGTGCTCGACTACGGCACGACCATGAAGGGACCCGAATATCTTGCCGTCAATCCGATGGGCAAGGTCCCAGCGATCCGGCACGGCGAGACCGTGGTGACCGAAGGCGCGGCGATCTGCGCCTATCTCGCCGACGCCTTTCCCGACGCCGGGCTCGCGCCGCCGCCGGGCAATCCGATGCGCGGGCCCTATTATCGCTGGCTGTTCTTCGCGGCGGGGCCCGTCGAGGCGGCGGTGACCGCCAAGTCGCTCGGCCTGCTCGCGCCGGCCGACAAGGCGCGGATGGCGGGCTATGGCACGTTCGAGGAGACGATCGGCGCGCTCGAGCGGGCTGTGTCGCAAGGTCCTTATATTTGCGGCGAGCAGTTCACCGCCGCCGACGTCTATGTCGGCTCGCAGATCGGCTGGGGCATGATGTTCGGATCGATCGAGAAGCGCGGCGTCTTCGAGGAATATTGGGGCAGGCTGAGCGCGCGCGAGGCGTTCCGCCGGGCCAGCGAGATCGACGACAAGCTGATCGCCGAGCAGAAGGCGGCCGAAGGGCAGGGCCACGGCGACGATTAGGCGTCGTGCCGGACCTGATCCGGCATCCACCTTCCTTTCGACAACGAACGCAGGAAGAAGGTGGACCCCGGATCAAGCCCGGGGTGACGCGCGGGCCCGACCCGATGTGCCCGCCGCCACGAAAAAGGGCCCGGCGTCTCCGCCGGGCCCTTCTTCTTGCCTGGGGCTTCCCGCTTAGCGGCGGTCGCCCATGAAGCGCAGGAGGAAGAGGAACATGTTGAGAAAGTCGAGGTAGAGGGTGAGCGCACCCATCACCGCCGTCTTCGAGGCCGCCTCGGCATTGCCGGCGACGACGAAGTACATGCTCTTGATCTTCTGCGTGTCGTAGGCGGTGAGGCCGGCGAAGAGCAGCACCCCGATCGCGCTGATCGCCAGGCCCATCGGGCCGCTCGGCCAGAACGCGTTGATGAGCGAGGCGACGATCAGTCCGACCAGGCCGACGAGCAGGAAGCTGCCCCAGCCGGACAGGTCCTTCTTCGTCGTATAGCCCCACAGGCTCAGGCTCGCGAAGGCCGCCGAGGTGGCGAAGAAGGTCTGCGCGATCGACGTGCCCGTGTAGACGAGGAGCAGGGTCGAGAGCGAGGCGCCGATCAGCGCCGCGTAGAGCCAGAAGAGCATCTTGGCGGTGCCCGCCGCCATGCGGTTGATCCCGAAGCTCAGCCAGAACACCAGGCCGAGCGGGGCCAGGGAGACGACCCAGCCGAGCGGCGACATCCCGATCCGGTCGCCGTTCACCGACACCAGCGAGAAGACCGCTCCGGTCTCGGCCATGACCATCGCCACGATGCCGGTCAGGAGAACGCCCGAGGCCATGTAATTGTAGACGGACAGCATGTAGGACCGAAGGCCCGCGTCGACGGCGACGCCCTGGCGTCCGATCCCCGTCGCCGAAGCCGGCGATGCGGTCGCGCGCGGGTCAAATCCGTTAGCCATTTTCTTTCCACTCCTTCGGCGGCGCAAAAGGCCCCGCCGGGTCCCAATATCGGGGGGTCGGTGAGAACATTCAAGCAAATCCGGTTCGCGGGCGCGCTCGTCTCGGTTAAGGACGGCGCTTCATGCACCGACTGTTCGTCGCGATCCGCCCGCCCGCTTTGGCGCGCGCCCACCTCCTTTCGCTAATGGGCGGAGTGGCGGGCGCGCGCTGGCAGGACGAGGATCAGCTCCACCTCACCTTGCGCTTCATCGGCGAGGTCGACCGCCATCTCGCCCGCGACGTCGACGCGGCGCTTGCGGCGGTCAGCCAGGCCCCGTTCGAGATCGCGGCGAGCGGCATCGGCGCCTTCGAGAAGCGCGGGCAGGCCCACACCTTGTGGGCCGGAATCGCGCCGCAGGAGCCGGTGAAGGCGCTGGCCCGCAAAGTCGACCAGGCGTTGACCCGCGTGGGACTGGCGCCGGAAGCGCGCGCCTTCCACCCCCACATCACGCTCGCGCGGCTGCCCCGCGGCGCCGGAAACCTCGCCGGACTGGTCGAAAGCTCGGGCGGCGTCGCGGGCCCTTCGTTCGAGGTCGCCGCCTTCTGCCTGTTCGAAAGCCGGCTGACGCCCGACGGGCCCGTCTACGCCCTCGTCGAGCGCTACCCGCTCAGCGGATCGCGCTGAGATCGACGCCTTTGGTCTCGCGCGCCAGCAGCGCGGTCACTCCGCTGACCAGGCAGGCGGCGGCCACATAGAGGGAAACCGCAAGGGTCGATCCGGTCTCCTTGTAGAGCCAGATGGCGATGATCGGCGCCAGCGACCCGGCAACGATCGAGGTCATCTGATAGGCGATCGAAACTCCCGAATAGCGGTAGCGCGTGGGGAAGAGCTCCGCGATGAACGCCGCCTGGGGCCCGTACATGGCGCCGTGGAGGATCAGCGCGACGGCGATGGCGAGGACGATCGTCGCCATGCTGCCGCTGGCGAGCATCGGAAGGAAGACGAAGCTGAACGCAGCCAGGGCGAGCCCGCCGAAGGCGTAGACCGGCCTCCGCCCGATCCGATCGGAGAGGGCGGCGAACAGCGGGATGACGGCGAAGTGGATCGCGGCGCCGGCCAAAGTGGCGTTGAGCGCGGTGCTTCGGCTGAGCTTCTCGACCTCGGTCAGGAAGGTTACCGAATAAGCGGTGATGATGTAGTAGCTGATATTCTCTCCGAGCCGAAGCCCGGCTCCGAGCAGAGCGCCGCGCGGCTGCTCCCGAAGCACGTCGAGCGCCGGAACCTTGGGCGGCGCGGCCGATTCCGCCCGTTCGCGCTCGAACGTGCGGCTTTCGGCCACCGAAGTGCGGATCCACCAGCCGATGGCGACGAGCACCGCCGAGAGCAGGAAGGGAATTCGCCACCCCCAGGCGCCAAAGTCGGAGTCGCTCTGCACCCCCGTGAGGATGGCGAGGACGCCCACGGCGATGAGGTTGCCCGCCGGAACTCCGGCCTGGGGCCAGCTCGCCCAGAAGCCCCGCCGGCGCGCGTCGGCATGCTCCGCCGCGAGGAGCACGGCGCCGCCCCATTCGCCGCCCACGGCGAAGCCCTGGACGAGGCGGAGGGCGACGAGAGCGATCGGCGCCCAGGGTCCGATCTGCTGATAGGTGGGAAGCAGTCCGATGAGGGCCGTCGAGACCCCCATCAGGACGAGGCTGATCATCAGCAGCCGCTTGCGGCCGACGCGGTCGCCGAAATGGCCGAAGACGATCCCGCCCACCGGTCTTGCGACGAACCCCAGCGCATAGGTCGCGAAGGCGAGGATGGTGCCGGTCAGAGGATCGAATTTGGGGAAGAAAAGGTGGTTGAAGACCAGGGCGGCGGCGTAGTTGTAGAGGAAGAAATCATACCATTCGACCGTGGTTCCGATCAGGCTTGCGAGGACCACCCTTCGAAGGTGCCCCGGCTGCCATTCTTCCGTCGGCTCCCGGACCGTGCGCGCGGCGTCGCTCATGGCTCTCCCCTGCTTTTCGCTGCAGCTTAGCGGCAGTCGGCGCCCCCGCGCCAGCACTTGAAGCGGGGGAGGGGCGGGCGTAGCGCCGGGCCATGACGACCCGGCTCCTCGCGCTCGCCCTCCTTCCCCTCCTGGCCGCGGCCGTCCCCGCCGCCGCCGCGGACCGCGACCTCGCCCGCTGGCGGTCCGAGGCCGAGCGCGTGACCATCGTCCGAGACGATTGGGGCATCGCCCACATCCGCGGCAAGACCGACGCGGACGCGGTGTTCGGGATGATCTATGCCCAGGCCGAGGACGACTTCAACCGGATCGAGACCAACTATCTGACGGCGCTCGGCCGGAGCGCCGAGGCGGAGGGGGAAAAGGCGATCTGGTCGGATTTGCGCGCCCGGCTCTACATGGACCCGGCCGACCTCCGGCGCCGCTACGCCGCCAGCCCCGCCTGGCTCAAGCGGCTGATGGACTCCTGGGCCGACGGCCTCAATTACTATCTCGCCACCCACAAGGCGGTTCGGCCGCGGGCGATCACCCGCTTCGAGCCGTGGATGGCCTTGTCCTTCACCGAAGGCAGCATCGGCGGCGACATCGAGCGCATCGACCTGGCCGGCCTCGAGGCCTTCTACGCGAAGACGGGGGGGACGGCCGCCTTGCTCCCCGGCGAACGCCGGGGCCCAGCTTCACCGGCGGGCGGAACCGGGCCCCGGCCTTCGCCGGGGAACATCAACGGTGACAGAGAGCCGCGTGGCTCGAACGGTTTCGCCATCGCCCCCTCGAACACCGCCGGCGGCCACGCCCTCCTGCTCATCAATCCGCACACCAGCTTCTTCTTCCGGTCCGAGCAGCAGGTGACCAGCGGCGAGGGGCTCGACGCCTACGGCGCGGCGACCTGGGGGCAGTTCTTCATCTACCAGGGCTTCAACCGCCACGCCGGCTGGATGCACACGTCGAGCGGAGTCGATTCGGTCGACGAGTTCCTCGAGACGGTGGAGCAGCGACCCGGCGGCCTCTTCTACCGCTACGGCAGTGAGTGGCGCCCCGTCGCCACCCAGACGATCGACATAGCCTACCGCACCGCCGGCGGCGGCCGGGCCAGCCGCCGCTTCGAGATCTACCGAACCCGTCACGGCCCGATCGTCCGGGCGCAGGGCGGCAAGTGGATCGCCTTCGCGATGATGCACAAGCCGGTCGAGGCGCTGGAGCAGTCGTTCCTTCGCACCAAGGCGAGCGACTATGCGTCGTTCGTCGCGGTGGCGGAGCGCAAGGCCAATTCGTCGAACAACACTTTGTTCGCCGACGACAAGGGCGAGATCGCCTATCTCCACCCGCAATTCGTTCCGGTCCGCGACGGCCGGTTCGACTATGCCGCGCCGGTCGACGGAAGCGACCCGGCGACCGACTGGCACGGCCTCCATCCGCTCGGCGAGGTGCCCCACCTGCTCAACCCGGCGACCGGCTGGGTCTTCAACACCAACAACTGGCCCTGGTCCGCGGCCGGGCCGTACAGCCCCAGGGCGTCCGCCTACCCGCGCTACATGGACACGGCCGGCGAGAATCCGCGCGGCCAGCACGCCCAGCTCGTGCTCGGCGCGCGCAAGGACTTCACGCTCGAGACGCTTCGCGCCGCGGCCTTCGACTCCTACCAGCCCGCCTTCGCCCGACTGATCCCGAACCTGGTCGAGGCATGGGACAAGACGCCCGGGTCCGATCCGCTGAAGCGCCGGCTCGAGCCGCAGGTCTCCGCGCTGCGCGGCTGGGACTATCGCTGGAGCGTCGGCTCGCTGCCGAACACGCTCGCCAATTTTTGGGGCGACGAGATGGTCTCCAGGGTCTCGAGCGGGCGCTTCGGCCCCGGCCTCACCACCTATGACCGGATCGCGGCGGCCGCCCCGGCGCTCAAGCTCCAAGCCCTGGCCGCCGCCGTCGAGCGGCTCGAGCGCGGCTTCGGCCGCTGGGCGGTGCCGTGGGGCGAGGTCAACCGCTTCCAGCGGCTGACCGACGACATCGTCCATCCCTTCTCCGATACCGGGCCGAGTATCCCGGTCGGCTTCTCCTCGGCCCGCTGGGGCACGCTCGCCTCGTTCGGCGCCGCGCCCCGCAACGGCTCGACCAAATGGTACGGCACCAGCGGCAACAGCTTCGTCGCCGTGGTCGAATTCGGCCCCCGGGTGCGCGCCCGGGCGGTCACCGCGGGGGGCGAAAGCGGCGACCCCCGCTCGCCCCACTTCAACGACCAGGCCGAACGCTACGCCGCCGGCAACCTGCGCGAAGTCTATTTCTACCCGGACCAGCTCAAGGGCCACACCGAGCGGACCTACCGGCCGGGGCGGTGAAATATCCCCTCCCCCCGGAGGGGAGAGGGGGATGACTTAGGCCAACTCGTCCGTCGCCCTCACCAGCCCGTCCAGAATGCCGGGCTCGCTGAACGCGTGGCCGCCGTCGGGGACGATGCGCAGGTCCGCTTCGGGCCAGGCCTTGTGGAGCTCCCACGCCGCTTGCGGGGGCGTGCAGCAATCGTGGCGGCCCTGGACGATGATGCAGGGGAGGTGGCGGATTCGGCCCAGGTCGCGGAGCAATTGGCCTTCCTCGAGCCAGCCGAGATTCGCCATGTAGTGGTTCTCGATCCGGGCGATGGCGACGGCGTAGCGGTCGTTCACCGCCTCGTCGATCAGCCGCGGATTGGGGAGGAGGGTGATCGTCTCCGCCTCCCAGCGGCTCCAGGCGCGGGCGGCTTCGGCCTGAACCGCCGGATCCGGGCTGTGGAGCCGCCGGCGATAGGCCTCGACGAGGTCGCCCCGCTCACCTTCGGGGATCGGAGCGAGGAAGGCCTCCCATTTGTCCGGATAGATGGAGGAGGCGCCGGCCTTGTAGAGCCAGTCCACCTCATATTGGCGGAAGGTGAAGATGCCGCGCAGGATGAGCCCGGTCGCCCGCTCCGGATGGGCCTCGGCATAAGCGAGGGCGAGGGTCGAGCCCCACGAGCCGCCGAAGACGAGCCAGCTTTCGACTCCCGCCACGGCGCGAAGCCGCTCGATGTCGGCGACGAGGTCCCAGGTGGTGTTCGACTCGAGGCTGGCGTGGGGGGTCGAGCGGCCGCAGCCGCGCTGATCGAACAGCATGACGTTGTAGCGCTTCGGATCGAACAGCCGGCGGTGGGCCGGGCTGCAGCCCGCGCCCGGGCCGCCGTGGAGGAACACGGCCGGCTTTCCGGCCGGATTGCCGGACATCTCCCAATAGAGGCTGTGGCCGTCGCCCACGTCGAGCCGGCCGGAGCGATAGGGCTCGATCGGCGGGTAGAGGGTGCGTAGCGTCTCGTTCATTATCGCGTCCTCGAAGGTCGTGCCCAAGTTTGAGGGGAGCAAAGCCGCGACGCAAGCTCCCCTCCCTGCACGCAGGGAGGGGAGCTTTAGAAGCTCATCTCCTCGTAGATCCGCGAGACGTCTCCGCCCCACTCGCCGTTGTAGCGCTCGAGCAGCATTTCGGCGGGAGTCGTCCCGCGCGCGGCGATTTCGCGAAGCGGGGCGAGGAAGCCGGTTTCGTCGTCGCCCGAGGCGTTGAGCCGGGCGCGCGACTTGAGGCCCGCGGCGGCGATGTCGAGGATCCGGGCGCCGAGGTCGCCCAGCTTCTCGCCCGCCGGGGTGCGGGCGGCGAGTCCGAGCTTCGGGACATCGTCGCGAAGCCGCTGGCGCCCTTCGAGGCTCCAGCCCTTGACCTCGTCCCAGGCGGCGTCGAGCGCGGCGCCGTCGTAGAGCAACCCGACCCAGAGGGCGGGAAGGGCGCAGATCTTGCTCCACCGCCCGCCGTCGGCGCCGCGCATCTCGAGGAAGCTTTTCAGCCGGACCTCGGGAAAGGCGGTGGAGAGGTGATCGGTCCAGTCGGAGACGAGCGGTTTCTCGCCCGGCAGGACGGAAAGCCGCCCGTCGAGGAAGTCCCGGAAGGAGAGCCCCGCGGCGTCGATATATTTGCCGTCGCGATAGACGAAGTACATCGGCACATCGAGCGCATAGTCGATATAGCGTTCGTAGCCGAAGCCGTCCTCGAAGACGAAGGGCAGCATCCCGGTACGGTGGGGATCGGTGTCGGACCAGATGTGGCTTCGGTAGGAGAGATAGCCGTTCGGCTTCCCCTCGGTGAAGGGCGAGTTGGCGAAGAGCGCGGTGGCGAGCGGCTGAAGGGCCAGGCCCACCCGGAACTTGCGCGCCATGTCGGCTTCCGAGGAATAATCGAGGTTCACCTGGATCGTGCAGGTGCGAAGCATCATGTCGAGGCCGAGGCTTCCGACCCGCGGCATGTGCCGGAGCATGATCGCGTAGCGCCCCTTGGGCATTCGCGGCAGCTCCTCACGCGTCTTGTCCGGCCACATTCCAAGGCCGAGGAAGCCGAGGCCGAGGCGGTCGCCGACCGCCTTCACCTGGTCGAGGTGGCGGCCGGCCTCGGCGCAGGTCTGGTGAAGGTGCTCGAGCGGCGCCCCCGAAAGCTCCAGCTGACCGGCCGGCTCGAGGCTGACATTGCCGTCGACGCCGGACAGCGCGATCACCTTGCCGCCTTCCTCGACCGGCTCCCAGCCATATTCGGTGAGGGCGGCGAGCAGGTCGCGAATCCCGCCGGGCTCGTCGTAGGAGGGCGCGCGATGGTCGGCGCGGCGATAGACGAACTTCTCATGCTCGGTGCCGATGCGCCACGCCTCGGCCGGCTTCTCGCCCTTGGCGAAGGGCCGAAGCAGGTCGTCGCGGCTCTCGATCGGCGGGTCCACGCGCGCGCTTTCGGTCCGGGTCGTCATCGCCGCCCCTTAGCGAGGGCCGGGCTGAGCCGCCAGACCGTTTCGGATCGCTACCGGTGTCCGTGCCGGTCCCAGTCGCCCGCCGCCGCCATCCATAGCGCGATCGCCGCCGCCGCCGCGGTGTCGGCGCGAAGGATCCGAGGGCCAAGGGAGACCGGCCGCGCCTGGGGCAGAGCCCGGATCGCCTCGCGTTCCTCGTCGGTGAAGCCGCCTTCGGGACCGATCAGCAGGGCGGCCGGACCGGGGGCGGCGGCGGCCGCCTCCGCGAGCGGCGCTCCGCCTTCCTCGTCGGCGAAGAACAAGGTCCGCTCCTTCGGCCAGGCGCGCAGCAGGTCGGCGAGCTTGCCGGGCTCGGCCAGCTCGGGCAGCGCGGTCCGCTCGCATTGCTCGGCCGCCTCGACCACGTGGGCCCGAAGCCGATCGAGATTCACCCGCTCGACGATCGTCCTCCGGGTCAGCACCGGCATCAGTCGAGCAACCCCGAGTTCGGTCGCCTTCTCGGCGAGCCAATCGACCCGGCCGCGCTTGATCGGCGCGAAGAGAAGCCAGAGGTCGGGCACCGACTCGCGCTCGCGAATCCGCTCGACGAGCCGAAGGGTGACCCGCTTGCGCGACGCCCCCGCGATCTCGGCGAGCCATTCGCCGGTGCGGTCGTCGAACAGCTTCACCTGGTCGCCCGCCTCGAGGCGCAGGACGACCGAAAGATAATTGGCCTGCGGTCCCTCGAGGTTCAGCAAAGCGCCGTCGGCGAGGGTCTCTTCCACGTAGAGGCGAGGAAGGCTGGACGGCGGCCAGGCGGGGGTGGCGGTCACTTTCGCCTCCTAAGGCTTCCGGGTGAGCAATGTCGAGACGTCGACGTCGCGGCGCCGACCGGCAAGCAGTAGACGCTCATCCCGACCTTCTCGCGCGAGCGGGAGAAGGGGCAGGCCGTGCGGGAGAGGGGCCCGCTTCCCCTCTCCCGCTCGCGGGAGAGGGCAGGGTGAGGGTCTTCTTCTTCCACCGCGGCGCCTGCCCGGCTCGCGCTCCGGAGCGCCCCTCGACTTCGCTCGGGACGAACGGATAGGAGTGCGGAAATGAAGCCCGAAGCCTCCGACATCGTCCCGGACAGCGAGCGGCGGGGGCTGATCGGCGCCCTTCCGGCGGCGGTCCGGCCCTATGCGTCGCTGATTCGGCTCGACCGGCCGATCGGCGCCTGGCTGCTCTTCTGGCCGGGCGCCTGGGCGGTGGCGCTCGCCGGGCTCGGGCCGCACGGCCTTAAGCTCATCCTCTGGCTCGCGCTCGGCGCCTGGGCGATGCGCGGCGCGGGCTGCGTCTACAACGACATTGTCGACCGCGACCTCGATTCGAAGGTCGAGCGCACCCGGCTTAGACCTCTGGCGAGCGGCCGGGCGACGCTCGCCGGGGCCTGGACCTTGCTCGTCGCCCTTTCGCTGGTCGGCCTCCTCGTCCTCCTCCAGCTCGGGCGCACCGCCCAGATCGTCGCCCTCGCCAGCCTCGCGCCGGTCGCGGCCTATCCCTTCATGAAGCGAGTCACCTGGTGGCCTCAGGCCTGGCTGGGCCTGGTCTTCTCCTGGGCGGCGCCGGTCGGCTGGGCCGCCGTGACGGGCGAGGTCGGAATCACCGCGCTCCTCCTCTATTCCGGTTCGATCGCCTGGGTGATCGGCTACGACACGCTCTACGCCATTCAGGATATCGAGGACGACGCGCTCGTCGGGGTGAGATCCTCGGCGCTCGCGCTGGGGCCGAGACTGCGCCTTGGGATCGGCCTCTTCTACGCCGCCGCTTTGCTGCTGTGGGCGGCGGCGCTGTGGCGGGTGCGGCCGGACGGGCTCGCACTCGCCGCGCTCGCCCCGGTCGCGGTCCACCTCGCCCACCAGGTCGCAAGCCTGCGGGCGCGGGATGGCGCCGATGCCCTCGCCAAGTTCCGCTCCAACCGCTTCGCCGGAGTGTTGATGTTCCTCGCCTGCCTCGCCGTAGGGACGTCCTAGAAAAGCGGGCGTTTGCAATCCGCCGCCGGCGTCCCTAGCTGCGGACGATGCTGACAGTATCAGAAGCCCAGGAGCGGGTCGCGGCGGTCGTCGAGCGGGCGACAAAAGGCGGCGCCGACGCGGCCGACGCCATCTACTCCGCCAACGCCTCGACCGCCGTCCAGGTTCGACTCGGCGCGCTCGAGGACGTCTCCCGCTCCGAGGGCGAGCAGATGGGGCTTCGAGTGTTCGTCGGCCACCGCTCCGCGAGCGTCTCCTCCTCCGATCTTTCGGACGACGCGGTCGCCCTGCTGGTCGAGCGGGTCGTCGCCATGGCCGGCGAGGCGCCGGAGGATCCGTGGGCCGGGCTCGCCCCGAAGGACCGTCTCGCCCGGGGCGAACTGCCCGACGTCGACAGCGACGACGGCGCCGACCCGGCCCCGGCCGAGCTCAAAACGCGGGCCTTGGCGATGGAAGACGTGGCGCGTTCGATCGCGGGGGTGTCGAACAGCGAAGGCGCGGCGGTCAGCGCGGGCCGAAGCGTCACCGCCATCGCCACCAGCCACGGCTTCTGCCGAGGCTATACGAGCAGCGCTTATTCGAGCGGAGCGAGCGTCATCGCCGGAACCGGTGGAGGGATGCAGCGCGACCGGGCTCACCACGCCGTTCGCCACTATGCGGATCTCGATTCGCCCGAAGCGCTCGGCCGGCTGGCCGGCGAACGGGCGGTCGCCCGGCTCGATCCGCGCAAGCTGGACAGCGGCGAGATGCCGGTGGTGTTCGATCCCCGGGTCGGAAACGGCCTTCTCGGCCATCTGATCGAGGCGATCACCGGCACCGCCATCACCCGCCGAGCAAGCTTCCTGCTCGATCGCGAGGGCCAGCAGCTTTTCGCCCCGGGAGTGACGATCCGCGACAATCCGCACCGCCGTCGCGGCCTTCGCTCCAAGCCGTTCGACGGCGAAGGGCTGGAGACCGCTCCGACCGACCTGGTGACGGACGGGCGGCTGAACGGCTGGCTGCTCGACAGCGCGTCGGCGCGGCAGCTCGGACGGCAGCCCACCGGCCACGCGACCCGCGGCGGCTCCGGCGCTCCGGGCGCTTCGGCGACCAATGTCCACATGGAGCCGGGAAATGCCTCCGTGAAGGCGCTGATCGCCGACATCGTGCGCGGCGTCTATGTCACCGAGCTGATCGGCCAGGGCGTCAATCCCGTCACCGGCGACTATAGCCGCGGCGCCTCCGGGTTCATCATCGAGAATGGCGAGATCGGCCCGGCAGTGGCGGAGATCACCATCGCGGGCAACCTCGTCGACATGTTCGCCGCCCTCGTTCCGGCGGACGACCTCGAATTCCGCTATTCCGTCAACGTGCCCACGCTGCGGGTAGACGGGATGACCATCGCCGGTGCTTGAGCCCGATGCTTGACCAGGTCTCAGCCGTCGCCCGAGCGGCGGGCCGGATCGCCGCCGCGCGCTGCGGCGGTGCTTTCCGGAGGTGGGAGAAAGAGGCGGGGAGCCCGGTGTGCGAGGTCGACCTGGAGGTCGATTCGTTCCTCCGCGAAAGCCTCGCCAAGCTTGATCCGGATGCGGGCTGGCTGTCGGAGGAGACGCTCGATTCGTCCGACCGGATCGAGCGGCGCCGACTGTGGGTGGTGGACCCGATCGACGGCACCCGCGATTTCCTTCGCGGACGGCCCGGCTGGTGCGTCTCGGTGGCGCTGGTGGAGGATCGCCTTCCCGTGCTCGGGGTGCTCGACGCGCCGGCACGGGGCGAGCATTGGACGGCGGCCGCCGGCCTCGGGGCATGGCGCAACGGAGAGCGGATCCGCGCCTCCGACCGGACGAAGCTCGCCGGCGCCCGGGTTCCGGCGGACGAGCTTCCGTCGGTGGATTCCGACCTTCGCCTCGTCCCTAAGCCGAACTCGATCGCCCTTCGGATCGCCCTCGTCGCGGCGGGCGACGCCGATCTGGTCGCGACCCTGCGCTGGGGGCATGAATGGGACATCGCGGCCGCCGCCCTGATCGCCTCGGAAGCGGGCGCCGCCGTTTCCGGCGCGCTTGGCCAGCCGCTCGCCTTCAACAGCGCCTCGGGACAGGCGTTCGGGATTCTTGCCTCCGCTGCCGGGATTCATGCCGAGGCGCTCGAGCGGCTCCGCGAGCGGGCCTTGGCCCTCGTCTAGAAGCGCCTGTTCCTCGGCGAAGGGTCCCCCGGAACGCCGGGGGCGAGCGGTAAATGCGGCGGGCTGGGTCCCGGCCTTCGCCGGGAAACCGTGACGCCCGAGGGAAGCGCCCGTCTTCGTCGCCGCCGCGGGCGGCCTTGCAGCAGCGCGGTTCGACTTCCGCCACCGCGAGGTCTAGCATGCCTCGATATGGAGGCATGACATGCGCGCTGTGGTTCTCCCGCTTCTCTCCGCCCTCGCCATCGGCGCCGCACCGCCGCCGGCCCAGGACCCGGCGCCCGCTCCCGCGATATCCGCGCCGGCCGCGCCCGCGCCCGCGTCCGACGAAAGCTACGCGCTCGATTTCGGCCAGGACCGGCACGCTCGGATGACAGTCCCGGTCAGCATCGGGACCAGCGGCCCCTACGCCTTCATCGTCGACACCGGCGCCGAGCGGACGGTGATCGCCCGCGAGCTCGCCGCCACCCTCCAGCTAAGCTCGGCCGGGAGCGCCCGGCTGCACAGCATGACCGAGGTAAGCAACATACCGACGGTGGCCATCCCCATGCTGGGAGTGGGAGGCAAGGAGGTCCGCGGCATAAGGGCGCCCGCGCTGGAGCGGCGCAACCTCGGCGCCGAGGGCATGCTCGGAGTGGACTCCCTCCAGTCCCAGCGAGTCTCGTTCGATTTCGAGCGCCAGCTGATGACCGTCGTCCCTTCCCGCAAGTTGGAGGAGCGCTGGGCGGACGACGCGATCGTGGTCACCGCCCGAAACCGTTTCGGCCATCTCGTCCTCGTCGATGCCTCGCTCGACGGACAGAAGGTGTGGGTGATCGTCGACACCGGCGCCCAGGCGACGATCGGCAACCTCGCGCTGCTCCGCAAGCTCCAGAAGCACTCGCGGCTCCGGCCGATCGCGCCCGTTCAGATGATCAGCGTCACCGGCGGCCGGATCACCGCCGACCAGTCGATGGTCAAGCATCTGCGCCTCGGCGGAGTGGACATATACGACCTCCCGGTCGCCTTCAGCGACGTCCATCCCTTCCGCCAGCTCGGACTTATGGACCGGCCCGCGATCCTGCTCGGAATGGACGCCCTGCGGCTGTTCGAGCGGGTCTCGGTCGACTTCGCCAACCGCAAAGTGAAGCTGCTCCCGCCGGGCCGCTCGGACCGCTCGGCCCCGGCGCGAATGGCGCTGGCGAGCGCGGGCTAGCCGAGCCCAGTCCTTCCGGCGGAGGCTCGGACAGCGGGAGGTGAAAGGCGCGGCGGTCTTCACCTTTGGGGCGACGGTGGAGCTTAGCCGCCCGTCGACACCCTTGGAATCCGCAATCTGGGAATATCGATCTTCGGACAGCGGTCCATCACCACCTTGAGGCCGGCCGCCTCGGCCCGCGCCGCGGCCGCCTCGTTGACGACTCCCATCTGCATCCACACCGACTTGGCGCCGGCGGCGATCGCCTCGTCGACGGCGTCTCCGGCGGCGCCGGAGCGGCGGAAGATGTCGACCATGTCGATCGGCTCGCCGATCTGCGCCAGCTCTCGCCAGACATATTCGCCGTGGACATGCTCGCCGGTGATCTGCGGATTGACCGGGAAGACGCGGTAGCCCCAGTCCTGAAGGAACTTCATCACGCCGTAGCTCGGCCGGTCGGGCCGGTCCGAAGCCCCGATCATCGCGATGGTGCGGGTGCCGGCAAGAAGCTCGGCGATATCTTCGTCACGGGTGAGGGGCATCGCGATCCGTCGATCCGTCAGGAGCCGCTACAGGGGAACGAAATAGGCCGAGGACTCCGTATGTGAGTCCCATCACGCCTGCGAAAATTAAAAAAAGCGAGAACTCCGCCATCAATTCTCTCCCAGGCAGCGCACCAGCTTCTAATGAGCCTTCGCGGCGAGCCTAAGCCGGTCCGGCAAGCTTAACGCCGGACTCGGCGCTTCGTCTCCCAAAAACTGCTCGGCTAAGGCGCAGCGCTGCTGGTCCCGGCTGCTCCAATCGTGGACTGTTCCGAACACACCGGCAATCATGGCCGCCAAGCCGGCCGAGATGAGAAATCTTTGCCAACTCTCCGGAGCAAGCCGCGGGTGGATCGCGAGAGGCTTCGCCATTCGCTTTTCATAACCAATAGTCCTGACAACCGTCGCTAAGCGCTGAACATCGCCTTCAACAGCCGCTTCGCGATCGCCGCGAACACGTCCGCTTCCTCCCCCTCGCCGGCGGCGGGGGGCACCCCCTCGTCGGAGGCGCGGCGAAGGGTCAGGGTCAGCGGAACCCGGCCGAGGAACGGGATGGCCATCACTTTCGCCGCCGCTTCCGCGCCGCCCGAGCCGAACGGGTCCGACACCTCGCCGCAATGCGGGCAGGCATAGCCCGACATGTTCTCGACCAGGCCGAGGAGGGGCACGTCCATCTTGCGGAACAGATCGATCGCCCGGGTGGCGTCGATCAGCGCCAGGTCCTGCGGCGTCGAGACGATCACCGCTCCGGCCGGCTTCCACTTCTGGATGAGGGAGAGCTGGATGTCGCCGGTGCCGGGGGGAAGGTCGACAACGAGTATCTCGGTGTCGCCCCAGTCGCCCTCGACGAGCTGGCCGAGCGCGCTCGCCGCCATCGGCCCGCGCCAGGCCAGCGCGCTGCCCGGCTCGACCAGCTGGCCGATCGACAGCATCCGAACGCCGAAGCTTTCGGTCGGGACGATCTGTTTCCCGGCCAGCTCCGGCCTTGCCGAATTGCCCATGATCCGCGGCTGCGAGGGCCCGTAAATGTCGGCGTCGACCAGTCCGACCCGGCGCCCCGCCCGGGCCAGCGCAACCGCGAGGTTGGCCGCGACGGTCGACTTGCCGACCCCGCCCTTGCCGCTTCCGATCGCGATGATCGTCCGCTCGGCCTTCTCGGCGGTGAGGACGATCCGAACTTCCGTCACCCCCTCGACGGCCGAAAGCGCCTCGCGGACCGACCGCTCCAGGCTTGCCCGGGCCGCGGCGGAAAGGCCGCCGACTTCCAGCACGAGGCTCGCCACGCCCGCCTTGAGCCGAGGCGCGGAGGCGCGGCCGGCGGCGTCCGGAAGGCGGGCCAAAGCGGCTTCGAGGAAGGCGATCGGTTCGCTCACGGGACGGCAGATAGGCGGACGCGCGGCGCTTGCCACTGTTTTTCCGCACGCCCGCTTCCTATAAAGGCCGGATGAGAGCGATTTTCGGGTGGGGCGGGCGTTCGGCGGCCAGTTTGAGCGACAATAAGGGCGGCCCTTGGGGACCTTCCGGAAGCAGCGGCGACGGTTCCGGCGACGGGGGCGACGGTCCGCGAAATCCGTGGAGCCAGCCGCCGCGCAAGCGCCGCCCGCTCGGCGCCGGAGGGAATGTCGCCTCGTTCGAGGATTTCCTCAAGAAGGGACGGGAGCGCTTCGGCGGCCGGTTCCCTCACCAGGAGGGCCGCCCCTATTGGGCTTACGGGCTCGCCGTCTTCCTCCTGCTCTGGGTGCTGGTCACCAGCTTCCACCAGGTCGCTCCGCAGGAGCAGGGGGTGGTGACCTTCTTCGGCAAGTACAGCCGCACCGTCGGCCCGGGCATCAGCTTCACGCTTCCGCTTCCGTTCGAGCGGATGGAGAAGGTCGACACCAGCAAGATGCGCTTCACCGACATCGGCTCGACCGAACCCAATAACGAGAATCTCATCCTCACCGGCGACCAGAACCTGATCGACGTTGCTTATTCGGTGCGCTGGAAGATCCGCGATCCGCAAATGTACCTCTTCCGGATCCAGCAGCCTGAGCAGACCATCGCCGATGTGGCGGAGAGCGCGATGCGCGCCGTCGTCTCGACCCTCACCCTGGACGAGGCGATCGGCGCCGGTCGGAGCGACATCGAGCAGCGTGTCGCGATGCAGATGCAAGGGACTCTCGACCGCTACGGCGCGGGAATCCAGATCGAGGGCGTCGCCGTCAAGCAGACCGACCCGCCCGCCGCCGTGAACAACGCCTTCAAGGAAGTCACCGCCGCCCAGCAGGAGGCGCAGTCCTACATCAACCAGGCGCGGGCCTACGCCCAGCAGGTCACCGCCCGCGCCCAGGGCGAGGCGGCGGCGTTCGACAAGGTCTACGCCCAGTACAAGCTGGCGCCCGGGGTCACCCGCCGCCGAATGTATTACGAGACGATGGAGCGGGTCCTCTCCAAGGTCGACAAGACGATCGTCGAGGCGCCGGGAGTGACCTCCTACCTTCCGCTTCCCGAGATGCGCGGCCGGGCCAAGGCGCCCGCGGCGGCGGAAGAGGTGGCACGATGAGCCGCGCCCTGCGCAACCCGATCGCGATCGCCTTCATGGCGATCATCCTCCTCATCCTCGCCGGGGCGACCTTCGCGACGGTGCCGGAGACGAAGCAGGCGGTGATCGTCCGCTTCGGAGTGCCCAAGCGCGTGATCAACCCCTATCACGAGGGGCAGGATTACGGGCGCACCGGCGCCGGCCTGATCGCCCGCTATCCGTTCATGGAAAGCATCGTCTGGATCGACAAGCGCATCCTCTCCATCCCGATGGAGCGGCAGCAGGTGCTTTCGACCGACCAGTACCGGGTCCAGGTCGACGCCTTCGCCCGCTACCGAATCGTCAATCCGCTGCGCATGTACGTCACCGCCAAGACTGAGGAGAATGTCAGCGCCCAGCTGAAGCCGATCCTCGGCTCGGCGATCCGCAACGAGCTCGGCAAGCGGCCCTTCGCCGCCCTGCTGAGCCCGGAGCGGGGCCAGATGATGGCCAATGTCGCCCGCTCCCTGAACCGGGTCGCCGGGCAATATGGAGTCCAGATCGTCGACGTCCGGATCAAGCGCGCCGATCTTCCCGAAGGCTCGCCGCTCGATTCCGCCTACGAGCGGATGAAGTCGGCCCGCCAGCAGGAGGCGGGGTCGATCCGCGCCCAAGGCTACAAGCAGGCGCAGATCATCCGCGCCGAGGCCGACGCCGAAGCCGCGAGCACCTATGCCGAGGCGTTCGGAAAGGATCCCGATTTCTACGATTTCTACCGGGCCATGCAGTCCTACGAGGCGACTTTCGCCGGCGGAGGGCAGGGCCAGGGGCAGAATCAGGACCAGGGCCGGACGAACGTCATCCTTTCCCCCGACAACGATTACCTGCGCGAGTTCCGCGGCCGCAAATAGCGGCGGCGGAGCCCGGCGGGCGCTATTCAATTCCCGTTCAGCCGCACCACATACTTGTCGAACCATTGCTGTGATGCCGTCGGGTCTGCCCGCCCGGGCGGCGTTCGCGAAGATGAGGAGAATTCGAACGTGCGTTACGTCTATGGCCTCTCCGCCGCCATCCTGCTCGGCGGCGCCGCCGCAACGCTGACCGTCGGGCCGGTCGGCGCCCAGACCGCCCAGAACGAGCCCGGCGCCATGGCTTCCGCCGCGCCGCGGGCCGGAGCGCCGATGAGCTTCGCCGATCTCGCCGCGCGGCTTCAGCCGGCGGTGGTCAACATCTCGACCAAGCAGACCATCCGGGTTTCGCAGAACAGCCAGCTTCCGCCCGGCTTCGAGGAATTCTTCCGCCAGTTCGGCGCTCCGGTTCCCGACCAGGGCGACAGCGGCCCGGTCACCCAGCGCGGCGGCTCGCTCGGCTCGGGCTTCCTGATCTCGGCCGACGGCTACGTCGTCACCAACAACCACGTCATCTCGCCGGCGCGGACAGGAGCGACGGTCGAATCGATCACCGTCACCCTCGCCGACCGCCGCGAATATGAGGCGAAGCTGGTCGGCCGCGACCAGACGTCCGATCTCGCGCTTCTCAAGATCAACGCGTCGAGCCTGCCCTACGTCAATTTCGGCGACTCGACCCGCACCCGGGTCGGCGACTGGGTGGTCGCGATCGGCAACCCGTTCGGCCTCGGCGGATCGGTCACCGCCGGGATCGTCTCGGCGCTCCACCGCAACATCAGCTCGGGCGTCTACGACCGCTACATCCAGACCGACGCGTCGATCAACATGGGCAATTCGGGCGGCCCGATGTTCGATCTGAACGGCAACGTCATCGGCATCAACACCGCCCTCTATTCCCCGACCGGCGGCAATATCGGCATCGGCTTCGCGATCCCCTCGGAGCAGGCCAAGCCGGTGATCGACGCGCTTCGCCGCGGCGCGCGCTACCAGCGCGGCTATATCGGCGTCGGCCTTCAGGAGATCACCGACGAGATCGCCGATTCGATCGGCGTTCCCAAGAATCGCGGCGAGCTGATCCGCTCCGTCACCGCCGGAGGTCCGGCCGCGCGCGCCGGGATCCAGCAGGGCGACGTCGTCATCAGCGTCAACAACCAGCCGGTCACCCCCGACCAGTCCCTGGCCTATCTCGTCTCCCAGCAGCCGGTCGGCTCGCGGGTCCCGCTCGAGGTGATCCGCGGCGGCCAGCGCACGACCGCGACGGTCACGATCGGCGAGCGGCCGACCGAGGACGAGCTCGCCCGCCTGAACGGCGGCGACGACAGCGAGCAGGCGGTCCAGGAGCCGGAGGCGGCCCAGCAGTCGCCGAGCCAACGCTCGACGCGTGAGAGCCTGGGGGTAACCCTTCAGCCGCTCACGCCCGAGATCGCGCGCTCGCTTCGACTCAACAACCCGAACCTCAAGGGGGTGGTCGTCGTCGCGGTGGATCCCAATAGCGACGCCGCCGCCAAAGGGCTGCAGCCTCGGGATATCATCCTGTCGATCAACCAGCGCGCCACCGCGACTCCCGATCAGGCCGCCGCCGCGGTCGCCGCGGCGCGCTCCGCGGGTCGCAACACGGTGCTCGTTCTGATCCAGCGCGGCAACCAGCCGCCGGCCTATTTCGGCATCGAGCTGACCCGCCCGACCCGCCCGACCCGCTGACCGCTTGCCGCCTCTCTCCCGTTAAGGGATAGGGGCGGCGGACGGACCGGCAGGAGAGGCGCGTGACGGATCAGGATTCGATCTTCATCGGTGCGGGCGGCGGCGGGCCGCAGCGCCTCGTGCTCAAGCGGGCCAACCGCCACGGACTGATCGCCGGCGCCACCGGCACCGGCAAGACGGTGACCCTCCAGGGCCTCGCCGAAGGCTTCTCCAAGGCCGGAGTCCCGGTCTTCGTCGCCGACGTTAAGGGGGATCTTTCCGGCCTCGCCATGGCCGGCTCCCCCGCGGCGAAAACCCATGAAGCCTTCGCCGCGCGAGCCCGCGAGATCGGCGATTCCGGCTGGGCCTATGCCGACAATCCGGTCCAGCTTTGGGACCTGTTCGGCCAGCAGGGCCATCCGATCCGAACCACCGTGTCGGAAATGGGGCCCCTGCTCCTTGCCCGGCTGCTCGGCCTCAACGAGGTCCAGGAGGGCGTTCTCGCCATCGCCTTCCATGTCGCCGACCAGGAGGGGCTTCTCCTCCTCGATCTCGACGACCTCCAGGCGATGCTCGCCGAATGCGCGAAGCGGGCCGAGGAGCTCACCGTCACCTACGGCAACGTCTCGAAGCAGAGCGTCGGGGCGATCCAGCGCGCGCTCCTCCAGCTTCGAAGCCAGGGCGGCGAGGCTTTCTTCGGCGAGCCGGCGCTCGACCTCGACGATTTCTTCGCCCTCGACGACGGCGGCCGGGGAATCGTTAACATCCTCGCCGCCGACAAGCTGATGGCGAGCCCGAAGCTCTATGCCAGCTTCCTCCTCTGGCTGATGAGCGAGCTGTTCGAGCAGCTTCCCGAGATCGGCGATCCCGACAAGCCCAAGCTCGTCTTCTTCTTCGACGAGGCGCACATGCTCTTCGACAACGCGCCGCCGGCTCTGCTCGAGAAGATCGAGCAGGTGGTCCGCCTGATCCGCTCGAAGGGAGTCGGAGTCTATTTCATCACCCAAAATCCGATCGACGTTCCCGACACGATCGCCGCCCAGCTCGGCAACCGGATCCAGCACGCGCTGCGCGCCTTCACGCCCCAGGACCAGAAGGCGATCCGAGCGGCGGCCGAGACCTTCCGGGCCAATCCCGGCCTCGACGTCGCCACCGCGATCACCGAGCTGAAGGTCGGCGAGGCCCTGGTCTCGCTCCTCCAGGAGGACGGCTCGCCGACCCCGGTCGAGCGGACGACGGTCCGCATCCCGGGCTCGCGCCTCGGCCCGGTGACGGCCGAGGAACGCAAGGTGCTGATCGAGACCGATGCCGTCGGCGACAAATATGACGCCCGGATCGACCGCGAGTCGGCGGAGGAGCGATTGGCGGCCCGAACCGCCGAAGCCAAGGCGGCCGCGGCGGAGACCATAGCCCATGCCGACGACGCAAAGGCCGAGGCCGCCGCGGCCAAGGCCGAGGCGAAGCGGCAGGCGGACGAGGCGCGCGAGGAGGCCCGGCTCGCCCGTGAAGAGGAAAAGGCCCGAGCCGCCTCCGCCCGCGAGGAGGCTCGAATCGCCCGCGAGGAGGACAAGGCCCGAGCCGCCGCCGCCCGCGAGGAGGCCCGCCGCGCCCGCGAGTCGGCGCGGCCGACGGTCGCCGAGAAGATGTTCGAATCCGCCGCCCGCTCGGCCGCGAGCTCGGTCGGACGGCAGGTGGCGGGGCGCGCCGGAAGCCAGCTCCTGCGCGGCCTGCTCGGCGGCCTGTTCAGGGGCCGGTGAGTAACCTCTCCCCAGGGGGGAGAGGGTAGGGAGAGGGGGTCGGCGCCAGCGAATTGTCTCGAACTCGGAACCCCCTCACCCCAGCCCTCTCCCCCACGGGGAGAGGGGGGCTTGCCTGGTCACAACCGCCTTGCCGTTTCGATGCCGCTCCCCGACAAGGGCGGCGGTAGCGTAAGGAGCGGACGAATGGCGGCTGAAGGTTCACCCCCCGAACTGACCCTTCGCGCCGTCCTGCTCGGCGGGCTCATCACCCTCGTCTTCACCGCCGCCAACGTCTATCTCGGGCTCAAGGTCGGGCTCACCTTCGCCACCTCGATCCCCGCCGCAGTGATCTCGATGGCGGTGCTTCGCTGGTTCTCTTCCTCGTCGATCCTCGAGAACAACATCGTCCAGACCGTCGCCTCGGCGGCGGGCACGCTGGCGGCGATCTGCTTCGTCCTCCCCGGCCTCGTCATGATCGGCTGGTGGAACGGCTTTCCCTATTGGACGACGGCGCTGATCACCGGCCTTGGCGGGATATTGGGAGTGCTCTTCTCGGTGCCGCTGCGGCGCGCCCTGGTGACCGATTCGCCGCTTCCCTATCCCGAGGGAGTCGCCGCCGCCGAGGTCCTTCGGGTCGGCGAGGCCGCGCGCGATCTGGATTCGGAGAAGGACCGGGGCCTCGCCGCGATCGTCACCGGCTCGGTCGTCTCGGCCGCCTTCGCTTTGCTCACCGCGACCAAGCTTGCCGCCTCGGAGGCGAGCGGCTTCTTCCGGATCGGACCGGGGGTGAGCGGGGTCAATCCCGGCTTCCAGTTCGCCCTCCTCGGAGTCGGCCATCTCGTCGGCATCTCGGTCGGGATGGCGATGGCGCTCGGCACCTTCATCGCCTGGGGGATCGCCGTTCCGGTGCTTAGCGCGATGGCGCCCGCCGCCGCCGGAGTGGGCCTCGAGGAGTGGGCGGGGGACGTCTGGGTCCACCAGGTCCGATTCCTCGGCGCCGGAGTGATCGGGATCGCCGCCGTCTGGACCCTGCTCATCGTCATCGGCCCGATCCTTCGCGGGCTCGCTTCGGCCATGGCCGCCTCGCGCACCCGCCGGGCGGGCGAGGGCGGCGCTCTCCCGCTCCACGAGCGCGACATCCCGATCGGCCTTGTCGGCCTCGGGATCCTCGCCTCGCTCGTCCCGATCGGATGGCTCCTGGCGAGCGAGCTCGGCGGGGCGGGCGGATCGAGCATGGTCCTGGTCGTCGCCGGGAGCCTCGTCTTCATCCTCGTCGCGGGCGCCTTCATCGCCGCGGTCACCGGCTACATGGCCGGCCTGATCGGCGCCTCGAACAGCCCGGTCTCCGGGATCGGGATCCTCTCCATCCTCGGCTCGTCGCTGCTCCTCGTCGCCCTGCTCGGAAGCGGCGGCGATTCGAAGCCGCTCGTCGCCTACGCCCTGATCGTCACCGGCATCGTCTTCGGGGTCGCGACCATCTCCAACGACAATCTCCAGGACCTGAAGACGGGGCAGCTGGTCGGAGCGACGCCCTGGCGTCAGCAGGTCGCCTTGCTGTTCGGGGTCGGCTTCGGAGCGGCGGTCATCCCGCCCGTGCTCGACCTGCTCAACCGCGGCTACGGCTTCGCCGGAGTGGCCGGAGCGGGCCCGGAGGCGCTTCCCGCCCCGCAGGCGGCGCTCATCTCCACGCTCGCCCAAGGCGTTCTGGGCGGGAACATGGACTGGACGATGATCGGCTGGGGCGTGCTGCTCGGAATCGCCCTCATCCTGCTCGATGCGGGTCTGGGCAAGGCGAAGCTTCTTCGCCTTCCGCCGCTCGCCGTCGGGATCGCCATCTACCTTCCGATGTCGGCGACCCTGATGGTCGTGGCCGGGGCCATCGCCGGGTGGATCTACGACAAGGGCGCCGTCCGGGCCGCCGATCCGGAGCGCTTCCGCCGAACCGGGGTGCTCGCCGCGACCGGCCTCATCGTCGGCGAAAGCCTGTTCGGGGTCCTCCTCGCGGGGATCGTCGTGGCGAGCGGCAACGCGAGCCCACTCGCGATCGTCGGCGACGGCTTCCGCCCGATCGCGGTCTGGGGCGGCGCCTTGCTCTTCGCCCTCATCGCCTGGTGGCTCTACCGCCGCTCGGCCAGGCTCGCCGCCTGAATGGGAACAGTAACTATTTGTTTTTTCCGCCGTGCCCGCGCCGCCGCCGCGGACAAATAATTACTGTCCCCATTTTCTTTTTCCTAGCGGGCCTTTGATTCGAGCCACCGAGTGATGTCCGGGAGCCGCTCGGTCCGCACCCGCACCCGGTCGCGGATCGCGGAGATCGACTGGTCGGCGGGCCGGCGCGACTGCGCGGTCATGTAGCGGGTCGCGTAATCCTCGAGCTTGGCGACCATCGCCGGATCGGCGGATCCGCGCGCGAGCCCCGGCACGAAGCGGGAGCGCGACGAGCTGTCGACCAGCGGCTCCACCTTGTCGCGGTTGCGGATCGCGAAGTCGAAGGCGAGGTCGGGATGCCGCTCCGCCACCGCCGCGATCAGCGCCGATCCGGTCGTCGCCCCGGGCTCGTCGGTGAGGGCGAGGTCGAGCGCGCGCTGCGCCAGCGCCGGATCGCCCGCCGCCCCGAGCTGGCGGTAGAGCTGCGCCTTGACCAGCGGATTGGTTTCCGCCCGCGCCTGCGCGCGAAGCCGCTCCCAGCCGGCCGAATCGATATTCTGGGCGACAACCGCGAGGATCGTCGAACGCAGCGGGCCGGCCGTGGCGAGCGGATCGCCGGAGGCGTAGAGCCGGTTGGCCTCCGCCACGACGCTCGGTTCGCCCATCGCTCCGAGCCGGGCGACGAGATCCGCTCGAAGCACCGGAACGGTGGCCGCCTCGCCCGGCCTCGGCGCCCAGCCGATCCGCGCCAGCACCGGCGCCAGCCTGGACCCGGCATAGCGCGCCACCATCGCCTGGTGGCGGGGATCGCCGTCGTAGAGATCGTAGACCGAGCCGAGGATGGTCGCGATCCGGCCGTACAGCGCCGCCTTTCCATCGGCGGGCGCGGAGTCGATCAGGTCGAGCGCCTGGGAGGCGGGCTGGTAGCCGGCGAGGCCGAGGCCCCATTGGTCGGCGAGCAGGCCGACCTGGTCGATCGGCTTCAGCCGCGCATAGCCGGCGGTCAGCTTGGCGAGCATGGCCGGGGCGTAGAGGGTGCGGTAATAGCCGGTCTGGCCGCTGTTGACGAGCAGCGGGCCGCAGCCGGCCACGGTCAAGGTCCCGGCGCCGCCCTCCACCAGGGTTCGCGCCTCGCCTCCGCCGAGCGTCGAGGCGATCACCGGAACCCGCCAGGCCAGCGGCGCCTTGTCCTGCCGGTCGCGGGTGAACTCCGCCTGGCGCAGGGTCGCCACCGTCTTTCCGCCTTGGCAGGTGGAACCCTCGACCCGAATCAGCGGCACCCCGGGCTGGAGCGTGAAATCGTGGGCGATGGCGGTGACCGGCTTCCCGGCCGCGCCCTCGACCGCGCGCCACAGATCGTCCGTCTGGGTGTTCGACAGCTTGTGCTGGCGGACATAGGCCTGGACTCCGCGCCGCCACGCGTCGCTCCCGACATAATCCTCGAGCATCCCGATCACCGCCTCGCCCTTCTGGTAGGTGATCGAATCGAACGCCTGGCTGATCTGCTCGACGGTGGTGAGGTGCTGGACGATCGGATGGGTGGTGGCGACCGAATCGAGGCCGATCGCCGTTTCGCGGCCGGCGACGACGTCGAGGGCGCTCTCCCATTCGGGATGAAGCGCCGCCGTCGCCTTGGATTCCATCCACGAGGCGAAGCCTTCGTTCAGCCAGAGGTCGTCCCACCAGGCCATGGTGACCAAGTCGCCGAACCATTGGTGCGCCATTTCGTGCGCGGCGACGGTGAAGATGCTCTGACGCGCCTTCGCCGTGGTGATCGCCGGATCGACTAGCAATACGCTCTCGAAGGTGAAGATCGCGCCCCAATTCTCCATCGCTCCGAAGAACTGGCTGGAGCCCGGCCCGGCGATGTTGTCGAGCTTGGGCAGCGGATAGGGCGTTCCGAAATAGGAATTGTACCAGGGCAGGATCCTCGCCGCGCTTTCCAAGGCCCAGCGGCCATTCTCGCCGCTCCCGGCCTTCGAGACCACGCCGATCTCGGTCCCGGCGGCGGTGGTCGTGATCCGATCGAAGTCGCCGACCCCCAGGAAGACGAGGTAGCTCGACATCGGCGGAGTCGCCTGGAAGGTGACGGTCTTCATCCCGCCGCCGCGCTGCTGAACCCCGGCCTGCGGCATGTTGGCGATGACGTCCTGGTCGGCCGGGACGGTGACGGTGAGGTTATAGGGGGTTCGGAACTGCGGCTCGTCCCAGCCCGGGAAGAAGCGGCGGGCGTCCGGCGCCTCGAATTGGGTGAACAAGGCCCGCTTGGCGCCTTGGGGGGAATCGTAGTCCAGCGCGAACAGGCCCGCCGCCTGGGTGTAGATCTTGCCGGCATAGTCGATGGCGAGCCGGTAGCGGCCCGGCTGGATCGCGGAGGGGAAGCGGAAGGTCGCGGTCTGCCGGTCGGCGTCCGTGTCGATGTCGCTCGCCGCCACGGCGGGGCCGCCGGCGATCGGCGCCAGCGTCACCTTGGCGAAGGTCATGTCGACCGCGTTCAAGGTTATCTCGCGCACCGCCTCCTTCACCTCGACGTCGATCAGCGCGGAGCCGCCGAAGCGGAGGTTCGCCGCGTCGGGGGTGACGGAGAGCGCATATTGGAGCGGCCGGACGCTTCGCGGCAGCTGCGTCGGGATCTCGCGAGAGGCGGGCGCGGCACCCTGCGCCGCCATGGCGGGCGGTCCGGACCGGGTGGTGGCACAGCCGGCGAGGGCGAGCCCGGCGGCGAGGGCAAGAAGCGACGACGCGGATCGAAGGGCCATTCGGATACTCCGGGAGGAAGGGGCCAGAACCCCCTGCGCCGCCGTCATAAACCTGTCAAACCGAACCCCTGTCGTGCCGCTCTGCGTTCGTGACGGAAAGAAGAAGACCCTCACCGCAGCCTTCTCCCGCAAGCGGAGAGGGAGAGGGAGAGGAGTCTGAGCCGCGTCGCACGTCTCCCTCTCCCGCCTGCGGGAGAGGGCAGGGTGAGGGTCTTCTTCTTCTTCTTCTTCTTCTTCTTTCCCACCCGCGGTGGCGCGCGCGCCGAAGGTCAGTAGCCGAACCCCATCGCCACTTTCGCGCCTTCCAGCACATGCCCGCGCAATTGCTCGGGGGTCCAGAGGTGCTCGACCCCGGCCTCGCGCTGCTTGATGAGGGAGACGATCTTCTCGTTCACCGGAGTCGGCCGCCCGACCGCACGGCCGAGCCGCACCACCTCGCCGTTCAGATAATCGACCTCGGTCTGCCGGCCGGCGGCGAGATCGTCGAACATCGACGAGCGCGCCTTGGGGTCGATCTTCTGGATCTTGAGGAAGAGGTTGTTGAAGACGAGGTTCGGCGATCCGATGACGTGCGGGAGGAGCCGTGGCGGAACCGGTCCGATCTTGGCGGGCTCGATCCCCGCCGCATCGAGCACGCGAAGCGCCTCGACGATCGAAGCGGCGACGACCCGGCGATAGTCGCGCTCGCGAAGCTGATCGAGAAGGGTCCGCCCCGACAAGGCGTTGACCGCGTTGTTGAGGTTGATGAGCAGCTTGCCCCACGCCACCGCCGGCATGTCCTGAGCCAGCGCGAGGGAGGCGGGGCCCTGGCCGACGCTCCCCGCCAGCTCCCGCATCAGCGGCGTGTCCTGCGCCACCAGCTCGCCGGAGACGCCCTTGTGGAAGCGTCCGGCGCCCAGATAGGCGATGTTGAACGGCACCATCCCCTGGACGACCTCGAACCGCCCCTTGAGCAGCCCGCGCAGCGTCTCGGCGTTGCTCACCCCGTTCTGGAAGCTCAGCACCACGGCGCCCTTGCGCGCATGCCGCCCGATCTCCTTCGCCGCCTCGGCGGTGGCGTGGCTCTTGACGCACAGCGCGATGACGTCGGCGCCGGCGATCGCCGCCGGCTTCGTCGAGAACGCCACCTGCTCCGGGGCGAGGCGGACTCGCCACCCGGTCGAGTCGGTCAGCGTCAGCCCGTGCTCGGCGATCGCGGCGCCGATCTTCTCGCGACCGACGAACCACACCGGAACGCCCGCCGCGGCCCAGGCCCCGCCGACGAAGCAGCCGACCGACCCGGCCCCGAGGATCGCGACCTTCACCCCCGCCCCCGATAGGACGCAACCCCCTGGTCGGGCACCCAAAGTCCCGCCGGAGCCTCTCCGGTCTGCCAGAAGACGTCGATCGGAATCCCGCCGCGCGGATACCAATAGCCGCCGACGCGAAGCCACACCGGCGCCATCTCGGCGGCCAGCCGCTCGCCTATCCCCACCGTCACGTCCTCGTGGAAGCCGCAATGGTTGCGAAAAGACCCGAGGAACAGCTTCAGCGACTTCGATTCGACGATCGTCGCGCCGGGCGCATAGTCGATGACGATGTGCGCGAAGTCCGGCTGCCCGGTGACGGGGCAGAGCGAAGTGAATTCCGGAGCCGTGAAGCGCACCAGATAGGGCCTCCCCGGCCTCGGGTTCGGCACGTAATCGAGCTTCGCTTCTTCGGGTGAGGCTGGAAGCGGGGCGGAGCGGCCGAGATGGGTGAGGTCCATGCGAATAGCGTCTAATCGACTGGCACGGGGGCGTCCAATCCTCCTCCCCCGCCGCGGCATGCGAACCGGAGGCTGAAACCGGCCTCCGCTGTGGAGTAAAAGGAACTTTCCTTTCCAATCTATCTATGTTCCTCTGGTCAGATGGCCCTTCCTGTCGCCTCCGGCAGCCCCCACTCCCGTCGCCCGAGCCTCCGCCGCGCGGCTTCGGACGTCCGCGCAGGGCGCGCTAGGTGTGACCCATGTGTGACCTTCCGCGGCGCGCCGCCGGAAAATTCCCCGCCGCGGGGGCGGCTTTGCGCGGTCTTTCGCTCATGCCATAGCAGCGCAATGAAGACGCTCCTGCTCGCCGCCTCCGCCGCCGCCCTCGCCCTCTCCGCGCTCGCCTCCCCGGCGCTTGCCGCGCCTCCCGCCGCGCCTCCCGCCGCGAAGGAGGTGGTCAAGGACGACCGGGCCGTCCCGCCGCCCACCGTCTCCGTCACCCGCCACACCGGGACCTTCGGCGGCCAGCGCGTCGCCTATACTGCGACCGCTTCGGAGACCTATCTTCGCGACGAGGACGGGACTCCCAAGGCGAGCCTCTTCTCCGTCTCCTACGTGAAGGAGCCGCGCGACCCGTCGCGCCCCATCACCTTCCTGTTCAACGGCGGCCCCGGCTCGGGATCGGTGTGGCTTCACATGGGCGCCTTCGGGCCGAAGCGGGTCGCGATCCCCTCCGACGCGCGCGACGACGGGCCGCCGCCTTATCCGATCCTCGACAATCCCGATTCGCTTCTCGACGTCACCGACATCGTCTTCATCGATCCGGTCGGCACCGGCTTCAGCCACACGCTCGGCAAGACCGAGGGCAAGGAATATTGGGGGGTCACCCAAGACGCCAAGTCGGTCGCCGAGTTCATCCGCCGCTGGCTGAACGACAACGGCCGCTGGAACTCGCCCAAGTTCCTCGGCGGCGAAAGCTACGGAACCACCCGCTCGGTCGCCGTCGCCAACCAGCTCGAGGGCGCTTTCAACGACGTCTCGCTCGACGGGATCATCCTCATCTCGACCATCCTCGATTTCGGCGCCCAGGCGAACGTTCCGGGCAACGAGATGCCCTACGTCCTCTTCCTCCCGTCCATGGCCGGAGCCGCCTGGTACCACCACAAGGTCGCCAATCCGCCGGCCAGCGTCGCCGACTTCGTCCAGGAGGCGCGCGCCTTCGCGGAAGGCGATTATGCCTCCGCCTTGCTCAAGGGCCAGCGCCTCCAGGGGGAGGAGCGCGCCTCGGTCCGCCGCCGCCTCGCCCGCTTCACCGGCCTTTCCGAGGAGTATCTCGAGCGCGCCGACCTAAGGGTCACCGACCAGCGCTTCTACAAGGAGCTGCTTCGCGACCGCGGCCTCTCCCTCGGCCGCCTCGACGCGCGCTACACCGGCAAGGACCTCGACAGCGCCGGCGAGACTCCGGACAACGATCCCAGCTTCTACGGCATAGACGGGGGTTATACGGCGGCGATCAACAGCTGGGTCCGCGACGGCCTCGGCTTCCATTCGGACCGCTCCTACGTGACGATCGGCCCGGTCGGGAACTGGGACTGGGACCTTTCCGACCAGGGCGGCGAAGCGAAATATTATAAGAGCGTCGCGCCCTATCTCGGCAAGGCGATGCGCGAGAATGCCGGCCTCCGGGTGTTCGTCGGCGCCGGCTATTATGATTTCGCCACGCCGCTGTTCGGCGCCGAATATGCCATGAGCCGGACCGGTTTCCCGACCGACCGGATCCACTTCGATTATTACGAAGCGGGGCACATGATGTACGTCCACGACGAGAGCCGGGCCAAGCTCAGCCGCGACATCCGCGCCTTCATCCGCGACAGGGGACGGTGACATCCAGCTATCTAGGCTGGCATTAAGACATCATTCCCTGACCATATGTAATGGTCGCTTGACATGCCTCGACTCGCGGCCTACACCCCGTGCATCCCTTGCGAACAGGCGCTAGGGTTCGAGGGGGCAGGCGGCCATGGGGGCCTTGGGGTTCGGGGACAGCGTGAAGAACCGGCTGAAAGTGCTGCGCGCCGAACGCGACTGGAGCCAGGCCGAGCTTGGCGGCCGGCTCGGCGTGTCGCGCCAGGCGGTGAACGCGATCGAGACCGGCAAATACGATCCCTCGCTTCCGCTGGCGTTCAAGCTCGCCCGCCTCTTCGGCAAACCCATCGAGGAGATATTCGATGACGGCACCGGAGGCGGAAATGGCGAGGCTTGAGGCCGCTCCGGACGCCCCCGCCACGGTTTATCGCGTCCAGGTGGAAGCAGCTGTTCCCCGGCGAAGGCCGGGGCCCAGCGGCTCGGACGGTGCGGCTGGATCCCGGCTTTCGCCGGGAAACAGGTTCCGTCGCGGAAGGACCGGCTCCGGGCCGGGAGGGCAAGGCGGTCTTCTGAAGACGCTGGCCGTCGCCGCTTCGATCGCTCTCGTGGCCGGACCGGCCTTCACCTTCCACCTCTCGGGCCGTCTTCATCTGCCGACGCCGCGCGCGGGGGCGGCGTTCGCCATCGACGCGGTCGGCGCCGCCGCCGCCGTCAGCCTGGAGCCGCTCCTTCCGAGCGGCCTCCTCTAGGAAGGGCCCGAACCATGGATGCCGCAGACGTCGCCAAGGCCGAGAAGCTCGCCCGCCGCCGGGCCCGGGTGATGGCGGTGCAGGCGATATTCTTCCTTAGCTGGCAGGTGTTGTTCGTCACCGGCCAGGCCGAAAGCCGGGTCCGGGCGGTGGACCATTTCCGAGTCTCCGCCTGGCTGGTCTGGTCGATCGTTCTGCTGGTCCTTCTCGCCACCGGCGGAGGGCTGGTGCTCGGCCGCAAGGTCCGCCCGCTGCTCGAGGACGAGCTGACTCGAAGCCACCGCGCGCGGGCTTATGCCTGGGGCTTCTGGGCGGCCGTGGTCAGCGCCATCGCGCTCTACGCCGTCGACATGCTCGACCCGGTCACCGCGCGCGAGGCGATCCACATCATCGTCTCGGCCGGGATCGGGGTCGCTTTGCTCACTTTCTCTATCCTGGACCGGCGAAGCCAGGCGCCCGACTAGCCTTTCCATTCGCCCGAAATCCCGCCCTTCCGCCGGCTTCGCGCCGCCGGAGAACGGCGGAGCTCTACCCGAAGGAGACCAGACGTGAACATCGCCTACAAGCTCGCCGCCTCCGCCGCCGCACTGGCCGTCGCGGCGTCCGTCGCAGCCGCCGCTCCGCCCCCCGCCGCCGCGCCCGCCGTCCCCGCTCCCGGCTACGGCCGCTGGGGGATCGATCTCACCACCCGCGATCCCTCGGTGAAGCCCGGCGACAGCTTCTTCGACTATGCCAACGGCGCCTGGCTCAAGACCGCCGCGATCCGGGCCGATCGCCCGGCGGCCGGAGTCGGGATGGACCTTCAGGATCGCAGCCAGGCCCAGCTTCGCGCGATCGTCGAGGAAAGCGTCCGCCATCCCCGCGGCGCCACCGGCCGCAAGGTCGGCGGCCTCTATGCCAGCTTCATGGACGAGGACCGGATCGAGCGACTCGATGCCGCTCCGCTCAAGGCCGACCTGGACAGGATCCGAGCCGTCTCGACCAAGGCCGACATGGCGCGGCTGATGGGCGCGGGGCATCTCGGCTTCGGAAGCTCGATCTTCAGCCTCGGCGCCATCCCCGATCTGAAGGGCGCCAAGGTCTACACGCCCACGCTGGGAATCTCCGGCCTTAGCCTTCCGGACCGCGACTTCTACCTCGCCGAGCCGTTCAAGGCGAAGAAGGCCGCCTATCGCGCCTATGTCGGCCGCACCCTCCAGGCGATCGGCTGGAGCGATCCCGAAGCCTCGGCCGACGCGGTCCTCGACTTCGAGACCAAGATCGCCGGCGCGATGTGGACTAGAACCGAGCGCCGCGACCCCAACAAGGCTTATCACCCGATGTCGGTGGCCGAGCTCCAGGCGGCGGCGCCGGGCTTCGACTTCAGGACGATGTTCGCCGCCGCCGGCGCCCCGGCGTTCGAGCGGATCATCGTCGGCCAGGACACCGCCGTTCCCAAGGTCGCCAAGCTCTTCGCCGAGACTCCGCTCGACACGCTGAAGGCGTGGGAGGCCTATCACACCGCCAATTCCGCCTCGCCCTATCTCTCCAAGCGGTTCGTCGACAGCCAGTTCCAGCTCATCCAGGCGTTGAGCGGCCAGCCGCGCAACCTTAGCCGCTGGGAGCGCGGAATCGCGCTGGTCGACTCCACGCTCGGCGAGGCGCTCGGCCAGGAATATGTCGCCCGCTACTTCCCGGCCTCGTCCAAGAAGATGATGGAGGCGCTGGTCGCCAATCTCCAGTCGGCGATGCGCGAGCGAATCCGCAACGCGTCATGGATGACTCCGGAAACCCGCGCCGCCGCGCTCGCCAAGCAGTCGCTCCAGCGGGTCAAGGTCGGCTATCCGAACAAATGGCGCGATTATTCCGCCCTCGCCGTCGATCCCGCCGACCTTTACGGAAACGTCGAGCGGGCCAAGGCCTTCGACCATCGCTTCGACATGAACCGGCTCGGCAAGCCCGTCGACCGCGACGAGTGGGCGTTGAGCCCGCAGACGGTCAACGCCTACAACAATCCGCTCGGCAACGAGATCGTCTTCCCGGCCGCCATGCTCCAGGCGCCGATGTTCGATCCGAAGGCGGACCCGGCGGTCAATTACGGCGCGATCGGAGCGGTCATCGGCCACGAAATCAGCCACGGCTTCGACGATCAGGGCCGGCAGTTCGACCAGGCCGGGACCCTTCGCGACTGGTGGCAGCCGGCCGATTCCGCCCGCTTCACCAGCCAGGCCGGAAAGCTCGCCGCCCAGTACGACGCTTATGAGGGCGCTCCGGGGATGAAGGTCAACGGCAAGCTGACGCTGGGCGAGAATATCGGCGACCAGGGCGGTATCCTCCTCGCGCTCGACGCCTATCACGCCTCGCTTCGAGGCCGGCCGGCGCCGGTGCTCGACGGCCTGACCGGCGACCAGCGCTTCTTCCTCGCCTGGGCGCAGGGCTGGCGGGGCAAGTATCGCGACGACATCGCCAAGCTGATCCTCGTCTCCGACGTCCATTCGCCGGGCCGCTGGCGGGTCGACGGCACGCTTCGCAACATCGACCAATGGTATGCCGCCTTCGACGTCCGCCCCGGCGACAAGCTCTACCTCGCGCCGCAGGAGCGGGTGCGCATCTGGTAAGGCTCGACAGGGCCCGGCCGGCAAAGCACAGAGGCGGCGGATGAAGACTCCGCCGCCTCCCACCACGCCTCCGGCAACAGCGGGCACCAGAGCCGAGGCCGCCGCCATCGCGGTCGCCGGCCTCGGAGTCGCGGCGGTGCTCGGCCTGGCCGCGGTCTATCTGTTCCTCGCCTGGCCGGCGCTCGACGATTTCTGCCGGGCGGCGCTCGACCCGCGGGTCGGCGGGCCGCTCGGCCAGGTGATCGCCCTGTACCTCAACTGGACGGGGCGCTGGCTGGTGACCGGCCTCCACGCCATCCTCGCCACGCACCTCGATCTCGAGGGGCCCGGCTTCACCTTCGTCCTCGTCCTCCTCGCGGTCGCCTGGATCGCCGCCTTCGTCATCGCCGCCGGTCTTATCCTCGGCCGCGGCGCCCGGCGGCGCGAGACGGCCGGACTCGGATTGCTGCTCTTCGCGGTCTTCTGGGCGAGCGCGCCAGGGATGGGCGAAATCCTCTATTGGTATAGCGGCGCCGTCGATTACGGCCTCGCCTTCCTCCTGATGATGGTCGCGCTTCGGCTGCTGCTCGGAGCGCCGGGGAGGGGGAGGGCGCTCGCCGCCGCGGCGGTCGGCTTTCTCGCCACGGGCGTTCACGAGCTTGCCGGCGCCATGGTCGCGGCGGCCGCACTGGCCCAGGCGCTGTACTTCTGGCGGGAGGGCGACCGGCGGCTCGCCCGCCTTTCCGCCTTGGTGCTGGCGATCGTCGCGGCCGGGCTCGTCATCAACCTTGCCGCTCCCGGCAACGCGGCGCGGGCCGCGCAGATGCCGTTCGGCGGCCAGCTCCGGACCGCCCTCGCGCTGACCCTCAAGCCGTCCCAAACCCCGCTTGGCGCCCTGTTCGACCTCCGACTGCTCGCCCTCGGCGCCTTCCTTTTCGCGCTTCCGGGGTTGCGGGAGCGCCGCCCGGCCTGGACCCGGCTGAAGCTGCCTTGGCTCTTCCTGCTTCCCGCGGCGACGCTCGCGGTGCTGCTCGGCGGCCACTTCATGACGGCCTATGCGGTCGGGTTCACCCCCCCCGATCGCGTCAAGGCCTTCCTCTTCGCCCTACTCCTGCTCGGCTGGGTGGCGACGGTGACGGCCGCCGCCGGTCGCTTCGCATCGGCTCCGAAGCGGAGTGGCAACGAGGGGGTGGTCGCGATCGCCATGGCCATCCTCCTTTGCGTCAACCTGATCGGCGGACCGAACGGCCGAGCCGCGATCAGAGGGCTTCCGCGGGCGCTCGGCGAATGGCGGAGCGAGAACGCCGTTCGCGAATCCGCGATCGGCGCGCAGCTTGCGGCCGGCCGCCGCGATCTCCTCCTACCTGCGGTCGCTCCGCCGCCGCCGCCGCTCATCGACCCGCAGATCAGCGACGACCCCGCCTGGTGGGTCGATGCCTGCGCCGCCCGCTACCGCGGGGTCTCCACCCTGCGCGCCGAAAGCGTCGTCGGACCCGCGCCCCGTCGTATCTGGCGGGGAGAGAAGTAGCCCACTCCCGTCCTTCCCCTCTCCCGCTCGCGGGAGGGGGCGGTGGCAGTGGACATCCACCGCCCCACGCGACAAGCTCCGGCGATGCGCCGCCTCCTCCCGCTTCTTCTCCTTGCCGCACCGTCCGCCGTCTCGGCCCAGGACACGCCGCCTTTGCTCACGCCCGAAGCGGCTCGGGCCATCGCGTCGGAAGTCTCCGGCGCCGCCGCCAAGCGCACCGTCGAGGCGCTTTCGCTCGATCACCGGATGCGCGGCTCGAAAGGCTATGAGGCTGCCGCCACGTTGATCCGCGACCGGCTGAAGGATTATGGCCTGAAAGAGGTCGAAATCCTCGCCTTTCCCGCCGACGGGACGATCTTCTACGGCACCCAGCGCTCCCGGCCGGCATGGAATGCCAGCTTCGCCGAGCTTCGGGAGCAGAACCGGTCGGGCGGGCGCTGGCGCGATTCCGAGCGTATCGCCTCCTGGGCCGACCAGCCGATCACGCTCGCCCAGGACAGCGTCGGCGGCGCCGCCGAGGCCGAGCTGGTCGACATCGGCGCCGGCACTTCGGCCAAGGATTATGAAGGCCGGGACGTGCGCGGAAAGCTCGTCCTCACTTCCTCGCAGCCCGGCGCCGTCGCCCACCTCGCGGTCACGGAGCGGGGCGCCTCGGGGATCGTCTCTTGGGCGCAGAACCAGAAGACCGGCTGGTGGAGCGACGACCATAGCCTCATCCGCTGGGGCCATCTCGACACCTGGGAGGACCCGACCTTCGCCTTCATGGTCTCGCCCGCCCGGGCCCAGGCCTGGCAGGCGCGGCTGATCAAGGGCGAGACGGTGCGCCTGCGCGCCAAGGTGGAGGCCGGCCGGAGCCCCGGCGCCTATCTCATTCCGACCGCCGTCATTCCGGGCAGCGACCGGGCGCACGAGATCGTCCTCTCCTGCCACCTCGACCATCCCTCGCCCGGCGCCAACGACAATGCCAGCGGCTGCGCCGGGATCCTCGAGGTGGCGCGGTCGCTGAACCGGCTGATCGCCGAGCGCCGATTGCCGCCGCCGCGCCGGACGATCCGCTTCGTCTGGCCCTGCGAGGTCGAATGCACGATCGCCCTGCTCAACGCCCGGCCGGAGGTGCCCAAGCGCACCCTCGCCACCATCCACCTCGACATGATCGGCGGCAACAGCGACATCACCCACGGAACGCTGAAGGTCGAAGGCTCGCCGCCGAGCCTTCCGAGCTTCGTCAGCGACGTCGGTTTCGCCATCGGCCGCTTCGTCGACGACCAGTCGCGCCTCTATGCCGAGCGCGGCGAAGCGGCGATTCCGCTGCTCGAGCCGGATGGAGGAACGAAGAACGCCCTCCACGCCAGGATCGGCGGCTTCTCCGAAGGCTCCGACCACCAGGTCTGGGCGGAGGGAAGCTGGCGGGTCCCCGTCATCTACATCGCCGACTGGCCCGACATCTACATCCACACCAACAAGGACGTGCCGGCGAACCTGGACGCCACCAAGATGAAGCGGGCCATCTTCATCGCCGCGTCTTCGGCCTGGGTGCTGGCGAACCTCGGCCGGGATCAGGCGGAGGCGGCAGGAAACATGATACTCGGCGAACAAGCGGCTGCCTTGGCACAAGCTTACGCGCACGCGCGGCGGCTGAACGAGCCGTCCGAATGGGTCGTGCAAAGCGAGGCCGGCGAAGATTCGTCGCTGGCTCGCTTCGGGCTTCCGTCGCCGGAACGCGGACCTTTGCTTCGCGCGCCTTCACCGGCGAAGAGCGAATATGGCGTCGTCTACCGCCGCAATCCGGATCTGAAGGGCCCGATGGACGGCTTCGGCTATTCCTGGCTCGACGACCATCTGAAGAAGGCGGGGCTGCCGAAGCCGGCGTTGCTGTCGCGTGAAACCTCCGAGGACGGTCCGAGCTTCGGCTACGAGACCCTCAACCTGGTCGACGGCCGCCGCAACGTGCAGGAGATACGCGACGTCCTCGCCGGCAGCGTCGCGCCCGCGCCGGTCGAGGAGGTGGCGGCCTATCTCGCCACCCTGGAGCGCCTCGGCGTCCTTCGGCGTTAGAAGGGGCATGGACCTGCTCGTCACCACCCAGTGGCTCGAGGCCGAGCTCGGCGCGTCCGATCTGCGGATCGTCGACTCGACCTGGACCCTTCCGTCCGACGGGCGCGACCCACGCTCGGAATATGAGGCGGAGCATATTCCCGGCGCGGTGTTCCTCGATCTGGACGAAGTCGCGGACACCGGCTCGCCCTTGCCGCACATGCTGCCCTCGGAAGCGAAGCTCGCCAGCCGGATGCGCTCGCTCGGCATCGCCGACGGCGCCCGGATCGTCGTCTACGATAACAGCCCGCTTCACAGCGCCGCGCGCGGCTGGTGGATGCTCACGGCCTTCGGCGCCCGCTCCGTCGCGCTTCTCGACGGCGGGCTGGCCAAATGGAAGGCGGAGGGACGGCCGCTGGAAAGCGGCAGGCCGAACGTCCGCACCGGCCATTTCACCCCCTCGCTCGCCCCGGCGGCGGTGGCGGACAAGAATTTCGTCCGGTCGATCCTCGCCGCCGGAAGCCACGAAATCGTCGACGCCCGGGGCGCCGCCCGCTTCTCCGGCGAGGAGGCGGAGCCTCGGCCGGGCCTCGCCTCCGGGCATATGCCGGGCGCGCGCAACCTGCCGCAGGGGCGGCTGTTCGACTCGCAGGGACGTTGGAAGCGCGGCGACTTGCTGCGCGCCGAATATGACGCCGCCGGCATCGACCTCGCCAAGCCGATGGTCGCGACCTGCGGCTCCGGAGTCACCGCCGCCGTCATCCTCTTCGGGGCCCGGCTGCTCGGCAAGAGCGACGTCGCGCTCTACGACGGAAGCTGGAGCGAGTGGGGCGCCGACCCCGACCTTCCCAAGGCGAAGGGGCCGGCATGAAGGAGAAGCGCCCCGCCACCCGCCTGATCCATGGCGGCCGCCGGCCCGAGTGGCGCGGCCGCCTCGTCAACCCGCCGGTCCACCGCGCTTCGACCATCCTGTTCGACAGCGTCGCCGAGATGCGCGCCGCCAAGCCGGAATTCGGCCGCCCCTATTACGGCCTCCACGGAACGCCGACCCAATGGGCGCTCGCGGAGGCGCTGACCGAGATGGAGCCGGGCTCGGGCGGGACGATGCTCTACAGCTCCGGCCTCGCCGCGGTCACCGCGGCCTTGCTCACCGTCCTCTCGGCCGGCGACGAACTGCTGGTCGCCGACAGCGTCTACGGCCCCACGCGGCGCTTCTGCGATGGCCTGCTTCGCCGCTACGGAGTCTCGACGCGCTATTACGACCCGATGATCGGCGGCGGGATCTCGGCGCTGATCGGCGAGCGGACCCGAGCGGTCCTGCTCGAAAGCCCGGGCTCCAACACGATGGAGGTCCAGGACGTGCCGGCGATCTGCGCCGCCGCCCGCTCGGCGGGCGCCGCGACCCTGCTCGACAACACCTGGGCCACCCCGCTCTTCTTCCCCGCTCTGGAAGCGGGAGTCGATTTGTCGATCCTCGCCGCGACCAAATATGTCGCCGGCCATGCCGACGTGATGCTCGGCTCGGTCACCGCCACCCCGCATTGGTACGACAAGCTCGAGCGCACGAGCTGGGACCTCGGCCACGGGGTGAGCCCCGACGACGCCTGGCTCGGCGCCCGGGGGCTTAGGACGATGGGCGTGCGCCTGCGCCAGCACGAGGAGGGCGCGCTCGCCGTCGCCGACTGGCTCAAGGCGCAGCCGCAGGTCGCCCGGGTCCTCCACCCGGCGCTCCCGGACTGTCCCGGGCACGACATCTGGACGCGCGACTTCAAAGGCTCGTCCGGCCTGTTCTCCTTCGTCCTGCGCGGCGGCGGCGACTCGGACCGAAGCCGGCTGATCGACGGACTGGAGCTGTTCGGAATCGGCTATAGCTGGGGCGGGTTCGAGAGCCTGGCGGTCCCGGTCGATCCGGCTCCGCTGCGCAGCGCGACCCAGTGGCAGGCCGACGGGCCGCTCGTCCGGCTGCATATCGGGCTCGAGGATCCCGACGACCTGATCGAGGACCTGGAGCGGGGCCTCGCCCGCTATGGTAGAAGCGGATGAGATCGATCTTCGATACGTTCGGGATCACCTGGCCGAATTATGCAGACTGGATTTCGGCCGGGGCGGCGCTCGTGCTGCTGCTCGTCATCTGGGCCGCCTCGCACCTGCTCGCCCGGCTGCTGGGGCCGCGCTTGTCGCGCTTCTTCAGCCATCGCGGCGGCCGCGGCGAGGAACTCGCCGCCCATATGTGCGGCCTCACCCGCTATCTCGTCGCCTTCGTCCTCACCGCCATCGCGCTCAACGCCGACGATTGGCGGCCGCTCGGGCTCATCGTGCTGGGCGCCGGGGTCGCCGTCCCGGCGTCGCTCTTCGTCCTCGGCCTGCTCCGCGCGGCGCAGCTGCCGGGCTGGATCGCGGCGACGCTCGCCGCATTCGCCTTCGTCACCTTGCTGACCCGCGCCGTCGGGAGCCTGAAGCCGGTCACCGACCTGCTCAACCGGATCGGCTTCAACGCCGGCACCGTTCGAGTCTCGCTGCTCACCATCGTCCAGGCGGCGGTGATCCTCATCGCCCTCTATGCGGCGGTCAGGCTCCTCAACCGGGTGGTCGCGCATTCCATCACCCGCGCCCGAGGCCTCGACGCGACCCAGCAGCTGCTCGCCCAGAAGCTGGCCGGAGTGGCGATCGTCGTCGTCGCCTTCTTCGTCGGGATCGACCTGCTCGGGATCGACCTTACCGCCTTCACCGTCTTCTCCGGCGCCTTCGGGCTGGCGGTCGGCTTCGGGCTCCAGAAGACGTTCGGCAACCTCATCGCCGGGATCATCCTGCTGATGGACCGGTCGGTGAAGCCCGGCGACGTGATCACCGTCGGCGACACGTTCGGCCACGTCTCGAAGATCGGAGTCCGCGCCGTCTCGATCGTCACCCGCGACGGCAAGGAGCATCTCATCCCGAACGAGAATCTGATGACCCAGGAGGTCGAGAACTGGTCCTATTCCAGCCGCGACGTGCGCGTGCACATCCCCGTCGGCGTCGGCTATGATTGCGACCTCGCACTCGCCCAGAAGCTGATGATCGAGGCGGCGACGGGAGCCAAAAGGGTCAAGGAGAGTCCGCCGCCGACCGTGTGGCTGCGCGCCTTCGGCGAGAGCAGCGTCGACCATGAGATACTGGTCTGGATCGCCGATCCCGAAGCCGGCGTCGGAAGCGTCCGCTCCGAGGTGCTGAACCGCGTCTGGACCTTGTTCAAGGAGAACGGAGTGGTCCTCCCCAACCCGCAGCGCGACATCCACATCAAGGATTGGCCCGCGCCGCCGCCGGCGGCGGAAGGCTAAGGCGAGACGGCGTGCCCGAGCTGATCGAGCGCCGCTCCGATCGCGTCCGCCAGTCGGCGCGCGGCGGCGGCGTAGGGCTTCTCCCGCTCGCGAAGGGCGATCAGGGTTTCGACCCCAACGGCGGCCCAGCGCTCCGTCTCCTCGGCGAGGCGGTCGAAGCGGCGCTGGGCGATGGGCGGAGCGCGATCGTAGGCGACGCTGATCCGCGCCGCCTCGTCGAGCGCGATATCCTCGCCGCCGCCCGGCGTCTGCGCGATCTCGGCGACCAGCGCCAGGACCTGCCGAAGCCGCGCCACCTGCGCGCCCGCGTCGGCGAGGCCCGGAGCATAGGGGTGCGCGGCTTGATCGGTCATCGCGCGCGAGCCTAGCGTCGCGCGGCTAAGGAAGGGCTAACGCGGGCGCGCCCGCTTGCCCGTCCGCCGCCGGTGGGGCAGGGGGGCGGCATGAAGATCATCGCCGCCGCGCCGTTCCTCCTCCTCGTCCCGGCCGCCGCCGCGGCTCAGCCGTCCGAGGGCACCGCGCCTTCCAAGGGCCTCGACATCAGCGGCGGCGTCACCCTTCTCTCCGACTACCGCTTCCGCGGAATCTCCCGCTCCGACGGGGATCCGGCGCTGCAGGCGCAGCTCACTGCCTCCCTTCCCAACGGCCTGTACGCGGGTGGACGGGCCACGACCCTGAAGGGGCTGCCGAGCGGGGCGGACGCGCAACTCGACCTTTATGCCGGCTATTCCGCCGCGCTCGGCGCTGCCACGACCCTCGACGTCGGGGTCATGTCCTACGCCTTCCCGGGCGGCACCGGGGCGCGCTTCTACGTCGAGCCCTACGCCTCGCTGTCCCACACGCTGGGGCCGGTGGAGGCGACGGTCGGCGCCAAATATGCGCCGTCGCAACGCGCCATCGGCGACGAGGACAGCCTTTATCTGTTCGGCGAGGTCGAAGCCGACATCCCGGCGACGCCGCTGACCCTCACCGCCCAGGCGGGCTGGCAGGATTCGGGCGCCTTCGGAAGCTATTGGAACTGGTCCGTCGGCGGACGCTACGCCCTCGGCCCGGTCGAGGCGGGCCTCCGCTACGTCGACACCGACCTGGCGCCGGTCCGGGACCGGCGCTCGGGCCTGGTGGCGTCGCTGGCCTTCCGCTTCTGACCGGCCCTTATTGAGGCGTCGAGACGGTCGCGTCGCGGCCGGGCCCGGCCGGAGCTGCGACGATCGCCTGGGTGGTCTGGCCCTTGTCGAGGACGGTCGTGCTGGGATCGCCGACGACGGAGCGGGCGCCGACCACGGCGCGGTCGCTTCCGACGCTGTTGAGCAGGCTCGATTCCGACTGGCTGCGCGGGGCGGGGCCGCCGAACAGCGCCTGGAGCGCCTCGGAGCGCGCCTCGCCCTCGGTCGAGGGCTGGCCGGCCTTGGGCGGAACGAGCGAGTAATCGGGCGGGATGACCAAGGGCGCGTTGCGCGCGACGGCGAACTCGTCCGGCCGGTCGCGCCCGGCGATGCCGCCGGTCTGGCAGCCCGCGAGCAGGAGGGCGGCGGCCGAAACCGCGAGGCCGAGGGTCACTTCACGCATAGTCACTTATCCTCCTGGGGCGTCTTCCGCTCGCGCGTCAGCAGCGCTCGGACGAGCAATAGCAGGACGCCGACGGTAATGGCAGCGTCCCCGACATTGAAGACCAAAAAGGGGCTGATGTCGCCGAAATGCAGGTGGGCATAGTCGACGACGTAGCCGAGCCGGAGCCGGTCGACGATATTGCCCATCGCGCCGCCGAGGACCAGGGCGAGCGCGAGGGCGTCGTCCTTGCGCCGCTCGCGCCACAGCCACACGCCGACGAAGACCGAGATGGCGGCGGTCATCGCGACCAGGGCCCAGCGCGCGCCTTCGCTTCCGGCGGTGAGGAAGCCCATCGAAACGCCGTGATTGGGAACCCAGCGAAGCTCGAAGATCGGAAGAAGCTCGATCGATTCGCGCGCCTTCAGCTGGAAGATGTTGACCACCACCCATTTGACCAGCTGGTCGGCCAGGAACACGGCCATCGCCAGCGACAGGCCGAGCACGCGGTTCCTGCGCATCCGGTCGGTCGCCTTGGGCGACGCCTCCGGAACCGCCGTTCCAACCTCGGGCAGTTCAGCCGCTTCAGCCGCTTCAGCCATTCACAACCCCCTCGCAGCGGGCGCAGAGCGCGCCCTCTTCCTCCACTTCCGGCAGGTGACGCCAGCAGCGCCCGCATTTCAAGCGCTCCGTTCGCGCGACCTCGATCGTGTCGGTCTCCCCGGGCATGACTTCGGACACGATGTAGATCTCGGCGAGCGCCTCGTCGCCCAGGTCGATCATGTCCTCCTCGAAGCAGGGATAGAGGATCTTCGCCTCGAGGCTCGAGCCGAGCCGTTTCTCCCGCCGAAGCGGCTCGATCGCCTCCGTCACCCGCTCGCGCGAGGCCCGGACGAGGGCCCACTTGCTTCCCAGCGCCTCGTCGCGCCAGGCCGGATCGATCGCCGGCCATTCGAGAAGGTGCACCGACCCGGCGTCCGGATGGCGGGTCTGCCATACCTCCTCGGTCGTGAAGCACAGCACCGGCGCGAGCCAGCGGACCAAGGCGTGGAAGACGGTGTCGAGCAAGGTGCGATAGGCCCGCCGCTTCTCCGAAGCGGGGGAGTCGCAATAGAGGCTGTCCTTGCGGATATCGAAGACGAAGGCGGAAAGATCGTCCTGCGAAAAGGCGGTGAGGAGCCGCACGTAGCGATTATATTCGAACGCCTCGGCGGCCGAGCGAAGCTCGGAGTCGAGCTCGGCCAGGCGGTGGAGCGCCCAGCGCTCGAGCTCCGGCATCCGCTCCGCCGCCACCTTTTCGGCGTCGGTGAAGCCGTCCAGGGCGCCGAGCAGGTAGCGGAAGGTGTTGCGAAGTTTGCGGTAGGTGTCGGTGGTGGTGGCGAGGACCTCCTTGCCGATCCTCACGTCCTCGAAATAATCGGTCGACGCCGCCCACAGGCGAAGGATGTCGGCCCCGCTCTCCTTGATGATGGCGAGCGGGTCGACGGTGTTGCCGAGGCTCTTCGACATCTTGCGCATGTTCTGGTCGAGCGCGAAGCCGTGGGTGAGCACCGCCTCGTAGGGCGCTCGGCCGCGGGTTCCGCAGCTCTCCAGAAGCGAGGACTGGAACCAGCCGCGATGCTGGTCCGAGCCTTCGACATAGAGGTCGGCGCGGGTGCCCTGGCCGTAGCGCGCCTCGACGACATAGGCGTGGGTGCAGCCGGAATCGAACCAGACGTCGAGGATGTCGGTGACCGGCTCATAATCCTCGAGGCTGTAGCCGTTGCCGAGCAGAGCCTGGTGGTCGGCGCCGAACCAGGCGTCCGCTCCGCCTTCATGAAAGGCGCGGATGATCCGCGAGTTCACCACCGGATCGCGCAGATATTCGCCGCTCTGGCGGTGGACGTAGAGCGCGATCGGAACGCCCCAGGCGCGCTGGCGGCTGATCACCCAGTCCGGCCGCCCCTCGACCATGGCGCGGATTCGGTTCCTGGATTTCTCCGGAACCCAGCGGGTCTCGTCGATCGCGGCGAGTGCGGTCTGGCGGAGGGTGGAAAGCCCCTCCCCTTCAGGGGAGGGGGTGGGGTGGGGCTTGTCCTTCAAGGCGGTGGATGAGTCGACATCCCCCACCCCAAACCCCTCTCCTGAAGGGGAGGGGCTTCTCGCCTGATCCATCGGGATGAACCATTGCGGGGTGGCGCGAAAGATCACCTTGGCCTTGGAGCGCCAGCTGTGCGGGTAGGAATGCCTGAAGTCGGCGCTCGCGGCGAGCAGCGCCCCGGCCTCGCGAAGGTCGGTGCAGATCGGCCCGTCGGGCGCGTTGAACTTGGCGTTGATGACGCTGCCCTGGCCGCCGAGCCACGCCCAGTCCTCGCGGTACCGCCCGTCGCCCTCGACGGCGAAGACCGGATCGATCCCGTTCGCCTTGCAGAGCAGGAAATCGTCCTCGCCATGGTCCGGCGCCATGTGGACGAGCCCGGTGCCGGCGTCGGTGGTGACGAAGTCGCCGGCGAGGAAGGGGCGGGGCCTGGCGAAGAACCCGCCGAGGTGGTGCATCGGGTGGCGGGCGACGGTCCCCGCCAGCATGTGCCCGGGAAAGTCGTTGACGATGTAGATGTCGAGTTCGCCCTTGTTCACGCCGAGCCGGGCGGCGAACTCATTGATCAGGTCTGCGGCGATCAGCACCGACGGACGCGACCCGTCGCGGAAATCAACGAGCGCGTATTCGATCTCCGGCCCGTAGGCGATCGCCTGGTTGACGGGGATCGTCCAGGGCGTGGTCGTCCAGATCACCGCCTGGGCGCCGACCAGCTCCGGGATCGGACTCTCGACGATCTCGAACGCCACGTCGATCTGGGTGGAGGTGATCTCCTCATACTCGACCTCGGCCTCGGCGAGCGCGGTCTTCTCGACCGGGGACCACATGACCGGCTTGGCGCCGCGATAGAGCTGGCCGCTCTCGGCGAAGGTCAAGAGCTCCTCGACGATCTTCGCCTCGGCCTCGAACTTCATGGTCAGGTACGGGTCGTCCCACTCGCCCATCACGCCGAGGCGCTGGAACTGCTCCGACTGGATGGCGACCCACTTCTCGGCATAAGCGCGGCATTCGGCGCGGAATTCGCGCGGCGGGACGGCGTCCTTGTCGAGCTTCTTCTTGCGATACTGCTCCTCGATCTTCCACTCGATGGGAAGACCGTGGCAGTCCCAGCCCGGAACGTAGGGCGCGTCCTTGCCCATCAGCGACTGGGAGCGGACGACGATGTCCTTGAGGATCTTGTTCATCGCGTGGCCCATGTGGATGTCGCCATTGGCGTAGGGCGGGCCGTCGTGAAGGATGAAGCGGGTGCGGCCGGAGCGCGCCTCGCGAAGCTGGCGGTAGAGCCCGGTCTCGGCCCAGCGGGCGAGGATCGCCGGCTCCTTGGCGGCGAGGCCGGCCTTCATCGGGAAATCCGTCTTGGGAAGAAAGACGGTGGAGCGCCAATCCGGGCGTGTATCTTCGGGCTGTTCGGACATCGCGCGGGGCTTAGCGGGGAAGCCGCGTCAAGGGAACACCCCGCGCCGGATGCCCGACCGAGCGGAAAGTCACACATGGGTCACGCCAACGCCGTGCGTCGCCCGGCCGCCCGCGGGCATCGTGACGGGCCGCAGGCGGAATCGAAGGGCGATTTGAAGCCGTCCCCAGTTTGTACCTTTTACGTTCTAAAATTGCAAGATGCCTACCGCCGGAGCGCCGGACCCATCGTGTAGAAATCGTCCACCCACAACCAGCCGTGGAAGTCGGCCGGAACCTCGCCATATTGCTCCGGCTGGTCGAGGCCGACGAGGTTGCCGTCGACGTAGCCGCCCCAGATGACGACCCGGCTGTTCGCTTTCGCCATCCGGTCGAGGAAACGGTAGGGCCAGCCCCACAACGCCCAGCGATAGTCGAGCGGCACGATCACCGTCGTGTCGCGGCAGCTTTTCGGAACGATTCCGAGCCAGCCGGTCTTCAGATAATCCTTGAGGCAGGTCTTGCCGCTCTCGCCGTCGTTGAACCATGCGTCCGGCACGAGCCGGCGAAGCCGCGCGCCGACGGCCGGAGCGCCCTGGAAGCCGTATTTGCCGTCGATCTCGACGCCAGCGCGGCGGAAGGCGGCGACAAGCGCGTCGGCGTCGCGCGGGTCCCGGCTCTTGAAGGTGAAGACGATCCGGGCGCCGGGTATCTCGCGGAGCATTTCCTCCACCGTGGGGATGGCTCCGACGCCCTTGCCGCGGAACGGGAAGGTGCGGCCGCCGTCGGCGGTGTAGCCGTAGCCGGCGTCGAGTGCCTTGATCCGCGCCAGAGTGAGGTCGCGCACGGCGCCGTGGCCGTTCGTTCGGCAGTCCACCGTCCAATCGTGGAAGACCACCATCTGCCCGTCGCTTGTGGGGTGGACCTGGACGTTCACGGCGTTGGCGCCGGTTTTCAGCGCCTTGTAGAGGGAGGGCAGGGTGTTCTCGATATAGGGATTGTCGCCCGGCCGGCGAATGCGGGCGGCGGTGCAGTCGTCCTTCTTGAGGCTCTTGTGCTCGAACGGAACCGCTATCCCGCGGTTCGCAACCACGATCAGCTGGCCGGTCGGGTGCGGCGCCAGCCAGGAGGCGTTGAGCAAGGTGAGTGGCACCACGACGATGGCGAGCGCGATCAGCGCCCGTCGCCACTTCCTCATGGCGTCGGGGAACCGGCACGGGCAAGGCGCCGCCGCGCTTCATCGCAGTCTCGACCCATCTGGGTCTTGAGAGCCTCGATCCCGTCGAACCTGCGCTCGTCGCGGATGAAGGAGACGAGCTCGACCTCGATCATCTGGCCGTAGAGATCGCCCGAGAAATCGAAGAAAAAGGGCTCGAGCAGCTCACGGGCCGGCTCGAAGGTCGGCCGGATTCCGAGATTGGCGGCGCCGTCCAGCACCCGTCCGTCGGGCAGCCGGCCGCGGACGGCGTAGATTCCGAAGCGGGGACGAAGATAATGGCCGAGGCTAAGGTTGGCGGTCGGGTAGCCGATCGTCCGACCGCGCTTGTCGCCATGCTCGACGACGCCCTCGATCGCGAAGGGGCGGGTGAGGAGGGCCGCGGCGGTCTCGCAGTCTCCCGCCTGGAGCGCCTCGCGAATCCGGCTCGACGACACCGCCTCGCCCTGGTCGAGCACCGGCGCGACCGCCTCGACCGCAAGGCCCCGTGCCTCGCCCAGCCTTTTCAGCACGCCGACATTGCCGCCGCGGCCCTTGCCGAAGGTGAAGTCCTCGCCGGTGACCACTCCGGCCGCCCCGAACAAGTGGACGAGCCGCTCGGCGATGAAATCCTCGGCGGTGGTGGCCGCGAGCGCGCCGTCGAAGGCGAAGACGATCATCGCGTCGGCGCCGGCGGCGGCGAACAGCCGCTCGCGCTGGTCGAGCGTGGTCAGCCGGAACCAGGGCGCGTCGGGGCGGAAATAGCGCACCGGATGGGGATCGAAGGTCGCGACCAGGGCCGGCCGCCCCTCGGCGCGCGCCCGCGCCACCGCGCGGCCGACCACCGCCTGATGCCCCTTGTGAAATCCGTCGAAATTGCCGAGCGCGACGATTCCGCCTCGCAGAGGCTCCGGAACCGCCGAGCCGCCGTCCAGCCGCTCCATGGGCGCGGGGTATAGGAGAGGGGGACGGGAGGGGCAACGAGGCTCGTAGGGCCGGCTGTCCGCCGAGGCGGACAGGGCGTCAGGCCGGACTTGAACCGGCATTCACCTTCTTCGCGAACGGAGGCCGGAAAAAGAGAAGGTGGACCCCGGATCAAGTCCGGGGTGAGGGCTTTGTCCCTACGCTCGTGTCAAGGTGACGAAGCTGTAGGCCGGCCGCCCCTCGGCTGCCGTGTGGGTCTCTCGATCCACCTCGCGCCAATGCGCTGGATCGAACGGCTCCATCACGGTGTCGCCCTCGGGCTGCGAATGAACCTCGGTCAGCTCGATGCGGTCCGCGACAGGAAGGAAAAGCCGGAAGATCTCGGCCCCGCCGATCACCGACAGACGCGGTTCACCGGCAGCGCGCAGCGCCTCGCCGAGATCGCGAACCCCTTCCGCGCCCTCCGCCGCCCAATGCGCGTCGCGGGTGAGGACGATGTGCCGCCGTCCGGGGAGAAGGCCGGGCAGGCTCTCGAAGGTCTTTCGGCCCATCACCATCGGAGCGCCCATGGTCAGCGCCTTGAACCGCTTGAGGTCCGCCGGGAGATGCCAGGGAAGCCCGCCGTCGCGCCCGATCACGCCGTTCTCGGCGCGAGCGACGATCAGGGTGACGAGGGTCATCCGCGGCCTTGGCCGTCAAAATGGGGACAATGACTATTTTTCGGGCGCGCGTCGGGGAAGCGGCGGGAGCGGAAAAGAACGATAGTCACCGTCCCCATTCTAGACCGCGACCGGGGCGGCGATGTGGGGGTGGGGATCGTAGCCGGTGATCTCGAAATCCTCGAAGGCATAGCCGTCGATGGCTGGGGGACGGCGTTTGATCGTCAGCCTGGGGAGTTCGCGCGGCTCCCTCGTCAGCTGGAGCCGCGCCTGGTCGAGATGGTTCGAGTAGAGGTGGCAGTCGCCGCCGGTCCAGACGAACACGCCGGGCTCGAGCCCCGCCTGCTGGGCGAGCATGTGGGTGAGGAGGGCGTAGCTGGCGATGTTGAAGGGGACTCCGAGGAACACGTCGGCGCTCCTCTGGTAGAGCTGGAGGTTGAGCCGGCCGGCGGCGACCTGGGTCTGGAACAGGCAGTGGCAGGGCGCCAGCGCCATCCGGTCCAGCTCCGCCGGGTTCCAGGCCGAGACGATCTGGCGGCGGGAAGCGGGGTCGCGGTTGATGAGGTCGATGAGGGCGGCGATCTGGTCGATCCGGCGGCCGTCAGCGCCTTCCCAGTCGCGCCACTGCTTGCCGTAGACCGGGCCGAGATCGCCCGCCTCGTCCGCCCATTCGTCCCAGATGCTGACTCGGTTCTCCTTCAGCCAGGCGATGTTGGTGTCGCCGCGCAGGAACCAGAGCAGCTCGATCACGATCGAGCGCAAATGGAGCTTCTTGGTCGTCACCAGCGGAAAGCCGCGGGCGAGGTCGAAGCGCATCTGGTGGCCGAAGACGGAGAGAGTGCCGGTCCCGGTGCGGTCGGCTTGTTCGACGCCCTCGTCGAGGATCCGGGCGAGGAGCTGCTGATAGGCCTGCATGCTTCTTCTATGGCGGCTCCGGCGGCGGCTTTACAAGGGCGCGCGATCACTCCGTTATGACATCCATTTCGGATATAGATGAGCCCGCGCTTGGTTCGCTTTGATGGCATGGCGGAGGCCATGCTCATCGCGACGGCCGAGGATGCGGCGGCTCTGCTTCAGCCCTTCGTGGAGGGGCCAGACGGTCATGTCGCCGTGCTCCATCTCGACGGGGCGCAGCGGGTGATCGCGGTCACGCCCGCGCCGAGGGACGAGGCGGAAGCCGGCGAACTTCCGGTCGCGGCGATCCTGCGCGCCGCCTTGAGGCTCGGGGCGGACGGGATCGTCGTCGGCTATGCCCGCGCCGACGGCGATCTGGAGCCGAGCGAAAGCGAGCGCGAATCGACCCGCCGCCTTGCCGAAGCCGCGGCCGCGATGGGCGTTCGGCTGATGGACCAGCTTCTGTTCGGTTCGGGCGCCTGCCGAAGCTACCGAGCGCTCGGGCTGCTGTAGGAGCTGAATTCCCTATCCCGCAAAGAGGAGAGGGGACTGTCTCAAAGCTGGCAGACGCGGATATCGCGCGGCTCGGGGCGCGGTCCGGCGGCTTCGAACTCGGCGAAATAGGTTTCCTCGGCGAGCCGTTCGAAACGGGCGAGATCGAAGCCCAATGAGGCGAACTCGCAGATGAGGAGCTTGGGCGGGGTTCCGTGGCGGTCGGTCGGGCGGTCGGCGTCGACCACGACGATTCGGCCGCGCGGCTTCAGGTCGTCGCGCAGATGCCAGAGGAATTCGCTCGGCCGCTCGATCTCGTGGTACATGTGGATCATGAAGACGCGGTCGAACGAGCGGTCCGGGAGGAGCGGGTCGTTCGGCTTGCCGAGCTTGACCGCGACATTCTCGAGATTCTCCCGCTGTACCCGGGCGGCGAGGCTGTCGCGGGTGCGCGGAACGATGTCCTGGGCCAGCACGCGGCCCTTCTTTCCGACGAGGGGGGCGAGGCGGACGGTGTAATAGCCCTCGCCCGCGCCGATGTCGGCGACGTACATTCCGGGCTGGACGGCGGCGAGCTCCATCACCGTCTGCGCCTCGCGAACGCTGTCGCGGGCATCCTCGTTCGAATAAGCGGCCGAGACGATCGGCGAGACCGGTCGGCGCGGGGCGGGGAAGGGGGAGGTGTCGGTCTGCTTGTGGCAGGCGGCCAAAGCGAGGACCATCGCTAGAGAGAGACTCGTTCGTCCCGAGCGAAGTCGAGGGGCGCTGCTCCGAGTCATCACGAGCGCCCCTCGACTACGCTCGGGACGAACGAGGTTTGCAGGTGGCTCAACGCCCGACACTCATTCCACATCTTCCACGTCCACCTTCTCGCCGGTGACCCGCTGCGACAAGGCCGCCGCCATGAAGCGGTCAAGGTCTCCGTCGAGGACGTCGGAAGGCGCGGTGGAGGTCACTCCGGTGCGCAGGTCCTTGACCAGCTGATAGGGCTGAAGGACGTAGGAGCGGATCTGGTGGCCCCAGCCGATGTCGGTCTTGCCGGCGGCGGTGGCGTTGGCTTCGGCCTCGCGTTTCTGGAGCTCGGCCTCGTAGAGCTTGGCGCGAAGCTGGTTGAACGCCTCGGCCTTGTTCTTGTGCTGCGAGCGCTGGTTCTGGCACTGGACGACGATCCCGGTCGGAAGGTGGGTGATGCGGACCGCGGAATCGGTGGTGTTGATGTGCTGCCCGCCCGCGCCCGAGGCGCGGTAGGTGTCGATCCGAAGCTCGCTCTCGTTGATCTCGATGTCGATATTGTCGTCGATCACCGGATAGACCCAGACGCTCGCGAAGCTGGTGTGGCGGCGCGCCGAGCTGTCGTAGGGGCTGATCCGGACCAGCCGGTGAACGCCGCTCTCCGTTTTCGCGTAGCCGTAGGCGTTCTCGCCCTTGAGGAGGAGGGTGGCCGACTTGATCCCGGCCTGCTCGCCGGCGTGGAAGTCGACCAGCTCGACCTTCATCCCGTGCCGCTCGGCCCAGCGCGTGTACATGCGCTGCAGCATCCCGGCCCAGTCGTTCGACTCGGTTCCTCCGGCGCCCGAATTGATCTCGACATAGGTGTCGTTGGCGTCCGCCTCGCCGGCGAGAAGCGCCTTGACCTTGTCCTCGTCCGCCCGGTCGGCCAGCTCGGCCAGCGCGGTCACGCCGTCCTCGACCAGGGCGTCGTCGCCCTCGGCTTCCGCCATCTCGATGAGCTCTGCCGTGTCGCCGAGCTCCCGCTCGATCGCCCGGGTCGCGCCGATCGCCTCGTCGAGCCGGCGGCGCTCGCGCATCACGTCCTGCGCCGCCTTGGGATCGTTCCACAGCGACTGGTCCTCGACCCGCGCGTTGAGCTCGTCGAGCCGGGCGAGCGCCCGGTCCCAGTCCAGGAAGCGCCGAAGAAGCGCGAGCGCGGACTGGATCCGATCGACATGGGCTTGCGCTTCTGCGCGCATTGGGATTCCGTACCTTTTGTCGTCCCGGCGGAGGCCGGGTGCTCGGCTCAAGAAGTCTCGGCGGGTCTTCATGGGATCCCGGCCTTCGCCGGGATGACGGTCCGCCGTTCCAGCCGGCCCTAGTAAATCCCGCCCTGATTTTGCAAGGAGTCGCTGCTGTCCTGCGGCGGCGCGGCGGCGGCGGCCGGCCGGCGCGGCGGCGCTTTGCGGACCGGTTTCGTCGGCGGCGCCGCCGCCGGAGCGGCGAGGTCGCGGCCGAAGGTGCGGCGCGGCTCGCTCTCCGGCTTGAACGCTTCCCAGATCACCGCCGCCTTGGGATCGTCGGTCGGCCAGGCGCCGAACACCTTCTTGCCCGAGCGGCGGTCGATCCGGACCATCCTCACCCCCGCCGGAGCCCTGAAGGGGATCGGGGGAACGTCCTTGAACGCGGTCTGGGCGAAGGCCTTGAAGATCGGCGCGGCAAGCGTTCCGCCCTGGGCGTAGCCGCCCATCGGCCGGGGATGGTCGAAGCCCATGTAGACTCCGGCGACGAGGTCGGGGGAGCCGCCGATGAACCAGACGTTGGTCGGCCCCGACGTCGTCCCGGTCTTTCCGAACAGGGGCCGGCCGAGGTCGCGAAGGGTCACCGCCGTGCCGCGCTGGACGACTCCCTCGAGGATGTGGACCATCTGGTAGGCGGTGATCGGATCGACGATCTGCTTGGTTCGAAGCGGCGGCCGGGGCATGGGCCGGCCGTCCCAGTCGCGCGCGTTGCAGCGCTCGCAGGGCCTTGTGTCGGCCCGGTAGACCACCTTGCCGTTGCGGTCCTGGATATAGTCGATGAGGCTCGGCCGAAGCGCCTTGCCGTTATTGGCGAGGATCGAGAAGGCGTTGGTCATCTTGAGCGCGGTCGTCTCGCCGGCGCCGAGCGCGATGGCGAGATAATTGGGAAAGTCGCCGACCCCGAGGTCGTGGGCGCGACGGGTGACCTTGTCCATTCCGATCTGGTTGGCGGTCCTGACCGTCATCAGGTTGCGCGACTGCTCGACTCCCCAGCGCATCGTCTGCGGCCCGGCATTGCCGCCCGAGAAGTTGCGGAAGCATTTGTTTCCGAGGCCGGCGCCCTGCCAGACGCAGAAGGGGCCGTCGACGATGATCGAGGCGGGCGTGAGGCCGTTGTCGAGCGCCGCCGAATAGACGATCGGCTTGAAGGTCGATCCGGGCTGGCGCATCGCCTGGGTGGCTCGGTTGAAATCGTCGCCGCGAAGATCCCAGCCGCCCTGCATGGCGAGGATCCGGCCGCTGGCGACCTCCTCGACCACCATGGCGCCGCGTATCTCGGGAATCGAGCGAAGCGCCCAATGATCGCCGTCGCGCTTCACCGCGACGATCATTCCGGGGCGAAGGAAGTTGAAGGCGGCGGTCGCGGTGCCCCGCTTGGGCATGGCGGCCGCGAAAGCGGGAAGCGTTCCGGTGCTTCCGTCGGCGAAGCCGATCGAGGCCGAGGCTCCCTCGCGGGACAGGATCACCGCACCGCGCCAGTCGGCATAGCCGGGGCCGAAGGGCGCCCGGGCGAGCTGCGCCTGCCAGTTGCCCGAGACGTCGACGGAAACCCCGGGATCGCGCCAGCCGCGCGCGCTCTCGTAGCGAAGAAGCCCGTCGCGAAGCGCATTCTCGGCCGCCTTCTGCTTGTCGACGTCGATCGAGGCGCGGATCCACAGGCCGCCGGTATAGACTCCGTTCGGGCCCTTCTCCGTCTTCTCGCCATATTGGGCGAGGATCTGGCGGCGCACTTCCTCCATGAAATAGCCGCCGATGTTGCGGATGGTGTTGCTCGGCCCCGAAACGGTCCCGAGCGGCGCCGCCTGCGCTTCCGCGCGCTGGGCGGCGGTGATCTTGCCGTTCTTCTCCATCTCGCCGAGCACCCAGTTGCGCCGCTCCAGGGCACGCGCCTCGCGAGTGTTGGGATCGTAGTTGCTCGGCCCCTTGGGAAGGATGGCGAGGTAGGCGAATTCCGGAAGGGTGAGCTGGTTCAGGTCCTTGTCGAAATAGGCGCGCGCCGCGGCCTGCACGCCATAGGCGTTGCGGCCGAGGAAGATCTGGTTGAGGTAGAGCTCGAGGATCTGCTGCTTGGTCAGGACGTTCTCGATCCGCCGCGCGAGGAAGGCTTCGCGGATCTTGCGCGTCACCGAATATTCGTCGCCGAGGAGGAGGTTCTTCGCCACCTGCTGGGTGATGGTCGAGCCGCCCCGGGCGCGCTCTCCGGTTCCCGCCTTGCGGGCATAGTCGAACACCGCTCCGGCGAGGCCGGGAAAATCGATCCCGCTATGGCTGAAGAAGGTCTTGTCCTCGGCCGACAGGATCGCGTCGATCATCTGCTGCGGGAATTCGTCGTAGCGAAGCTCCACCCGGCGCTCGCGGGCGAAGCTCTGAACCGGCTCGCCGTTGATGTCGCGGACGTTGGAGGGGAGCGGAGGCTGGTAGGTGAGCAGCGACTCGGCCGAGGGCAGGCCCCGGGCGAACAGCAGCCAGAGGAGGAAGTAGAGGACGATCGGGATCGCCGCCAGCAAGGCGAGGATCCGCACCCAGCGCCTCGACCAGGCGCCGCGAAGGGCGCCGCCGAAGCGGCTTCCGGCGTTGCGGTAGAGGGTGAGGCGAGTGGTTTCGGACGTCATCGGGAGCAGGCTCTAGCCGATGACGCGGGGACGGTGAAGGCGGCTCATCAGCGCGCCGCGAGCCTGAGCTGGCGGCGGGCGAAGTGGGTTTCGACGGCGCTTCGGATTCCGAGCGCGATCTGGCGGCGGCCCTGGGGCGAATCGATGTAGGCGAAGTCGGTCGGGTTGGTGAGGTAGCCCGTCTCGAGCAGGATGGACGGAACGTCGGGCGCCTTGAGCACGATCAGCGAGGCGAAGCGGTGATATTCCGGGCGGAACGGGAAGAAGGCCGAGCCGTCGCGGTGGAGGAGGGCGGCGAAATCGGCGGAAATCCCCATGCTTTCGCGCTGCGCCAGGTCGATCAGGATCCGATTGACCCCGGCGTCGTCGCTTAGCGGCGACTCGCCGAGGCGGTCGGAGGCGTTCTGCTGTCGTGCGAGGAGGGCGGCCTCCTTGTCGGAGGCGACTTCCGAGAGGGTGTAGACGGTGGCGCCGCGCGCTCCGTCGCCCTGCGGGGCGGCGTCCGCATGGATAGAGATGAACAGGCCGGCGCCCATCCGCCGGGCGACTTCGTAGCGATCGCGAAGGACGAGGAACCGGTCGTCCTCCCGGGTCATCGCCACCCTTACCTTGCCCGAGGCGGCGAGCTCGTCGCGGATCGCCTCGGCGACGGCCAGGGTGACGTCCTTCTCGCGCCGTCCGCCGAAGGGCGAGATCGCGCCCGGATCGTGGCCGCCATGGCCCGGGTCGATGACGACCAGCGGCCGGGCCGGATCGCGCGAGCCCCGGATCTCGGGCAGGTCCCCCGGCGCCGCTCCGCGCGCTCCGGCAAGATCGATCGTGACTCCGTCCTCGCCATGGCCGCGGGCGGCGAGCCCCGGAAGCATGGCTCCGAGCAGCGCCGCCAGCAGGGGAAGAAGGAAACCCATCTCCGCCATGTGAGGGGAGGGCGGGGCCGGCGTCCAGAGAAAATCGGCTCCGGCCACTCGGGCGGCGGGCAGGCCGAGAAAGCAATTGGCGTTAACCCCCGCGACGCTATAACGGTACCTGCTGCGCTGCAGCACAACAATCGCATCCGGGGGGATGGCCGGTGGCCCTGTACAAGTATCAAAATTATCTCGCGACGAGCAAGAACACCTCCTTCGACCTGCCGCTGCAGCCGGGCGCCTTCGTGCCGGCGGCGGGGATCTACCGCTGCACCGGCTGCGGCACCGAGATCGCGCTGGAGGGGATCGGGATCTTTCCCGACCGCGGCCATCACAAGCACACGATTCCCCAGGGGAAGATCGAGTGGCAGCTGATCGTCGCCGCCGTCGCGACTCACCCGGCGCCCTATCTCCACGGCGCGGCCTAAGTTCGTTACCACTCAATCGTCATGCCGGATCAAGTCCGGCATGACGACCTCGCCCGGTCACACGCTCCGGTCCCGGAGTCACTCCTCTTCCTCCTCCGGCTCGACGTCCCTCGGAGGCGGCTCGGGCCCCATCTCCCAGGCCTGCTCGCCCATCACGGTCGCGGCGACCGGGCGGCCCGAGGCATCGAGGGCGGGGCGGTAGCGAAGCCGGCGCTCGATCAGCCGGCAGGTCGTTCCGTCGAGCTCCGCGCTTCCGCTCGAGCGGCGGATCCTGCAGTCGCTCACCCGCCCGTCGGGCTGGACGACGAAGCGCACGAAGACGGTTCCGGTCACCCGCGCCTCGAAGGCTCGGCGGGGATAATCGTCATTGTCGATATGGCCGCTGATCAGGCGCGGCGGCCGGGCCAGCCCGCCGCCGCCGCCGCCGCCGCCGGTCCCGTTGCCGCTAAGGCCGCTTCCAAGTCCGTTTCCGACGCCGCCCGCGCCCGTGCCCGGTCCCGGGACCGGAGCCGCTCCGGCCGCGGGGGCGCCGCCGGTACCCGCCACGGGCGCCGCCGCAATCGGCGGCGGAACGGGCAGCCTGATTTCGGGCGGCGGAGCGACTATCTCGGTCGGCGTGTCGCGCAGGTTGGCGGGGGAGGCCGATCCCTCCGGGTCCTTGGGCTTCGGCTTGCGCCGGACCTTCTCCCGCTGCGGCCTGGCGGCCTTCGCCTCGGGCGGCGGGGGAGGCTCCGCGGTGGGGTTGAAGAGCTTCAGATCTTCCGGCAGCGACGGAAGGGGCACCACCCCGAGCCCGGTCAGGAAGGCATAGCCGAGCAAGGCGTGGAGGATCGCCACCGCCGCCGCGGAGCCGATCCGCTCCCGCCTCCGCGGCGCGCCGGGCTCGAACTTCAACACGCTGGTCTGCGTCATACTCTTCGCAGCTCCTCACCGGCGAAACGGACGGCGGCGCGATGCGGGTCCCGGCCTGTCGCGTTCCGGGGCGCAAAATCCATCGTTTCGGCCCCCGATGCCAGTTGCCGGTCCGGACAGGGGGTGCTAGCAACCCTTGTCGGCCCGTCTTGAAGCCAGCCAAAGGTCTTCTCATCTTCGAGCCGATATTCGCCGGCGCTTTCTGCGCCGGCCACCAAGGTTGACGCTGCATGAGGTATGTTCTTCCCGACCGGCTCCGCCTCCCGAACGTGAGGGGCGTTGCGGACGGGGCTCTTCGGCCCGCGCTCTTCGCCGGCCTGCCGATCGCAGCAGACGCAAACATTCTCTTTTCAACCCGGACACTGGAGGCGCGCGCCGCATCGGCCGCGCCTTCGTCCCTATTCGAGCGCGCGCGCCGCCGCCTCCTCCTTCGGATGGAGGCCGCGCCGCGCGTGTGGAGTGATTTTGATGACAATGCGCATGCTGGTCGACGCGCGCCACCAGGAAGAAACCCGGGTGGCGGTGGTCAAGGGAAACCGGATCGAGGAATTTGACTTCGAATCCGCCGAGCACAAGCAGCTCAAGGGGAATATCTACCTCGCCAAGGTAACCAGGGTCGAGCCGTCGCTTCAGGCGGCGTTCGTCGATTACGGCGGCAACCGCCACGGCTTCCTGGCCTTCTCCGAAATCCACCCGGATTACTACCAGATTCCCAAGGAGGATCGCGACGCGCTGCTCCGCGAGGAAGCGGAGCATGCCGCCGAGGAAGAGCGCCTGCGCGCCGCCGAGGACGCCCATTACGACGACGAGGATCATGACGATCATCATGACGATCATCATGATCATCACGACGACGAGCCTCGTTCGGACGACGGCCATCACGACGATCGCGATCATGGCGACGAAGCGGCCTACGAGACCGGCGACCATGACGAGGGCGAGGTGCTCGAGGGCGAGATCGTCGAGTCCGAGGGCGAGCCGGAAGGCGGGGAGGGCGGCGATCGCCGCCGCCCGCGCAAGGGCCGCGGAGGCCGCGCTCCGGAGGAGAATGCCGCCGACGAGCTTCGCCGCAAGCGCCAGAATCTGCGCCGCCGCTACAAGATCCAGGACGTCATCCGCCGCCGCCAGGTGCTTCTCGTCCAGGTCGTCAAGGAGGAGCGCGGCAACAAGGGCGCGGCGCTCACCACCTATCTAAGCCTCGCCGGCCGCTATTGCGTGCTGATGCCGAACACCAGCCATGGCGGCGGAATCAGCCGCAAGATCTCCAACGGCGCCGACCGCAAGCGCCTCAAGCAGATCATGGCCGATCTCAACCTGCCGAACAGCATGAGCTGCATCGTCAGGACGGCGGGCCTGTCGCGCACCAAGACCGAGATCAAGCGCGACTTCGACTATCTCGCCCGACTCTGGGACGAGATTCGCGAGCGCACCCTGGCGAGCGAGGCGCCGGCCCTGATCTACGGCGACAGCGACCTCATCAAGCGCGCCATCCGCGACATCTACAATCGTGACATCGAGGAAGTGATCGTCGAGGGCGAGGAGGGCTACAAGGCCGCCCGCTCGTTCATGAAGCTTCTGATGCCGAGCCATGTCCGGCGGGTGAGGGCCTATGCTGACACCGTGCCTCTGTTCCAGCGCCACGGAGTCGAGGACCAGCTCGCGGCGATGTACCAGCCGGTCGTGCAGCTCAAATCCGGCGGCTATCTGGTGATCAACCCGACCGAGGCCCTGGTATCGATCGACATCAACTCGGGCCGTTCGACCCGCGAGCACAATATCGAGCAGACCGCCTACGCGACCAACATCGAGGCGGCGCACGAGATCGCCCGCCAGCTTCGCCTTCGCGACATGGCGGGCCTCGTCGTCATCGACTTCATCGACATGGAGTCGAACGGGCACATCCGTAAGGTCGAAAAGGCGATGAAGGACGCGCTCAAGAACGACCGCGCCCGGATCCAGGTCGGCCGAATTTCCTCGTTCGGGCTGATGGAGATGAGCCGCCAGCGGCTTCGCACCGGAGTGCTCGAGGCTTCGACCCGTCCCTGCGTCCATTGCGACGGCACCGGATTGATGCGCACCGCCGCCTCGTCCGGCCTCTCCGCGCTTCGGATGCTCGAGGACGAGGCGGCGCGCGGACGGGGAAGCCGCATCATCCTTCGCGCCGGACGCGAGGCGGCGATCTACGTCCTCAACCGCAAGCGCGACGAGATCGGCGAGATCGAGGATCGCTACGGAGTGGTCGTCGAGGTGCTGATCGACGACGGGTTCGAGGGCGCGAAGATGGCGGTGGAATCGCTCGGTCCGCCGCCGGTCGCCCGGGCCCGGCCGCAGCCGGTCGCCCAGCCCGAGGTCGACGAGGAGGAGCTTGCCGAGGAGATCGACGAGGAAGAAGAGGACGAGACCGGGGAGGAAGCGGAGCCGGCGCGCGCCGAGGGCCGCCGCGAGCCGCGCGAACCCCGCGAGGCGCGGGGCGAGCGTGAGGCGCGCGAGGACGCCGAGGACAGCGAGCGCGGCCGCAAGCGCCGCCGCCGCCGGGGCCGCCGCGGCGGTCGCCGCAGGGGCGCCGAGGGCGAGGAGCTGAACGGCGCCGAGGGCGGCGAAGCGCCCGCCGAAGGCCTTGAGGACTCCCCTCCGATCGACGGCTCCGATGCCGAAGCGGGCGCCGATGCCGAAGCGGGCGCCGGTGTCGAAGCCGAGGCTGATTCCGGAGTCGCCGCCGAGGCCCCCGAGGCGGCCGCGGAACCGGAAGCCGAGGAGAAGCCGAAAGGCCGTCGCCGCCCGCGCGCCCGTCGCCGCGACGAGACGGCCGAGGCTCCGCCGGTCGAGGCCGCGCCGGTCGAGGCCGAGTCCCCACCGGCCGCCAGCGAGCCGGTTCCGAGCGAGCCCGCGGCCATGACGGTCGAAGCCGCGCCCGAAGCGGCGGAGCCGCCGGCCAAGCCGAAGCGCACCCGCCGCAAGAAGGCCGCGCCCGAGCCCGAAGCTTCGGCCGAGCCCGAAGCCGCGGCCGAGCCGGAGGCGCCCGCGGCGCCGCGCGCCGCGAACGATCCGGGTTCCGGTTCCGAAGGCCGAGCCGTCGCCGGCGAGGCGGAGGCTCCGGCCGAAGAGGGCGAATCCGGTCCGCCCCGGCGCGGCTGGTGGCAGCGGACGTTCGGCGCCTGACATGAGCCGAACCGTGCATGGGCGGCGCGTCGACGCGCGCTCATGCACGGTTCAGGGCCGCCGCCGCAGGGCTTCAGGCCATGGCTGATGAATCGAAGGCCGGGCGCGGCCGGGGCGCTTTCCTCGCCCGCTTCCTGATCCTGCTCGTCCTGTCGTTCGCGCTGTCGCTTCGGCCGGCGATGGCGCAGTCGATCCTTCGCGACGCGGAGACCGAGCAGCTGTTCCGCGACATGTCGCGCCCGATCCTCGTGGCGGCGGGGCTCCGGCCGGAGAACGTCCAGATCGTCCTCCTCCAGGACGAATCGATCAACGCCTTCGTCGCCGGAGGGCAGATCGTCTACATCCACTCGGGGCTGATCGCCGCCGCCGACAACGTCAACCAGGTCCAGGGCGTGGTCGCCCACGAGGTCGGCCACATCACCGGCGGGCACGTCATCCGGATCCAGGAGGGCGCCAAGGTCGCGACCGGGATCATGCTCCTTTCGCTCCTCCTCGGCGCCGCGGCGATGGCGGCGGGCGCCGGCGACGCCGGAGCGGGGATCATGGCCGCCGGCCAGCAAGCCGCGATGGGCAAGTTCCTGGCTTATTCGCGGACCCAGGAATCCTCGGCCGACCAGGCCGGCGCCAGCTTCCTCGTCAAGGCCGGGATCAGCGGCCAGGGCTCGCTCGCCTTCTTCAAGAAGCTGCAGAACCAGGAATTCCGTTACGCCGTCCCGCAGGACGACGGCTACGCGCGCACCCACCCGCTGACCGGCGAGCGGATCCAGGCGCTGGAGCAGACCTACAAGGCGTCGCCGGCGTGGGGCGCGGCGACCGACCCGGCGCTGGAAGCGCGCTTCCAGCGGATCAAGGCGAAGCTGTACGGCTTCGTCAACGATCCCAGGCGCACCCTCCAGACCTTCCCGGAGACCAACAAGAGCGAGCCCGCCCGCTATGCGCGGGCCTATGCCTGGCACAAGAGCGCCTATCCCGACAAGGCGCTGGCCGAGGCCGACGGACTGCTGGCGCTTCGGCCCCGCGATCCCTTCTACCTCGAGCTCAAGGGCCAGGTTCTGCTCGAATCCGGGCGGCCCGAGGAGGCGCTCCAGTCGCTTCGCGAGGCCGTCCAGGGCGCTCCGGACCAGCCGCTCATCTCGGCCCTTCTCGGCCATGCCCTGATCGCGACCGAAAAGCCGGAGAATTTCGCCGAGGCGAAAAGGGTGCTCAAGGCGGCGATCGGCCGCGACAATTCGAATCCCTTCGCCTGGTACCAGCTCGGGATCGTCTACGACCGCGAGGGCGACGAAGGGCGGGCCGCCCTCGCGACGGCGGAGCGCTACAATCTGGAGGGTCAGGCGAAGCTCGCCATGGTCAATGCCGAGCAGGCGATGAAGGCGATACCCAGCGGTACGTCCGACTGGCTTCGCGCCCAGGACATCGCCATGGTATCGAGGACCGAATACGACAAGGACAAGAAGAAGAAGCATGAACGCTGACCGCCCGGATCGGGATCGGCCCGCCCTCGGGGGTTGGAAGGTCGCCGTCGCGGCCGGGCTGCTCGGCGCGGCGGTCGGCGCCGGAGGGATGTTCGCCGCCTCGGGGCCGGTGGTTCGGGGCTATCTGCTCGAGCATCCCGAGGTGCTCCCGGAGGCGATGCAGCGGCTCGAGGCGCGTCAGGCCGCCAAGTCGGTGGGCCAAAGCCGTTCGGCGCTCGAGACTCCGTTCGCCGGCGCCTGGGCGGGGGCGAAGGACGGCGACGTCGTTCTCGTCGAATTCTTCGACTATGCCTGCGGCTTCTGCCGCAAGAGCAATGCCGACGTCGAGCGGCTGCTCGCCGAGGACCCGAAACTGAAGGTGGTGTGGCGGGACTGGCCGGTGCTCGGCCCCGACAGCGAGGCGGCCGCCCGGACCAGCCTCGCGGCCGCCGGGCAGGGCCGGTTCAAGCCCTTCCACGACGCTCTGTTCGCCAAGGGCCGTCCGTCGCCCGAGGCGGTCGCCGAGGCGGCTCAGGCGGCCGGCGTCGACCTCGCCGCCGCCGAGCCGGTCCGCGCCTCCCCGGCGGCGAACCGGGAGCTGGCGCGCAACTACCAGCTCGCCTCGCAGCTAAGGGCGAGCGGGACTCCCACTTTCGTCGTCGGCGACCGGATCCTCCAGGGGGCGGTGGGCTATGACGTCCTGAAGGACGCGATCGCCGCCGCTCGCCAGCCGGGCTGACGAGCAGGCTTTTCCCCTCTCCCGCGAGCGGGAGAGGGCAGGGTGAGGGTCTTCTTCTTCTTCTTCTTCTTCTTAGGCCCGGCCAAAGACCCTCACCCCAACCCTCTCCCGCAAGCGGGAGAGGGGGTAGGCCGGAAATCTCCCCCGCGGGCGGGAGAGGGGGTAGGCCGGAAATCTCCCCCGCGGGCGGGAGAGGGGGTAGGCCGGAAATCTCCCCCGCGGGCGGGAGAGGGGGGTGAGGCAAAAATCTCCCCCGCCGCCGGACAGGCGCACCGCTTGAAGATAGCCGTGCCTTGCCGAAACCCCCCGGCCGCTGTAACCAGAGGGCAAGTCACGGCGGCTTCGGCCGCCGGAACGAGAACATAAGAGTTTATTGCCATGGCGCAGCAGGCCGCGACGGCTCCGCTCCCGCCGGTACCAGCGCCGGCGCAGGCGGCAGGACTTCCGCTTAGCGAGCGGCGCAATCCCCATCGCCACACCTATGGCGCGCTCGACCTCGGAACCAACAATTGCCGGCTCCTGGTCGCTCGGCCGAGCGACGACGGCTTCATCGTCATCGACGCCTTTTCGCGCGTCGTCCGGCTCGGCGAGGGCCTCGCCGCCAGCGGCAAGATCAGCGAGGCCGCTCAGGACCGCGCCGTCGCCGCGCTCGCCGTCTGCGCCGACAAGCTTCGCCGCCGCCGGGTGTCGCTGTCCCGCTCGGTCGCCACCGAAGCCTGCCGCCGGGCCGTCAACGGCCGCCACTTCGTCGAGCGGGTCCGGCGGGAGACCGGGATCGCTCTCGAGATCATCTCGCCCGAGGAGGAAGCGCGCCTGGCGATGCTCGGCTGCCACCGGCTGCTCGAGCCGGGCGACGGGCCGGCGCTGATCTTCGACATAGGCGGCGGCTCGACCGAGCTGGTCCTCATCGACACGGACGGCGGCGGCGTTCCGACGATCAAGTCGTGGTGGAGCGCGCCCTGGGGCGTCGTGTCCCTGACCGAGAGCGAGGGGCGGGATTTCGCCGACGAAAGCCAGCGGCTCGCCGCCTACGGCCGGATGAAGGAGCGGGTCCGCCACGCCTTCCGCCGCTTCGCCGAGCTCCTTCCGCCGCGATCGGACAATATCCGGCTGCTCGGCACCAGCGGAACGGTCACCACGCTCGCCAGCATCCACCTCGCTTTGCCGGCCTACGACCGGCGCGCGGTGGACGGGCTTCTCATGCCCTCCAAATCGATGCGCGCGGTCAATGCCATGCTTTCCGGGATGAGCATCGCCGAGCGCTCGCAAGTCCCCTGCATCGGGCAGGAGCGGGCCGATCTGGTCGTCGCCGGAAGCGCCATCCTCGAGGCGATCATGGACATCTGGCCGGCGCGAACGCTGGGAGTGGCGGACCGCGGCATAAGGGAGGGCATATTGCGCTCCCTGATGGCCCGCGACGGGCACGATCTGTGATGGGTGGAAGAGGGGACAGGAGAGGGGACAGTTACTTTTCCGCGCCGCGGTGCCCGGTTCACGAGGCGGCGGGGAAAAATAACTGTCCCCAAGGCACGAACGGTCTCCAGGGTACGCCATGAAGCGGGTCAAGACCGCCAAGGGGCGCAAGATCGGCTCGACCAAATGGCTCGAGCGCCAGCTCAACGATCCCTACGTCAAGCGCGCCAAGGCGGAGGGCTATCGCTCGCGCGCCGCCTACAAGCTGATCGAGCTCGACGAGCGCTTCCATTTCCTGAAGGGCGCCGAGCGGATCGTCGACCTGGGCGTGGCGCCGGGCGGCTGGACGCAGGTGATCCGCCAGCGGCTGCCCCGGGCGGTGGTGGTCGGGATCGACCTTCTCCCGACCGATCCGATCGAGGGCGCGATCCTACTCCAGCTCGACTTCCTCGCCGAGGAGGCGCCGGACCGGCTTCGCGAGGCGCTCGGCGGCTCCGCCGACCTCGTCCTTTCCGACATGGCCGCGAACACCGTGGGCCATCCGCAGACCGATCATCTGCGCACCATGGGCCTGGTCGAGGCGGGGCTGGAATTCGCCGCCGAAGTGCTCCGCCCCGGCGGCGCCTTCGTCGCCAAGGTCCTCGCCGGAGGGGCCGACAACCATCTCGTCGCCGAGCTCAAGCGCCGCTTCGCGGCCGTCAAGCACGCCAAGCCGCCCGCCAGCCGCAAGGGCTCGTCCGAATGGTATGTCGTCGCCCAGGGCTTCAAGGGCGCCCAAGGCTTCGACGGCGGACCCGAAGCGGGTTGACCGCCGGGAGGCCGGGTCCTATCTCGCCCCCGCACTGCCCGATCGTCTAAAGGTAAGACTACGGACTCTGACTCCGTCAATCGAGGTTCGAATCCTCGTCGGGCATCCAGCTTTCGACTCGACCGCTTTCAAGGCACCTCGATCAGGCGTTCGCAGGGCCGATTGCCGGCGACTCGGATCTTGAGGTTCGAATAGCTCGTGATGTAGCCCCACTCCTTGCTGACGCCGCCGCGGCAGCGCAGCTCGATCGTGCCTTCCAGCTTCGGGATCGCGTAGAAATAGCCGTTCCAGACTTTTTGGAGCGGCTGCCTCGCGCCGACGGAATTCGTGATGAAGGCGGCTTCCACGCCGTTCGTCTCGTCCTCGACGATCGCCGCTCCGGCCAGGGAGAAGTAGGCCGCCGCAAGAACCGGGAGCGCCAAGGCCAGCAATTGGGCGACCCGCGCTTCTACTGAAAAAGGGCCGGGCATCGAGAGGGTGTGGACCGGTGGGCGCGCTTGCGCAATGTGCCCTCCTCTCCCTCTGGGGAGAGGGGGAAGATCGGGTCCCCTCGTCCGTGCTAGCGGGTGTAGGGACATGCCGGCCCCAACGGGTCAAGCCGGTTTCAGGGGGAATAGATGGGCGCCGTCCAGACTTTCGAGATGGTCCTCGTGCTGCTCGCGACGGTGATCGCCCTGCACTGGGTGGCGGCGCGGGTCGGGATGCCGCCCTCCGCGGCGTTGCTGGTCGGCGGCGGGGCGCTCGCTTTTCTGCCGGGCGTGCCGGCGGTCTCGCTCGACCCGGGGCTGGCGCTCGTGCTCTTCCTTCCGCCGCTGCTGTTCGACGGCGCCTATTTCACCGCTTTCGGCCGGTTCCGCCGGTACCTGGCCGGGATCGTCTCGCTGGCGGTCGGAGCGGTGCTGTTCACGACCCTCTTCGTCGGCTTCGTCACGCACATGCTGGTGCCGGCCCTGCCCTGGGCGGCCTGCTTCGCGCTCGGCGCGATCGTCTCGCCGCCCGACGCGGTCGCGGCTCGGGCGGTGCTCCAGCGGGTGACTCTGCCTCGGCGGCTCCAGGCGCTGCTCGAAGGGGAAAGCCTGCTCAACGACGCGACCGGGCTCGTCCTCTTCCGATTCGCCGTCGCGGCGACCCTTAGCGGCGCCTTCAGCGCCGGGAACGCGGTGGCCAGCTTCGCCTTCCTCGCCCTGGGCGGGCTTGCCGTCGGAGTGGCGGTCGCGCTCGCCGCGATGCTGGTGATCAAGCGGCTTCGCGACGACACCCTGGTCGTCGCCGCGACGACCCTGGTCTGCTGGGGCGCCTATCTCGCCGGGGAGGCGCTTCACGTCTCCGGAGTGATCGCGACCGTCGCCGCCGGGCTCGTCATCGGCTGGTTCCAGCACGTCATCATGCCGGCCAGCGTCCGGCTTCAGGGCAATGCCTTCTGGAGGACCCTGGTCTTCGGCCTCGAAGCCCTGGTGTTCATCCTGATCGGCTTCTCGCTTCGCGGCGCGCTCGAGCGCGCCGGCGGGGTCAGCGCGGTGGCGAGCAGCCTGGCCGTGCCCGTACTTGCCGTCGTGCTCGCCGTCACCGCCGCTCGCTTCGCCTGGGTGTTCGGAAGCGACGCCCTGCTCGCCGGAGCGCGCCGGCTGGGCGTCGATCGCGCGCGGCCGCTCGGCTGGCGGCAGTCGGGCATCCTCGCCTGGGCGGGAATGCGCGGCGTGGTGACCCTGGCGGTGGCGCTCACCCTTCCGCAGGAAATGCCCGGACGCGACCTGATGCTCGTCGCCGCCTTCGCGGCGATCCTCGCGACGGTCGTGGTCCAGGGGGCGAGCCTGGGCTGGCTGATCCGCCGCCTTCACCCGGAGGACCAGGATCCCCCGGCGGCGATGGACCTTCCCGCCTCGGAAGCGGCGGTCGCCAGGGCGAAGGCGGCCGAGGCCGAGATCCGCGCCTATGATTCCGACGGGGCTCTCATCCATCCCCAGCTGCTCGACATGTATCGCAAGCGCTCGGAGGCGACGGACCGCTATGCCGGCGACGCCGAGAACTTCATGGCCGACATACGCTCCCATTTCGACGTGATGCTGGCGGCGATCGCCGCCGGACGCGCCGAGCTGATCCGGCTTCACCGCAAGGGGCAGATCGAGGACGAGGTGCTCCACGACCTCGAGCGGGATCTCGATCTCGAGGAGATGACCGTCATCTTCCAGCGCGGCGATTGAACCGGCGGAAAGCGCGACGTCATGCGCGGTTCGGCCGGGCCGCTAAGGCGTCCGGCGCCCCTTTGGCTTCTCCAGCGGCGGGACCTGTTCGCGGCAGGCCTCCAGCTCGGCCGAGGCGCCCGAATTCGCCGCCTTGAGCTGTGCCAGGGCCGCGGCGCCCGACTGGCGCTGGTCCTGCTTGAACCGCGCCGAGGCGAGCTTCGCCTTCCTGGCGGCCTCGGAAGCGGCGAGGCCCCAGAAGACGGCGTCGTCGAAGCGCGCCGCTTCGTCCGCGGTGCCGGCCGCCAGCCCGGCGGCGGCCTCGGTCAGTGCCGCGCAGCGCAGGGCCTTCGGGTAAGACGGAAGCGAGGGGCGACCGGCGGCGGCGGGCGCGGAAGCGGCGCAGCAGGCCGCGGCGATCAGGAGCGGCCGCTTCATCGGTTCAGCGAATCCCGGTGCGGACGACCGCCGGCTCGGGGCAGCCGCCGATCTCGCGGCTGACGGCGAGATAATGGCTGGCGGGGGGCTCGTCGCCGAGCGTTCGGGCGGGCGCGCCCCTGGCCCCGGCTCCGGCGAAGGCGATGCGCGGAGGTGCGCATCGGGCCGCGGCGGGGGCCGCCGGCCGCGGCGGAGAGGCGGACTGGGCCGCCGGCTCGCGCGCCGGAGCCGCGGCGACGGCGGCGAGCGGAAGGATAAGAGCGGCGAGGAACGAAACTCTGCGCATCGGCGTGCCTCCTTTGCTTGTCCGTCTTTTACCATGCGCCTCGCGCGCATCCAATCGGGTCGCGGCGGGTTGGAGGGGGATGACCCATTACCTGCCGGGTGCACTGGCTCTGGCGCTTCTCGCCGGCTGCGCCACGACCCCGCCGATCCGCGATTCCGATACCCGCGCCTGGTGGAAGACGACGGCCGACCTTTCGAACGACGCGATGGAGGGCCGCGATACCGGCTCGGCCGGCTATGAGCGGGCCGCATCCTATGTCGCCGGCCGATTCCGCGCCGCCGGGCTCGTCCCGGGCGGCGACGGCGGCAGCTATTTCCAGCGGGTCGCCATGACCGAGGTCCGGGCGGAGAAAGCGGGGACCCGCTTCGAGCTGGTCCGCCCGGGCGCCGCTCCGCGGCCGCTCCGGTTCCTCCACGACATCACGGTCCGGCCGACCGACGCGATGGCGCGAAGCCTCGACGCGCCGCTCGCCTTCCGCGGTTATTGCTCCAGGGAGGAGCTGACCGACGTCCGCGGCAAGATCGTCCTCTGCTTCAACACCCGGCGGACGGCGGGAATGCGAGGCGCCGCCGCGCTTGCCGCGGGGGCGGCAGGGCTGATCGCCGTCGACAATCCCTATTTCACCGTCGAGCCGCCGCGCTGGCCGGTCGCCTACGCCCGGACCGTTCGGCTCGAGTCGGCCGAGCCGCTTCCCGACGCCCGCCTCGTCTCGATGCGCCTCGACGCCGACGCCTTTCCCGCCTTGCTGGAGGGTTCGGGCCGGGACCCGGCGGCGATCCTCGCCGCCGGCGGGCGAGATGCGCCGCTGCCCGGCTTCGACCTCGCGACGCGTCTCCGCGCCGACTTCGACCTTCGCGGCGCCCGCTACAGCGCGCCCAACGTGCTCGGCGTCCTGCCGGGAAGCGACCCGGCGCTGAAGGGACGCTATCTGGTCCTCGGCGCCCATCTCGACGGCTACGGCCATGGCGAACCGGTCGACGGCGACGGCCTGTACAACGGCACGCTCGACGACTCCGCCTACGTGGCCCTGCTCGTCCGGCTGGCGGAGCGGCGGCGGGGGCATCCGTTCCGCCGTTCGATCCTGTTCGCCGCCTTCACCGGAGAGGAGAAGGGGCTGCTCGGCTCGAATCATTATGTCCGGCATCCGACGGTTCCGCTCGGGGTGACCGACGCGATGCTCAATCTCGACCAGCTGCGCCCGCTCTTCCCGCTCGACATCCTGACCATGCTCGCGCTCGACGAGACCGGCCTCGGCGCGGCGGCCCGGGCGGTCGCGGCGCCGATGGGGATCCGCATCCAGCCGGACCCCGAACCCGAGCGCGGCCTCCTCCAGCGCGCCGACCACTGGCCCTTCCTTCAGGCGGGGATTCCGGCGACCGGCTTCATCTTCGGCTACGTTCCGGGAACCGAGGCGGAGCGGCGCTACCGCCTCTGGTACCGGACCCGCTACCATCATCCCGGCGACGACCTGACCCAGCCGATGGACTTCGCGGCGGCGGCCAGGTTCAACCGCTTCTTCTACGATCTCGTCGAAACGGTCGCGGACTCGGACTCCGCTCCGGCCTGGAACCCGGCGAGCCCGTATCGGCCCCGTTCCAAATAGCCCCGCCACCCGCTAAAGCCGCGCCGACAAGCCCAAGGAGAGTGTGATGCGTCGATCGTTCCTGGCCGTGCTTCTCGCCGCCACCGCCGCCTGCGCGACAGCGCCGTCGGTGCCCCCCTCCTCGTCGGCCTCGGCGGACGGCTACAGCCTTGCCGCGCAGCGCGCCAAGATCGCCCGGATCGAGATGCGTCCCGACACGAGCTTCCTCAACGCCGAGGAGCGGGAGGTGGTCAACTACCTCATCCAGGCCGCCGACCTCCTGAACCCGGTCTTCCTTCGCCAGGTCAGCGCCGACAACCCCGCCGTCCGCGAGGCGATCGCCCGCTCGGGCCGGCCGGACCGGGCGCTCGTGCTCGACTGGTTCGACTTCAACGCCGGTCCGTGGGACACGCTTGCCGACAACCGTCCGTTCTGGGGCGAAAGGGCGCTTCCGCCGGGCGGCGGGGTCTATCCGGCCGACCTCACCAAGGAAGCCCTCGACTCCTATCTCGCCGCCCATCCGTCGGAAAAGGCGGCGCTGGTCGATCCCTATACGGTGGTGAAGCGCGACGGCGACCGGCTGGTCGCGGTGCCCTACAGCGTCGAATATAGGCAATGGCTGGAGCCGGCCGCCCGGCTTCTGGAGAAGGCCGCGGCGCGGACCAGCAACGCCAGCCTGAAGCGCTTCCTGACTCTCCGCGCCCAAGCCTTCAGGTCGAACGATTATTACGAATCGGAAATGGCCTGGATGGACGTTTCCGGCACTCCGATCGAGGTCGTGATCGGCCCCTACGAAGTCTATGTCGACAATCTCTACGCCCAGAAGACGGCGTTCGAATCCTATGTGACCGTCGCCGATCCCCGCCAGTCGGCGGCGCTCGGCCGCTACAAGGCGCTGCTCCCGGACATGGAGCGCAACCTTCCGGTCGACGACAAGTACAAGAACGCCAACCGGCCCTTCTCGTCGCCCATCCTCGTCACCGAGGAGGTGCATGGCGGCGGCGAGGCGGGGCCGGGCATCCAGACCATCGCCTTCAACCTTCCCAACGACGAGCGGGTGAGGGCCGCCAAGGGCGCCAAGAAGGTGATCCTCGCCAACGTCCTGGGCGCCAAGTACGAACGGATCGTCGCGCCTCTCGCCGGCCTGGTCTTCGTCCCCGAGCAGGCGCGCTCGGTGACCAAGGCGTATATGACGCAGGAAACCCTGTTCCACGAGCTGTCGCACAGCCTCGGGCCGGGAATCCTCACGCTGGGCGGGCGCCAGACGACGGTCAATGCCGAGCTCAAGGACCAGTATAGCGCGATCGAGGAATCGAAAGCCGATGTGATGGGCGCGGTGAACATCCTCTATCTGATGCGGCGCGGCGAGCTTCCCACCGCCGAGCGCGAGCAGCTCCTCGCCAGCTACATGGCGGACGTCTTCCGTCACCTGCGCTTCGGCACCGCCGACGCCCACGGCCGCGGCGCCGCGATGCAATATGGATATCTGAAGGAGCGCGGCGGGCTTGCCTGGGATCCTTCCGCCCGCCGCTTCCGGATCGACTATGACCGACTCGAGACGGGGCTGAAGGCCCTGGTCGGCGAGCTCGTCCGGATCGAGGGGGACGGGGACTATGCCGGAGCCAAGGCTTTCCTCGACCGCTACGGCCGGCTCGATCCCGACGCTCAGTCGGTGATCGCGACGATGGGAGCGATCCCGGTCGACATTCAGCCCGTCTATCCGGCGCGGGTGTGAGCGCCGTGGATTATCAGTCGATCCTCGACCAGGTGACTCGGGACGTGTCGGCTTACCGGGGGCAGGGGACCGTCGCCTCCTACATCCCGGCTCTGGCACGGGTGGACCCGAACAAGTTCGGGATCGCCGTCGCGCTCGAGGACGGATCGACCTATTGCGCGGGCGACTCGGAGGATCCGTTCTCGATCCAGAGCCTCTCCTACGTCTTCGCTTTGAACCTCGCGCTCCAGCAGCTGAAGTCGGCCTTGTGGAACCATGTCGGGCGGGAGCCGTCGGGCTCGCCGGTCAGCTCGATCATCCAGCTCGAGATCGAGCGCGGCCATCCCCGAAACCCGCTGACCAGCCCCGGCGCGATCGTGGTTTGCGACCAGCTGATCGGCCGTCAGCCGCGGGATGAGGCGCAGGACGCGCTGATCCAGTTCCTGCGCGACCGCTCGGGGGACCAGGCGATCGGGATAGACGAGCGGCTCGCCATGTCGGAATCGCAGGCCGGCGCCTTCAACCGAAGCCTCGCCCATTTCATCGCCGCCTTCGGCAATCTCAACAATCCGGTCGAGGAGGTACTCTCCCTCTATTACCGCCATTGCTCGATCGCGATGAGCTGCCGCCAGCTCGCCCGGGCCGCCCTCTACCTCGCCTTCGACGGCACCGATCCGGTCAGCCTCGACGCCGTCACCACCCAGTCGCGCTCCCGCCGGATCAACGCCCTGATGCTGACCTGCGGCCATTACGACAATAGCGGCGACTTCGCCTTCCGGGTGGGCCTTCCGGGCAAGAGCGCCGTCTCGGGAGCGATCCTCGCCGTCGCCCCGGGCAAGGGGACGGTGTGCGTCTGGTCGCCGGGCCTCAACGCCGCCGGCACGTCCCTGGTCGGAGCGGTGGCGCTGGAGCATCTGGTCGAAGCGACCGGCTGGTCGATCTTCTGACCCGACCCGGGCGCCGTTCCCCGGCGAAGGCCGGGGCCCAGCGGCAGGAGCGGAAGGACCGGATCCCGGCCTTCGCCGGGAAACGATGGCCTTGGCAGGAGCGACCCTACAGCATCGGCAGGTCGCCGAAGATCGGCAGGATCGGCTGCGGCACGCTCGCCGATCCGACGAACCCGCCGCCCGGCGCCTGGGTGGTGATGAACCAGTCGTTCCCGATCCCGAGCGCATCGTTGCCCTGGTCGTTGTCGAAGTAATTCTGGACCGCGGCGGTGTCGGTGGGGCCGCCGAGATAATGGACCAGCTCGACGGTGGTCGCGAAGCGCTCGCGCACCGTGAAGTCGTTGCCGAAGCTGCTGCTGGCGTCATTGTCGTGCATGTCGAGACGAAGCGTCCCGGCGTTGCCGGTTGAGGCGCCGGCCACGATGCGGATCGCGTCGAGGCTGTTTCCGTCGGTCAGCACGACATGGTTGTCGAAAAGGGTGGCGTTCAGATTGTGGGCGGAATTGTTGCTTCCGCTCATCTGAACGTTGATCCCGTTGCCGCCGACGCCCTGAATGTCGTTGCCGTCGATCCGCACCGTCGTCGTTCCCGCGCCGACCGAGAATATCCGGATCCCGTCGCCGCCGGTCGTCGCCGAATTGGTCGCGCTTGCGTCGCCGATCACGTTGTTGCTGATCGCGCCCTCCAGGACGGCGCCAGCCGGCACGGTGCTCGCCTGGTTGACGTTGATCGTGTGCGAGACGCCGCTGTTGGTGCCGCGCAGGAAGGTGTCGTTGTCGTGGATGTTGAAGCGGACCGTGCCGGAGCCGCTCTGGACGATGTTGATCGCGCTCGCGCCGATATTGGTGAAGTCGCTGGTGGCGATCTCGACCTCGAGCGTTCCCGACCCCGAATTGGCCGCGTTGACGCTGTTTGAGAACAGATTGTCGAAGGCGCTTCCGACGACGAGCAGGTCGGCGGTCGCCGAGCCCTGGAGGGCGAGATTGAGGCCGTGCTGCCCGTTCGGAGCGGCGGCAAGGCCGGTGCTCGACAGGTCGACGTCGGTGAAGGCGAGGCTGGCGGTGCCCGACGAATTGACGATGGACACCTGGCTGGTCTCGTTGCCGCTGAACGTCACGTCGGTGAACGTGCCCGAGCCGAGCAGGTTGGTGAAGTCGGCGCCATTTTCCTGGAGCGAGTCGCCGTTGTTCGACACGGTCGAGTGGGCGAGGGTGAAATTGACGACGTTGCTGCCGCGGATTCCGTCGTCGAGGCCGTTCTGGACGACGATCTGGTCGAAGCTCGAGTCGCGGGTGTCGGTGAGCGAAATCCCGGCGCCGGTCGAACCGGCGATCGTTCCGCCCGAGCCGTTGGCCACGCTTCCGCCGTCGCCGGTGACGGTGAGGCCGCCATTGACCCCCGCCGTCGTTCCGGTGCCGTTGAGGACGATGCCGCTGACCGCGCCGTTCGAGCTGATGCTTTCGAAGGTCAGTCCGGCGGCGCCGATCTGGGTGTTGGAGACGCCAAGGGCGGTCCCGGTCGTCGAGGCGATCGAGTTGCCGGAGCCGGTGACGGTGAGCGTTCCTCCGCCGCTGGCGTTGAGGCCCGCGCCGCTGGTGGTGAGGATGTCGAAACCGCCGCCGAGCGCGAGTGAGCCGCTGTTGCCGACATAGTTCACCGCGGCGGTTGTGAGGGTCGCGACGGTTCCGCCGCCGCCGAGGGAGGCGGCGATCGAGGAACCGGTGATGTTGATTCCACCGCCGCTCTGGACGCCCGTGATCGTCGTCGCGCCGCTGACCGTGAAGCTTCCGCCGACTCCCTCGAGATCGACCGCGCCGCCGCTCGAGCCGAGCGACTCGGCGCCGTTCAGGGTCACGGCGAGCGTTCCGCCCTGATCGATGTCGATGATCTGGCCGGTGCCGGAGGCGCCGACGTCGGAGATGGTGAGGGTTCCGACGCTCCCGCCGCTGTCGGCGATGTCGGCGCCGCTGGTGTCGCCGATATCGACTCCGGAAATGGTGTTGTCGTGGGCGACGTCGATGCCGTCGCCGGCGGTCGCCTCGATGGTCGGCCGGACCGAGCCGTTCGAGTCGCCGATCAGGATCTGGCCGTCGAGCGGGTTGATCCCGTCCGCCTCGGCATAGATTCCGGTCCCGCTGCCGGCAAGCAGATGCACCGTGTGTCCGTCCTGCGGGCCGCCCGGCATGCCCTGAGCCGCGTTGAACGCCGCGATCGACGTGAACGGATTGGCTTGAGTGCCCAGATTGGCGCTGCCGACGGCGCTGTTGTCGATATACCAGACGGTCTGCGGGCCGCTGTTGTCGGCCGCTCCGGTCAGAGTGATGGTGACGTTCTGAACGGCGGTGCCGCCATGGCCGTCGTCGATCTCGACGGCGTAGGTCTGGACGCGGACCTCGCCTTCGGCCAGGCCGTCGAGCGCGGAATCGGCGACGCTGAAGTTCCAGCCGACGCTGTCGCCCGCCTGATCGACCGGACCCAGGGTGAAGGTGCCGAGATAGGAGCCGCCCTGGGGCGTGAACGCGGCGCTGTGCGTGTCGCTTAGGTCGACGTCGTCGAACGCGATCGAGCCGCTGTCGCTGTGGACCGTGACATTCTCGCCGGGGTCGCCGTCGGGAAGCTCGGCGACCGAGCCGCTGGCGTCGGTGCCGGCGGAATCGATCGTCGGAGCGTCGTTGAGGCCGCCGACGGTGACGGTGAGGGTGGCCGAATCCGCCGCCGCGCCGTCGGTGGCGGTATAGCTGAAGACGTCCTGTCCCGATTCGCCGGCGGCAAGCCCGTTCGCCGCCGAGCTCGGCGTGTAGGTGTAGCTTCCGTCCGAATTGAGGACGAGCGTTCCGAAGGTTCCGGCATAGGTGCCGGGGCTTGCGACCGTCAGCGAGTCATTCTCCGCATCGGTGTCGTTGGCGAGCACGTTGCCCGAGACTCCGCCGCTGTCCTCGTCGGTCGAGGCGGTATCGTCGTTCGCGACCGGCGCATCGTTGGCGCCGTTGACGGTGACGGTGAGCGTCCCCGAATCCGAGGCGGTTCCGTCGGAGGCGGTGTAGGAGAAGGCGTCCTGGACCGATTGCCCGTCGCCCAGGCCTTGCGCGGCCGCATTCGGCGCATAGGTGTAGCTGCCGTCGGCGGCTAGCGTGAGAGTCCCGTAGGTGCCCGCATAGACGCCCGGATTCGCCACCGTCAGGGTCTCGCCGTCGACGTCCGTGTCGTTGGCCAGAACGTTGCCGGAAGCGGTGGAGTCCTCGCCGGTGGACGCGGTGTCGTCATTGGCGACCGGCGCGTCGTTGGCGCCGTTGACGGTCACCGTGACGGTCGAGCTCGACGTCGCGCCATGCTCGTCGGTGATCGTGTAGCTGACCACGACATTGGCCGTCTCGCCGGTGTCGAGATAGTCGAAATCGGCGCCGGGATCGAAGACGATCTGGTTGGCGGCGACGGACGCGCTGCCCTGGCCCATCGGCGCCGACGCGGCGGTGACGGTGAGGATCGCGCCGTTGTCGACATCGCTGTCGTTGGCGAGGACGTTGACGGTCACCGGGCTGTTCTCGCCGGTGCTTGCCGAATCGGCATTGGCGACCGGCGCGTCGTTGCGGCCGGCGATGGTGATGGTGAGCGTGCCGGTGTCGGCGAGGCTTCCGTCGGAGACGGTGTAGGTGAAGCTGTCGGTCGCGTTCTGGCCGAGCGCCAGCGACTGGGTCGAGGCGTAGGGCGTGTAGGTGTAGGTGCCGTCGGCGTGGAGAACGAGGGTTCCGTAGGCGCCGTTGAACGTGCCGGGAGTCGCGGCGAGCGAATCATGTTCCCAGTCGAAGTCGTTCGCGAGCACGCTCGCGCCGACGTAGGTGCCGACATCCTCGTCGGTCGAGGCGCTGTCGTCGAACGCGATCGGCGCATTGTTCTGGGTGAGGTCGATCAGCGCGTCGGCGAATTGCAGCCGCTCCACCTGCAGAAGGCGGTCGTTGCCGTCGATATGGCTGCCGCCCGTGTGGCTGACGAAGAAATTGTCGTCGTTGCGGCTGAAGCTGTATTCGAGGATCGACCCTGAATAGACGGCGGTATCGATTCCGGTGCCGCCGTGGAGGAAGTCGTTGCCCTGGCCGCCGACCAGCGTGTCGTCGCCATCGTCGCCTTGAAGCATGTCGTTGCCGGCGCCGCCGTCGAGATAGTCCCGCCCGGCCTTGCCCTGGAGGAAGTCGTCGCCGCCGAGTCCGAACAGATTGTCGTCGAACCTGGTGCCCTTGAGATTGTCGCCGCCACCGGTGCCTGTGTAAGTCGTCACGTCGGTTCCCCTTCCCGGTTATCCTCGGCCAATGCTGCGAAGCGCAGCAAAAGCCACGAAATAACAGTCTGACATTTCATGGATTCCCCAATCCACAGACGCGTCGCCAATCAATCCCACGGCTCCCGTCGGCGCCTCTCGGCGCCGGGTCTGGGATTGGACTGGAGCAGGCGCGACTCACCCCGGCTCAGACCTCTTGCGGCACCAAGGTGACTCCGTGATGACTGCGAGTCCACACTGAAATAATTAGCGCCTGGGACGAGCCGGTTACCGCATCTCCGCGTTCGCGTGCATCGTCGGTTTGAGCTAAGGCGGCCGCGCTATGGCCGGAAACGAAGCCGCTTTGACGCTCGCGCGCGCGCAATTCGCGTTCACGATGGCCTTCCATTTCATCTTCCCGGCCTTTTCCATCGGGCTCGCCAGCTACCTCGCGGTGCTCGAAGGGCTTTGGCTGAAGACCGGGCGCGGCGTTTACCTCGTCCTCTTCCGCTACTGGCTGAAGATCTTCGCCATCGCCTTCGGAATGGGCGTCGTCTCCGGCATCGTCATGTCCTACCAGTTCGGCACCAACTGGTCGGTCTTCTCGGACAAGGCGGGGCCGGTGATCGGGCCGCTCATGGCCTATGAGGTTCTGACCGCCTTCTTCCTCGAAGCCGGGTTCCTCGGAGTGATGCTGTTCGGGCTGGAGCGGGTCGGCAAGAAGCTCCACTTCCTCGCCACTTGCCTGGTCGCGGTCGGGACGGCGATCTCGGCCTTCTGGATCCTGTCGGTGAACAGCTGGATGCAGACTCCCCAGGGCTGGGCGATCAACGCGCAGGGGCAGTTCGTCCCGGCGGGAAGCTGGCTTCCGATCATCTTCAACCCGAGCTTTCCCTACCGCCTCGCCCACACGGTCGTCGCCGCCTATCTGACCACCGCGCTGGTGGTCGGAGCGGCGAGTGCCTGGCATCTCCTTCGCGGACGGGACAATCCCGCCGTCCGCAAGGCCTTCAGCATGGCGATGTGGATGGCCGCCCTGGTCGCCCCGGTGCAGATCGTCGTCGGCGATCTCCACGGCCTCAACACGCTCGAGCATCAGCCCGCCAAGGTGCTTGCGATGGAAGGCGATTACGATCCCTCGCCGGCCGGCGCTCCGCTGATCCTGTTCGGCTTTCCCGACGACGAGGGGGAGCGGGTGAGGGCGAAGGTGGAGGTGCCCAAGCTCGGCTCGCTGATCCTCCGTCATGACCTGAACGCGCCGCTTCCGGGCCTCAAGGATTTCGCCAGGTCCGATCGGCCGCCGGCGCGGATCCTGTTCTGGTCGTTCCGGATCATGGTCGGCCTCGGCCTGCTGATGCTCGCGCTCGGCCTGTGGAGCCTTCTCGCCCGGCTGCGCCGGCGGCTCTACGACTGGACCTGGCTGCATCGCTTCTCGGTCGCGATGGGGCCGGCGGGATTTGTCGCCGTCACCGCCGGCTGGATCACCACCGAGGTCGGCCGCCAGCCCTTCGTGATCTACGGCCTGCTGCGCACCCGCGACGCCGTCTCGCCGATCGGAGCGCCGGGTGTCGGCGGCTCGCTGGTCGCCTTCGTGATCGTCTATCTCGCGGTCTTTTCCGCGGGCGTGCTCTATATCCTGAAGCTGATTGCCCATCCGCCGCACGAGGGGGAGCCGGGCGAGGCGCGGGCGCCGATCCGGAGCGCCGGGATAACGCCCGCGCCCTCGCTTCGCGGCGGCGCCGCGGAGCCCCGCCCGGATCGGACGGAGGAAGCGCAATGACGGGGCAGGTGGAGGAAGAGAGGTGATCGGCGTGGCTCCAGATCCTCCCCTCGAAGGGGAGTGGGACCGCATGAAGTGCGGTGGAGGGGTGTCAGCCCCTCCGCGTGCGCTGACACCCCTGCGTCGCGCTGACGCGCGCCACCGCCCGGTACAGGGGAGGACTTCCAGATAATGGACCTCACGATCGTCTGGGCCATGTTGATCGCCTTCGCCGTCGCCGCTTACGTGGTGATGGACGGGTTCGACCTGGGCCTCGGCATCCTCTTCCCGCTCTTCCGGGTCGGAAGCGAGCGGGACCAGGCGATGAACGCCGTGGCGCCGGTGTGGGACGGCAACGAGACCTGGCTGGTGCTCGGCGGCGGAGGGCTGCTCGCCGCCTTTCCCCTGGCTTACGCGATCATCCTCCCGGCCCTCTACGCGCCGCTGATCGCGATGCTGCTCGGACTCGTCTTCCGGGGCGTCGCCTTCGAGTTTCGCTGGCGCGACGCGCGGCACCGCAAGGCCTGGGACTCGGGCTTCTTCGCCGGCTCGCTCGGGGCGACCTTCGCTCAGGGGGTGACTCTCGGCGCCCTCCTCCAGGGGATCGAGGTGAAGGGCCGGGCCTATGGCGGCGGCTGGTGGGACTGGCTGACCCCGTTCAGCCTGCTGACCGGCGCCAGCCTCGTCGTCGGCTACGCCCTGCTCGGGGCGACCTGGCTGATCTGGAAAACCGAAGGCCGGCTGCAAGGCGACGCCCGCCGCTTCGGCCGACTCCTCACCCCGGGCCTCCTCGCGGCGATCGGCGCGGTCAGCCTCTACACGCCCTTCCTCGAAGCCAAATATCACGAGCGATGGTTCGAATGGCCGGGGCTCCTCGTCGCGGTGCCGATGCCGCTCCTCGTCGCGGCGACCGCCTTCGGCCTTTGGAGGAGCCTGTGCGGGGGCAGGGACTGGCTGCCCTTCGTGCTGAGCCTCGGGCTATTCTTCCTCACCTTGTGCGGCCTCGCCGTGTCGATCTGGCCCGACGTCATCCCGGGGCGGGTCAGCATCTGGGCGGCGGCCGCGCCGCATTCCAGCCAGCTCTTCCTCCTCGTCGGAGCGCTCGTCCTCATCCCGCTGATCCTCGTCTACACCGCCTGGAGCTATTGGGTGTTCCGGGGGAAAGTCGGCGAGGAGGGCTATCATTGACGGCGCTCCGGGACCGAGGGCAGCCATCGCAGACGCTGGTGGAGCGCTGACATCATGGTCGAGTTCCGGAACGCGAATGGCCTCTATCTTTGGCTGGAAAGTAAGCCTCACACATGGTCCCAGGCGCTCGCCTTCCGATCGGCGCTTCGGGTAACGCCCCATATCGCCCGCCGCGGCGAGATCGACGCCGACGTCGAGCGCCCCTTATATTTCTACGCGTTCTGCTTCCTCTTCGATGCCTGGATGGGATTGGGGCGTGCCCGCGGGAATTTCTGGATTCCGTACGAGGATAAGGAGCGCATTCTCGCCGACGTCCCGCTGGAGGACGTCGCCGCGGGTCGCGCGATCGTGAAGCTCTCGTCCGACTATTACGGCAACGAAGTCGTCTCGGTCGCGGCGCAGGCCGCCGCCGACGCGGCAGGCGTGGACGTACTGCACGGCCCACTCGGCGGCCACACGCGGGGAGCGGCCGTGACTTCGGCGGCTGCCCGAAGCGTGATCTGGATGGAAGCCAGCATGGATGCGGATCTCATTCTGGCATCCCCCCGCAGCCTGGAGGTCCCGCTGCCTCTGATCGGCGAGGAACTCTGGCACCTTGGCCATCCCCAATGGACCCGACGCGCGCGGGCCGCCTTCCAGGAGCGTCTGCTCCGGGTGGGGCCGGAGTTCGCCCCCTGGCTGGCCTGGTATGACCGCCGGCTTTCCGGGGAGCGCGCCGCTTCGGCCGACGGCGCGGCGGAGGACGAGCGGATGCTCGACAAACTCCGCAGCCTGCCCGAGACATTCTGGAAGGCGTCCCCCGAGGAGGCGGCCGCCGAGATCGAAGGCTGGTTCCGACCTTCAACCGGCGCGGCGCCGGCCAAAGCGGCGCCCGACCGCGAGCGGGTGACCGAACGCGCCGGCGAACTGGCCAGTCCGGACGTCATCCTCAAAAACCAGCAGTTGCACACGGTTGCCAACGCGACCTTCGACCGGCCGCTTTCAATCGATCACGAGCGCCTTGGCGCGGTTCTCGGCGGAATCGCGAGCGCCGTTATCGACGCGCTTCCCGGAAACGCTGCGCCGATCCTAGGATCGGCACTTTCGGGGTATTGCCAAGAGCTTCGCAGCCGCAGCGGCTCCCCGTTCGTCGGCCTGCTGCAGATTCTCGGCTCCAGCATAGAGGCCGAGGTCAACGCCGCAGAGCCGGAGACCTGGAGCCCGGGGATCTGGCACTTGCTGGAAGCTTTCATCGCCAATCACCATCTCCTCACGTCGGAATTTCCGGGGGCCGGGGAGCGGGAGCGCTTCTACGCGGAGACTCCGATCGACGAGGAGCGGGCTTCGGGCGAAGCGATCGTGGGGCCAGTCGACGCTGCGGCCGACGCGTTACGGGAGCTCTCCGCGGCGGGCCTGACGACCGATCAGTTCGACGCCTTCGTCGAGCAGCAGGCGAAGCAAGGGCGCGAGATTGCCTGCACACGAGACCTCGCCGCCGCGGAGGCCGGCCGCGCGACGCCGAAGCGGCGCTTCGTCCTCGGAACCATTGGCTTCTACGAGCGGGTGTTGCTGGCGCTGAGCGCCATTGCGACAATCTCCATGACTCCCGTGATAAGGGCGGTCGCCCTCGCGGTCTCCAATGCGCTAGAGCGACTCCTCATGCTCGTTACGTAGCGGCCGGCGATACCCAAGCGCTTACCTGTCGAGGGGTTGCGAGGGCTCGCCGTCCGATCGGGCCGGAGGAGCGGCGGGTCCGACGGCGGCGCCCAGAGGGGGCGAGGACGTTTACCGCATATCCGGCAAGGAAGGATGGACGTTCGATGAACCTGACAGCAAGGCGGCTCGCCTGGTTCGTCGGCCTTTGGGCGGCGGGAGTGATCTGCGTCGCCTCCGTCGCCGGCCTGCTGCGGCTGTGGCTCAAATGAGCCGGGCCGTTCTTGCCGCCGGCGCCGTACTGGGCGGCCTTGGTGTCGCCTTGGGCGCGTTCGGAGCGCACGGCCTGAAGGCGGTGCTCTCCGCCGACGCGCTCGGCTGGTGGCAGACCGGACTCCAGTATCAGATGTGGCACGCGCTCGCCTTGGTTTCGCTCGGGCTCGCCGGAAGGGCCGGCACCCGGCTCCCCGCCGGGCTGCTCGGCGCCGGCGCGGCGGTCTTTTCGGGCTCGCTCTACCTGATGGCGCTGACCGGGGCGCGGTGGCTCGGCGCGGTCACGCCCGCCGGCGGGCTGCTGATGATCGCCGGCTGGTTCCTGCTCGCCTGGCGGGCCTGGAGCGGCCGCTTGGCGGAGGCGCGAGCCGGACCGCCGGCGGCGGACTGACCACCCGATCGGGAACCGCCCTAGTCAGGCCGCATTCCTGTGGCTATGGGCGGCACGAACCGAAAATCAGGAAACTTGAAATGAGCCTCCGCAACGTGGCGATCATCGCGCACGTCGATCACGGCAAGACGACCCTCGTCGACCAGCTGTTCCGCCAGTCCGGCACCTTTCGCGACAACCAGCGTGTCGAGGAAAGGGCCATGGATTCCAATGACTTGGAGAAGGAGCGGGGGATCACCATCCTCGCCAAATGCACCTCCGTGGAGTGGGAGCATGACGGCGAGACGACCCATATCAACATCGTCGACACGCCCGGCCACGCCGATTTCGGCGCCGAGGTGGAGCGGATCCTCTCGATGGTCGACGGCGTGATCCTGCTCGTCGACGCCGCCGAAGGGCCGATGCCGCAGACCAAGTTCGTCACCGGCAAGGCGCTCGGCCTCGGCCTCCGCCCGATCGTCGTCGTCAACAAGATCGACCGTCCCGACGCCAGGCCGGCGGAAGTGCTCGACGAATGTTTCGAGCTCTTCCTAAGCCTCGACGCGAGCGACGAGCAGTTGGACTTCCCGGTCCTCTACGCCTCCGGCCGGGCCGGCTATGCCGGACTGACCGACGACGTCCGCTCCGGCGACCTGACGCCCTTGTTCGAGGCGATCGTCGGCCACGTGCCCGCGCCCGGGCTCGATCCGGAGGGCGAGTTCAAGATGCTCGCCACCCTGCTCGACCGCGATCCGTTCCTGGGCCGGATCCTCACCGGCCGGATCGAAAGCGGCCGGCTCGACGTCAACATGCCCATCACCGCGATCGACGTCGACGGAAAGCCGGTCGAGGCGGGACGCGCGACCAAGGTCTTCGCCTTCCGGGGCCTCGATCGGGTTCCGGTCGAGAAGGCCGAGGCCGGGGACATCATCGCCATCGCCGGCCTCGCCAAGGCGACGGTGTCCAACACCATCGCCGCGCCCGGCGTGACCGCCCCGGTGGCGGCCCGGCCGATCGACCCGCCGACTCTCGCGATGAGCTTCGCGGTCAACGACAGCCCCTATGCGGGCCGCGACGGCGACAAGGTGCAGAGCCGGGTGATCCGCGACCGGCTCGAGCGCGAGGCCGAGACCAACGTCGCCATCCGCCTGACCGAGAGCCAGGAGAAGGACGCGTTCGAGGTCGCCGGGCGGGGCGAGCTCCAGCTCGGAGTGCTGATCGAGACGATGCGCCGCGAAGGCTTCGAGCTCTCCATCTCCCGCCCCCGGGTTCTGTTTCGCGACGGACCGTCGGGACGCGAGGAGCCGTATGAGACGGTGGTCATCGACGTCGACGACGAGCATAGCGGCACGGTCGTCGAGAAGATGGCGCTTAGGAAGGGCGAGATGACCGACATGCGCCCGTCCGGCGGCGGCAAGACCCGGCTGACCTTCTCGGCGCCCTCGCGCGGCCTGATCGGCTATCACGGCGAGTTCCTCTCCGACACGCGCGGCACCGGGATCATGAACCGATTGTTCGAGAAATACGGCCCCTACAAGGGCCCGATCACCGGCCGTCAGAACGGAGTCCTCATCTCGATGGAGCAGGGCGACGCCGTCGCCTACGCCCTGAACGCGCTCGAGGATCGCGGAATCCTGTTCATCTCGCCCGGCGAGAAGCTCTACGAGGGCATGATCATCGGCGAGAACGCCAAGCCGCAGGACCTCGAGGTCAATCCCCTGAAGTCGAAGCAGCTCACCAACTTCCGAGCCTCCGGGCCGAAGGACGAGAGCATCCGCCTCACCCCGCCGCGGCGGATGACGCTCGAGCAGGCCATCGCCTACATCCAGGACGACGAGCTGGTCGAAGTCACGCCGAAGAGCATCCGGCTGCGCAAGCGGCATTTGGACCCTCACGAGCGGAAAAGGCAGAGCCGGAAAGCCGAGGCGGCCTAAATCCTCCCCCGCTTCTGGAGGGAGGGGGTGTAGGCGAGAGCCGGAACCGGCTGCGCGGAGGCCGTCGCCCGAAGGGCGGTGGAGGGGCCTCTTCGGGTCCCGTCGGCGCTAAGCGACCCTGATCGACGTCACGAATTCGGTTTGTGACGGCGCCGCCGCGCCCTTCGGTTGACGCCGCCCGCGCCATGCGCGAGCCTTGGCCGATGACGCTTCGGGCGGGCCGATGACCGACGAGGAGATCGCCGCGGTGCACGAGGCGGCGCATGCCGTCTTCGCCGTGCACGGCCCCTGGACCCGGCTCGCCGGGCCGGTGGCGCTCGCCCGCTGGGGCGAGGGCGACGTGGTGATGGGCACCGACGGGCAGGCGATCGGCCGGACGCTCGCCGCCGATCCGGGCTTCGACCTCGACCTTCCGCGCCTCGACCTCGTCCGAGCCCTTCTCGCCGGGCCGCTCGCCGAGCGCCTGCTCGCCGAGCGGGGGCAAGCGTCGCTCACGGAGGCGGACCTCGCCGCGACCTCGGCGGGCGATTACGACGTGGTTGCGCAGCAGCTCGCCTGCCTTCGCCGGCCGGGCCCGGACCTCGACAGGCTCGAGGGGGAGGTTCGGCGGCGGCTTGAGGAGCCCGGCCTGTGGTCGCTGGTCGAGCGCTTCGCGGCCATCCTGATCGAGCGGCGTTCGCTTACCGCCGACGAGGCGGAGCGGGTGCTGAAGGCGCTGAGCGCCGGGCCTTCCGCCGAAGTCGAAGCGCCCCGGGCGCGACGCCCGCTCCGGCTCGGCCTGCTCGCCTTCGCCGCCTGGGAGGCGTGGTGGGCGTTCGAGTTCGTCACGGCGCCTAATCCGGATGAAGGGATGCAGAGCGTCGCCGCCCTTTCGTTCGGCCTGATCATCCCGGGCGGGGCGGCGGCCTGCCTCGGTGCCACGATCCTCGCGGTGCGATGGGCGCGGCGGAGGCGCGGGGCCTGAGAAGGGATTTGCGCGGAGACGCGGAGGCAACCGCTCCCTATGCCGAAAAGGAGTATTACTCCGAATCAGGTCCGTTTCGGAGGTAGTTCCGTGTGGCGGCTTCTGCCTCTCCAGCGGCGATCGATCCGTCGTGGAGGGGGTGTGGCTGCCTGCCTAGACGGAGCCGCGTGACTGTCCTGGCGGGAGGCGAGCTCAAAGCAGCAGACCGATCTCTTCCGCGAGCGGAGGGGGGAGGGAGGGGGTAGGCGCGCGGTCTCCGGAGCTAGCTCGCGTAGCCGATATGCTTCTGGAAGGCGGTCATGACGCTGGTCCAGAATTCGACATTGTCGGTGAACAGGGGGCGCGAAAGGCCGCCGTCGTCGAGGTCGAGGTCCATCTCCAGGATTGGGTCGCCTTCCTTGTCGAGATAGGCTCGGCCGAAGCGCTGGCTGCTGTTCCAGTCGTTGATGCGGTCCAACGCGAGCGGCTTGGCGAGGTCGTAGCCGGAGTGGAACTGCACCGTCGCGCACGCCTTGTGGGCGGTGCAATTGTAGAAGAAGATCTGGAACGTGGTTCCGGACGATCCGCTGGTGATCATCGGGTCGCCGACCTTGTCCGTGCCGAGCTTGGCGGCGTAGCCCGCCTCCTGCATCGCCGCGACCAGGCTCTGCGGGTCCTGGGCGCGGACCATCTGGGCGCCCGCCGGAACCGCCGTAGCGGCGATCAGCACGGCCAGCGCGATATGCGTGATCCTCATCGTTCATCCCCCTGTCGAAGCGGCGATTTTGTTCCGGCCGCGGCATGGCTGTCAACCGCCGGGAAGAGTGTTGCGGAAGGGGGGCCGCTGTCCTAGAAGCCGCGCAACTTCTGCCCCCGGAGAGTCTCCATGGCGTCCGCCGCCGCCGGTTACCTGCCTATCCTGCTGTTCCTCGCCGTTGCTTTGTCCCTGTCGCTGTCCTTCGTCGTCATGCCGATGATGGTCGCCAAGCTGACCGGAGCGAACAATCCCTATGCCGACAAGCTCGCCGAATATGAGTGCGGCTTCCCGGCGTTCGAGGACAGCCGGGCGCAGTTCGACGTCCGCTTCTACCTGGTCGCGATCCTGTTCATCGTCTTCGATCTCGAGGCGGCGTTCCTCTTTCCCTGGGCGGTGTCGCTCCGCGAGATCGGCCTCGCCGGCTGGGGATCGATGATGCTGTTCCTGGGCGAGCTCATCCTCGGCTTCGTCTATGCCTGGAAGAAGGGAGCGCTCGAATGGGAGTGATCCTCGATCCTCGCCACGAGAACCAGCGGCCGGCGGACCTCCAGGCGCCGGACCCGCGATTCTTCACCGAGCTCCAGGGCGAGGTGGCGGACAAGGGCTTCCTCGTCACCTCGACCGAGGATCTGTTCCAGTGGGCGCGCACCGGCTCCTTGTGGTGGATGACCTTCGGGCTCGCCTGCTGCGCGGTCGAGATGATCCATGCCAACATGCCGCGCTACGACCTGGAACGGTTCGGAGTGGCGCCGCGCGCGTCGCCGCGTCAGTCGGACGTGATGATCGTCGCCGGCACCTTGTGCAACAAGATGGCTCCGGCGCTTCGCCGGGTCTACGACCAGATGTCGGAGCCGCGCTACGTCATCTCGATGGGAAGCTGCGCCAATGGCGGCGGCTATTACCATTACAGCTATTCGGTGGTCCGCGGCTGCGACCGGATCGTGCCCGTCGACATCTACGTCCCGGGCTGCCCGCCGACGGCGGAGGCCCTGCTCTACGGCGTGATGCAGCTGCAGCGGAAGATCCGCCGCGTCGGAACGATCGAACGCTGACATGGCCAACAACTCGGCACCCAGGATCGCCCCTCGGGAGGGGCTGCTCGACGAGGTGAGGGCCGCGCTCGGCGAGTCCCTCGTCGAGGTGCGCGACCTAGTCGGCGAGGTTTCGCTGACGGTGGTTCGCGAGAGCATCGTCGAGGTCTGCCGGACCTTGCGCGACCGGTTCGAATATCAGCAGCTGATGGAGATCGCCGGGGTCGACTATCCCTCGCGGCCCGAGCGGTTCGAGGTGGTCTACCACCTTCTTTCGCTGACCAGGAACCATCGCATCCGGGTCCGGGTCTCGACCGACGAGGACGTGCCGGTGCCGTCGATCACCGGGCTCTGGCCGGTGGCCGGCTGGCTCGAGCGCGAGGTTTTCGACCTCTACGGCGTGCTGTTCGACGGCAATGACGATCTTCGCCGGATACTCACCGACTACGGCTTCCGCGGCCACCCCTTCCGCAAGGATTTCCCGCTGTCGGGCTATGTCGAGCTTCGTTATTCCGAGGAGCAGAAGAGGGTCGTCTACGAGCCGGTCCGGCTTCCCCAGGATTTCCGCTCGTTCGATTTCCTAAGCCCGTGGGAGGGCGCCCAATATATGCTCCCGGGAGACGAGAAGGCGTCGCCCGAGGCGCCCGGAGCGCCGACGCCCTTGAAGGCGGAGGAGGTGAAGAAATGAGTCTCCCGATCGTCGTCCCAGCGAAGGCTGGGACCCCAGCGGGTGAAATGCACCCGCGCCCTTCACTCCCTGGGGCCCCGGCCTTCGCCGGGGCGACGGTGGTGGCATGACCGATCTCTCCACTTCCGGTCTCGATACTCCCGCTCTCTCCACCCCCGTCGTCGGAACCGCCGGCGAGGTCGCCCGCTCCGGCGCGACCCAGTCCGACATCGCCAATTACACGATCAACTTCGGACCTCAGCATCCGGCGGCGCACGGCGTCCTCCGGCTCGTGCTGGAGCTGGACGGCGAGATCGTCGAGCGGGTCGATCCGCATGTCGGGCTGCTCCACCGCGGCACCGAGAAGTTCTGCGAGTACAAGACCTATATCCAGACCATCCCCTACATGGACCGGCTCGATTACGTCTCGCCGATGTGCATGGAGCATGGCTACGTCCTCGCCATCGAGAAATTGCTCGACATCGAGGTTCCGCTTCGCGCCCAATATCTGCGGGTCTTCTTCGCCGAGCTGACCCGGATTTCGAACCACCTGCTCAACATCGGCAGCCACATCATGGACGTCGGAGCAATGACTCCGAACCTATGGCTATTCGAGCCGCGCGAAGACATCATGAACTTCTACGAGCGGGTGTCGGGCGCGCGCATGCACGCCAATTACTTCCGCCCGGGCGGAGTCCATCAGGACGTTCCGGCGGGGCTGCTCGAGGAGATCGGCGCCTGGTGCGACGACAAGCTCCTGCCGATGTTCGAGGATTCGCTAAGCCTCGTCGTCGACAACCGCATCTTCAAGCAGCGCAACGTCGACATCAGCGCGGTGTCGAAGGAAGACGCGATCGCCTGGGGTTTCTCCGGGCCGATGATCCGAGCCAGCGGGGTTCCCTGGGACATCCGCAAGTCGCAGCCCTACGACGTCTACGACCGGGTCGAGTTCGACGTTCCGGTGGGGACGAGGGGCGATTGCTACGACCGGATGATGGTCCGCGCCGAGGAGGTCCGCCAGTCGGTCCGGATCATCAAGCAGTGCCTTCGCGACATGCCCGAGGGGCCGGTGGCGAGCCTCGACCGCAAGGTCGTCCCGCCCAAGCGCGGCGACATGAAGCAGTCGATGGAAGCTTTGATCCACCACTTCAAGCTCTACAGCGAGGGCTTCCACGTCCCCGCCGGCGAAGTCTATGTCGCGACCGAAAGCCCCAAGGGCGAGTTCGGAATCTACCTGGTCTCGGACGGGACCAACAAGCCCTACCGGGTCAAGATCCGCCCGACCGGCTTCTCGCACCTCCAGGCGATGGACTTCATGACCAAGGGCCACATGCTGGCCGACGTCACCGCCATCCTGGGCAGCCTCGACATCGTCTTCGGGGAGATCGACCGGTGAGCGATCTCGCCGTCCTCCTTGCCGTGCTGGTCCTCGTCCCCGCCGCGTTCATGGTGCCGATCAAGCGGGTGGGCCGAATAGTCTTTTTCGTCCTCGGCCTGATCTTCGCGTTCGGCATCGGCTTCTTGATGGAACTCGGCGGTCCCGATAGCCCCGGCCTCGCCATTCCGTTCTTCGGCGTTGCGCTGTCGCTTGCCGCACTGCTGGGCGAGGCGGGCGCCTGGGCGTGGGAGATCCTCAAGAGGAAGCGCGTGGCGCATGGCTGACATCCTTCCCACCTCCATTCCCGACATGGACGAGGTCCGCGCCCGCTGGGGGTCGTTCGCGTGGAGCGACGAGAACGCCGCCCGCGCCAAGGTGATCGTCGGGCGCTATCCGCCGGGGCGGCAGCACAGCGCGATCATTCCGCTGCTCGACATAGCCCAGCGCCAGGTGGGGGCGGAGACGAATACGCAGGGCTGGCTTCCCATCCCGGTGATCGAGTTCGTCGCCAAACACCTCGAAATGCCCTACATCCGCGCCTACGAGGTCGCGACCTTCTACACGATGTTCAACCTTCGGCCGGTGGGCCGCTTCCACGTCCAGGTCTGCGGCACCACGCCCTGCATGCTGCGCGGCTCCGACGACGTGCTCGCCGCCTGCTACGCCAAGGGCATGAAGAAGGGCGCGACCACGCCCGACGGGCTGTTCACCCTGTCCGAGGTCGAGTGCCTGGGCGCCTGCGCCAACGCGCCGATGGTCCAGATCAACGACGACAATTTCGAGGACCTGACCTTCGAGACGACGACGGCGGTGCTCGACGCCCTGGCGCGCGGCGAGGTGCCGAAGCCGGGGCCGCAGGGCGTCAGCCGGCGGACCAGCGATCCGGAGGGCGGAGTGACCAGCCTGCCGGAGATGGTGTCCGAGAATTTCGACTATCGCGGCCGGTGGGACTCAAAGCCGGAGGCGCAGGCATGATTACGATCGTCGCCCCAGCGAAGGCTGGGGCCCCAGCGGGTGATGAACACCTGCGCCTTTCACCCCCTGGGGCCCCAGCCTTCGCTGGGGCGACGGTGCTGTTATGAAATCCCTCGGCTCCCTCGCCGTCGCGATCCTCGTCGGGATCATCGTTCTCTGGCTCCTCGTGAAGCTGGTCTTCTTCACCTTCAAGCTGATCGGCCTCGCCATCGCGGTCGGAGTGGTCGCCGCCGTCTTCTTCGGCGTTCGCAAGATGATCGAGGGTCCGAAATGAGCGGGATACAACACGTCATCCCGGCGAAGGCCGGGATCTCCCGACAAGATGTCACGGCGTGTCTCCACGAGATCCCGGCCTTCGCCGGGATGACGACCGGAGGCCGTCATGCTTGACGACAAGGACCGCATCTTCACCAACCTCTACGGCTTCCAGGATTGGGGGCTGAAGGGCGCGCAGGGGCGCGGCGACTGGGACGATACCGCCGCGCTGATGGCGCTCGGCCAGGACGCCATCATCGACATCGTCAAGGCGTCGGGCCTTCGCGGCCGCGGCGGGGCGGGCTTCCCCACGGGCATGAAGTGGAGCTTCATGCCCAAGGCGCCGACCCCCGGCCGGCCCAATTTCCTGGTGATCAACGCCGACGAATCCGAGCCCGGATCGTGCAAGGACCGCGAGATCATCCGCCACGATCCGCACAAGCTGATCGAGGGCGCTCTGATCGCCGGCTTCGCGATGCGGGCGCGGGCGGGCTACATCTACATTCGCGGCGAGTTCATCCGCGAGGCGGAGACTTTCGAGGCGGCGGTCCAGCAGGCCTATGATTCCGGCCTGCTCGGCAAGAACGCCGCCAGATCGGGCTATGATTTCGACCTGTTCGTCCACCGCGGCGCCGGCGCCTATATCTGCGGCGAAGAGACCGCGATGCTCGAGAGCCTCGAGGGCAAGAAGGGCATGCCGCGGCTCAAGCCGCCTTTCCCGGCGGGCGCGGGCCTCTACGGCTGTCCGACGACGGTCAATAACGTCGAGTCGATCGCGGTCGTGCCGACGATCCTTCGCCGCGGCGCGGCCTGGTTCAAGTCGTTCGGGCGCGAGAAGAACGAGGGCACCAAGCTTTTCCAGATATCCGGCCACGTGAACAAGCCGTGCGTCGTCGAGGAGGCGATGTCGGTGCCGTTCCGCGAGCTGATCGAGCGCCATGCCGGCGGCATTCGCGGCGGCTGGGACAATCTGCTCGCCGTCATCCCCGGCGGATCGTCGGTGCCGCTGGTTCCGGCCGAGCAGATCATCGACGCGCCGATGGACTTCGACGCGCTCCGCGACCTCCAGTCCGGACTCGGCACCGCCGCCGTCATCGTCATGGACAAGTCGACCGACGTGGTGAAGGCGATCGCCCGAATCTCCTATTTCTACAAGCATGAGAGCTGCGGCCAGTGCACGCCCTGCCGCGAGGGCACCGGCTGGATGTGGCGGGTGATGGAGCGGCTGGTCGAGGGCAATGCCGATCTGGAGGAGATCGACCTCCTCTGGGACGTCACCAAGCAGGTCGAGGGCCATACCATCTGCGCGCTCGGCGACGCCGCCGCCTGGCCGATCCAGGGCCTCATCCGCCATTTCCGGCCCGAGCTCGAGCGGCGCATCCGCGACCGGCAGGGGCGGACCCTGGAGGCGGCGGAATGATCGCTCTCCTCTTCGCGGCCCTGCTCGCGGGCGACCGTCCGCCCGCGCCGACGACCGGAACCAACGTTCCCAAGAACGAGACCGCCGCGCCGGTCGACCGGGTCGGCCGTCCGCCGGACGGGACTCCGGGCGACCGGGAGCCGAGCGACTCGGCGCTCAAGTCGGCCAGGACCATGGCCGCCTGCGTCCTGAAATACCGGCCGGCGGAGGTGCAGGGGCTGCTCGCGTCCGAGAATTTGCAGGCGTTCGGCGCCTCCTACAAACGGTTCAAATATGTCATCGAGCATTGTCTCGGCGCGGCGGCCGACGCGGACGTCTCGACGATCAGCCTGACCTTCGGCACCGACACGATGATGGGGGTGCTCGCCGAAGCCTCGCTTCTGCGCGCGCCGATTCCCGCTCTGCCGGCGGTGCCGCTGGCGTCCGCTCCGGACATCGCCTGGATCAGGGACGACCGCGCGGGCCAGGTGGTCCTCAACCTCGCTTCCTGCCTCGCCGCGACTCAGCCGGCGTCGGTGGCGGCGGTCCTCGCGACCCGGCCGGATTCGCCGCAGGAGGCGGCCGGCTTTTCCGCTCTGGCGCCGGCGATCGGCCCCTGCCTCGAAAGGAACGTCACGCTTCACACGAAGCGCGCGCCGCTTCGAGTCTACCTCGCTCTGGCTTTCTATCGCCGGACCCTCGATCCCCTCCCGACTCAGGCGGCGGGGACCCTTTGACCGTGGCGCGCGCCCTTCCGGCCTTCGCCGCGGCCGTCTTCGCCGCGACTGTGGCCCTCGCGCCGTCGAGCGCCGCGGCGCGGCTGGCGGAGGGCGAAGCGGCGGCCGCCGGCAACGGGCACGACTGGAGCCAGGGGCGGTATCGCGGTTCGTTCATCGAGACCGAATATTTCGAAGGCTTCTCGCGCTGCGTCGCCCTGCGTTGGCCCGAAAAGGCGCAGGCGCTGCTGGCCACCGTCCCCAACTCGCGGGAGCAATATGCGACGGCGGAGGCGCTGATGTCGAACGCCGGAATCTGCCTGTTCGGCGGCAAGATGACCATGAAGCCGGCGCGGCTTCGCGGCGCCATCGCCGAGGCGTTGATGAAGATGGGCCGGACGTCGCAGGCGCCGGCTTGGCTCTCGGGGATCCGCACGGGGAACGGGTTGATCGCGGCGCTTCTGCAAAGGTCGAGCACCCGTCCCGGCGAGCCTTGGAAGCGCGAATTGTCGGGCCGCGGCGCCGCTTATTGCTCCGTGCTGGAGAGCCGCCCGCTGGTCGAGGCGCTGTTTCGCACCGGCGCCGGGTCCGCCGCGGAGCAGTCGGCGCTGATGGCGCTGAACCCGACCTTGTCGCGCTGCCTCGGCCGCCGGACGATCGACTTCGAGACGATCGCATCGGTGCGGGCTTATCTTGCCGAGGCGCTTTACTGGCAGCGCGGTTTGGAGGGATCGGCCTGATGCCGAAAGTCAAAGTCGACGGCGAAGAGATCGAGGTTCCGCAGGGGGCGACCGTGCTCCAGGCGTGCGAGCTGGCGGGTAAGGAGATTCCGCGCTTCTGCTATCACGAGCGGCTGTCGATCGCCGGCAATTGCCGGATGTGCCTGGTCGAGGTGAAGCCGGGGCCGCCCAAGCCGCAGGCGAGCTGCGCGCTTCCCGCGGCGGACGGCCAGGAAATCTCGACCATGACTCCGCTGGTCAAGAAGGCCCGCGAGGGGGTGATGGAGTTTCTGCTCATCAACCACCCGCTCGACTGCCCGATCTGCGACCAGGGCGGCGAGTGCGACCTGCAGGACCAGGCGATGGCCTATGGCCGCGGCCACAGCCGCTTCGCCGAGAACAAGCGGGCGGTGACCGAGAAATATATGGGTCCGGTGGTCAAGACGATCATGACCCGCTGCATCCAGTGCACACGCTGCGTTCGATTCGCCGAGGAAGTGGCGGGCGTGGAGGAGATCGGAGCGATCAACCGCGGCGAGAATATGGAAATCACCTCCTATCTCGAAGGCGCGGTGACGTCCGAGCTTTCGGGCAACGTCGTCGACCTCTGCCCGGTCGGAGCCCTGGTCTCCAAGCCCTACAGCTTCGAGGCCCGGCCCTGGGAGCTCCGCAAGGTTCCGGCGATCGACGTGATGGACGCGGTCGGGACCAACATCCGCCTCGACCACCGCTTCCGCGAGGTGATGCGGGCGCTTCCGCGTCTCAACGAGGACGTCAACGAGGAATGGGCGCACGACAAGACCCGCCACTGCGTCGACGGGCTGGTCCGCAATCGGCTCGACCGGCCTTGGCTGCGCGAGGGCGGAAAGCTTCGCCCGGCGAGCTGGGAGGAGGCGTTCGCCGCGATCGCGGCGCGGCTCGATGGGGCCTCGGGCGACCAGGTCGCCGCCGTCGCGGGCGACCTGCAGGACCTTGAGTCCGTCTACGCGATGAAGGCGCTCCTTCGAGCGCTCGGCTCGAGCCTTCACGAATGCCGCCAGGACGGGGCGCGTTTCGACGTCTCGCACCCCGCCGCCTACCGCTTCAATTCCACCATCGCCGGGATCGAGTCGGCGCCCGCCATCCTCCTCGTCGGGACCAATCCGCGCTGGGAAGCGTCGCTCGTCAACACCCGGATTCGCAAGGCCGTGAAGGCGGGGGCGAAGGTGTTCCGGATCGGCGAGCCGGTCGACCTGGCTTATCCGGTGACCGAGCTCGGCACCGACCTGTCGCTCCTCGGCGATCTGCCCGATAAGGTGACGGAGGCGTTCTCCGGCAAGGCGAACGCGGCGGTGATCGTCGGCATGGGCGCTCTTGCGGCGGCGGGGGCCTATGAGGCGGCGCGGGCCGCGGCGGCGGCGCTGGGGGCCACCTTCAACCTGCTCCACACCGCCGCGTCGCGGGTCGGCGCCCTCGACCTCGGCTTCGCGACCGAGGGCGGAGTGGAGGCGATCCGGGCGAAAGCGGGGGGGCTCAAGGCCCTGTTCCTGCTCGGCGCCGACGAGATGGACGTCTCCGCCTTCGCCGGCACGTTCACCATCTATATCGGCACGCACGGCGACCGCGGAGTCCGCCACGCCGACGTCATCCTGCCGGGTGCCGCCTTCTCGGAGAAGCACGGAACCTACGTCAATCTCGAGGGGCGGGTGCAGGTCTCCGAATTCGCCGTCCACCCGCCCGGCGAGGCGCGGGAGGACTGGACCATCCTTCGGGCGCTGTCCGACGCGATCGGCAAAGCGCTCCCGTTCGACGACCTGTCGCAACTTCGCTCGGCCATGGCGGCGGAATATCCGCATCTGGGCACGGTTGGGCTGACCAATCTCGGCGCTCTTCCCGCGCTCGCCGGTCCGGCGCCGGGCGTGGCGGGCGAGATCGCCTACCCGATCGACGATTTCTACCTGACCAACCCGATCGCCCGGGCGTCCCCGACGCTTCAGCGCTGCTCGGGCGAGATCCTGCACGGCCGGACCTACCAGGAGGCGGCGGAATGAGCGTCGTTCACCAGATCCTCCCCGTGCCGGGGAGGATTTCACGATGACCCAGTGGTTCCAATCGACCTGGATGGGCTACGGCTTCGGCTGGTTCGTCGCGACCCTGATCCTCATCCTGATGATCGCGCTTCCGCTGATGCTGGCGGTGGCGATGGTGATCTATGCCGACCGCAAGATCTGGGCGGCGATGGCGCTTCGCCGCGGGCCCAACGTGGTCGGTCCGCTCGGCCTTCTGCAAAGCTTCGCCGACGGCCTCAAGGTCTTCCTCAAGGAGACGATCATCCCTTCCGGGGCCAATCGCGGCCTGTTCATCATCGCTCCGATCCTTACCTTCACGGTTGCGCTGGTCGGCTGGGCGGTGGTTCCGTTCGGGCCCGGGCCGGGCGGGGCGATGATGGTGCTCGCCGACATCAACGTCGGCCTTCTCTACCTGCTCGCCGTCTCCTCGCTGGGCGTTTACGGCGTGATCATCGCCGGCTGGGCGTCAAACTCCAAATATCCCTTCTACTCGGCGCTTCGCGCGGCGGCGCAGATGGTCAGCTACGAGGTTTCGGTCGGATTCGTGCTGGTGCCGGTGGTGATGTGGTCGGGGACGTTCAATCTGTCCGGGATCATCGAGGCGCAGCGGAGCCACGTCTGGATCATCAACGGCTTCGGCTTCAACCCGATGTTCCTTCCGCTCGCCGTCATCTTCCTCATCTCCGCGATGGCCGAGACCGCGCGCGCCCCTTTCGACCTCACCGAGGCGGAGAGCGAGCTCGTCGCCGGCTACCAGACCGAATATAGCTCGATGAGCTTCGCGCTCTTCTGGCTCGGCGAATATGGCAACGTGCTTCTGATGTGCGGAATGTCGGCGGTGCTGTTCTGGGGCGGCTGGCTTCCGCCGATCGACTGGGCGCCGCTCTACTACGTCCCCGGGATCATCTGGTTCTTCGCGAAGATCTTCCTGTTCTTCTTCATCTTCAGCTGGGTGAAGGCGACGGTGCCGCGCTTCCGCTACGACCAGCTGATGCGGCTCGGCTGGAAGATATTCCTGCCCTTCTCGCTGCTCTGGGTGTTCCTGATCTCGGGCTATCTCGAGATCTTCCGCTTCGGAGCCCTCAAATGATCGCGGCACTCCTGATGGCCGCTCTCCAAACGACCGCGGCGCCGTCTGCCGCGCCCTATTCATGCAGGCTTTCGACCCCCGGCGGCGACAAGGTCGACTTCACGATCGCCTCGCTTCGCGACAATGACACCGACCTCGATCTGTTCGCCGCCGACGACAGCGCGTGGCCGTCGCGGACGCTTCCTGCGGCGCGCGGCGTTTCCAGGCCGGAGCCGGGCGACCGTCGCTGGTTCGCGATGGGCGGTGGAGACGGACTTCTGCTCGAACTGCCCAGCTCGGCCGCGGCAGGGCCGCAGGCGGCGACCTTGTTCCGCCGCAAGGGCCGCGGGATAACGGTACCGGTCGCCTATGGCTATTGCGCTCCCGCTCCGGCCGGCAACACGATCATCTACAACGTTATCGACGCGTCGGCCGATCCGCGCGCGGTGGGCCAGAATATGGCCATCTTTGACCCGGCCAGATGGACCGAGCCGGACTGCGCCCTGCTTCTGTCGGACGGGACCCGCAGCCGGATGAAGTTCACCTTGAAGGGCGAGACCGTAGAGCTTTCCGGCGAACGATTGTGGGGCGGCCATCCGCAGAAGCTGCCTATCAAATGGCTTCACGGACAGGGGGTTCAGGTCGGGACCTTCGCCCGGCCGGGCAAGCTCTCCGGCATTCAGACCATGTATGTGGACGACGGGACCGCGGCGAAGCTCATCCGGTTCCAGGACAAGGACGTGAACGGCTATGCCATCTGCGGTTACTCCAGCGTCGTTCGAAGAGAGGTGATGGAATGAATTCGGCAATCGCCCACTTCATCAAATCCTTCACCCTCTGGGAATTCCTGAAGGCGCACGCTTTGACCTTGAAGTATTTCTTCAAGCCCAAGGCGACGATCAACTATCCGTTCGAGAAGAACCCGCTGTCGCCGCGCTTCCGGGGCGAGCACGCGCTTCGCCGCTATCCGAACGGCGAGGAGCGCTGCATCGCGTGCAAATTGTGCGAGGCGGTCTGCCCGGCGGTGTGCATCACCATCGAGGCCGAGCCGCGCGAGGACGGAAGCCGCCGCACCACCCGCTACGACATCGACATGACCAAGTGCATCTATTGCGGGCTGTGCCAGGAGGCCTGCCCGGTCGACGCCATCGTAGAGGGGCCGAATTTCGAATTCGCTACCGAAACCCGCGAGGAGCTGCTCTACGACAAGGCGAAGCTGCTCGACAACGGCGACAAGTGGGAACGCGCCCTCGCCGCGAACCTTGCCGCCGATGCGGCCTACCGCTAAGCGCCGGGCCGTGTTCGATTCAGGCGTGAAGATCCTCCCCGCAGCGGGGAGGGGGACCAGCCAAAGGCTGGTGGAGGGGCTGCTCCGCCGCCTCCCGCTTCGTGCCGGCCCCTCCACCGCGCTTCGCGCGGTCCCCCTCCCCGTGCCGGGGAGGATTTGGGGATGATCGAAGCCTTCGCCTTCTACCTGTTCGCCACCATCGTCATCGCCAGCGGCGTGATGACGATCCTCGCGCGCAACCCGGTTCACTCGGTGCTGTGGCTGATCCTCGCCTTCTTCAACGCGGCGGGGCTGTTCCTGACCCTGGGCGCCGAGTTCATCGCGATGCTGCTGGTGATCGTCTACGTCGGCGCGGTCGCGGTGCTGTTCCTGTTCGTGGTGATGATGCTCGACATCGACTTCACCGAGCTTCGCGCCGGAGTCGCCCGCTACTGGCCGTTCGGCCTCGCTTTGGCCCTGCTTCTCCTCGCCGAGATGTTCTTCGCGGTGGTCGCCTGGACCTCCGGCGGGCTCACCCCCGTGCGGACCGTTCCGGTGGTGAAGGCGGTTCCGAACATCGAGGCGCTCGGGACGGTGCTCTACACGCGCTATCTCTACATCTTCGAAGGCGCCGGGCTCGTCCTGCTGGTGGCGATGGTCGGGGCGATCGTCCTCACCCACCGCCGCCGCGGCGACGTTCGCGCCCAGAACGTCTCGGCCCAGAACCGCCGCCGGCCGCAGGACGCGGTGGTCAACATGCAGCCGGGCGTCGGCCAGGGGGTGGAGCTGTGATCGGGCTTGGCCATTATCTCGCGGTCGGCGCGGTGCTGTTCGTGCTCGGGGTGTTCGGGATCTTTCTCAACAGGAAGAACATCATCGTAATCCTGATGGCGATCGAGCTCATCCTGCTGTCGGTGAACATCAACCTGGTCGCCTTCTCGTCCTTCCTCGGAGACATGGTCGGACAGGTGTTCGCCATGTTCGTCCTCACCGTCGCGGCGGGCGAGGCGGCGATCGGGCTCGCCATCCTCGTCATCTACTTCCGCGGCCGGGGCACGATCGCGGTCGACGACATCCACCAGATGAAGGGGTGAGGGGGATGCGTTGCCGTTTCCCGGCGAAGGCCGGGACCCCGCCCCGCGCCGTCCGCTGGGCCCCGGCCTTCGCCGGGGAGCATTGCTCATGAACGTCCTCGCGATCGTCTTCCTGCCGCTCCTGGCGGCCCTCGTCGCGGGCCTCGGCAACCGCTTCATCGGCAACTTCGCCGCCAAGCTGGCGACGACGGCGGCTTTGTTCGCCGCCTGCGCCCTGTCCTGGCCGGTCTTCCTCGGCTTCCTCTCGGGCGCCCAGCACAGCCAGCTCCAGCCGGTCCTCGCCTGGATCCACTCCGGCGACCTCCAGGTCGACTGGGCGCTCCGCGTCGACGCCCTCACCTCGGTGATGCTGGTGGTGGTGACCACCGTCTCGGCGCTCGTCCACCTCTACTCCTGGGGCTATATGGCGGAGGACGACAGCCAGCCGCGCTTCTTCGCCTATCTGTCGCTGTTCACCTTCGCGATGCTGATGCTGGTGACGGC
>Ga0070661_100000011_pt1 | contig 175355 bp, 166 predicted proteins | sample KBSC43metaG_FD_64663 | JGI IMG/M metagenome (GOLD analysis project Ga0070661, IMG submission 64663) | Corn rhizosphere microbial communities from Kellogg Biological Station, Michigan, USA - KBS C4-3 metaG | ecosystem: Host-associated > Plants > Roots > Rhizosphere > Soil ... | reverse complement strand
TATGCGCAGGCCCCATAGCTTGGTGGCCATAGCGTCTGTGACCCACCCGATCCCATCCCGAACTCGGCCGTGAAACCAGACAGCGCCGATGGTACTATCGCCTAAGCGATGGAAGAGTAGGTCGTCGCCAGGCTTTGAGGCTTGCGCATAACGGGGTCCCGTCAAAGCCCTGCTTTGATGGGTGCCCAGGTAACCCATTCACAATTCGAGCCGCCCGGCGGCACGCGCGAGCGTGCTTTCGGGCGGCTCATCAGTTTTGGCGCGGGATGGAGCAGCCCGGTAGCTCGTCAGGCTCATAACCTGAAGGTCGCAGGTTCAAATCCTGCTCCCGCAACCAACAAAGCCCCCGTCGCGAGACGGGGGCTTTGTCGATTCTGGAGCCGGCGATTGGAGCCGCGATCGCCTGGGCCTTCCTGCCCCCGCCACCGCCGCGAGCACCCGCGCCAAGACGGCTTTCCGGGGCCTGCCGAGCCCGCTTGAGTTCCGCGCCCAGCCATGCTTCATTTCGCCTCTGTCACAAGGGGGAAGAGACCATGGCCACCAATCCGACCGGACCGGCGCCGTCGCTCGTCGATCGCGCCAAGAACATCATCGTCAATCCGAAGGCGGAATGGGCCGTCATCGACTCCGAACCCTCGACGATCGGCGACATCTACAAGCGCTACGTCGTCATCCTGGCGGCGATCCCCGCGGTCGCGATGGCGGTCGGGCTGCTGCTGTTCGGGATCAACCTCATCATCGTGACGATCCGGCCCTCCGCCGGCTACATCCTCTCCAACGCCATCGTCCAATATGTGCTGGCGCTGGTCGGCTGCTACGTGCTCGCGCTGATCATCGAGGCGCTGGCGCCGACCTTCGGCGGCGTGAAGAACCGGACCCAGGCGTTCAAGCTCGCCGCTTATTCCTACACGCCCGCCTGGGTCGCGGGGATCGTCCTGCTGATGCCGTCGCTCGCCATCCTGCTCCTCATCGCGAGCATCTACGGCGTCTATCTGCTCTATGTCGGACTGCCGATCCTGATGAAGTCGGCCGCCGACAAGACGGCGATCTACTTCGCCGCGATCGTCGTCGCCTGGATCGTCCTGTACCTGGTCATCGCCGCCATCACCGGCGCGGTCACCCGCAACTTCACGCCGACCGCGCCGCTCACGACGACCTATCCGGGCTGAGCCGCCGGATCGAACAGCGCCCTTTCGACCTCGATCGAGAGGGCGCCGCTAAGCACCGCCCCCTTCGCCCAGGCGAGGTCGTCGGCAAGGTAGCGGTCGCGCTCATATGTCGGCACTTCGGCGCGGATCCGCGCCCGCGCCGCCTCGACCGCCGGCGACGAGCGAAGCGGCGCGTGGAAGTCGAGGCCCTGGGCGCCGGAAAGCAGCTCGACGCCGACGACCCCCGCGGCATTGCCGGCGATCCGCCGCGCCTTGGTCGCCGCGTGGGTCGCCATCGAGACATGGTCCTCCTGGCCGGCCGAGGTCGGGATGGTGTCGATGCTGGCGGGATGCGCCAGGCTCTTATTCTCGGAGACCAGAGCCGCGGCGGTGACGTGGGCGATCATGAAGCCGCTGTTGACGCCGCTGTCGCGCACCAGGAACGGCGGAAGTCCGCTTAGCTTGGGATCGACGAGGACGGCGGTTCGCCGCTCCGACATCGATCCGATCTCGCACAGGGCCATGGCGAGCATGTCGGCGGCGAACGCCACCGGCTGGGCATGGAAATTGCCGCCGGACAGCGCCTCGCCCTCGAACAGCAGCGGATTGTCGGTGACCGCGTTCGCCTCGATCTCGAGAGTCGCGGAGGCGTGCCGCATAAGATCGAGGCAGGCGCCGACGACCTGAGGCTGGCAGCGGAAGCTGTAGGGGTCCTGCACCTTGCCGCAATCGTCGTGGCTGTGGCGGATCTCGCTATCCTCGAGCAGCCGCTTGAGGACCGCCGCCACCGCGATCTGCCCCTTCTGCCCGCGCGCCGCGTGGATGCGCGGGTCGAAGGCGACGTCGGTCCCCTTGAGCGCGTCGAGCGACATGGCGCCGGCGACGAGCGACGTGGCGCAGACCCGCTCGGCGACGAACAAGGCGTCGAGGGCGATCGCCGTCGATACCTGGGTGCCGTTGATCAGGGCCAGGCCTTCCTTTGGGCCGAGCACCAGCGGCTCGAGCCCGAGCTCGGCCAGGGCCTGGGCCGCGGGAAGGTCTCGGCCGCCGAGAGCGATCCGGCCTTCTCCGATCAAAGGCGCGGCGAGGTGGGCGAGGGGCGCCAGGTCGCCCGACGCTCCGACCGAGCCCTGGGCCGGAAGCACCGGAAGCGCGTCCGCCTCGAGCAGCGCCAATAGCCGCTCGACGATCGAACGGCGAACCCCCGAATGGCCGCGGCCGAGGCCGACCGCCTTCAGCGCCATGGCCAGCCGAACCACCGGCCGGTCGAGCGGATCGCCGAGCCCGCAGCTGTGCGAGAGGATGAGGTTGCGCTGAAGCTCCTCCAGCCGGTCGGCCGGAATGCGGGTCTGAGCGAGAAGCCCGAAGCCGGTATTGACCCCATAGACGGTGCGGCCACCGGCGAGGATGTCGCCGACCTGCGCCGCGGCGGCGTCGATGGCGCCCCAAGCCGCCCCGTCAAGCGCCACCGGAGCGCCGTTCCAGACGGCGCGAAGCTCGGCGAGAGTGACGGCTCCGGGTGTGAGCGTAATCATATCGTCATCCCGGCGCGGGCCGCGATCTCGGCGAGACCCGCCGCGATCCCTTGTCCCGAGATCCCGGCCCGCGCCGGGATGACGGTCACAGCGCCACCATCGGCAGATCGAGGCCCTGCTCTCGGGCGCAGTCGATCGCGTCCTCGTAGCCGGCGTCGGCGTGACGCATCACGCCGGTCGCGGGGTCGTTCCAAAGCACCCGCCCGAGGCGCCGTGCGGCGGCTTCGGTCCCGTCGGCGACGATCACCATTCCGGAATGCTGCGAATAGCCCATTCCGACTCCGCCGCCATGGTGGAGCGACACCCAGGTGGCGCCCGAGGCGGTGTTGAGCAAGGCGTTGAGCAGGGGCCAGTCGGAGACCGCGTCGGAGCCGTCGCGCATCGCCTCCGTCTCCCGGTTCGGGCTCGCGACGGAGCCGCTGTCGAGATGGTCGCGGCCGATGACGACCGGCGCCTTGAGCTCGCCTTTCGCCACCATCTCGTTGAAGGCGAGGCCGAGCCTGTGCCTTTGCCCAAGCCCCACCCAGCAGATCCGCGCCGGAAGCCCCTGAAAGGCGATCCGCTCGCGCGCCATGTCGAGCCAGCGGTGGAGGTGCGGATCGTCGGGGATCATCTCCTTCACCCTCGCGTCGGTGCGGTAGATGTCCTCCGGGTCGCCCGAAAGCGCCGCCCAGCGGAACGGACCGATGCCCCGGCAGAAGAGCGGCCGGACATAGGCCGGCACGAAGCCCGGAAAGTCGAAGGCGTGGGCGACCCCCTCGTCCTTCGCCACCTGACGAATGTTGTTGCCATAATCGAAGGTCGGGATGCCCATCGCCCGGAAGGCGAGCATCGCCTCGACATGGACCGCCATCGACCGGCGGGCCGCCTCCTCGACCGCTTGCGGGTCCCGCTCGCGCATCTCGATCCAGCGATCGACCGTCCAGCCGATCGGCAGATAGCCGTTCACCGGGTCGTGCGCGGAGGTCTGGTCGGTGACCGCGTCGGGGCGGATCCCGCGCCGCACCATCTCCGGAAGGACTTCGGCCGCGTTGCCGAGCAGGCCTACCGACGTCGGCTCGGTCGCGCCGCGAAGGATTTCGAGGGCCTCGTCGAGGCTGGCGGCGCGGCGGTCGAGATAGCGGGTCTCGAGCCTCTTCTCGATCCGGCTCTCCTGGCATTCCACGGCGAGGCAGTGGGCTCCGGCCATCACCGCCGCCAGCGGCTGCGCCCCGCCCATTCCGCCCAAACCGGCGGTGAGGATCCAGCGCCCCTTCAGGTCGCCGCCATAATGCTGGCGGCCCATCTCGACGAAGGTCTCGTAGGTGCCTTGAACGATGCCCTGGGTGCCGATGTAGATCCACGATCCGGCCGTCATCTGGCCGTACATCATCAGCCCCTTGCGATCCAATTCGTGGAAATGCTCCCAAGTCGCCCATTTCGGCACCAGGTTCGAATTGGCGATCAGCACCCGCGGAGCGTCCTCATGGGTGCGGAACACGCCGACCGGCTTTCCGGACTGGACGAGCAGGGTCTCGTCCCCCTCCAGCCGCTCGAGAGTCTCGACGATCCGGTCGAAGCTCTCCCAGTCGCGCGCCGCGCGCCCGATCCCGCCATAGACGACCAGCTCTTCCGGCGCCTCGGCCACGCGCGGGTCGAGATTGTTCTGGAGCATCCGGACCGCGGCCTCGGTCGCCCAGCTCTTGGCGAGCATCTCGGAGCCCGTGCGGGCGCGGATATGGCGGCTATTGTCGCGGCGGCTGTGCATCAATGCCCCTTAGAGGCTGGCGGGGGGCAAGTGAACCACCGGCGCCCCAGCGAAGGCTGGGGCGCCAGGGGGCGAAAGGCGCGGCGATATTCACCCGCTGGGGTCCCAGCCTTCGCTGGGACGACGGAATTCAGCTATCTTCTCCCCCCACGATCCGCCGCTCCGGTCCCGGCAGCCCGACCCAATAGCAAAGCTCCGCCGGCCGGCTCACCCGCCAGACGCACAGGTCCGCCGCCTTGCCGGGGGTGACGGTGCCGACCTCTTTCTCGATCCCCAGCGCCTTCGCCGCATTGCGGGTCATCCCGGCCAGGGCTTCCTCGGGCGTCAGCCCGAACAGGGTTGAGGCCATGGAGAGCATCAGGGTCGCCGACAGGACCGGGGCCGTTCCGGGATTGCAATCGGTCGCCACCGCCATCGGAACGCCGTGACGGCGAAGCAGGTCGACCGGCGGCTTCCTCGTCTCGCGGAGCGCGTAATAGGCGCCGGGCAGGAGCACGGCCACCATGCCCGCCCGCGCCATCGCCTGGACTCCCGCTTCGTCGGCATGCTCGAGATGGTCCGCCGAAAGGGCTCCGAACTCCGCCGCGAGCGAGGCGCCCTGGAGGTTGCTGAGCTGCTCGGCGTGCAGCTTGACCCGAAGGCCATGCTCTTCCGCCGCTTCGAACAGCGCCCTGACCTCGTCCGGCGAGAAGCCGATCCCTTCGCAAAAGGCGTCGACGGCGGTGGCGAGGCCGGCCTCGGCCGCCGCCGGAATCATTTCCTCGACGGCGAGGCGGACGAACGCTTCGCGGCTCTCCCGATGCTCGGGCGGCAAGGCGTGAAGAGCAAGGAGGGTCGGCACCACCCGCACCCGCTCCGTCTCCCCCAGCCGTCGGGCCGCTTCGAGCATCTTGAGCTCGGAGGGCAGGTCGAGGCCGTAGCCCGACTTGATCTCGACCGTCGTCGCCCCGCTTTTCATCAAGGCGTGGAGGCGCGGCCGGGCCTGCTCCACGAGTTGATCGAGCGAGGCGAGGCGAGTCGCCTTGACCGAGGACCAGATGCCGCCGCCGGCGCCCGCGATTTCCTCATAGCTCGCGCCGTTGAGGCGCTGCTCGAATTCGCCGGCGCGGTTGGCCGCGAAGACCAGATGGGTGTGGCAGTCGATCAGTCCGGGCGTCACCCAGGCGCCGCCGAGATTGTCGAGCCGAGCCGCGCGGTAGCCGGCCAGCTCGATGCGCCGGCCGATCCGGACGACTCGGCCGTCCTGGATTCCGACCGCCGCGTCCTCGATCGCCCCGAAGGCGCCGGGCACGGCCGGATCCATCGTCGCGACGTGGCAATTGGTGAGGAGCCGGTCCCACATGCTCGCTTCTTACGTCGCCGCCGGTGTAAGGGCAAAGCCATGAGCTGGAAGTCGATCGCGGACCTCGTCGGGGAGGAAGGGGCGGTGGCCGTGCTTGGCGCGCCGCTGGAGGCGGGATCGGTCACGCCCGGCCGCTGCGACCAGGCGCCCGAGACGATCCGGAGGGCGCTGCGGCGGTTCAGCACCTACGACGTCGAGACCGGCCGGGCTCTGGAGCTGGCGGTGCGCGACTTCGGCGACCTGGCGGTTCAGGGCGTCTCTCCCGCCGACGCCTTCGTTCCGATCCGCGACGGCGTCGCCAAGTGCACGGCCGCGCACGCGCTGACCCTTCTGCTGGGCGGCAACAACGCGGTCACCCGTCCGGCGGCACATGCTCTGGGGGTTCCGCTGGAGCGCGTCGGCCTGATCACGCTCGACGCCCATTTCGACCTGCGCGACACCGACCAGGGGCCGATGAACGGCAATCCGATACGCTGCCTGCTCGAGGACGGGCTGCCCGGCTGGAACATCTGCCAGATCGGCCTCGCGCCCTTCGCCAACACGGCGAAGATGCACGAGGACGCGCAAGGCGCGGGGATCGCCGTCGCCACGATCGCCGACTGCCGCCGGCGGGGGATCGGGACGGTGCTCGACGAGGCGCTGCAGCGGCTCGCGCACAAGGAAGCGATCATGGTCGATTTCGACATCGACGTGATCGACCGGTCCCAATGCCCGGGCGCGCCCGGCGCCCGCCCCGGCGGGATGAGCGCCGACATGTTCTTCGCCGCCGCCCGCCGCCTCGCCACCGAACCGCGCGTTCGGCTGGTCGATCTGACCGAATTCGATCCGAGCCTGGACGTCTCCGATATCACCGCGCTTACCGCCGGCCGCTGGGTGGCGGAGGTGCTCACCGGCTTCGCTGCCCGCCGCCCCAGCGAAGGCCGGGGCCCCAGCGGGTGACGAACGCAGAGCCTTTCACCCCCTGGGGTCCCAGCCTTCGCTGGGACGACGGAGCCTAGGCCAGCGTCTTGAGCGGGACGGCCGGATCGGCGAGCTTCGCCGGGTCGGCCACCGTGCCGCTCTCGATCAGCTTGCGGCCCTGGATATAGTCGCGGGCGGCGTTGACGCTGTCGATCGCGATCACCCGGCCTTCCAGAAGGTAGAGGAGCGAGAAGCTCCGGGCCGCCGGATCGCCCCGGATCAGGGTGGAATCATGCCCGACGCAGAGGCCTACGGTCTGCAGCTTGAGGTCGTATTGGTTCGACCAGAACCAGGGGATGCTGTCGTAGGGCTGGGGCTGCCCGCAGATCGCGCGGGCCGCCGCGTTCGCCTGGTCGGTGGCGTTCTGGACCGATTCGAGACGGAGGCGAAGCCCTCCGGCGAAGCGATTCTCGTGAGCCGCGCAGTCGCCCACGGCGTACACGTCGGGCAGCGACGTTCGGCAACAGGCGTCGACATCGACCCCGTTGGCACCCTCGGCGCCGGCAGCGAGCAAAGGTTCGACGGCGGCCTCGATCCCGATCCCGACGATCGCCATCTGCGCCTCCAGCACCTCGCCGCTCTGCAGCCGGACTCCGTCGACTCGGCCGTCGCGGCCCTCGATCCGCTCGACCGCCGAGGCGAGTCGGACGTCGACCCCGTGCGCCCGATGCTCGCCTTCGTAGAAGCGCGACAGGGGCTCGCCGGCGACCCGGGCGAGGACCCGGTCGAGCGCCTCGACCAGAACCACCGCCTTGCCGAGCTTGCGCAGCGCGGCGGCGGCTTCGAGGCCGATATAGCCGCCGCCGATCACGGCGACCCGCTCGACCGCGTCAAGCTCGGCCCGGATGGAATCGACCTCGGAGCGGCAGCGGACCACGTGGACGCCGGCCAGATCGCCGCCCGCGCAGCGCAGCCGGCGCGGAGTCCCGCCCGCGGCCCAGATGAGATTGCGGTAGTCGGTGGTCGTGCCGTCCTCCGCGCTTAGGGTCCTCGCCGCCGGGTCGACCGACACGATCCGGGTGCCGGCGACGAGATCGACCTGCCGTTCGCTCCAAAAGGTCTCGGGGCGGATCAGCATCCGCTCGAACTCCTTCTCGCCGAGCAGATATTCCTTCGACAGAGGCGGACGCTCGTAGGGCAGCTCCGGCTCGGCGCCGATCAGTCCGATCGAGCCGGTAAAGCCGAGCTGGCGAAGCTGGATCGCGGCCTGGGCGCCGCCATGGCCGGCGCCGACGATGGCGACGTCGAAATGGGTCATGGGCGGCATCTAGCGACAGAGTCGTTCCTCCCCAAGCCTCGCTTGGGGAAGGGGAGGACCTAAGCAGGCTTGTCGGGAATGACCGTGACGGTGGGGGCGTCGGAAGCGGCAGGCGTCGTTCCCGCCGCCGCCCCCGCGACGAGGCCGTCCAGGGTCGAGCCGTCGAAGCCCAATTCCTTCATCAGGCCGTCGACGATCGGCGCCTGGGCTCGGTAGCGCAGGGCCGCGGCGACCGCGCTGGAGGCGAGGTTGTCGCCGCCGCCGGCCGGGAAGGCGCCGTTCGCGCCCGCCGCTCCGCCGGCGCCGGTGAGGCCGTCGACCTGGACGATCTTGATCGAGTCGATCGCCTCCATCGGCTTGGCCGCCTCGCGGATCACCTCGGGAAGGACCTTGAGAAGCGCCAGCTTGGTCTGCATCGAGATCGAATCGGACGACAAGAGGTTGGCGGCCTCGTTGATCGCCCGTTGGCCGGCGGCCTCGACCTCGAATCGGACCCGCGCGGCGTCGGCGCGGAGCTTCTCAGATTCGGCCTCGCCCTGGGCGGCGAGCCGAGCGGCCTCGGCGCGGTCGGCGGCGGCCTGCTTGTCGGCTTCGGCCTGGACCTTGATCCCGATCGCGGCGCGCTCGGCCTCGCGGCTTGCGTCGATCAGCTCGATCCTTTTCTGGCGCTCGGCGATCTCCGTCTCGCGGGCGGTTCCGACCTGCTCCTCGGCGGCGACGGCGGCGGCGCGCGCCTTGTCTGCCTCGGCCTTGGCCTGGCTTTCCTCGCGGCTCTTGTTCTGGACCGCGATCTGCTGCTCCTGGCGGGCGATCTCGAGCGCCTGCGTCTGGGCGATCTTCGCCTGCTGGACGGCGCGGTCGGCCTGGATCTGGGCGCTGTCGACCTCCTGCTTGGCGGCGATCCGCGCCTGCTCGGCCTCGCGCTGGCGGAGCGACTGCTCCTGGGCGACCTCGGCATGCTGGGCGGCGCGGCGGACCTCGACCTCGCGCTCCTGCTCCAGGCGGGCGAATTCGGTCTCCCGGGCGATCTCCAGGCTGCGCTTCTCGGCGTCGAGATTCTTCGCCTCGATCTGGACCCTGGTCTCCTGCTCGATGTCGTTGCGCGCCTTCTTGCGAAGCTGGATCTGCTCGGTGAGCTTGGTCAGGCCCTCGGCGTCGAACGCGTTGTTGGCGTTGAAGTGATCGATCGAGGTCTGGTCGAGCCCGGTCAGCGAGACCGACTCGAGCTCCAGCCCGTTCATGGCGAGATCGGCCGACGAGACCTGCTGGACCTTCTGGACGAAGTCGGAGCGCTGCTCGTGGAGCTGGGCCATGGTCATTCCGGCCGCGACCGAGCGAAGCGCGTCGACGAACTTGCCCTCGATCAGCTCCTTGAGGCTTTCGGGATGCATGGTCCGAAGCCCGAGAGTCTGGGCGGCGGTGGCGATGCTCTCCATGTCGGGGCGGACCCGGACGTAGAATTCCGCCTTCACGTCGATCCGCAGGCGGTCGAGGGTGATGAGGGCGTCGGTGTTCTTGCGCTCGACGGCCAGGCGGACGGTGTTCAAATTCACCGGCATCGTCTCGTGGAGGACCGGGAGGACGAGGGCGCCGCCGTTGATGACCACCTTCTCGCCGCCGAACCCGGTCCGGACGAACCCGATCTCCTTGGTCGCGCGCTTGTAGAGGCGGGTGATGATCAGCCCAAGCGTCAGCAATGCGACGAGGACTATCCCCGCGTAGATCGCCACCTGGATCATCGCTTCATTTCCTCCGAACATGATTAGCCTACCCTGAGTTGCTCGTGGACGTGCGGCGTGATGCCGTCCGCCTCGCCGAGACCGATGAAGATGTTGCCCTCGCGCCGGGCGAGGAGGACCGTGTCGCCCTGGCCGAGCGGGTGCGCCTCGTCGTGCGGCTCCACCATCACATGATGGGCCTGGCCGAACGAGTCGCGGACCCGCACCTGGGCGGGCGAGCCGCGCCGCGCCGTTCCGATGGTGACGACTCCGCGCTTGCCGATCAGGCTGTCGAGGCTGACCGCCGTGGTCTCGTCGCGCGGCATGATCCGGGCAAGGCCGCGCGCGCCGATTCCGGTCAGCGGCAAAGCGGCGAGCACCGCCAGCGCCGAGGCGAGGCCGGGTGCCAGGGCGGAGCCCGTAAGCGCGGCCGCCCCCTGCTGGACCGCGAGGCCGGCAATCCCGAAGAAGGCGAGGAAGACGACGAGCAGCATCAGGATCGGCACCCGCCCGACCCCGAGCCAGGCGAGCAGATCGGGACCGTCGACATGGGCGTCGAGATGGAGATCGAGGTGAACGGCGCTAAGGCCGAGGCCAAGCGCCTCGACCAGGCCGATCATCAGCATGACGAGAAGCGCCACCGAAAACGGCAGATTCTCGGGCGCCAATATGAAAGCGAGCATCCCCCAATCCCCTTGGGAACCGGCAATATCAGCCGCTCTTGAAAAAACCTAGCGAAATCGGACGTTTGCTGCTGCTGCTCCTCCATTTCCGAGGAGTCGGGCCGGAACCGCGTGGCCTGAGGGCGGGATTGCCAGAGCGGCGATGCGGCGTCATTGGAACGTGGCGATGAGCGAGGCCGACCTCCCACTCCCCGACGCGTTCCGGCAGGCGATGCGCCGGGTCGCCTCGACGGTGAACGTCATCACCATCTGCGTCGGCGGCGAGCCGATGGGGATCACCGCCACCGCCATGTCGTCCATCTCGACCGACCCGCCCAGCCTTCTCGTCTGCATCAACCGGACGGCGGCGATGCACGGGTCGATGGAGGACGTCTCGCACTTCCGGGTCAACGTCCTCCACCGCGACCAGGAGGAGATCGCGCGGATGTTCGCCGACCGGACCCGGCTCGCCTTGCGCTTCGCCGAGGGCTGGACGGTGGACTGCGAGCGCCCGCCGCGCCTGCTCGACGCGCAGGCGAGCCTGCTCTGCCGCCGGATCGACCACCACCTTTTCGGCACCCACTCCATCTTCATCGGCCAGGTCGAGGAGGTGACGCTTCGGGACGAGGTGGCGCCGCTGGTTTACATCAACGGGCGCTACGCCGGGGCGGAATAAAGCCCCCCTCCCTGCGTGCGGGGAAAGGGGAAGTCAGCTCGCCATCCGCTTCAGCGTCTCGATCCGGTCGGCCTCCGCCGCCGGCTTGTCGGTGCGGATCCGCGAGACCCGCGGGAAACGCATCGCCAGGCCGGACTTGTGGCGGCGGCTCTCGTGGATCGAGTCGAAGGCGATTTCGAGGACCAGGCTCTTCTCGACCTCGCGAACCGGGCCGAAGCGCTGGACGGTGTGGCCGCGGATCCAGCGGTCGAGGAACATCAGCTCCTCGTCGGTGAAGCCGAAATAGGCCTTGCCGACCGGAAGCAGCTCGCCCTCCTCGGTCCAGCAACCGAACGTATAGTCGGAATAATAAGAGGAGCGCTTGCCGCTTCCGCGCTGGGCGTACATCAGCACGCAGTCGGCGTTGAGCGGGTCGCGCTTCCATTTGTACCAAAGCCCCGCGCGCCGCCCGCCGACATAAGGGCTGTCGCGGCGCTTGAGCATCACGCCCTCGATCGAGGCGTCGCGGGCGCCGGCGCGGATCTCCTCCAGAGCCTCGAAATCCTTGGCCTCGATCAGCGCCGAGAGGTCGAACCGCTCCGCCTCGAGTCGCGGGACGAACCCCTCCAGCCGCGCCCGCCGCTCCGACCAGGGCAGCGCGCGCAGGTCCTCGGCGCCGTCGAACAAGATGTCGTAGAGCCGGACGAAGGCGGGATAGTCCTTCAGCATCCGAGCCGACACCGTCTTTCGTCCGAGCCGCTGCTGGAGCGCGTTGAAGCTCGCCGCCGCTCCGCCATGCGCCTCGGCGCCCTGGAACTCGCCCTTGACCAGAAGCTCGCCGTCGACCGCTCCGTCCACCGCGAAGGCTTGTGCCACCTCTGGAAAGCTTCGCGAGATGTCGTCGCCGGCCCGGCTGTAGAGGCGGGTTTCGCCGCCGGCGCGGACGATCTGGACCCGGATCCCGTCCCACTTCCACTCGGCGGCATAATCGCCGAGCGAGAGCTTCAGGTCCTCGAGCGGGTGGGCGAGCATGAACGGCCGAAACACGGGCACGTTCTCGCTGGTCGGCTGGGTCCCGCGCCCCTCCGCCCAGTCGAACAGGGGAAGGTAGGGCGGACCGATTCCGTGCCAGACTTCCTCCACCGAATCGACGTCGAGCCCGAAGGCCTGGGCAAGCGCCGTCTTCGCCAGCCGCGCCGAGACCCCGATTCGAAGCTCGCCCGTCGCCAGCTTGATCAAGGCGTAGCGGCCCGGGGCGTCGAGATGGTCGAGCATCCCGGCCAGCGCTCCGGGCGCCTCGACTCGGCCGAGCGTCTGAAGCCGCTCGACCACGGCGGCGATCCGAAGGCAGCCGTCGTCCAGCTCGGCCGGCTCGGCGAGCGGCTTGGGCCAGAGCAGGGACACCGTCTCCGCCATGTCGCCGACATAATCCCAGCTCATTCGAAAAAGCGTCGGATCGACCCGCTCCTCGACGATCGCCCGGATCGCCGCCGGCTTCACCCCCGGCAGGTCGAGCTCGCCGGTCAGCGCCGCGAGCGCATAGCCGCGGTCCGGGTCGGGCGTGCGCTTCAGATAGTCGCCGATGAGCTTGAGCTTGCCGTTGCGCGAACGCGTGTAGACGAGGGCGTCGATCAGCTGGGAAAAGTCGCGCATCGCCAGCGTAACGATCCCGCGGGCGCGGGTTTCCCTTCACCGGCGCCCGGCGAAGGCCGGGGACTCGTGGAGACCGGCCGCGGCGCCCTCGCGACGCGAGATCCCGGCCTTCGCCGGGGATGACGGGAATCTACTCGAGCGCGATCAGCGAGACTTGCCGGCCGTAGTCGGCCTCCTTCCGATGGGTGGCGCGGCGGAAGCTGAAGAAGCGCTCCGGCTGCGCGTAAGTGTCCTCGCCCAGCGCCTCGATTCGCGGCACGCCCGCCTCGGCCAGGCGGGAGACGACATAGCCTTCGAGGTCGAACTGGTGGCGGCCCTCGGCCCGGCCGCCGGTGAAGAAGCGCTCATTCTCCGCCTCGGCTTCGGCGAATCGGCGGAAGAAGGCGTCGTCCACTTCGTAGGAGCGCCGCGCGATGCACGGGCCGACGGCGGCGGCGATCCGGCTCCGAAGCGCGCCGAGCCGCTCCATCTCGCGCACGGTCGCCTCGACGATCCCGCCGATCGCGCCCTTCCACCCCGCGTGCGCCGCGCCCACCACGCCCGCTTCCTCATCGGCGAGGAGGACCGGCGCGCAGTCGGCGGTGAGGATCCCGAGCGCAAGCCCGGGCCGGTCGGTGACCAGGGCGTCGGCACGCGGCCGGGACTCGTCGGGGAAAGGCGCCTCGACGGCGAGCGCATCCCCCGAATGGATCTGGTGAAGAGTGACCAGCCGGGCGCCGGGCGCGACCGCGGCGACGGCGCGGCGGCGGTTCTCCTCGATGGCGGCGCGATCGTCGCCCGAGCCGAGGCCGACGTTGAGGCCCGCGCAAATCCCTCCCGACGCTCCGCCGCGCCGGCCGAGGAAGCCGTGGCGGACCCCGCCGAGCCCGGCCGAGCGCAGCACCTCGACCCTCTCCCCGATTTCCCCCGGATCAGGCGTCAAGTCAGCGCCAGTCGCCATATCTCGTCCTCGTCCGCTTGCTCGCCGACCATGAACGCATAGGGCTTCACATAGGTGAAGCCGTAGCGGCGGTAGAAAGCCTTGGCCCGCGCATTGCCGCTCCATACCGACAGGAACAGCTCTCCGGCGCCGCGCGCTCGGGCCTCGCCCAACACCCATTCCATCAACGCCTGGGCGATTCCGACGCCGTGAAAGGCGCTCGTCAGGTAGAGCTGGCGAAGCTCGGCGGCCGGGCCCTGGGGCTCGACCGGGAGACCGACCGGACCCATCTTCGCGAACCCGGCCAGGGTTTCGTCGGATAGCGCGAGGTGGAACCGAAGCGCGGAGTCGTCGAGCTCCCGCCGCCACGCCGCGAGCGTGAACCGGCCCAGGAAGGCGGCGAGGTCCTCCGGCCGGTAGAGCGGCCCGAACGTCTCGACGAAGCTTCGCTCGAACAGCTCGGCGATCGCCGGCGCGTCCTCCGCGGTCGCGTCCCGATAGACGATCATTCGAACCCCGCCGGGTCGGGCCAGCCGGGCGCCGCCAGCGCCAGCACCTTGAACAGGCTCCCCATCTGTGCGGGCGAGGCGAGGCGGTCGCGCGCCTGCTCGACCTCCGCCGCGCGGGCGGGGGCCGCCGCCGCGATCGCCGCCGCGCGCTGGCCGATGCCCAGGCTTTCCAGCCAACGGCCCTGCGGGGCCGGGCCGATTATCCGGACGCCCTCGCTCGCGGCCGCCGCGCCCAGAGCCTCGAAATCGACATGGACCGTCAGGTCGCATTCGCCCGGTTCCTCCCATGGATCGGCGAAGCCGTGCCGCTTCACCGCCTGAAGGGTGTCTCCGGCGCAGGTCCGGCCGTGGCCGTAGTCGATCACGAGGGCGACTCCGCCCTGCTCCGCCAGCCTTTGGGCGAGCTGGCGGACGACCGCCGACGCGGCCGGCGAGGTCTCCAGGATCGTTCCCGGCGGAGCGGCGCGCAGCGTGTCCGGAATCGCGGCCGCGGCGATCCGAGGCCCGGCCTTGGCGACGAAGCGGTCCTCCTCGACCGCGACGAGGCGCTCTCGCCACCCTTGCGGCGTGGCGACGAGCTGGCGGGCGGGGAGGGCGTCGAAGAATTCGTTGGCGACGACGAGCAGAGGCCCTCGCTCCGGGAGCGTGGCGAGATCGTCGTGCCATCGCGCGCCCGCAAGCCGCTCGGCCTGCGCCCGCCTCAGCACGGGGCTCGTCTCGACCAGCTCGACCGGCGGCTCCAGGCCCGCCGCGCGCATCGCTCGAAGGGCGTCCGCGGCGAGGGTCCCGCGTCCCGGGCCGAGCTCGACATAATGCGCGCCGTCGGGCCGGCCGGCCCGGTCCCAGGCGTCGGCGAGGCACAGGCCGGCGAGCTCGCCGAACATCTGGCTGATCTCGGGCGCGGTGGTGAAGTCGCCGCTCCGCCCAAGCGGATCGCGGCTGCCGTAATAATGCGCGTTGGCCAGCGCCATATATTCGGCGACCCCGATCGGGCCGGACGCCTCGATCAGGCGCTTCAGCCGCTCGGCCAAAGCGCCGCCCTCAGGCGACACTCTCGGTGCCGGCGAAGGGCTCCACCCGCTCCCGGCGCCCCTTGGCGGTGGCGATCAGGTAGATGCCGCCCAGGATCATCGGAAGCGACAGCCACTGGCCCATGTGCAGATGGGTCGCCCGGGCGAAATCCATCAGCTGGGAATCGGCCTCCCGGTAGAATTCCACGAGGAAGCGGCTAAGCCCGTAGCCGAGCAGGAATATCCCGACCAGCTTGCCCGGCTGGTAGCGCGCCTCCGTCCTCCAGAAGAAGAACCAGAGGATCGCGAACAGGAGGATGCCCTCCAGCCCCGCCTCGTAGAGCTGGCTCGGGTGGCGCGGCGGCCCCGTCACCTCGAAGCCGCCGACGATCTCGGGGAAGCGCACCGCCCAGGGCACGTCGGTCGCCCGGCCCCACAATTCGTGATTCACGAAATTGGCGAGTCGGCCGAAGAACAGCCCGAAGGGGACGCAGCAGGCGACGTAGTCGTGCACCCGAAGCCAGTTCAGCCCGTTCTTCCGCGCAAGGTAGACGATCCCGAGGCTGGTCCCGAGCACTCCGCCGTGGAACGACATGCCGCCGTCCCAAAGCTTGAGGATCTCGACCGGGTTCTCGAGGTAGAAGCCGGGCCGGTAGAAGAGCACGTAGCCGATCCGGCCGCCGAGGATGATTCCCAGGGTCGCGTAAAAGACCAGGTCGTCGGCGTGGCGGCGCGCCATCGGCGCCCCCGGCCGCTCGATCAGCTTCAGCAGATACCACCAGCCGAGCAGGATTCCGGACAGATAGGCGATCGAATACCAGCGTATCTTGAGCGGCCCGAGCGAGACCGCGACCGGATCGAGCCCCAGGCTGTTGTAGGTTATGGCGTCCGACGCCGTAACTGCCAAAGATGTCAGTAGCGAATGGATCAAGGCTTCCCCCTCTGGCGTGAGACCCTATTAGGAGGGGATAAGAGAAACGCAAAGGGCGAGGAGAAACGAATGGCGAGCGAGCTCGACCGGAAGGTGGATGCGGCTCTCGCGGCGGTGACCGGTCCGGACGGCCGGATACAGATCGGCCACGACGCCGAGGGCCGCGCGATCGTCACCAACCTGCCGCCGACCCTGCCGTCGATGTTCGACGCCTTCTGCATGTTGAACGGCGCCACCGAGGGCGTCGTCTCGGAAGGGGAGCGGCTGACCTTCGCCCGCCTCAACGAGGAGGCGACGAGGCTCGCCCATGTCCTCGCCGGGGGGTGGGGCGTCCGCAAGGGCGACCGGGTGGCGATCGCCATGCGCAACTGCCCCTCGTGGATCGTCTGCTACATGGCGGTTCTCAAGGCCGGCGGAATCGCGACCCTGGTCAACGGCTGGTGGCAGACCGACGAGCTGCGCCACGGGCTCCAGCTGACCGAGCCGAGCCTCGTCCTGTGCGATCCGCCCCGAGCTCAGCGGCTGCGGGCGACGGGACTGCCGATCGAATCGGCGGTGCTTTCCGTCGAGAAGCCGATCCACGAAGCGCTCGAGCCGCTGCTGGCCCGCGGCGGCGCCGACGCGCCGCTCCCCGACATCGGCCCGGACGACGAGGCGACGATCCTCTTCACTTCGGGCTCGACCGGCGCGGCGAAGGGGGCCCTCTCCACCCACCGTGCCGTCACGACCGGCCTATACGCCTATACGATCGGCCTCCTCACCCTGCTCGGGATCATGGAGTCCGAGGGCCGTCCGCCGTCCAATCCTCCCAAGACCTTGGTCAACGTCCCGCTCTTCCACGTCACCGGCGAGGTTCCGGTGCTGCTCAACAGCTTCGTCATCGGGCGAACCATGGTGCTGATGCCGAAATGGGATCCAGGCGAGGCGCTTCGCCTGATCGCGACCGAGAAGATCACCTATTTCGTTGGCGTCCCGACGATGAGCCTGGAGATGATGCAGCATCCCGACCGCGACAGATACGACCTCTCCTCGCTGACCGACATCGCCGCCGGCGGGGCCGCCCGCCCGGTCGCCCACGTCAAGCGGCTCCAGCAGAGCTTCAAGAGCGCCCAGCCGGCGCTCGGCTACGGCCTCACCGAGACCAACGCCGCCGGCTGCGGCAATTTCTGGCAGAATTACGCGGACAAGCCCAATTCCACGGGCCGTCCGCACAAGCCGATCGTCGAGATCGCCATCCTCGGCGAGGGCGACCGCCACCTCCCGCCGCACGAGCGCGGCGAGATCGGAATCCGCACGGCGGCGAACATCAAGGGCTATTGGAACGATCCGGAGGCGACCGCCGCCGCCTTCACCGCCGACGGCTATCTGCGCACCGGCGACATCGGCTATCTCGACGAGGACGAATATCTGTTCATCGTCGATCGCAAGAAGGACATCATCATCCGCGGCGGCGAGAATATCAGCTGCCAGGAGGTCGAGGCGGCGATCTACGCCCACCCGTCGGTGTCGGAAGCCTCGGTTTTCGGAATTCCCGACGAGCGGCTCGGCGAGGTCCCCGCCGCGGCCGTCTATTGCGAGACCGACCGGGCCTTGACCGGCGAGCAGCTTCGCGAGTTCCTCGCCGACAAGGTCGCCGCCTACAAGATCCCGGTGCGGATCTGGGTGCACCACGCGCCGCTGGTCAAGCTCGGCACCGGCAAGATCGACAAGAAGGTGCTTAGGGACCTGTACGGCGCCGAAAATCCTCCCCGGGACGGGGAGGGGGACCGCGCATAGCGCGGTGGAGGGGCCGGCACGGACTCCGGAGCAGCCCCTCCGCCAGGCCTTCGCCCGGTCCCCCTCCCCGTGCCGGGAAGGATCTCTCTAAGTCGCGAAGCTCGGGTCCAGCCGATAGGCCTTCCTCAGCAGCGCCGGCCAGGCGAGCGCCCCGGCGGCGAGCTTCAGGCCCATCTTGCCCTGCTCGGCGGCGACCTCGGGAGCGCCCTGGGGCGGGTTGTTGAGGTTGCCCTCGCCGGCGGAGAGGGCGAGGATCTGCGCCTGGCAGGCGCGCTCGAGGAAATAGATCCGAAGGAACGCCTCGCCGACCGACTCGCCCACTGCCAGCGTGCCGTGGTTGCGAAGAAGCATCGCGCCTTTCGTACCGAGGTCGGCAACGATCCGCTCGCGCTCGTCGAGGTCGACGGCGACGCCCTCGTAATCGTGATAGGCGACCTCGTCGCGGATCAGCATCGCCGTCTGGGTCAGCGGCAGAAGCCCGTCGCCATGGGCGGAGACGGCCTGGCCGTGCGGCGTGTGGAGGTGGACCACCGCCTGCGCGTCCTCGCGCGCCATGTGAATCGCCGAATGGATGGTGAAGCCGGCCGGGTTGGTGATGAACGGCGACGGCTCCACCGCCCGTCCCTCGACGTCGACCTTGACCAGGCTCGACGCGGTCACCTCCTCGAACATCAGGTTATAGGGGTTGAGCAGGAAATGGTGCTCCGGCCCCGGGATCCGGGCGGAGAGGTGGGTGAAGATGAGGTCGTCCCAGCCGTAATAGGCGATCAGCCGGTAGGCGGCGGCGAGGTCGACCCGGACCTTCCACTCCTCGGCCGAGACCTTCCCCTCGAGCGAGGGTATCTCCACCGACTGGAGCGGCGCGAGGCTGCCCATGTCGCGGTTGATCGCTTCGACTCGGCCCATCCAATCCTCCTATGCTGACGCCGCTATAACGTCCGGGTGGGCCGCGGCGAAGGGCTCCAGGCGGCCCGCCTCCAGGTCGGCGCGAACCAGCGTCGGATAATCGTCGAGCGGGACTTCGAACCGGCGGGCGTTGAACAGCTGCGGCACCAGGCAGACGTCGGCGAGCGTCGGCATGTCGCCGGAGAGGAAGCGGCCGGCGCGCGGCGCGGCCATCGCCTCGAGCGCGGCGAGACCCTCGGCCAGCCAGTGCCGGTACCACGCATCGCGGGCCTCCTGCGGCTGACCGAGCGGGCCGGCGAGATATTTGAGGACCCGCAAATTGTTCACCGGATGGATGTCGCAGGCGATCGCCAGCGCCAGAGCGAGCACGTGCGCGCGCTCCGCCGGCTCGGCCGGGATCAGGCGCGGCTCCGGCTGCCGGGCGTCGAGATAGTCGATGATGGCGAGGCTCTGGGTCAGCCGAAGCCCGTCCATTTCCAGCATCGGCACCAGCCCCTGCGGATTGCGCGCCCGATAATCGTCCGCCTTCTGCGCCCCCTCGACGAGGTTCACCGCCACCGCCTCGTAGGCGATGCCCTTGAGGTTGAGGGCGATCCGCACCCGGTAGCTGGCGGAAGAGCGGAAATAGTCGAACAGGACGGGCTTGCTCATCGCCTGCGAGGCTAGCCTGCCGCTCGCCGCTTGCCTAGCGGGCGCCCGCCACGTTACGGCCCTTGGCGAACTCCAGGAGCTTTTACCTTGGCCGAGAGCAAGCCCAAGAAAACCGTCTTTTCCGGCATCCAGCCAACCGGCGAGCTGCATCTCGGCAATCTCATCGGCGCGATCTCGCTGTGGGTCCGCGAGCAGGACAAGCACGACAACATCTTCTGCGTCGTCGATCTCCATGCCCTCACCATTCCCGAGGCGATCCAGGCGGAGCGGCTTCGCCGCAACAGCCTCGACGTCGCGGCGCTCTACGTCGCCTGCGGGATCGATCCGGACAAGTCGATCATCTTCCTGCAGAGCCAGGTGCGCCAGCATTCCGAGCTTGCCTGGATCCTCAATTGCGTCACTCCGATGGGCTGGATGAACCGGATGACCCAGTTCAAGTCCAAGTCGAAGGGCCAGGATTCGACCGGTCTCGGCCTCTATTCCTATCCCGTCCTCCAGGCCGCCGACATCCTCCTATATCATACCGACCTCGTCCCCGTCGGCGAGGACCAGCGCCAGCATATCGAGATCACCCAGGACATCGCCCAGCGCTTCGAGGGCCTGTTCGGCTACCACTTCACCCGCCCCGAGATCATGGTGCAGAAGGTCGGCGCCCGGGTGATGGGCCTCGACGATCCCGAGGCGAAGATGTCGAAGAGCTCGGCCAATCCGCGCCACGCCATCGGCCTTCTCGACGAGCCGAACGTCATCCTCAAGAAGCTGAAATCGGCGAAGACCGATTCCCGCACCGCCGTCGACGCGGAGGATCCCGGCGCCGGCGTCAAGAACCTCCTCACCATCTACCAATCCTTCGCCGGCGGAAGCTGGGACGAGGCGCTGAAGCGGTTCGACGGGCAGGGCTACGGCGCCCTCAAGACCGGCGTGGCCGAGGCGGTGATCGCCGGGCTCGAGCCGATCCAGCGGCGCTTCGCGGAGCTTCGCCGCGACGAGGGCGCGCTTCTCGCCATGTTGGCGCGGTCCGCCGAGGCGGCCGGCGAACGCGCCGAGTCGACGATGAAGGACGTGCGCTCGGCCGTGGGCGTCTGGTGAGCGAGGCGGCGGCCGTCGACCCGCCGCCTCCGACGCGGCGCCACCGCCTGCTCAACATCGTCGGTGGCTCGGCCGGCAACCTGGTCGAATGGTACGACTGGTACGCCTATTCCGCCTTCACCCTCTATTTCGCGCCGGCCTTCTTTCCCAAGGGCGACCGCACCGCGCAGCTGCTGAGCGCGGCGGCGATCTTCGCCGTCGGCTTCCTGATGCGGCCGATCGGCGCCTGGGCGATGGGCATCTATGCCGACCGGCGCGGCCGCAAGGCCGGGCTCACCCTGTCGGTGACCCTGATGTGCCTCGGCTCGCTGATGATCGCGGTCACCCCCGGCTACGCAAGCATCGGAACGGCCGCGCCGGCGCTGCTCGTCCTCGCCCGGCTGCTTCAGGGATTGAGCGTCGGCGGCGAATATGGCGCGAGCGCCACCTACCTAAGCGAGATGGCCGAGCGGCGGCACCGGGGCTTCTATTCCAGCTTCCAGTACGTCACCTTGATCTCCGGCCAGCTGATCGCCCTCGCCTTGCTCCTCGTCCTCCAGGCGACGATGAGCGAGTCGGCGCTCGACGCGTGGGGCTGGCGCATCCCGTTCGCGGTGGGAGCGGCGCTCGCCGTCATCGTCTTCATCCTGCGCCGCCGGCTCGCCGAGACGCAGAGCTTCCGAAACGCCAGGGCCGAGGCTCGGCCCCGCTCGAGCGGCCTCGCCCTCTTCCGGGACCATCCCGGCGCCGCCTTTCTGGTCATGGCGCTGACCGCCGGGGGAACGCTCGCCTTCTACGCCTACACGACCTACATGCAGAAGTTCCTGGTCAACACGTCCGGCTTCGGCCGCGAGACGGCGACCGCGGTCACCGCGCTCGCGCTGCTCGTCTACATGCTCCTCCAGCCTGCCGCCGGGGCGCTTTCCGACCGGGTGGGGCGCAAGCCGCTGATGGTCGGCTTCGGAATCGCCGGCACTCTCCTCACCGTGCCGATCTTCACCGCGCTGGAGCATGTCTCCAGCCCCTATGCCGCCTTCGCTCTGGTCCTGGTCGCTCTGGTGGCGGTGACCGGTTACACCTCGATCAACGCCGTGGTGAAGGCGGAGCTCTTCCCCGCGCATATCAGGGCGCTCGGAGTGGCCCTCCCTTATGCTCTGGCCAACACGATCTTCGGCGGGACGGCCGAATATGTTGCCTTGTGGTTCAAGGCGGAGGGGATGGAGCGCGGCTTCTACTGGTACGTGGCCGGCATGTGCGCGCTCTCGCTGGTCGTCTACGTCAGGATGCGCGACACCCGCCACCACAGCCTGATCGCCGAGGACTAGGCGTTCCGCCGGCGGGTCAGCGGTCGGTCAGGGTTCCCTCGATCGTGGATCCGTACAGGTCGACCTTGGCCCTGACGACGTTGCGGCCGATGTACCGGCCCTTCGGATATGCTTCCATCGGAGAGGCCTGCTCCATCCGGACGTTGGCGTAGATGGCGTGCCAGGTCCACGGCAGCAGGCCCTTGTGGGTGAGCCGGAACGTGCAGCGGTTGAACAACACGTTCACCCCCTCGGCCAGGTCGACGACCGGGCCGCTTTCCTTTCCACCGAGATAAATCTTCCCGGTCGGCGAGAGCTTGGGATCGTCCAGGAACAGGCAGTCGTGGAATTGGGTGGCGCGCTGCGGATCCTTGTCTCCATAGGCTCTTACAAGCGTTCCGACGAAGCGGCAATGGTCGAAGCGGAAGCGCGGCTTGTTGGGCCATGCGCTCCACATCGTGGTTCCGACGAACAGGCATCGGGTGAAGGTCGCGCCCTCGCTGTCGCCGCTGTCGGCGACCACGCCGGCGCCAATATTGTCAACGAATTCGCAGTCGGCGAAGCTGAAGTCGCGGTTCAGCTTCATCTCGGCCTCGATGTCGACTCCGGAGCCGGGATTGCTTCCCACCGCCGAGCGGCCGGTGTGGTTGAACTTGCACTTGGAAAAGGCATAGCCGCGCCCGCCGACGATGCTGCAGCCCTGCCTACCGTTATATTCTGAAACCAGGCCGGTGATCGTCCGCCTGGGCAACGGGCGCAGCGCGCTGTCGTCGCCGTCGATCGTCAGCCCGTCCAGGCCATGGTGATGGCAATGGACGTTCTCGACGATCTCGTCGCCGCGATTGTTGTAGAGGCCGATCCCGTTATGGGGGATCTGCCAGCCGGTATCGCCATATTGTCCGCCGATCTGCAGCCGTGGGAGGTTGCCGTCGATCTCGAGATTGGAGATCGAGACCGACCCCGTGCACCCTTCCGCCTTGATCATGAACTGGTAGGGCGTGGCGACTCCCGGTCCGAGATAAGGCATCGCCGGCTTGCGCGGCCTTCCCGCCTGATCGAAGACCCCGTAGCGCAACCCGGGAGCGCAGCGCAGCACCGCGCCATTGCCGTGGATGACGAGCGGCTTCGAGCATTTGACGAACTCGAGCAGCGGGGTCGGCTGGAAATAGTAAAGCGAATCCGCCTTGCCGGCGGGAGCCTGCCGGCCGACGACGTAGGTCGTCCGCCTGAATTCCATCGTTCCGCCGCCGGCCCGGTTCACCGCCTCCGCGAGCGCTCGGAAGGACGCCGTGTCGTTGGTGGCTCCATCGCCTTTCGCGCCGAACTCCTCCGGGGTGAAGGACCGGCTCTGCGCCGAGGCGCGGCCGCCCTGGGCCACGAGAGCCGCGCCGGCGGCCGCACCGCCGGCAAGGAAGGATCGGCGCCGTCTGTCCATGGCCCCGACATAGGCGCGCCCGACGGCGAGTCAACGCGCCGGGCGCCCGCCGTCGTCCAGCGAAGGCTGGGAGCCCCTCGAGCGAGGAGCCTGAACAGAGCGGTCGCTCCAACGTCGCTTTCGCTCGGTCCCTCGCGGCTTTCACCCCCCGAGGCCCAGCCTTCGCTGGGGCCAGGGTAATCGGGCTGGAGCATAAGGCCGGCTCAGGTGAAACGGCTGGCGGGAGCGATGGAAGGGTGGTGCCGCTTAGGTGACTCGAACACCTGACCCCATCATTACGAATGATGTGCTCTACCGGCTGAGCTAAAGCGGCGCTCCCGGGGAGGCGGCGCTCTACCAGCGCTCCGGGGCGCTGACAAGCGTCCGGCGGCCCGAACAAGCCTTAACGCTTCTTCAACCATGACCGGTGCATTGCACACTGGCAATTGGGGCAAGAGGCAAGGACCGCCTGATGGACAGCCTGCGGGCATTCGACGACGACGCCGTCTACGGCGCGAGCGCGGACGACGAGCCGGCGATCGAGGCGCCGCCGGAAATCGGCACCGACGAACGCCGGATGCACGTCCGCGCCTACAATTATTGGGTGTCGCTGCTCGACGGTCGTCCCTTTCCCTCGATCAAGGACCTCGATCCGGGCACGCTCGGCGACTTCGGGCCGCACAGCGTCCTGCTCGATTTCTCCGACGGCGGCGACGATGCCAAGGTCGCCTGGCTCGGCGGAGCGCTTCGCGAGGAGTGCAACCTGCTGGGCGAGATCCGGCGGATCAGCGACGTTCCCAAGCGTTCGCTCCTGTCCCGCCTCACCGACCATTATATGCAGATCATCGCCAATTCCGCGCCGATCGGCTTCGAGGCCGAGTTCGTCGGCCAGCGCGGTCTCAACACCATGTATCGCGGAATCCTCATGCCCTTCTCGTCGACCGGCGACCGGATCGACTTCATCTACGGGGTGATCAACTGGAAGGAGATCGCCGACCGGGCGACCTCCGAGGGGATCGCCCGCGACGCCCGCTCCGCCTTGGCCTCTGCGCCGACCGTGGCCGCCAGCCCGGTCTGGGCGGACGGACCGAATTCCGAGCCTCCCGACCCCGTCCACGCGGCGGTCGAGGAGACCCATTGGGACGAGCCGACGCTTCCCTTCGACGCCGGCCTCGCCGATCGTCTTTGCGCCGCGCGCGAATGCGCGGAGGCGGCCGGCCAGGCGGACGTCCGGAGCCGGGCGGCGCTCTACCGGGCGCTCGGCCACGCCTACGATTTCGCGCTCACCGCCGAGGCAGAGCCGGCCGACTATGCCGAGATGCTCGAGGATGCCGGGATCAAGGCCCAGGCGCGGGCGCCGATGACTGCCGTCGCCAAGCTCGTCTTCGGAGCGGCAAGCGACAAGGCGCGGCTGACCGAATTCGCCGCGGCTCTTTCCTGGGCAAGGCGCGAGAACCTCCCGATGGGGAGCTTCGCCGCCCGGCTCGAATCGACCGACGGCGGCCTCAAGGCGCTCATCCAGGCTGAGCGCCGAGCGCGCCGGCCCGCCCCCGCGCCGGACTCCGGCGAAGCGGCCCGCGAGGCGCTTCGAGTCGCCCGGCCGCTCGGCTTCATCGACATCGCCGCGGGAGACGACGAGTTCGTGCTCCTCGTCGCCCGCCGCGACGAGGTCGGCGGACTCGCCATCGTCGCGGACCTGCGCGATCCGGCGCTTCTCGACCGGGCGATCCGCAAGGTCGCGGCTTGAGCTGAATTCACGTCGTCCCGGCGGAGGCCGGGACCTTCGGGAGGGCGAGGCGCCGCGCTTGTCACCCGGCGAGACCCCGGCCTCCGCCGCGGTGACGAGGGGATGCCGGGCGACCGCCGCCTTCTCCTAAGGGTTGCCCCCCTCGCTTCACAGGAGCATAGGGCGCCCCGACCCCGCGGCCGCCGGCCGCCCGTTCGGGAGCCCAATATGAGTTCGGATAGCATGGTCGCGGACGCCCCCGCCGACGTGCAGATTGTCGACGCGCTCGCCCATCACCTCGTCGAAGGCGCGCTTCCCGGGGAGCTCGCCGAATTCACCGACAAGGACCGGATCGCGGCGGCCGAGTTCATCGCCGATTGCGCCAGGCGGCGTCCGGCCGGGATCGCCCTGGTCCGGGTGGAATCCCTCGGCGGAGCCCTCGGTCAGCGCCGGATGCGCATCGGGATCGTCAACGACGACATGCCTTTCCTCGTCGATTCGGTGGCGAACACCCTCGCCGCGCGAGGCCTCACCGTTCACCGCCTGCTCCATCCCGTCGTGTGCGTGACCCGCGACCCGAACGAGTGCCTGCTTTCGATCGAGCCGCGCTGCGACACCCGCGAGCGGCGGGAATCGATGATGTATCTGGAAGTCGACCGGGAGGACGCGCGCGGCCGCCGCGAGATCACCACCGAGCTTCACCGGGTGCTGGCCGACGTCCGCGCCGTCGTCGGCGACTGGAAGGCGATGCAGGCCCGGATGCACGCCGACGCCGGAGAGGCGGAAGGCGAGGGAGCGGAGCTTCTGCGCTGGTTCGCGGACGGGGCGATGACCCTGCTCGGCTACGAGGTCGAGCATCCGGACGGGCCGTCGACCGACATGCTCGGCCTGTTCCGGCTCCCGGGCGACCCGACCGATCCGGGCGGGGCGATCGGCGCGATGCGCTATTTCGAGGAAGGGGGCGCCGTTCCCCTGCTCGCCAAGGCGGAGCGGCGGGCTTCGGTCCACCGCCGGGTGCCCCTCGACCTGGTCGTCGTTCCCGTGCGCGAGGGCGGCAAGGTCGTCGCCATCGGAGTTCATGCCGGCCTCTGGACCAGCCAGGCGCTGGGCGCGGCCGTCGAGGAGGTGCCGGTGCTTCGCGAGCGCCTGAAGCGGCTCGAGCGGCACTTTGGCTTCGACCCGACCGGCCATAGCGGAAAGGCGCTCCGCCACGCCTTCACCGCGCTTCCCCACGACCTCTTGTGCAACCTGACGATGGATTCGGTCCAGGAGCTGGTCACGACCGCCATGTCGCTCGCCGACCGGCCCCGGCCCACGCTCCTGCTCGCCCGCTCGATCCTCAAGGGCAATATGTTCGCCTTCGTCTGGCTTCCGCGCGACGAGCTCACCACCGCGCGCCGCCTGGCGATCGGAGAGATGATCCGCGAGGCGTCCGACGGACGTATCTCCAACTGGTCGGTGGAACTGGGCGACGGCGACCTCGCCCTGATCCGCTACACGCTCTACATCGGCCCGGAGACTCCGACGCCCGACGTCCCGCTGCTCGACCGGCGGCTCGACGCGATGGTCCGCGGCTGGGCCCCGGCGGTTGAGGAGGCGCTCGGCGATCTCGTCGGACCGCAACGCGCCACCCGCCTTGCCCTCACCTATTTCGACGACCTGCCGGAGACGTTCCGGCTTTCCACCGAGCCCGACGAGGCGGCGCGCGACATCCTCCGGATTTGCGAGCTTAGGGACGCCGGCGAGCGCGACGCCCGCCTCTACCGCCTGCCCAATGACGGACCGACCCAGCTTCGCCTTAAAACCTACCGGCTAGGCCACCTCATTCCGCTTTCCGACGCGGTCCCTGTCTTCGAGAATTTCGGCTTTCGGGTGCTCGAGGAGAAGCCGTGGGAGTTGGACGAGGGGCGGCTCGGTTACATACACGAATTCCTGCTCGAGACCCGCTCCGGCGACGCGGCGGCCGTGCTCGAGCGGGGCGAACTGGTCGAGCGGGCGATCGCCGAGGTCCTTGAGGGCAAGGCGGAGAACGACGTCTTCAACCAGCTGCTCGTCGCCACCGGGCTGACCCAGCGCGACGTCGTCCTGTTCCGCGCCTGGTTCCGCTACCTTCGCCAGGTCGGTCTCTCCTACTCCATGGTCACCGTGGTCGAAGCCCTGCGCAAGGCGCCGACCGTGACCCGCGCGATCATCGCCCATTTCGACGCGCTTCACGGTCCGGCGGCGAGCAGCGGGCGCGAAGCCGCCGTCGCCAAGGCCGAGGAGGAGATCCGCGAAGGCCTGGGCAACGTCGCCGCGATCGACGAGGACCGCATCCTGCGCCTCATCCACGCCGTCGTCCGGGCGACCCTTCGAACCAACGCCTTCGCCCCCGCCGGGCGCGAGGCGCTCGCCTTCAAGCTCGACAGCGCCAACGTTCCGAACCTGCCCCAGCCGCTGCCGTGGCGGGAAATCTGGGTGTACAGCCCGAGAGTCGAGGGCATTCATCTGCGCGGCGGCCCGATCGCCCGCGGCGGCCTTCGCTGGTCCGACCGGCGGGACGACTTCAGGACCGAAATTCTGGGCCTGATGAAGGCCCAGCTCGTCAAGAATGCGGTGATCGTCCCGACCGGCGCCAAGGGCGGCTTCTATCCCAAGCAGCTGCCGCCGATGACCGACCGCGACGCGTGGCTGGCGGAGGGCACCGAGAGCTACCGGATATTCATCCGCGCGCTTCTCTCGGTCACCGACAACCTCGTCGAGGGCAAGCTCGTCCACCCGGACGAAGTCGTCGTCCGGGACGGCGACGACCCCTATTTCGTCGTCGCCGCCGACAAGGGCACGGCGACCTTCTCCGACGTCGCCAACGCCATCGCCCAGCAGCGCGGCTTCTGGCTCGGCGACGCCTTCGCCAGCGGCGGAAGCCACGGCTACGACCACAAGGCGATGGGGATCACCGCCAAGGGCGCCTGGGTCTCCGTCCAGCGCCACTTCCGCGAGGCCGGAGTCGACGTCCAGACCCAGCCGATCACCGTCGCCGGAGTCGGCGACATGTCCGGCGACGTCTTCGGCAACGGGATGCTTCTCTCCAAGGCGCTCAAGCTGGTCGCGGCGTTCGACCACCGTCACATCTTCATCGATCCCGATCCGGATCCGGCGCGCAGCTGGGAAGAACGCGAGCGGATGTTCAATCTGCCGCGCTCGAGCTGGGAGGATTACGACAAGTCGCTCATCTCGAAGGGCGGCGGAGTGTTCCCGCGAAGCCAGAAGGCGATTCCGCTGAGCCCCGAGGCGAAAGCCGTGCTCGGACTCGGGGGCGACGAGATCGACCCGGCGGCGCTGATGACGGCGATCCTTCAGGCGCCGGTCGACCTCCTCTGGTTCGGCGGCATCGGTACCTACATCAAGGCCAAATCCGAGACCAACCCCGAGGTCGGCGACCCCGCAAACGATTCGATCCGGATCAACGGCGGCGACGTTCGCGCCAAGGCGCTGGGCGAAGGCGCAAACCTCGCCATCACCCAGGCCGGGCGGATCGAGTTCAGCCAGGCCGGCGGGCGCTGCAATACCGACTTCATCGACAATTCGGCCGGGGTCGATTGCTCGGACAACGAGGTCAACATCAAGATCCCGCTCAACCGCGAGGTGGCGGAAGGGCGACTGACCTTCGAGGCGCGAAACGAATTGCTCGTCGAGATGACCGACGAGGTCGCCGCGATCGTGCTGGAGGATAATCGCCTTCAGACGCTCGCGCTGTCGATCGCCGAGCGGCCGGGCGCGGCCGGGCTTCCGCCGCTGCTCCGCGCGATCGAGATATTGGAGGAGAGCGGGCGGCTGAACCGCGCCGTCGAAGGGCTCCAGTCGAACGAGGAGCTGCTTCGCCGCGCCCAGGAGAATCGCGGCCTCACCCGGCCCGAGCTGGCGGTCGTCCTCTCGACGTCGAAGATGGCGCTCCAGGCGGCGCTTGAAGCCGGCAAGATCACCGAGGACCCGACCCTTACCCCGGAGCTTCTCGGCGCCTTTCCCAAAACGATGCAGGAGCGCCACCGCGACGCGATCCTGAACCACCGCCTGCGCCGCGAGATCATCGCGACCAAGATCGCCAACCGACTCGTCAACCGGCTCGGGATCACCGCGATCTTCAGCTTGAGCGAGGAGGAAGGCGCCTCCTTCGGCCAGGCCGCCGCCGCCTTCGTCGCGGCCGAGCGGCTGTTCGGGATGCGCGATTTCTGGGAGGAGCTCGATACCGTCGACGTTCCCGAGCAGGTCCGGCTCGAACTGTTCGACCAGGCTTCGAAGGCGCTTCAGCTCCACATCGCCGACATCCTCCGCAACACGTCCGGCACCTCGAAGCTGGCCGAGATGGTCGGCGACCTTCAGCCCGGCCTGGACCAGCTAAGCGCGGTGGTCGGAGGTCTCCTGCGCCGGGAAGTCGCCGCGGAGGCGGAGGCCCGGCGGCAGCGGCTCATCGAGCTCGGCGCTCCGGTCGCGATCGCCGACCATATCGTCCGGCTGTTCCAACTCAACGGAGGGATCGGAATCGCGGCGCTCGGCAAGCGCCACGGACTTGACGTCATCGCCCTCACCAACGCCTACACCCGGCTCGGCGAGGCGCTCGCGCTCGACTGGGCGCAGGGCGCCGCCAACCGGATCCAGGCGCGCGACCAGTGGGAGCGGCTGCTCACCGCGGGCCTCGCCCGCGACTTCGAGCAGCTTCGACTCGACTTCATGGCGCGGCGTCGCGGCGACGATCCCCAGGAGGCGGTCGAGAAATGGGCCGCCGCCCAGGGCCCGCGGATCGACCAGTTCCGCCGGGTCGTCGACCGGGCCCGGCACGCTCCGGTGACGACCGCGCCGATGCTCGCCCAGATCGCCGCCCAGGCGCGGGTTCTGCTCGGGCGGTAGCTGGTCTTAGCCGGTTCCAGGCCGTCACCCCGGACTTGATCCGGGGTCCACCTTCCTCAGGCTTTGCGGAGGGAAGAAGGTGGATGCCGGATCAAGTCAGGCATGACGCGTCGGTCACGGGCAACCGAGGGTGGCGCGCTCGAACAGCCAGACCCGGATCGCGCTGGCCAGGTTCGCGGGCTGCCTCGCCTCGACCCGCTCGGCGTCCAGCCGCGCGACGAGGGCGTTGAGCGGCACCCCTTCCGCCTCCGCCGCGTGGCGAAGCGCCTCCCAGAAGATCGGTTCGAGGCTGATCGACGTGGCGTGCCCGGCGATCATCATCGAGCGTTTGACGGGGCCCGTCATCAGGGGCGCGCGAAGGGGACAGTCACCTTCCGGCACCCCGTGCGAAGCCTCGACCCGCCGCGGGTGAAAGTGACTGTCTCCATTCTCCGCACCCCCTCAATACATATGCTGGCCGCCGTTGATGCTGAGCGTCGAGCCGGTGATGAAGCCGGCCTCCTCGCCGCACAGGAAGAGCACTCCGCGGGCGATCTCCTCGGCCTTGCCGAGGCGGCCGACCGGGATTCGGGCGACGATCTTGGCGAGCACGTCCTCCGGCACCGCGGCGACCATCTCCGTGTCGATATAGCCCGGAGCGATCGCGTTGACGGTCACTCCGCCTCGCGCGCCCTCCTGCGCGAGCGCCTTGGTGAAGCCGTGGATTCCCGACTTGGCGGCGGCGTAATTGACCTGGCCGTACTGGCCGGCCTGGCCGTTGATCGATCCGATGTTGACGATCCGGCCGAACTTGCGGCCCTGCATGCCTTCGAACACGGCCTTCGCCATGTTGAAGCAGCCGCCGAGATTGACGTCGATCACCTCGTCCCAGGCCTGGCGGGTCATCCGCTTCATCGTTCCGTCGCGGGTGATGCCGGCATTGTTGACCAGCACGTCGACCGGCCCAAGCTCGCTTTCGACCTGCTGGATCCCCGCGACGCAGGCGTCGAAATCGCTGACGTCCCACTTGTAGGACTTGATCCCGGTGCGCTGGGTGAAGTCGGCCGCCTTCTGCTCGTTTCCGGCATAATTGGCGGCAACGGTCATTCCCGCGTCGCGAAGGGCGACGCTGATCGCCTCGCCGATTCCTCGTGTGCCTCCGGTGACGACTGCGACGCGTGCCATGGACCTCTCCTTTTTTATTGTGGAGCGGCCCTTACGGCGCGGCCACCCAACCTTCAAGCTCACGGCCGATTACCGCCTTGAGCATGGCGAGGCCCGCGGGGCTGTCGTTGAGGCAGGGGAGGTAGGCGAAATGCGTCCCGCCCGCCGCGACGAAGGAGGCGCGGCCGCGTATCTCCAGCTCCTCAAGCGTCTCGAGGCAATCGGCCGAGAAGCCCGGAGCGAGTATGGCGACCTTCGCGACCCCGCGCCGCGCCAGCTCGGTCAGAGTGACGTCGGTCGCCGGCTCAAGCCATTTGGCGCGGCCGAAGCGGGACTGGAAGGTCACGACAAGTTCTCGCCCGGATGCCTCGGACAGCAGTCGGGCGGTCTTGCGGCAGTGGCAGTGGTAGGGATCGCCGAGCTCCAAGGTTCGCCGCGGCATTCCGTGGAAGCTGGCGAGGATCGCCTCCGGCTCGAAATCCAGCGCCGCCAGTCCCTCCGACAGCCGCTCCGCGAGGGCACGGATATAGGCCGGATCGTCGTGATAGGGCGGCAGGGTGCGGACGGACGGCTGCCAGCGCATCCGGCGCAGGTGGAAGAAGGCCTCGTCGTTCGCCGTGGCGGTCGTGGCGGCGCAATATTGCGGGTAGAGCGGCGCGATCAGGATCCGCTCGCACCCCGCCGTCTTGAGAGCGTCGATCTTCTCCGAAATGGCCGGCCGCCCGTAGCGCATCGCATGGTCGACCATCACCGTGGGCCCGAAGGAGTCCTTCAGGGCGCCTGCCTGGCGGGCGGTGATCGCCGCCAGCGGAGAGCCTTCGTCGGTCCACACCTGGCTGTAGGCGTGGGCGGACTTCCTGGGGCGGGTGTTGAGGATGATCCCGCGAAGGATCGGCTGCCAGACGAGCTGCGGTATCTCCACCACCCGAGGGTCGGAGAGAAACTCCTTGAGGTAAAGCTTGACCGCCCCCGGCTCGGGCGCGTTGGGCGTTCCGAGGTTGATCAGCAGGACTCCGACCTTCGCGACCGGAATGGCGGGATGATCGGCCGGCCGGGTCACGCGCCGGTCCCTACGACGAGCGGAAGCGATCGAAGCCTCTTCCCGGTGAGAGCGAAGACGGCGTTGGCCATGGCGGGCGCGGCGGTCGGAACGGCAAGCTCGGTGGCTCCGCCCGGCGCCTCGGTGCTTTCGATGATTTCCACGTTCACCTCCGGAGCGTCACTTAGGGCCGGAAAGCCGAGGCCGGCGAAGCCCCGCGCCGACGGACGCCCCCCGGCGAACTCGATCGGCCGGGCGCTGGCGGCGGCGATCCCGAAAAGCAGGCCGCCTTCGACCTGCTGCTTGAGGATGTCCGGATTGACCACGCGCCCGACGTCGACGGCGCAGACCGCGCGCCGGACCCGCACCCTAAGGCCGGCGGCGATCTCCACTTCGACCAAGGTGGCGATGTGGGAGCCGAAGGCGCTCAAGCAGGCGATTCCCTTGGCGCTGCCCGGCGGACCGCCGTCCCACTGGCCCAATTGAGTGGCGGCGGTGAGGCATCGGGCAAGCCGCGGATTGCCGCCGAGCATCTGCATCCGAAACGAGAAGGGCTCGACGGCGGCCTGGCGGGCCAGCTCGTCCACGAAGCATTCGTTGAAGAAGGCGGTGTAGCCGTGGGCGCCCGAACGCCACAGGCCGCCGCGCACGCCGGTCGCCACCGGGACATGCTCGATAGTCGCGGCGGGAAGGTCGTAGGGCGGAACCGCGCCGGCGGCGGGATCGGCCGGTCCGCGCAGGATCGGTGCGCCCGGACCGATCCGCGCCTCGAGCTTCGGCCGGACGTCGTGCGCCGCGACCCGGGCCCGCCACGACAGGATCGCTCCGCCTTCGCCGAGCCGGGCCGACATGAGCGCCGCCGCCGGAGGGCGGAAGGAGTCGCCGACCGTCTCCTCGATCCGCGGCCAGACCAGCTGGACGGGCCGGCCGAGGCTCTTCGCCAGCACCGCCGCCTGCTCCACGGCGCCGGTCTCCAGCTTGCGGCCGTAACCGCCGCCGATCATCGTCGGATAAAGGACGACGTCGCTTTCGCTTATCCCCGCCGCCCGAGCCGCCGACGCCCGCGCCAGGCCCGGCGCCTGCGCCGGCGCCCAGACTTCCAGCCGTCCGGCGGACCAGCGGGCGGTGGCGGTCAGCGGCTCGAGCGGCGCGTTGGCCGCCGCTCCGACCGTGTAGGTGGCGCTGGTCGGCCCGCCCGCCGGCGGATCGCCGCGCTGGAGGATCTGGACCGCCTCTCCGGAGGCGAGCGCCTGGCTAAGCGCCCGTTCGATCGCGGCGGACTCCGCTTCCGGCCCGGGCGAGACCCAGGCCGGCTCAAGCGCCTCCGCGCCGCGATCGGCCGCCCAGCCGTTGCTCGCGACCACCGCGATCCACGCGTCGGCCGGTCCGCGATGGACGGCGACCACGCCGGGCACCTTGCGCGCCGCCGGTTCGTCGGCCCGGGTCAGCCGGCTGGCCTCGCGAGGACCGGAGCGAACCGACGCGTAAAGCATGTCCGGAAGCCGCACGTCGCCGGCATAGCGCGCGGTCCCGTCCACCTTCGAAGGGAGGTCCAGCCGGGGCAGCGAGCGCCCGTAGAGGCGTTCCGAGCCGCTGCCGCGCGGAGGCGGGTTTCCGGGCAGGCTCTCCTTCGCCGCGGCCTCGGCCAGTTGCGCGAACGCGATCCGCCTCTTGCCGTCGGTGACGAAGCCGGCGGCGGTGTCGAGGCCGTGCCAGTCGGAGTCCCAGCGCCGCGCCGCCGCCTTCATCAGAAGCGCACGGGCCGCCGTTCCGGCATCGCGCATCGGTGCCTCGAAGGCGCGGACCGAGGTCGACCCGGCGGTGGCCATTTGCGCGGGGCGCGAGCCGGGAAGCCAGCCCGTCCCGGTTCCCGTGGCTTCGGCGAGCACCGCGTTGGCGTAAAACGGCTCGATCGGCGCCGGCTCCACTCCAACCGTGCGCCAGTCGGCGCCGAGCGCGTCGGCGAGGATCTGGGGAAGGCTGGTCCACGTCCCCTGGCCGAGCTCGGCCTGCGGGACGGCGACGATGACGCGCCCGTCGGATCCGATCTTGAGGAAGGCGTTGAAGGCGGTCTCGCCCGGCCCGGTCCGGAGGCCGCCGCCGCGGGGCCAGAAGGTCCAGGCGAGCACCAGCCCGATTCCCGCGCCGCCACCCACCAGCAGGGTACGCCGGCTGACGCCCCCTTTCTCGTCCCCCTTCGCCATTCGGCGGGTGATAGAGGGGCGAGGGCGGCGGGGCTAGGCATAACCCCCTCTCCCTACCCTCTCCCCCCGGGGGATAGGGATTGCCGGTACCAATCCCTCCCCAGCCGCCCCGCCGCGACGAAATAGAGGGCGGAGCTTAGCAGGTAGAAGCCGAGCCCGTAGAGGATCGAATATTGGAGGGCGTCGGAGCCGTGGGCGGCGGTCATCCGGTCGGACATGAAGCCCAGGAAGAAGATCCCGAAGCCGATCCCGATCAGGTTGTTGATGAACAGGAAGCTCGCCGAGGCGGTGGCGCGCATGTTGGGCGGGACGATGTGCTGGACGGCGGCGATGACGGGGCCAAGCCAGGCCAAGGCGAGCATCTGCCCGAGGGTGAAGAGAAGCCAGCCGAGCAGAAGCGATTTGGCGAACAGGCCGATCGCGAAGGCCGGAGCGGCGATCAGGAAGCAGATCGCCGGGATCAGCGCATAGGAGGCGGGCCGGCCGGGGCCGGTCCGGTCCGCGAACCAGCCGCCGAGCCAGGTGCCGGCGACTCCGCCGACCAGGACGATCGAGCCGTAGAAGATCGACACGCGGACCAGCTTGGGGTCGCTCCCGCCGGTGAACCATCCCGGAAGGGCGCGGAGGATCGGGTCCATGGCCGCGAAATCGAAGCTTCGGCTGAAGAAGCTGGGAAGCCAGAAAATGAGGCCGTAGCCGAGGATCGATCCGGACGCCGCTCCGAAGGAGAGGAGCCAGAAGCTGGGCGTGCGGGCGAGGGTCGCGGCGACGGCGGGAAAGGGCGGCGCCGGCTCGCTCGCGCCGCCGTCCTCGCGGTCGAAGCCGCCGCGGACCGGCTCGCTTATCCCCAGCCTGACCAGGAGCGCCGCCGGAATCCCGGCCAGTCCGACGATGATGAAGGCCGAGCGCCAGTCGAGATGGCTTGCGATCCATCCGCCGAAGAACACTCCGAGCGCCGAGCCGAGAGGAATCCCGAGCGAGAAGAAGGCGAGGGCGCGGCCGCGCTTCTCGCGCGGGAAATAGTCGGAGACGAGGGCGTAGGAAGGCGCCACTCCTCCCGCCTCGCCGATGCCGACGCCCATCCGGGCTAGGAACAGGTGCCAGAAGCCCTGGGCGAAGCCGCAGGCGGCGGTGAACAGGCTCCACAGGCCGATCGAGACGGCGATGATGTTCACCCGGCTCCTGCGGTCGGCGAGCCAGGCGATCGGGATGGCGAGGCCGGAGTAGAAGAGCGCGAAGGCGATCCCGCCCATCAGGCTGAGCTGGGTGTCGGAGAGCGCCAGCTCCTTCTTGATCGGGATCGCGAGGATTCCGATGATCTGACGGTCGATGAAGTTGAAGACGTAGCCGAGGAGCAGGATCAGAAGGACCCGGGTGCCTCCGCTGCCATTCACCCTCTCCCGCTCGCGGGCGAGGGCAGGGTGAGGGTCTTTCTGAATCAGCGCCAAAGACCCTCACCCTCCCGATTCGCGGGCCCCTCCCTCTCCCGCGGGCGGGAGAGGGGTTAGAGCGCCGCGCTTTTCAGACGCTCTTAGAACTTCACTCCGAGGCTAAGGAAGATCTGCCTCGGATTGCCGTAGAAGGTGGTGACCACGCCTTCCTTGCCGAGGCTGGGGACGACGTTGCCGTTGGCGGCGCGGAGCGGCACTCCGGTGACCGCGTCGACGGCGAGGAACTGGTAGCCCGACGTGATATATTGTTTGTCGGTCAGGTTCTTGCCGTGGAGGCCGATCGTGTAGCGGTCGTCCGGGCTCGTCCAGGTGAGATGGGCGTCGAGCAGAGCATAGCCTTTCTGGTCGAGGAACGGGCTCGGGGTCTCGAACTGGTAGGTCTTCGAGCGGTAGGAGAGCGTCGTGCTCGCCGACAACTGGCCGCCGGCGACGGGCGTGGAATAATCGAGCGTTCCCGACAGGGTCCATTTCGGCGTGTTCTGGATCCGGCGGAAATCGGCGACGTCGACCGGGCCCTTGCCGGCGACGTTGGTGATGAACTGGTCATATTGGGCGTCGAGATAGCCCAGCGTGCCGGCGAAGTTCAGGCGCGAGCCGTTGTCGGCCCGGAAGAGGGTGGCGACCGCCTCCGCCTCGAAGCCCTTGAAGCTCGCCTTGCCGGCGTTGGTGGTGACTCCGACGAAGGTCGGAATACCGTTGATCACCGCGCCGACCGAGCCGGGCACCTGAACGTCCTTATAGTCGGCGTAGAAGCCAGCGAGGGCGAGGCGGAGGCGGCGGTCGAACAGCGACGCCTTGTAGCCGACCTCGTAGCTGGTGACCTTCTCCGGATCGAACAGGAAATAGTCGAAGATCTCGCTATATTGGCGGGTGCCGTCGCCGTTCAGGTCGGGCGCCGCGGTGGAGAGTCCGCGCGGATCGAAGCCGCCGCCTTTGAAGCCTTTCGACCAGCTGGCGTAGAGCGTGTTGTCGGCGTCCGGCTCGAAGGAGACGGAAAGGCGCGGGGTGAATTCCTTGAACGTCTTCTCGCCGCGGAAGTCCGAAGTCAGGGCGCCGGCCTGGCGACCGGTGGGGTTGGTCACCGGGTTGAAGATGCCGTTCACCGGAAGGCCGCCGAGCTCCGGCGAAGCGCCGTTGAGCAGGTTCCTGCGGATCACCGTCGCCCGGCGGCGATCGGTGGTGTAGCGGCCGCCGGCCGACAGCGAGAGCTGGTCGGTGATCTTGTAGGTGAAGTCGGCGAAGCCGGCGAGCGTCTGGGTGTTGACGTGGCCGAAGGTCGAGGCGGTGAGGCCGGGCAGGATCACCGGGCTGGTCGTCGCCAGCACCACGTCGAAGATGTTCTCGGCGCTCGCGCTAAGGAAATAGACTCCCGCGACGCCCTGCAGCTTCTCGCCCTCGTAGAGGAGCTGAAGCTCGTCCGAGACCTGGTGGTTCGAGTAGATGGCCGGGACGTCGACGTCGGCGGCGGGAAGCGAGTCGAAGTCGATCGGGGTGGCGCTTCGGTCGTGGCGGTAGCCGAGCACGTTCTTGAGCGTCATGCCCTCGCCGATGTCGATCTCGGCGTGCATCGCGCCGCCATAGGCCTCGATGTCCTGCCTCGGCGTGTTGAGGCCCGCCTGGGTGTCGTAGACATCGTTCAGGACGGGCGTTCCGCTGAGCAGGCTGGTGATCAGCCGGTGGCCGTTGCGCGGGTTGGACTTGTCCTTGGTATAGTCGCCGGTGAAGCGGATCGACACGCCCGAGGCGGGCTCAAGCTCGAGCGTTCCGCGCGCGGCCCAGACGTCCTGGTTGTAGTTTTCGAGGCCGTTGGTGAGGTTGTCGCCGAAGCCGGCATGGCTCAGCCGCGCGACCGAGCCGCCGATCTTGACTCCCTCCGCCACCGGCGAGGAGGCGGAGAGGATGAGGTCGGCCTGCTTGTAGGTGCCGAGTCGCGCGGTGGCGCGGAACTCGGGCGTGTCGGAGAGCGGGCGAGTGACGTATTTGATCGCTCCGCCGATCGTGTTTCGGCCGTAGAGCGTGCCCTGCGGCCCGCGAAGCACCTCGATCCGCTCGACATCGTAGATTTCGAGCACCGCCGCCTGGGGGCGATTGAGGTAGACATCGTCCAGGTACAGGCCGACGCCCGCCTCGAAGCCGGCGACCGGATCCTGCTGGCCGACTCCGCGGATGAAGGCGGTGAGAGTCGTGTTGGTGCCGCGCGACGTCTCGAAGGTGACGTTCGGAGTCGTGTCGGAAAGGGCGGTGATGTCGAGCGCGCCCTGCCGCTCAAGCGCCTCGCCGGTGTAGGCGGTGACGGCGATCGGAACGTCCTGCAGGCTCTCGGCCCGGCGCCGCGCGGTCACGACGATGTCGGTGTCGCTGGTCGCCTCATGATCGTCGGTCGCGGCATTGGCGGCGGCGGCCTGGCCTTCCTCGCTTTGCGGGGCGGCGGGCGGATCGCTCGCCGGCGGCTGGGCGTAGAGCGGGCTCGCGGCGGCGAGGGCGGCGACGGCGCTTCCCACCTTCAGGCTGTTCAGGAACATGCTGCGCATCGGGTCTTCTCCTGGTTTCAAGCGGTCTGGGTCTGGGTCTGGGCGTGGCGGACCGGCGGCAGGCCGGCCGCGAAGTCGCAAAGGGCGGCGTTGAACAGATCGGGCTGCTCGATGTGCGGGGCGTGGCCGGAATTCTCGAAGCGGAGGACCGACGCATCGGGCAGGGCGGCGACGAGGTGGTCGGCGGTATCCGGGCCGTAGAGGTGGCTCCGGGCGCCGTGGACGACCAGGGTCGGCTGGCGGATCCCGGCGAGCAGCGGCCGGAAATCCTGGCGTACCAGCGATTCCCAGGTGGCGCCGATCGCCGCCGGGTCGTTGCGGGCGAATTCGGACGCCGCCCACTGCGCCAGCGGGTTCGCCGAGGCGCCGTTGTCGCGCGCGAAGATCGCCGCTCCGGCGGCGGCGGCGAAGCTCGCGAAATCGCCGCCGATCGCCTCCGCGCGCGCTTCGCAATGCTCGGCGGAGAGGCCGAGCGCCCAGCTCGAATCGTTCATCACCCGGGGCGTCATGTCGATCACGACCGCACCGGCGAAACGCTCCGATTGCGGGCCCGAGAGGACGTGCCACAGCACCGCCGCGCCCAGCGACCAGCCGATGCCGATCGCGCCCTCCAGGCCGAGATGGACGGCGAGGGCGGCGACGTCGGCGGCCAGCCTGTCGGTGGTCGGAGCCGTTCCCGTCTCGCGCGACTGGCCGTGGCCGCGAAGATCGACGGCGACGACTCGGAACCGCTCGGCGAGCGCGCGCTGGCCCGGGAAGAAGCCGCGATTGGCCATCAGTCCGTGGAGGAAGACGAGCGGCCGCCCTTCGCCTTCGTCGTCGAAGGCGATATACGTCCCGTCGCTCGTCCTGAACCGCTCCAAGCCTTCCTCCCCCGGCGCCCGCTTCGCTTTGCGAAGTCGCACGCGCCCCCGTCGCCCCTTTTACTGAAACCTGAACCAGTGTTCAAGTTAGTTTCTCCTCCGCTCCTCCACACCGCCTGCACGGCCGGCTGCTAGGAGCGGGGAATGTCCGGTCGCCCCCGTTCCGCCGTCGAGATCATGCTGCGCTTCGCGGGGGCGGCGGCGGCGGGCGGAGCGACCGGCGGGCTGCTTTGCCTCCTTCCTCTCATCCACGCCTTGGGTCTCGGGAGGGGCCTCGACGGCGCCGTGCTGGCCGCGATGCTCCTCCTCCTCATCACCTTCGGGATCGTGGGCGCGGCGGCGGCCATTCCGGTCTTCGGGGTGCCCGTCATGTACGCGCTCCGGGCGTTGGAGATCGAAGGCCTTCCCGCTTATCTCGTCGCGGGCGCGGCGGGGGGATGCCTCGCGCTCGGCCTGCTTGGCCCCGGAGCATCGATCTTCAGCCTCGCGGGAGGCGTCCATGGCGCCGCCACGGCGGGCTGGTTCTGGTTCCTGTTCCGCCGTCCGGGGACCGAACCGGCGGAGCTCGGCTAGCCTCGCTTGCCCCACCCGCGGCGGCGGCCTACGGATCGGCCGCCCGACCCCTCCCGCGGAGACCTTGCCATGGACCTTAGCCGCCGCGACTTCTTTCTTTCCGCCGCCGCCGCGGGACTGGCCGGCGGGCTTCCCGCCTCCGCTTTCGCCGCGCTCGATCCGAGGCTCGCGGCGACTCTCGATTCGATCGCCTGGGAGGTTCTCAACCGCTCGCCCGAGACGCTGAGCCTGCTCGGCCTCGATACCGGCGCCCATGCCTCCGCCCGAGGCAAGCTCAACGACCGCTCCCCCGCCTCGCGCACCCGCACGCTGGCGTCGATCGGGGAGCATCGCCGCAAGCTCGCTTCCGTGCCTCGGGCCGGGCTGCCGCCGCACGACCGGCTGGTCTACGACAGCACCGCCTATCTGCTCGCCAACGCCGCGGCCGGAGCGCGCTTCCCTTATGGCGGGATCGGCGATTTCGGCGGCGGCAACCCGTACGTGATCAGCCAGCAGGACGGCGCCTACCAGAACGTCCCCGAATTCCTCGACAGCGTCCACCGGATCGAGAACCGAGCCGACGCCGAGGCCTATCTGGCCCGGGTCGCCGCCTTCGCCGTCGCGCTGGACCAGGAGACGGCGCAGGCGCGGCGCGATGCCGCCCGAAAGGTCATCCCGCCCGACTTCATCCTCGACACCTCGCTCAAGCAGCTTCGCGACCTCCGCGCCACGCCGGCGGGCGAGGCCCGGCTCGTCGCCTCGCTCGTCCGACGGACGAAGGAGAAGGGGATCGCCGGCAACTGGTCGGCCCGCGCAGAGGCGATCGTCGCCCGCTCGGTCTATCCGGCGCTCGACCGCCAGATCGCCACCCTCGCCCTGATCCGACGCCAGGCCGACCATCGCGCCGGGGTCTACAAGCTTCCCCAGGGCGAGGCCTATTATCGCTGGCTGCTGCAATATTCGACCAGCACCGACCTCACGCCGGAGGCGATCCACCAGATGGGTCTCGACCAGGGCGCGGCGCTCGACGCGCGGATGGACTCGGTCCTGAAGTCGCAGGGGATGAGCCAGGGAAGCGTCGGGGAGAGGCTGTCCGCCCTTACCCGCGACCCGCGCCAGCTCTTCCCCGACAACGATGCCGGAAAGCGCGACGCCGTCGCCTACGTCGAGTCGAAGATGGCCCAGCTGCGCGCGATGCTTCCGCGCGTGTCGCGGATGACGATGGCGGCGCCTATCCAGGTCAAGCGCGTGCCGCCCGACATCGAGGCGGGCGCGGCGCTCGGCTACATGAACTTCGCTTCGCTCGACGGGAAACGGCCCGCCATCTACTATATCAACTTGAGCTCGACCTCGAACTGGCCGAAATTCACCATTCCCTCGCTGTCCGCGCACGAAGGCCTGCCCGGCCATAGCTGGCAGGGTGCGTACGTGGCCGAGCATCGCGACGACGTTCCGCTGATCGCCTCGCTGATGGGCTTCAACGCCTATACCGAAGGCTGGGCGCTCTATTCGGAGCAGCTGGTCGACGAGCTCGGCTTCTACTCGGACGATCCGTTCGGCCAGATCGGGATGCTCCAGGCGCTTCGCTTCCGGGCGTCGCGCCTGGTGGTCGACACCGGCCTCCATTCCAAGCGCTGGAGCCGCGAAAAGGCGGTCGACTACATGGTCGGGACGACCGGCCGGTCGCGCGCGGCGGCGACCAGCGAGGTCGACCGCTATTGCGCCTCGCCGGGCCAGGCCTGCGGCTACAAGGTCGGCCACACCGAGATCGTCCGGCTGCGCGAGAAGGCGAAGGCGGCGCTCGGCGGCCGGTTCGACGTTCGCGACTATAACGATGCGGTGATCCAGGCCGGCGCGGTTCCGCTCTCGGTTCTGGAGACGGCGGTCGACGCCTACGTGGCGCGGGCGCGGGGGTAGGCCATCTATTCCCTCTTCCCAGGGGAGAGCGGGCATGTGGCTTGCGCAAACCTGAAAAGCTGTTCAACTTCCGCGCGGGAGGCGGCGGCTCGATGGATGGAACGGCAGCGGCCGGGGAGAAGGAGCCTCGGACCGAGCGGGGGCGAAAGACGCTTCGGCGGCTGATCGACGCGGCGGCCGGGGAGTTTGGCGAGCGCGGCTATCACGACGCGGCGATCACCGGCATCACCCGCCGGGCCGGGGTCGCGCTCGGCACCTTCTACACCTATTTCGAGAGCAAGGAGGAAGTGTTCCGCGCCCTCGTCCGCGAGATGAGCCGGGCCACCCGCGCCCATGTCGCCGAAGCGGTCAAGGACGCTCCGGACCGGCTCGCCGCCGAGCGGATCGGGCTGGAGGCGTTCATCGCCTTCGTCCGCAAGCATCCCGAGCTCTACCGGATCATCGAGGAAGCGCAGTTCGTCGCCCACGACGCCTATCGCGAGCATTACCAGACCTTCGCGGAGGCGTATCGGCGGAACCTTGCCGGGGCCCGCGCGCGCGGGCAGATCTCGGCCGGAAGCGGAGACGTCGAGGAAACCGACGAGGCGCGCGCCTGGGCCCTGATCGGGATCAGCGTGTTTCTCGGCATGCGCTACGGGATATGGGATCGGAGCCTCGCGCCGGCCCGGGTCGCGGAAATCGCCATCGAGCTTGCGTCGGAAGGGCTGAGGAAGAGGTGAGGCGGTGCTGAGCGCCATCCCCGACCTCCTCGCCCGGCGCTCCGGACTGTCGCCCCATTCGGTGGCGCTGGAGGACGGGCTGTCCGGCCGGACCTTGACCTATAGCGAGCTCGACCGCCGAGCCTCGCTGGTCGCCGGCTTGATGGCCGCGCGCGGGGTCGGCGAGGGCGACCGGGTCGCGATCCTGTGCCGCAACCGGATCGCCTTTTTCGAGATATTGTTCGCCTGCGCTCGGCTCGGCGCGGTGCTCGTTCCGCTCAACTGGCGGATGCCGGCGGCGGAGCTTCAGCCTTTGGTCGACCATTGCTCGCCGGTCCTCTTCTTCCACGGCAGGGAAGACAGCGCGACGGTCGCCGCCCTTGCCGAGGCTCCCCCTACGATCGCGCTGGACGGCGGGTTCGAGACCGCCGTGGAGTCGGCCGAGCCGGCGGCGCCCAGGCCGGGCTGGCCGAGCGGCGGAACCTGGTACCTGCTCTACACGTCGGGCACGACCGGCCGCTCCAAGGCGGTGATCTACACCTTCGCGATGGCCGTCGCGAACCACGTCAACATCGGCGCGGCGATCGACATCCGCTCCAGCGATGTCACCGCCAACTTCCTTCCGCTCTTCCACACCGCCGGGATCAACCTCCACGCTTTGCCGACCCTGATCCGGGGCGGCCGGGTGATCGTCCTGCCGGGCTTCGAAGCGGAACGACTATTGGCGCTGATCGAGGCTGAGCGGCTCGACACGGTGTTCGCCGTTCCGACGGTCTATCAGGCGCTCCTCGATCATCCGCGATTCGCTTCGGCTCCGCTCGGCCGGGTGCGACATTGGGGCTGCGGCGGGGCTCCGCTCCCCGACGCTCTGGTCGAGCGCTCGCGGCGCGCCGGCATCCGGATCTGCGCGGGGATGGGAATGACCGAGACGGGCCCGACGGCCTTCCTCGCCTCGCCGGCCGAGGCCTGGGAGCGGCCGGGGTCGGTCGGCCGGCCGCAGCGCCTCGTCGGCGCACGGATCGTCGGTCCCGACGGGCGCGACGTCGCCGACGGCGAGGTTGGAGACCTGCTCTTTTCGGGCCCGGCGGTGACTCCCGGCTATTGGAACGATCCGGAGTCGACTCGGGCCGCTTTCACCGCGGAGGGCTGGCTTCGCACCGGCGACCTCGCCCGGCGCGATGCGCAGGGCTGCTGGTACATTGCCGGGCGCCGGAAGGAGATGTTCATTTCGGGCGGCGAGAACGTCTATCCCGCCGAGGTCGAGAACGTGCTCGCGGGCCATCCCGCCGTGTCGGAGGCGGCGGTGGTCGCCGCCCCGCATCCCGTGTGGGGCGAGGTCGGCCGGGCGTTCATCCAGCTCGCGGCGGGCCGGACCCGGCCGCCGGAGGTCGAGCTCGACGCCTTCTGCCGGACCCGGCTCGCGCCCTACAAGGTGCCGCAGAGCTTCGAGTTCGTGCCGGACCTGCCGCGCACCGCGGCCGGAAAGGTGCAGAAGCATTTGCTGGCGGGGTAGGCGGCTAGGAGATCGTGGTTCTCCCGTCATCCCGGCCCGGGCCGGGATCTCGTGGAGACCCGCGCAGGACTTCGCGGCATGCGATCCCGGCCTCCGCCGGAAGGACGTGGAGCGGCTTATGCCGCCGCAGCCCCGCCCATCGCGCGGTAGAGGTCGATGGCGGCGTCGAGGCGGTCCTGGACGGCGATGGCCTGGGCGTCCTCGAGGTCGAGCAGGCCGCGCTCGGCGTTGAGCACCGTCTGGAGGTCGGCGGCGCCCTCGACATATTGGCGGCGGGCGAGGCGGGCGGTGAGCCGCGCCGCCTCGATCGTCTCGGAAAGAAGCGCCACCCGGCTTCGCGACGAGTCGAGCGCGGTCAGGGCGTCCTCGCCTTCGCGGACGGCGGTGAGCAGGGTGGCGCGGTAGGTCTCGACCGCTTCCACCTGCCGGCCGCCCGCGGTGACCAGATCGCCGCGTCGCCTTCCGCCGTCGAAGATCGGTCCGAGCAGGCTCGCTCCGGCCGACAGCAGGACCTGGAGCGGGCCTCCCGCCGCGACGCTCTGGCCGAGGCCGCGGGCGGAGAGGCTCAGGGAGGGAAGGAACGCTCGGCGCGCGGCGAGGACGTCGCCGTCCGCCGCCGCGATCAGCGCCTCGGCGGCGGCGACGTCCGGCCGTCGGACGAGCAGCTCGCCGGGTTGGACCGGGCGGAAATCGGGAAAGGCGAGCGAGTCCAGCCGGCCGTCGGCCAGCTCGAAAAGGGGCGCCTCGTCGCCGACGAGCACGGCCAGCGCGTTGCGGGCATGGGCCCGCGCCTCGGCCATTTGCGATCGTTCCGCCTCGATCCTCTTCACCTCGATCGTCTGGAGGCCGGAATCGACTTTCGTCGCGACTCCTTCGCGGACCCGGATGAGGATGATCCGCTCAAGCTCGCGGGCATTGTCGAGGGCGCGGTCGAGCACGGCAAGCCGGTCGGTGAGCGCGGCCTGCTCGACATAGGCGCGCGCGACCTCGCTCTCCATCGCGAGGGCGGTGGCGTCGCGCTGGAAATTGGCGGCGGCGAGCCGGGCGCGGGCGGCCCTGGTTCCGGCCTTGGCCTGTCCGAAAAGGTCCAGGTCCCAAGACACGTCGAGGCCGGCCTGATGGTCGTCGGTAACGGACTGGGGGCCGTTGCGGCTGGCGCGAAGCACGCCGGCGCCGGCCGAGGCGGAGACCGAGGGAAGGGCGGCGGAGCGGGCGACCCCGAGCTGGCCGCGCGCCTGCACGACCCGGGCCTGGGCGATCGCCACGTCGGTATTGGCGGCGCGCGCCCGCTCGATCAGCCGGATCAGCTCGTCCGAGCGGAAGGCCGCCCAGCCGGTGTCCAGCGAAGCGCCGTGAGGCGCCGCCGCGGACGTCCAGGAATCGGAGAGAAGGGTAGGGGCCACGGCGAGCTGCGGCGGCGGTCCGCCGGCGCAGCCGGCAAGGCACAGGCTCGCTGCGAGCGGCACCGTGCGTACGATCTTCGGGCGACGTCCCATGGCGCCTCCCTTAGCCGCGCGCCGGTTAACGAAACGCCCATGGTTGGAGCCGCCTTAACCCTGCCTTGAGGATTGGCCGGTAGGGCCGTGACTACACCCTCGTCACCCCGGACTTGATCCGGGGTCCACCTTCTTCGGGCGCTGCCTCGGAAAGAAAGTGGATGCCGGATCAAGTCCGGCATGACGGGCTCTGGAGAAGCAGGCGGGCACGTAGAGGGCAATGGCGACAAGACTTTTCCGCCAGGAGGCAATCGACGCGGGACGGGACCGGCTGACCGGGACCGTCGTCGCGGCCGTTCCGCCCGGCTCGCGCCTCTACACGGCGCTGATCGCGCTCGTCGTCGCGCTGCTGGTGACGCTCCTGTGCCTCGGCCAATATGCCACCCGGGTGACGGTGAAGGGCGTCGTCGCCAATGGCGGCGGGATTTCCCGCGTCCACCCGCCGGCGCCGGCCGAAGTGCAGGAGGTGCTGGTCGCCGAAGGCGCGCGGGTGCAGCGCGGCACCCCGCTCGTCACCGTCTCGCTCACCCAGGGCCGCGACCCGGGCGGCGAGGGCATCGCAAGCCGCCTCGCCGAGCTCGACCGGCAGGACCAGGAGCTGACCCGTCAGCTCGCCTTGGCCTCGAGCCTGGGCTCGGCCGATACGTCGGGCCTCGTCCAGCAGAAGAGCGGACTCGCCGAATCGATCGCCTCGCTCGACCGGCAGCGCGGCTTCATCTCCGGCCAGATCGCCTTGGCTCAGGCCGACACCAGCCGCACCGTCCGGCTCGCCAAGGAGGGCGCGGGAACCCAGCGCCAGGTCGAGGAGAGCCGGGCCACGCTGCTTTCGCTCCGTCTCGAGCTCGAGAAGCTGGGCGAGCGGCTTGCCGCCCAGCGCGACAGCCTGCGCACCCTCGACGCCCAGATCGCCTCGCGGCGGATCGGCGCCGACCAGTCGCTCTCGCAGCTCGCCGGGCAGCGCGCCCAGCTCGCCGAACAGCGCGCCCAGCTCCTCCGCCAGGACCGACTGACGCTTAGCGCTCCGGTGGCCGGAGTGATCGGCGACGTGGCGGCGCGGGTCGGCCAGCATATCGAGCCGGACAGCTCGCTCGTCACCGTCGTTCCAGGGACCAGCGCGGTCGAGGTACAGCTCTACGCCCCGTCGCGGGCGATCGGCTTCGTCCGGCCGGGCCAGGAAGTGCGGCTGATGTTCGACGCCTTCCCCTATCAGAAATACGGCGCCGGGCGGGGCCGGGTGACCTGGGTCTCCGACGTTCCGACCGATCCCGCCACGCTCGACGCCGGGCTCGGAATCACCGAGCCGGTCTTCCGGGTCAGGGTGGCGCTGGAGGGCGGCCTGCGCGACGAGGCGGCGCGCAACCCGCTGCGGCCCGGAATGACGCTCTCCGCCAACCTCCTTCTCGAGAAGCGCCGCCTTTGGGAGGTGTTCCTCGACCCCGTCTTGAGGGCTCTGCGCGGATGAGCATGATCGACTGGCCCTGGCTCTCCAAGACCCGCCCGATGCTTCAGTCGGAGGCGGCGGAATGCGGCCTCACCTGCCTCGCCATGGTCGCGGCCCATTACGGCCACCGGGTCAATGTCGGCGGGCTTCGCCGCCGCTTCCCGACCTCGATGAAGGGCGCGACGCTGGCCGAGCTGATCAACGTCGCGTCCGAGCTGGAGCTTGCGCCCCGCGCCCTCCGGCTCGAGCTGGACGAGCTCGACAAGCTCCAGACCCCGGCGATCATCCATTGGGAGCTGAACCATTTCGTCGTCCTGGAGAAGATGCAGGGCGGCAAGGCGGTCCTGCTCGACCCGGCGACCGGCCGGCGCACCGCCGGGCGGGACGAGCTCAACCGCTACTTCACCGGAGTGGCGCTCGAGCTGACCCCGACCGCGGCGTTCAAGCCGGTCGACGCTCGGGTGAAGACCAAGCTTAGCGACCTGTGGTCGAAGCTGGTCAATTATCGCGGCGCCCTCGTCCAGGTCATCGCCCTGTCGCTCCTGCTCGAAGTGGCGGCTCTGGCCCTGCCCTTCTTCATGCAGCTCACCGTCGACGAAGCGATCGGTCAGGACGACACCAACCTGCTCGGCTTGCTCGTGCTCGGTTTCGGAGTCGTCTACGCGCTCCACGCGCTGATCCAGGCGCTTCGGTCCTGGGTTGTCCTGACTCTCGGCCAATCCATCTCCTTCCAGCTCGCCGGAAACGTCTTCCGCCACCTGCTTCGTCTCCCGATGGGCTATTTCGAGAGCCGCCATGTCGGCGACCTGATGTCGCGCCTCGGCTCGGTCCAGCCGATCCAGGGCATCCTCGCCGAAGGGATCGTCAGCGCGCTGGTCGACGCCGTTCTCGCCATCCTGACGCTCACCGTCATGGCGCTGATCAGCGTCAAGCTGATGATCGTCGTCGCCGCCTCGACGCTCCTCTACATCGCCTTCCGGCTCGCCGTTTATCCGGCCATCCGCCGCCGCACCGAGGAGGAGATTATCGCCCGCGCCTATGAGGAGACCTACCTCATGGAGAGCATGCGGGCGATGCGCGCGATCAAGCTCCACGTCTTCGAGGCGATGCGCGAGAATGGCTGGCGCAACAAATACGCCGACGTCGTCTCGGCGAGCTACCGCACCAAGATCTACAAGATCGTCACCCGGCTGGTCGAAGGCATGCTGCTCTCCGGCCAGTTCCTGCTCACCGTCTGGCTCGCCGCGCTCGCCGTGATGGGCGATCAGATGACGATCGGCCTGATGCTCGCCTTCCTCGCCTACCGCTCCAGCTTCATGTCGAGCGCAACGGCCTTGGTCGACCATGCCGAGAACTGGCGGCTGCTCTCGGTCCATCTCGACCGTTTGTCGGACATCGTTTCCGAGCCGCGCGAGAACGTCGTCCCGCCGCCGCCGCGCACCGCCGTCCTTCCCCCGCCGGCGATCCGCGCCGACAACGTCAACTTCGCCTACGGGCCGAACGATCCCCCGGTTCTGAAGGACATGTCGTTCGAAATCCCGGCGGGCAGCTACGTCGCCATCGTCGGAACCTCCGGCGCGGGCAAGACGACGCTGATGCGGATCATGCTCGGACTGCTCCAGCCGACGAGCGGCAAGTTCCTCGTCGACGGCCGGCCGCTCACCCCGGCGACGACCGCGGAATGGCGGGCGCGGATCGCCGCGGTGCTCCAGGACGACCAGCTCCTCACCGGCACCCTGGCGGACAATATCAGCTTCTTCGATCCCCATCCGGACCAGGCTCGGATCGAGACGGCGGGAAGGCTCGCGCGGATCCACGACACGATCATGGACATGCCGATGGCCTATCAGAGCCTGATCGGCGACATGGGCGCCGCGCTCTCCTCCGGCCAGCGCCAGCGGGTGATGCTCGCCCGGGCCCTCTACCGCGACCCCGACGCCCTGTTCCTCGACGAAGGCACCGCCAATCTCGACGAGGAGAACGAGATGGCGATCGCCGACACCATCGCCCAGCTCCCGATCACCCGCATCGTCGTCTCCCACCGCCCGATCCTCGTCGAGCGCGCCGAGATCGTCTACCGGCTGGTCGACGGCGGCCTGGAGCGGGTGGAAGCCCCGGCGCCGTCGCCGAGACCGGACCCGTCCTCGGCCTGGGACCGGCTTCGGACGGTGTCTTCCGGGCTGAAAAGGTAACGTCGCCCCAGCGAAGGCTGGGGCCCCGGGGGGTGAAAGGCACCGTCGATCGCACCCGCGCTCTTTTACGGCCGTTCGTGTTCTTCACCCGCCGGGGTCCCAGCCTTCGCTGGGACGACGGAGATTAGACCAAAGACCCGGTCGAGGTCCTCGTCTTCACTTCGATCTCTATGCTCGTCTGCATCCGCTGGACGAGGAGGGTCTTGCCGAGGCGGGGGTCGAGGAAGTCCTTGAGGAGGGGCGGCCGGGCGGCCCGGAAGTAGAAGGCGGGGTCGTCGCACACGTCCTCGTTGGCGGCGATCTTCAATTCGTCCTTGCGGGTCACGGTCTGGACCACCGCCGGAGCGTGGGTGATCCCGGCGGCGAGCAAGGTGTAGGCGCGGTGATAGCCGTTCTGGAGGAGCAGGCGCTCGTCGCTCCGGACCACCGACATGAAGTTCGATCCGAAGCCGACCATCAGGGCGAGGATGTCCGAGACCGGGCCGGAGGTGCGAAGCCCGACGACCCGCCCGGGCGCGACCAACTGGGCACGGTGGAGCCGGAAGTCGGTCGAATCGCAGGTGAAGATCCAGCGGTCGCTCGACGCCCGCCGGGCGCGCACCGGCGGGTGCGGGCGGTCGGTGGGGAGGCAGAAACGGAACAGCTCGTCCTGCGCCATGTCGGGCCGAAGCCGGCGGCGAAGCTCTCCGCTGAACTCGGCGCTGACGCTCGACTGCGAGACGACGAGGCGGGCCAGCTCGACCATCCGGATCTCGGTCGGAAGCGTGTCGTAGGTGTCGCGAAAATAGGGGTTCCGCTTGAGCTTCGCGGCGAGCGGCCGCATCGCGGGGGGGAGCGGCAGGCATTCGGCGCCGTCGGCGATCCCCGCCTCCGACTGCTCGAGGTCGTAATAAAGGTCGTTGGCGCTTCGCCACTCGTCGGCGAGCGCGCGCTGGCTTATCTCCGAGCCGCCGACCGCTTTCTCCCGGACGAAGTCGAGATAGTCGTGGAGGTGGGGCTGGCCGAGCAGGTAGACGAGCGGCTCGGGGGCCGCGACCGTCCCAGCTTCGCCGGCCGCGAGCTGCGATGCGCTCCTCTTCATTTCGTCTCCATGCAAAAAGGCCGGGCGGAGGATAGCCGCCCGGCCTTTGATAGAGCGTTAATCCCGCCGGCTGGCCGGCGAAAGGATCAGCAGCCGCAACGGCCCTTGCTGCCCTTCGACTTGGACTTCGCCTTCGACTTCGAGCCCTTGCACTTCGAGCCCGAGCGGCTCTTGCTGCGGCTGGACGAGCCGCAATGGGTCGGCGCGGGGGTGCAGCTGGAGCGGCCGCTGCCGCCGGCGCCGTAGACGGAAACCAGTTCCTGGGTGGTGAGATCGCGCATTTCATGCCTCCTGTTACATCGTTCGTGGTCGGCGGCACGAAGGATCAGGTCCGCCGGAATTCGGACCGTTACGGTTCAGCGCGGCAAGCGCTAGAGGGCATTTCCGGCTGTCCCGCAGAGGAACAGGAAGGGCCGGAAAGTGAAGCGCCGGGAGAGGGGAGGCGCGGGTTGGGCACGGCGACGGCCGAGCCGCGTTGGAGGCATGGATGGAAGTAGCCGAGCGATTTGCGAGCCCGCGCGCGGCTCTTCGTGCCGCGACGGAGGCCACGCATCTTCGAATGCACGCGCTGCCGCCTTTCGTCGCGCTTGAAGCCGGCGCGCTTGATTGGGCGGCGTATCGCCGGCTCGTGCGGAATCTGTACAGCTTCCATGGTACGCTTTGCGAGAGGTTGGAGGGGTTGGTCGCCCCCGAGCTGTGGACCGGGCCGAGGCGGCGGGAGCTGCTTCGCCGCGATCTCGAATTCCTCGCCGTCCCGAGCGCCCCGGACGTCATGGACTGGCCCTCGCCCGACGGCGCGCACGCGCGGCTGGGATGCCTTTACGCGGCCCAGGGATCCGCTCTCGGCGGGCGCCTGCTCGGCCGGCAGCTGGATCGCCTGTTCGGCGACGGCAAGGACGGGCGCCTCTTCTTCCTGGGGGAGGAAGCGGACCGGACGGCGTGGCGCCGCCTCTGCAAGGCGATCGACAAGGCGGGCGGCGCCCCGCGCGCGCTCGGTCAGATGATCGAAGGCGCCGAGGCGACGTTCCGCCTGTTCGAAACCTGCGTCGCTCCGCTGCTCAGCGCGAGGGCGGCCGATCCGGCTTGCGCGTGAGCCGGCCGATCATCGCGGCCAGCTCCGCCTGCCGGAACGGCTTGGGGAGAAGCGGCAGATCCTCCATGCTGCTTCCGGCCAGATTGGCGTATCCGGTGGCGATCAGGATCGGAAGCGCCGGCGCCAGCGCCCGGACCTCCCGAGCCAGCTCCGCCCCGTTCGTCCCCGGCATCAGATAGTCGGTCAGAAGGAGGTCCGGAGCCAAGCCGCCGCGCAGGCGCTGAAGCGCTTCCGCGGCCGATCCGGCCTGCTCGACCTCGTGGCCGAGATCCTCGATCATGTGCGCCGTCGCGGCGCGCACGATCGCCTCGTCGTCGACGACGAGGATCAGCGCCTTCCTGGCCGCTTCCGCCTCACCCCCGGAGCGCTCGGCGGCGGGCTCGACATGATCCTCGGTCGCCGGCAGCCAGATCTCCGCGCGCGTCCCGGCTCCCGGCGTGCTGGAAAGGAACAGGGCGCCGCCCGACTGGCCCGCGAGCCCGTGGACCATCGAGAGGCCGAGCCCGGTTCCCTTGCCGACGCCCTTGGTCGAGTAGAAGGGCTCGATCGCGCGCTGAAGAGTCGCCTCGTCCATCCCGATGCCGGAGTCGGTTACGGTGACCCTTATATATTCGCCGTGCCGAAGGTCGCGCCCGTGACCGGGGCCGACGCTCTGGCGGTCGATGCGGATCCCGAGCGTCCCCCCGTCGGGCATGGCGTCGCGGGCGTTGACCGCGAGGTTCAAGATGGCGAGCTCGAGCTGGTGCGGATCGACCCGGGCCGGCGGGAGCCCCGGCTCCGTCTCCAGGGTGAGCTCGATCTGCTGCTCGATCGACCGGGAGATGAGATCGAGCATCCCTTCCGTCAGCGCCCCGACGTCGACGGCGCGGGGATCGAGCACCTGCCGCCGGCCGAAGGCGAGAAGGCGCTGGACCAGGGTCTTGGCCCGGTCGGCGGCCTGCAGGGCGCCGCCGATCAGCCGCTCGAACCGTTCCTCGCCCTCGACTCGATGGCGAAGCACGTCGAGACTCCCGACGATCGGGGTGAGGAGGTTGTTGAAATCGTGCGCGACTCCGCCGGTCAGCTGCCCGATCGTCTCCATCCTCTGGCCGTCATGGAGCTTGCGAAGCATGATCTCGCGCTCGGCGGTGGCTCCGACCACCCGCGCCTCGAGCGTCTCGTTGAGCCGGCGAAGCGCCTCCTCGGCGCTATGCTGCGCGGAGACGTCGGTGTTGGTGCCGAGCCAGCGCACCACCCGCCCCTGATCGTCGCGAAGCGGCTCGGCGCGGGAGAGGAACGGGCGGAAGGTCCCGTCCGCGCCGCGCAGCGGGAAGGTCATCTCGAATGGCTGGCCGGTCGCGATCGACGCGCTCCACCGCTCGAGGACGCTCGGCAGAAAAGCGGGGTCATGGACCGATTGCCAGCCCCAGCCCTCCATCTGCTCCGGGCTGGTACCGGTATAATCGTGCCAGCGCTGATTGTACCAGGTGATGAAGCCGTCGGCGTCGGCCATCCAGCAAAGCTGCGGCATCGCGTTGACCAGGGTCGCGAACTTGTCCTCGCTCGCCTGCAGCGCGGCTTCCGCCCGCTGCCGCTCGGTGCGCTCGACGGCTTCGTTCACCGCCCGTCGGGCGACCGCGGCCAAGCGGTCGAGGCGCTGCTTGACCACGTAGTCGGTCGCGCCGCGCCTCATCGCCTCGACGGCGACGTCCTCGCCGAGGGTCCCCGACACGAAGATGAAGGGTATTTGCGGCGCGAGCGCGCGCGCGATCTCCAGCGCGGCCTCCCCGTCGAAATTCGGAAGCTGGTGGTCGGCCAGGATCAGGTCGTGCCCGCCGCGGACGAGCGCCTCGGTGAAATCGTCGCGGGTCCAGACCCGCTCGACCTCGCATTCGAAGCCCTCGGCGCGCAAATATTCGCAGACCAGCTCGCCGTCGAGGGCGTTGTCCTCCAGATGGAGGATCCGGACGAGGGATTCGTCGGCCGGGCCGACCGCGGGATGGTCCATCAGTCGGGCTGGTACGTGCGCGGCGGCGGCTCGTTGAGTACGGCCCAGAACATGCCGAGGTCCCGGATCGCCTCGAAGAACTGATCGAATCCCACCGGCTTCACCACGAACGCATTGACCCCCAGGCTGTAGCTCTTGACCAGGTCGCGCTCCTCCCGCGACGAGGTGAGCATCACCACCGGAGTGCGCCGCAATTCCGGATCGCCCTTGATCTTCTCGAGCACTTCAAGCCCGTCGACCTTGGGCAACTTGAGGTCGAGCAGGACGACCGCCGGGTGGCCGCTGTCACGGCCCGTGTAGGCGCCGCGCGCGTGCAGGTAATCGAGCGCTTCGGCCCCGTCCCGAACGACGACCACGCCGTTCGCGAGCGGGCACTGCTCGAGCGCCGCCAGGGTGAGCTCGACGTCCTTGGGATTATCCTCGACCAGCAATATCGGCTTCAGGTCCGCCATGCTCACTCCACCCCGATTTTCGGCAAGGAAAAGAAGAATGTAGCCCCGCCGTCAACCTCTCCCTCGGCCCATACCGCGCCGCCGTGCCGCTCCGCCACCCGCTTGACGTTGGCGAGGCCGATTCCGGTCCCTTCATATTCCTCGACCCGGTGAAGCCGCTGGAAGACCCCGAACAGCTTGCCGACATAGGCCATGTCGAAGCCGGCGCCGTTGTCGCGGACGTGGTAGATCGTCCGGTCGGCCTCCTCGGCGGCGCCGATCTCGATAATCGCCGGATCGCGGCCGCGCGAGAATTTGATCGCATTGTCGATCAGGTTCTGGATCGCCAGGCGCACCATCAGCGGGTCGGCGCGGGTCGGCGGCAGATCGGAGATGCGCCACTCCACGCCTTTCGCGCCCTCCACGACGAGGCCGCGCTGCACGTCCCGGACGAGCGCGTTCATATCGATCTGCACCGGGGTCAGAGTCGCCCGGCCCATTTGCGAGAAGCTGAGCAGATCGTCGACCAGGGTGCCCGCGGAAATGGCGGATTCGACGATCGTGTCGATATAGCGGTTGCCGCGCTCGCTAAGCTTCCCGCCCTCGAACTTCTTGAGCAGCTGGGCGTAGCCGACGATGTGCCGGAACGGCGCCCGAAGATCGTGGCTTACCGAATAGGAAAAGGCTTCGAGCTCCTTGTTGCTGATCGTCAGCCGCTCGGAAAGGGCCGCCGTTTCCTCGGCGTTGCGAAGGACGACGTCGACGATGGCCGTTCGAAGCTCCGTGACGGCGTCGATCTCGGCCGCCTCCCAGGGTTCGGAACGCAGCCGGACGGTCTCCCGCCACGCCTCGAACGACTTGCGCGGGTGGAGCCGAAGCCCGCTCGAACCCCTTTCGGCCGGCTTGTGCGGATCGCCGCCCCAATTCACCGTCCGGATCACCTCGGGCCTGAACCAGAGCACGAAGCTCTTGTAGATTTGCGAGATGGAGATGGCGAGCACTCCGCTCGCGACGTCCTTGAACGCCTCCGCGGCCGGAAGCAGCGAAGCGAGGCTGTCGGTGACGAGCAGGTCCTGGTTGCGCTCGCGGCCGAGCCAGTCGGTCAGAGCGAGGATCTCCGACTGCTCGGGAGCCTCGCCGATCCGGACGCATTGGCCGCCCCAGACGATCGCGGCGCCCGTCGCTCCGGCGAGCGCCATCATGTCCTCCGGCTGCGCCGCCAGGCCCGAGACGAAATTCTCGGCCGCCGACATGCGCGCGAGCAGCCGGATCTGGACTTGGCGGAGCCGCTGCCGGCGCTCCGCTCCGGCCGAGCCTTCCTTGGCGGCGATCCGCATCGAGAGCACCTGGCCGACGAAGTCGCATGCCGCCCTGGCGGGATAGGAGACTCGCGCCGGCGCGCGATTGTGGCAGGAGATCAGGCCCCACAGGGCGCCGTCCCGAAGGAGCGAGATGGACATCGATGCCATCGTGCCCATGTTGCGCATATATTCGAGGTGCACCGGCGAAACGCTGCGCAGCACCGAGAAGCTAAGGTCGAGCGGCTCCGGCCTCGGCGGAACGATCGGCACCGGCGCGTAGTCGGCATCGGCGATCAGCCGCAGGCGGTTGAGCCGGTAAAGCTCGCGCGCCTGCGCCGGAATGTCGGAGGCCGGGAAGCGCAGGCCGAGATAGGAGGGAAGCGCGTCGTTGCGGTCCTCGGCGATCACCTCGCCGTTCCATTCCCGGTCGAAGCGGTAGACCAGCGCACGGTCGAGCCCGGTGACTCGCCTGACCTGCCGCGCGGCGAGGAGGCCGATCTCGTCGATCGAGTCGGCGTTCTGGACGGCTTCGAGGAAGTCGCGGACATAGGGATAGAATTCGTCGAACGAGCCGGGCTCGTCCCGCTCCGTCGCCTCGAGCTCGACGAGGATTCCCGCGGCGACATCATGGGCGATGACGTGATAGGCCCGATCTTCGTCCTCCACCCGGCCGAGGTGGGCGACGCCCTTGGGCCGCCGCCCCTCGAGCAAGGCCTCGATCAGCCGCGCCCCCGCCGGCGGCAGCAGATCGGCCAGCCGCCGTCCTACATATCCGCTTCCGGGGGAACCGAGACGCACCTCTCCGACGGCGGCCTGGAGGACGGTCCCGCTGTCCGGGTCGATCAGGAACAGGGCGCCGTGCGGCTGGATGCTGCCCGGGATATGGATGGGTTCGCGCTCGCAGCCGGAAAGATCGATCGGGCTCGACGGATCACCTTGCTCGACAGGCTCGCCCATCCGCGGATACTCCAGACAAAATGGCGCCAGCCTAGCGGGTTAGGGGCGCCCTACCGCAGCGGCAGGTGCCGCGCAACGCCGCATTGCGCGCCGCCTTTGCGGGAAGGCGAGCTTCGATGACAGGAGGGGAAATGGTCGGGGAGAGAGGGTCGCTCCAACTCCACGACGGTCGCTACGAAAAGGTCGGGTTGGCGTCCGTTGGCCCTAACCTCCCATCGGCGTGGCCGGCTTGGGAAAATGTGGATCACCTTGGGCTTGCGAAACGGCCACTCATGGCAGCTCGAGGGTGTTGTTGAGACGCGTGATCTCCTCGGACGGGACGGTCAAGGTCACTCGGGCGCCCGAGGCGCGGAAGCCGGAGGGCAGCCGCAGGCGGACGGTCGCCGTCCTTGGGAGGAGGTCCGCCGGCGCGGCAAGCCCGGGCACCGGCGCCTCGGCGACGAGGCGTCCCCGTTTATCCTCCACCCGCACTCTCCCACCCTCGGCGGCGGCGGAGCCGAGGCTGTGGACGGTAACCCGCAGCTCCCGTCCCACGATGACGGCGTCGTCGGCCCCGATGCCGAGGTCCGGCCGCTGCTCGACGGGGGTGCCGGCCTTGGCGAGTTCGAACTCGATCATGGTGGTTCGGCGCGGAGCGAAGCTTAGTTCGACGCCGGTGCTGCGTTCGAGCGCAAGCTCGCGCGTCGCGGCGCCGGAATCGGCCTGATCATCGCCGTCCAGATCCTCGCCGGCGGTCATTCGCCAGGTCCCCGGCGCGACGTCCCACCCGGTCATCACCGCGCTCTGCGCGCGATCGCTCATATTGTAGGCGATCACCTTGAAGCGCTCGGGCGTGCCGCCGGGGATCAGGATCGCGACCTGCTCGGCCCCGTCCGGGTCGGCGAAGCGCCAGCCGACGAGGTTGCCGGGATAGACCTGGTTGCGCTTCAGCGCGATCCCGCCGAGCCGCTCGCGCTGGAGGATGTCGCTCGACTGCTCGACCCGGTCCGACCACCAATGGCCCTCCGTCAGCATGTACATGTTCTGGCTCTTGGTCCGGATCGCATCGGCGTGGAGCCGCTCGAGGAAGCTTTTGTCGCCGGTTGCCTGCCACGCCTGATATTGCTCGAAGGGGCTCGCCGGCTTGGTGGCGAGGGCGGCTCCCCAGTCCTTGCGGCGGCCGAGCAGGTCGACGACGTTCTCGTTGATCTCGGCGAGCACTGCCGGGCCTTCCGCGGCTCGGCTCTGGAGCGGGCGAAGGTATTTGGAGTCGCCCGTCCAGCGATAGCTCGCCCAGGCTCCCTGGAGGGGAGTGGTCAGTCCGCCGCGGTCGCCGACCCGCTCGGCGTCGGTGCGCCAGTTAATCTCGTTGGGGAAGCTCCAGCGGCCGTCGGCGCCTTGTCTGCCGTGCGCCATCCAGCCGTCGATCGTGCCGGTGACCAGCGCCCGGGCGGCCGGGTTGGCGTTGTACATCCCGATCAGGACAGGAGCGTGGAGGACGGTGAAGGAATAAGGCTTCTGCCATTCCCACGGCCCTTCGCGATAAACCTTGCGGCCGCCGTACCAGTTGCTGGCGAAGTGCATGTGGCCGGCGGGATTGCGCAGGATTATCCCCTGAAGCGCCCGAACCGTGGCCATCAGCCGCTCGATCGCCTTGGGCTCGCCCCAGTTGAGATAGAGCCGCTCGGCGTCCGAGTTCAGCCCTTCCTCATAGGCGTGGAGCTCGTCGGTGGTGATCGTGCCGAGGCCGTTGGTGCGCATGCCGTTCCTATGGACGGCGTCGGAGAGGGCACGGAGCGAAGCGTTGATCTTGTCGGGATCGACCCCCATCAGCGCCAGTCCCGGCCATTGCTGGGTAAGGTCGACATCGTCCGAGATGCCGCCGCCGAAATCGCCGTAGGGCACCTGTCGCTCGTCGATCCACCAATTGACGAAGCGGCGGACCAGCTTCAGATCCTCGAGCTGCCGGAACGCCCAGAGCGGAACGCCGGTCGGGGGTGCAGGCTGGGTGAAGGGCAGGGGTCCCTGCGCATTGTAGCCGATGTCCGCCCAATATTCGCGCGCGCGCCGGTTGTCGGGATCGACCCGGAGCAGGTCCGAAATGTCTCCGTAGAGGCGACGGTAGAGGGCCAGGCGCTTTGACGCGGTATGCTCCTCGACCAGGAACCCCCAATTGTCCTTCACCTGGTTGAAGCGGTCGGCGACATGCTCGGCCTTCGCCGCCTCGCGATCCTTGAAGACCAGGCGGATGTTCATTCCCGCGAGCGAGCGCGGACCGAAGTCCGGCGCGGCGGAGGCGATGGTGAGGTACAGGCTGTCGGCAGTGAGGATTCGGTCGCGGGTGTCGAGCCAAAGGGTGCGGGCCTCGCCCGGCCGGACCGAGACGGAGACGTCAATCAGGTCGCGCCGCGGCCAGATCGGGTCCTTGACCCGGATGTCGAGCGGGATGAGCCCGTCGGCGCCGGCCTTCGCCTTCAGCGCGGGCAGGTCGATGGCGATTCCGTCCAGGCCGTCATGGACATTCTCCCACCCGTAATTCCACGCTCGCGAGGGCGCCCGCGCGGGAAGCGCGTCGCCGAAGCCGGAGGGGATGAGGATGTGGACGATGGGCGCGCTTCCGGCGCTTCGCTCCGCCTTGCCGCCGGCGGTGGGATCGCCCGCCGCCGCCGCCGCGCGGCCCGTGGACGCACCGGCGGGAAGCGCCACCACCGTCTCGCGCTCGTCCGCCGGGTAGCGGCCGCGGATGAAGGCGAGGAGCTCCTGGAGGTTGCCGAAGGCGGGCGCGGCTTCGGGATCGACCTTGTAGCTGAGCGTGAAGGAGCCCGCCGGCTCCTGGCCTTCGCTCACTGAGTAGGCCCAGATCTCCTGGATCGGAGTCTCCTGCGCCACGTTGGTGAAGCGAAGCCGCCCGCCCTCCCGCGGCGCAAAGGCGTCGACGCTGCGTAGAACGTTCCGCGGGCGCTTCGCGAGGGTCCGATAGGCCTTGCCGTCGGCCGACCAGGCGAGGTCGCCATAGGCGGCGCCCCTGATCTCGACCCGGTTCACCGTCTCGCCGGCGGGGACGGTCAGCTCATAGGCCTTGCCGCCCTCGACATAGGTGTTCCAGTCCGGCAGTTCGAAATAATCGTCGCGGCCGGGCAGGCGCGAGCGGTTGTAGACGCCGGGCCAGGTCGTCTCGTCGATTCCGTCGACGCCCTTCCACATCCATTCCTTCAGGTCGCGCGCGTCGGCGAACTCGATCTTGCGGATGCGGGTCGAAGGCGCGGCGAGGACGGGCGGACTCCCCCGGTCCCATCCGAAGCGGTGGAGCCAGGCGGCGCGCAGCGCCGCGGCGTCCGGTGCGGCGGAAGCCTCCGGCTCCGCCTTTCGCGCCAGCAGGGCCGCATCGGCGGGGTCGACCATCCGGTCGTAGATCCGGATCTCGTCGACATCGCTTCCGCGCATGAAGTGGTAGCGGCTCTGCACCTGGTGTGGGGAAACGACCCGGCCGGCGAGGCCGAACTGATCAAGCCCGACGTCGTAATCCGCCTTCCGATCGGCCCGCGCCGCCTCCCGCCCGTCGACGTAGAGGCGAACGCCCACCGTTTCGTCCCAGGCAAAGGCGATGTGGTGCCATTCGTCGGGCTTGGGCGCAGCCGGCATGGCGAAGGAGATCCGGGTCCTGGCCAGATTGGAGTCGGTGACGAAGGCGTCGAAGCCGTGGCCGTTCCAGTCGATTCGAAGCCAGGCCATGTCCCAGCTCGAATGGTCGGCGAACCCGACCCGGAAGATGTTGAACGGCGCCTCGCCGACGGGGGTGCGCGAGCGCCAGAAGAAGGCGAGGGTTCCGCGAGTCGCGTAGATGTTGCCCGGCGCGTTCCAGGTGACGACTCCGTCATCCTCCCACTGGATGGCACCGTCCCCCTGGGCGCCGCCCCGGGCGCCGGTCGAGACGATCTTCACCTTGTCCTGGAAATTGGGGACGGGATCGCCCTCGGCCTTGTCGGCGGTGAAGCCTGCGTCCGCGGAGAGCCGGAACAGCAGCTTCGGCGCTTCGGCCCTCGCGGCCGAGCCCGCCAGCATCGCCGCAGACACGAAAAGCCACGCCTTCAACCGCATGAGATCGATCCTCTTCTCGAAGCCCGACGGAGCGATCTCCCGCCGCTCTCGAGTCGGAGGATAGACCGCTTTTGACACCGGTATCAATGGCGGCGTAGAACAAGAAAATGCTTGGTCCCGAACGCCTTGCGGACACCGGCCGCCGTGCCCTTCTTGCAGGCTTCGCGGCGGCCGCCTTCGTCCCCGCACGAGCATTCGCGGGAGCGGCGGCGAGCCTTCGCGAAGTCTTCGATGCAGCGGCCGTCGAACCCGACGCGGAGAAGCGGCTCGCCGTCTTGCGCGCCTATACTCCCGACCCGGCCGATCGAGCGATCTGGACGATGGTGGTGCGCGGCATCGAGCGCGAGCAGGCGCTCCGCCGCGCCTTCCCGCACGGACGGCCGGACGGCGCCTCGCCTTATGTGGTGAGCCAGCGCCACGGCGCCTGGCTGGAATTGGACGCTCCGAAGCCCGGTCTCGCCGCTCGGCTCGACGAAGAGACCAAGCGGGTCGAGGCGGAGGCCGCGCTCGGCATCGCGCCGCCCGGCTTCGTGATTGCCGCCATCGTCGAAGGGCAGCGCCGCGCCGCGGGCCGGTCGGACGAAGTCACCGCGGCGATCGGCCGGCAGACAGCCGCGCTGGAGTCGCTCCGGCCCACCCCGGGCGCCGGAGTTTGGCGGCTACCGCGAGGCGCGGCTTATTACGCGCTGCGCCTCGAATGCACGACCGGAAGCGGACTGACCCCGGCGCAGCTCGACCGCCGAGTAGAAGTGGAGACAATGGTCCTGCTCACCCGCGCCGATCGGATCCTGAAAGGCCTCGGCCTCGTCCACGGCAGTGTCGGCGCCCGGCTTCGCGCGCTCAAACGGCGTCCGGAGCATCTTTATACGAACGACGACCAAGGCCGCGCCCGCGCCGTCGCCGAGATGAACGCCGCCCTGGAGCGACTGCGGCCGCACCTGACGGCCTGGTTCAGTCCGCCTTCCGCGCCGGAGGCGGCGGTGCGGCGCATGTCGGCGGCCGACGAGGCCGCCGGGCGGCGCGGCTATCGCGACCCGCCTTATTATTATCCCGATCTCGCCAAGGTGGCGGAGCGGCCGGACTTCACGCTGGCCACCGTCGCCTATCACGAGACGATCCCGGGCCACCTGCTCCAGCTCGCGCGGCAGGCGGCGGCGCCGCACCCGATGCAGCTACGCTACGCCGCGGGCTATTCGGAAGGCTGGGCGATCTATGCCGAAAGCCTCGCAGACCGGATGGGGCTCCTCTCGTCCGTGCAGCAACTCGGCTTCCTCCAGTCCATTCTCTTCCGCCTCGCCCGGGTCTCGGCCGATCTCGGCCTGCATTTCCACCGGTGGGAGCGCGCGCGAGCCATCGCTTACCTGGAGGAGACGGTGGGGTTCGAGCTCTTCTTCCCCTTCGCGGCGGAAGTGGACCGCTACGCCGTCGAGCCCGCGGGGTTCGCCGGCGACGCGCTGCTGGCGATCGAGTTGATGCGGCGCGCGCGGAAGCTCGCCCCCGCCGCCGCCACCCGGCGCTTCCACGACCTCGTGCTGAACCGCGGCCCACTCTCTGTCGAGGCGCTTCCGTAGCGGGCGCCGCCAGGGCGCCTGCTCATCCGAACAAGCCCTTTTTCGCCGCCCAGGCCCAGAAAATATCCTGCCAGCCCTCGACGCTTTTGCCCTTGGCGAGGCGGAGGCCGAAACCGTGGCCGCCGTCGGCGAACAGATGCGTTTCCACCGGCACCCGGCGGGCGAGCAGCGCCTCGCGAAGCAGCAGCGTATTGGCGACCGGGACCGCCGGATCGTCCTCGGCGTGAAGGAGGAAGGCGGGCGGCGCGTCGGCGCCGATGTGGAGGTGGGGCGAATGCGCCCGCTCGCGCTCGCGGGAGGAGTCCTCCCCGATCAGGTTCTTGCGCGAGCCGGCATGGGCGGTGGGGAGGGACATCGACACCACCGGATAGAGGGGCGCGGCGAGGTCTGGACGGGCCGAGAGTCGATCGGCCGGATCCGCCGGTTCGTAGACGGGGGTCGCGAAGCGGGCGAGCAGATCGGCGCAGACGTGGCCGCCCGCCGAGAAGCCCATCGCGCACACGCGCTTCGGATCGATCCCGTAGCGCCCCGCGCGATGGCGGATGAGGCGCATGGCGCGCTGCGAATCCTGGAGCGGCACGTCCGGCCCCGCCGCCCAGCCTTCGCCCGGCAGCCGGTAGAACAGGACGAACACGGTTACTCCGCGCGCGCTAAGCCAGCGCGCCAGCTCATAGCCCTCCTTGTCGATCACCACCCAGGAATAGCCGCCGCCGGGCGTGATCATCACCGCCGCGCCGTTCGGCCTGGCCGGTCGAAACACCGCCATGCGCGGCTTGGCGATGCCGAGGACGTAGCGGTCGTTATAAGCGGGATCCTTGCTCCGCTCCTTGACGATTTCAATGGGAAGCGTGGCCGGGGCGCCGGGCGCGCCGTTCGGCCAGAGGTCGATCGTCTCGACCGGCTCGGGCGCGCTCATGTGCCGGGATTCCGATGTGGAGGGCGGCCGGGTCTGAGCCGCCGAGCGCCCCGCCAGGCCGATGGCGAGGGTGCCGAGGAGCGCGGTTCGGCGGTCGACGGTCATACCAGCGCCCGGAAGGTGAAGTTGGAGAAACGCGCTTCCCCTTGTCCCGCCGAATAGAGGCCGGGGCGAAGCATGAGGAAGCCGCCGCGCACATTATGGTGATAGCCCGACACTTCCATGCCCCGGTCGAAGCGGCGCCAGGTCCGGCCGCCGTCGCCGCTCGTATCGTAGGTGACGATATGCCGGTCGTTGGTGACCCGGATCCGCATCCGCCGGCCGTGCGGATTGGCGGGACGGCCGCGCTCCATGCCGTATTGATGGGTGACGAAGCGGCTCTCGTCGAAGCCCAGCCCGCAATAGAGCCGCTCGTCGTAGAAGAGGATGAGCCCGGCAACACCGCCCGAATCGATCTCGACGTCGGCCTCGAACCGATAGGCCTGGTCGCCGGCGATGAGCAGCAGGGGCGAGGAATTGGACGGCGCCGTGCCGCGCGCCTCGAGCCGCAGCCGGTTGTTCTCGACGCGGGCGCGCCGAGCCTCGTCGGTGGCGGGCTTGAAGAAGTTCCATTTGCCGCCGAGCGCGAGGGTAGCGAAATCGTCCGAGAGAGGCATTCCGTGGCCCGTGGCGGAGCCGCCCTTCGGTTTGGCAAGCGGCTTCGAAAGATCGCCGCCCGCCATTCGGAACCAGCCGTCCGCGGTCCACGCGATCCGATCGAGCAGGGTTTGCCGGCCAAGCGTCCAGAAGCCGTTCTCATAGCCGTGATAGACGGTCCACCAATCGCCCGCGGGACCCTCGACCAGGGTCGCATGGCCGCGCGACCACCAGCGCTCGTCAAGATGGGTCGTTCGGACGAGCGGATTGTGGGGGCAATCCTGCCACGGGCCGTGGATGGAGCGGGAGCGGGCGGCGACCACCATGTGTCCGGTCGGCGGACCGGCGGTGCCCCCGACGGCGGTGGTCAGGTAGAACCAGCCTCCCCTGCGCGTGACCTTCGGGCCTTCCGGCGAGAAGCCTTCGACCACCCAATCCTCCGGATAGCGCCACGGATCGTAGACGTGCTCGGGCTCGCCGATCCGCGACAGGCCGTCCTCGGTCAGGCGCACCCGGTCGCCGCCCGACAGGAACAGCCAGCGCGACCCGTCCTCGCCGACGGCATGTCCCGGATCGATGTGGTTTGGAAGCTTGAGGTCTATGGGATCGCTCCACGGGCCTTCGATCCGGTCGGCCCAGATGACGTAGCTGGTATTGGGCGACGCCTTGACCGGCACGTAGAGGAAGTAGCGGCCCTTATGCTTGACGAGCTCCGGCGCCCAGACGGAGCCGATGTTGCGCTTCAGAGCGGCGGTGACGGGTCGCCAGTTCACCAGATCCCGGCTGTGCCAGATCACGAGGCCCGGGTAGGAATCGAATGTCGAGAAGGTCATGTAATAATCGGCGCCGTCCTTGAGGATCGTGGGATCCGGATGGTCGCCCGCCATGATCGGGTTGAGGAACGTGCCGTCGCCGCGGTCGGCGATCCGCTGATCCTCGTAGCCGCGGCCCCAGCCGGACTTGTGGACGGCGCGCGGCAGCGTCGGCGCAGCCTCACCAGACGCCGATATCGGCACGACCGCCGGCGCGAGGGCGACGCCGCCGAGAAGCTTGAGGCTGTTTCTTCGATCGATCATCCGTTCTCCGCCGAAAAAAGAGGGCCAGCCGCCGCCGGGGCGGAGGCTGGCCCAGGGGACTGCCGACAGGAGCAGTCCCGGGAGATCACATCTTGAAGCGGGCGCCGAACAGGATCGTGCGGCCGAAATGGTTATATTCGTAGTTCCGGTTCGCATCGATGTCGGTGTAGCGGTCGCGATAGGTGTCGAGAAGGTTGACGCCTTCAAGCGACACCTCCAGCTGCTCCGTCAACTTGTAGCGCACCGACGCGTCGAGGTTCCAGGTGGCGTTGTAGCCTTCGAAGACGTTGCCGGTGCCGCTGTTCGCGTCGGCATAGCCGCTGCGATAGCTTCCCGATACGCGTGCGCTGAACTTCCTGTCCTCGTAGTAGAGGGTGCCGTTCACCGCTTTCTTGGACAGGCCGAAGAGGGTGCCGCGCCGGGTCGCGGCGACGTTGGCACCGCCCGGCGTGACCGACGGACCCGCGACGCTGTAGACCGCGCTGGAATCGACCAGCGTGCCGTTGATGATCCCGCCGAAATTCTTGAGGAAGCCGGGCAGGAAGCGGAACGGCGCCTGGAGCGACACCTCCACGCCCTTGAGGCTCGCCCCAGTGCCGTTGGTGATCGAGTTGATCGTCCAAAGCTGTCCCTCAGGATTGACCGCGGCCGGCGAGGAGGGCGGGATGATCGAGGTCGGAAGGCCGGTCGAGGCGAAGGTGCCGGAACGGGTCACCGAGACGGGGAAGCTCGCCACGTCCTTCTTGAAGGCGGCCACCGAGAAGATCGACTGCGGCGCGAAATACCATTCCACCGCGAGGTCGTAGGCGGTCGCGCGGAACGGATTGAGGAACGGGTTGCCGAAGGTGATCCGATAGTTGAAGCCGTCGACCGAGCCGCCCGGGGTGAGATTGCCGAGCGTCGGCCGGGTCACGACGTCCGCCGCGGCGGCTCGGATGATCAGCTTCTCGGTCGGGAAGAAGGCGATGTTCACCGCCGGCAGCCAGTCCTCGTAGTCGCGGCTGACGGTGACGGCGGTGCCGCTGCTTAGGCCGCGCGAGATCTGGCCGGTGTGGACGTAGCGCACGCCGGCATTGGCGGCGTAGCGCAGGCCGAGGACGTGCCCCTCGACGTCGAACTGAAGATAGCCGCCCTTCACCGTTTCGACGACTCCGCGCGTGTTGCCCGCGTCGACCGCCAGCGGCCGGTTGTAGAGGCCGGTGAATTCCGCGGCCGCGCCGAGATTGGGAATGATCCAGCTGGTCGTCGTCCCGGCGGGCTGGCCCGCCTTGCCGAGCTGGAACAGCTCGCTGAGCGCCGGAGTCGCCTGGAAGCCGTAGACGGCGGTGGGTCCGAAGGCCGACGTCGGCGAGCAGGTGATCGTTCCGAGCACGATGTCCTTGCCGCCATTGCCGCAGACGATGGCGTCGCGGGTGAAGCCCTCGGTGTCGAAGCTGAACCGCCGATAGACTCCGCCGACCTTCACCTTGAACCCCTCGGCGACGTCATATTCGGTGCGAAGCTGCGCGGTGCGGAACCTGTTGACCGTGTCCGACGGGCGGTCGCGGATCTCGGCGAGCTGGAAGTTGGCGGGATCGGTGACGCTGGTGCCGAAGCTTAGCAGCGGGTGACGGGAGTCGGAATAATCATATTGGTAGCCCTGCGCGTCGCGATCGTCGAACACGATCGTCGATTCGAGCGGGATGCTGGCGTCGGACTTGGAGAAGCCGCCGAGGAGGGTGAAGCGGAACTTGTCGGTCACGTCCTGGTCCCAGGTCGCTCCGAGCTGGTAGAAGTTGGTCTTGGACTGGCGCAGGTAATGCTCGGTGCGCACCCAGGCGTCGTTGAACGTGCCCCTGACAAGGTTGTTGGTCGCCGGGTCGATCACCGCGTTGAGAACGTCGATCGAGCGCTCGTTGGAGCGGAAGAGGACCTCGGCCCACTTCTCCTCGCGCTCTTCCTTGAATACCGAATAGAGTCCGTCGATCGACACCTTGGTGGAGTCGGTCGGAGCCCATTGGATGCTTCCGGTGATTCCCAGGCGCTCGCGTCCGTGGCGGACCTCGCCGTAGCGCGGGATCCGCGGATGGAAGGCGAGCGCCGCCGAATCGCAGGCTGTGCTGGAGCGGTAGACGCCGCCGCTGTTGGAGGCGCGCACCGCGCTCGTCGCGCTGGTGTAGAAGCAGGGCGTGCCGTTCACCGAGTCGAACCGCGCCTGCGCCCAGCGGACCGTATTGTTGCCGAGCTCCAGCGTATCGGTCTTCTGGTAGGCGGCCGAGACGGCGACCCCGATCGTGCCGTCCTCCGATTTCCAGGAGGCGAGGCCGGCGACTCGTGGGCCGAGATCTTTCGACAGGTCGTTGTATGAGCCCTGCGCGGAGGCGACGAAGGTGAATCCGCGCTTTCCGCCCAGCGGGTTGCCGGTGTTGAGGTCGACGACCGCGCCGAGCGAGCCTTCGTCGAGCGAGGCCTCGGCGGTCTTGTGGACGACGATCGAGTTGAACAGCTCGGACGCGAAGACGTTGAAGTCGAAGGCGCGGTCGCGGTTGGCGCTGGCGCCGTCCGTGGAGGTCGCCACCGTCTCGAGCCCATTGACCCGGACCCGGGTGAATTGCGCGCCGAGGCCGCGGACGGTGATCGCCCGACCTTCGCCGCCGTCGCGCTGGATCGAGATCCCGGGAATTCTCTGCAGCGACTCGGCGAGGTTCTGGTCCGGGAACTTGGCGATGTCTTCAGCGACGATCGCATCCACCGCCGACACCGAGTTCCGCTTGACGCTCAAGGCCTGATCGAGGGAGCGGCGGAAACCGGTCACGACGATCGCGTCGCCTTCCGGTGCCGGCGCGTCGACCGGCGCGGCGGCAACGGACTGTACGCCCGTCTCCGGCGCGGTGACTCCAGGGGCGGCGTCGTTGGGCTCGCTTGGCGGCTGCGTCTGGGCCGGGGGCTGGTCGGCGCCCTGAGCCTGCGCGGGCGAGGCGAGCGAGACGGCGACCACCGCCAGCGAAGCCGCGCCCAACATCCGGGTCAGCGTGAAAGCCCGCCCGAAAAGCCGATCCGAACCCATAATCCGTCCTCCCGTTACAGCGACCGAAGCCGCCGATCTTCTCATGACACCGGTGTCTAACGCCCGTCAAAAGTGGCGGCCGAACTGGCCGCGATTCGGGAGGTGGAGCGGCGCCGACGCGCCTCGATCTTCCTCTCTCCGGACTGCCCCGCTATTGCTGCCGGGTCACCCCCACCGGTCTTAAGTAACCGGTGTCATAACTCTGCCGCGCTCGGCCGATGATGTCAAGCAGCCGGTCACAAGCCTGTCACGATCCCGGCTGGATATAAGGCACCCGGGCGAACAGCTCACGCTCCCAGAGGCGCGGATCCGCGACGACCCGGCTTTCGAGGTCGAACACCATCGTCCGTCGGGCCGGCAGCGAATAGACCGGCCAGCGCGGGACGCCGCGCCCGTTCGGGTCGCCCGTGCGGGCGAAGGCGGTGAAGGCGCTCATCACCAGGCTGCTGACGGCGCGCGCCGCGACGCCGTTGCCGGTATAGGAGCCTGCCGCGTCGAGGGTTCCGAACGCCAAGGCGATGTCCATCGTATGCGGCGCGCCTCGGCGCGGCTGGGTGGGGGACTGGAAATCGACCTGGTACACCCAGGTTCGGGCCCCCGCGCGGGCCCTCTCGTCGGCTTCGAGGACCTGGCCCGGCCAACTCCGCCCGGCCGTGGTCGCGGCGTAGAAGACCCGTTCGGCGCTCCAATCCGGGAAATGCTGGCGATATTGGGCGACCACCCACTCGGGAAGGATGTCCATCCGCAACTCCGGCGCCATCCGCTCGGCGAGGTTTGTCCAGGTGAGTCCGCGGACCTTCTCGCTATCCGGGTCGATGAAGGCGCGGGTTTCGTCGCGGGTGTTGCCCAGCATCATCGGGATCGCGTTCGACTGGGGATTGGAGTCCGGCCAGAACGGGTGGCGGGTGAGCCATTTCATGTCCAGCACCGGCCCCATATAGACTCCGCCGCCGAGGATCGGATCGGTCGCGGCGAGACCCTCCACGAGCCGCTCCGCCGGCATCGCCAGCAGGTCGCCGGGACCGGCCTTGAGCGCGGCGAGATAGGCCTTGGCGCGGGCGGTGGCATTGATCGGGCCGGAGGCGGTGACCTGCTGTCCGCTCATCGTGATCGCGCGCTGGAAGAGGCCCTTGGCGGCCGGCATGCCCATCATCGTGGCAATCTTCGCGCCGCCCCCGGACTGGCCGAAGACGAGCACGCGCGACGGATCCCCGCCGAACGCGGCGATGTTCCGCCGCACCCAGTCGAGCGCCAGAATGAGGTCGAGCTGGCCGGCATTTCCGCTGTCGGGGAAGCGCGGATCGAGACGGGCCAAATAGAGGTAGCCGAAGGCGTTTAGCCGGTGGTTGACGGTGACGACCACCGAGTCCCCGAAACGCGCCAGCCGATCGCCATAGTTGAGCGGATCGACCACCGAGCCGCCCGAATAGGCGCCACCATGGATGTAGACCATCACCGGCCGGCGTCCGCCGGGCCGTGCCTCCGGGGTCCAGACGTTGAGAAACAGGCAGTCCTCGCTCGTCTCGCGATAGCGGTCGCCCCGCTGCGGACAGGATGGACCGAAGCGGGTCGCCGCCACGAGCTCGAGGCTTCGCGCCGGCGCGCGCGGCGCCTGGAACCGCTCGGCCCGGCCATAGCGTATTCCCCGGAAGACCGAGAGTCCCCCTTCGCGCGTGCCGCGTACGGGGCCGAGGCTGGTCGCCGCGATCGGGTCGCCGGGCGCCGCTCCGACGAGCGGCACCGCGCCCGCGGCGGCGAGGAAGGTGCGGCGGTCGATCACCGCCGAACGTCGAGCGCGCCGGTCATGAAGGCGTCGATGTCGGTGGGGCCGAACAGGCTGAAATCGCCCGGTAGCGAATGTTTGAGGCAGGTGAGGGCGAGGCCGGAGCGCACCGTCCAATCCAGGTCGCGGCCGCTTCGAACGCCGTGAAGCACGCCCGCGGCGAAGGCGTCGCCGGCGCCGATCCGGTCGACGATCCCGGCGACCAGCACTTCCTCGGTCTGCACCGCGCGCTCCGGCGTGTCGATCCGCGCGGCGATCCGGTGGCGATCGGCATCCTCCACATGGCGGGCGGTGGAGGCGATCATCCGCAGGTTGGGGAAAGCCTCGAAGGCGGCTTCCGCGGACTGGCGCCGGCGGGCCGCGCCCTCGCCGCCGAACTCGCGGCCGAGCAGGAGCGAGACGTCGCGGTGGTTGCCGAACAGGATCGAGGCCTTCGAGACCAGGCGGGTCAGCACCGCCTTGGGGTCGCTGTCCCAACTTTCCCACAATTGCGACCGGTAATTGCCGTCGAACGACACGGCGATGGCGCGCTCGCTCGCCGCCTCGGCGGCCGCGACCGCCGCCTCGGCGGAGCGGGGGCCGAGCGCGGGGGTGATTCCGGACAGGTGGAGGAGATCGACGCCTTCGAGCAGGGCCGGCCAGTCGAAATCCTCCGGTCCCGCCTTGGCGAAGCTGCTGTCCTTGCGGTCATAGAAGATCCTGGACGCCCTCAAGCCCGCGCCCTGCGTCAGGAAGTAAAGGCCCATCCGGTCCGCGGTACGGGCGATTCCGGACACGTCGACGCCGTGCCGCCGAACGGCGTCGAGCGCCGCCTGGCCGAGCGGGTTGTCCGGCAAACGGCTCACCATCCGCACCTCGTGGCCGAGATTGGCGAGCCCGACTCCGACATTCGCCTCCGCGCCGGCGACATAGACGTCGAGATTCGGCTTCTGAAGCATCAGCTCGCGCCCGGGCGCGGTCATGCGCAGCAATATCTCCCCGAAGCAAAGCGCGGCGCCGGTCATCGCGCCAGCCAGCCCCCGTCGACGGCCAGGATGTGGCCGTTGACGTAGTTCGAGGCATCGGAGGCGAGGAAGACGGCCGCGCCGGCGAGGTCCGATGGATCGCCCCAGCGCCCGGCGGGAATGCGCTCCAGGATCGAGCGGTTGCGATTCTCGTCGGCCTGGAGAGCGGCGGTGTTGTTGGTCGCGATATAGCCTGGAGCGATGGCGTTCACGTTGACGCCCTTCGCCGCCCACTCGTTGGCGAGCAGCTTCGTCAGTCCCGCCACTCCCGATTTCGACGCTGTGTAGCTCGGCACGCGAATGCCGCCCTGGAAGCTCAGCATCGAGGCGATGTTGACGATCTTCCCTCTCCCGACGGCGATCATGTGCCGCCCGGCGGCCTGACACAGGAAAAAGACGGATTTCAGGTTGGTGTCGATGACCAAGTCCCAATCCGCCTCGGTGAAGTCGACGGCGTCCGCCCGCCGGATGGTTCCCGCATTGTTGACGAGGATGTCGAGCCCGCCGAGCTCGGCCAGGGTGCGGTCCACCACGTCCTGCACGGGGGCGAGGGTGGAGAGATCGGCGCCGATCAGGGCGGCTTGCCGGCCGGCGCCTCGGACCAGGTCCGCCGTCTCGTCCGCGGACGAGCGGCCGACCAGCGCGACGTCGGCACCGGCTTGCGCGAGCGCGACGGCGATGCCCTGGCCGATGCCGGTGTTGGCGCCGGTGACGATCGCGACCCGGCCGGTGAGGTCGAAGGGGTAGGTCATTTACATTCTCCTCCCCTCCCGACTGCGGGAGGGGGCGGGGAGGGGCCGTGGCGGGGATCCGAACATCCCCTCCTCCAGCCCCTCCCGCAAGCGGGAGGGGAGATCACTGCAGTTGGCAGATGTCGAGGACGTTCATGTCGGTATAGTCCTGGTTCTCGCCGGCCATCGCCCAGATGAAGGCATAGGCCTTGGTGCCGGCGCCCATGTGCACCGACCAGACGGGGCTGATCACGGCCTCCTCATCGGCGATGACGATGTGGCGGAGCTGGTCGCCCTGGCCCATGAAATGAAAGACCCGGTCGGAGTCGCCATCCAGCTCGAAGTAGAAATAGATTTCGCTCCTGCGCTCGTGGATGTGCGGCGGCATCGTGTTCCAGACGCTGCCCGGCTTCAGGACGGTGAGGCCCATGACCAGCTGCGCCGAGTCGCAGACGCCCGGGATGACGAGCTGGTAGATGGTCCGCTCGTTCGATTCCTCCAGGCTTCCGCGCTCCAGCGCATTGGCCTGGGCGATCTCGAGCTTGCGGGTCTGGAACGCTTTATGGGCCGGGCAGGAGGCGAGGTAGAAGCGGGCGCCCTGGCCGGAGAAGACCACGTCCCTGGCGCCCATGGTCACGAACAGGCAGTCCTTGTTGCCGAGCTCGAACGCCTCGCCGTCGACGGTGACGGATCCGGCCGCCTTGCCGACGTTGACGATGGCGAGCTCGCGCCGCTCGAGGAACGGCTTGCCGGCCGCGGACGCGGGCTCGGATTGCTCGGGCAGCCGGACCTCGCCCGCGCCGACGACCACGCCGCCGATGACGAACCGGTCGGCATGGGTGTAATTAAGGACGCATTCGCCTTCCCGGAACAGGCCCTCGACGAGGTAGCGATCGCGCAGCTCCTCGTTGGAGACGCACTCCATCATGTCCGGATGCGTGGCGTAGTAGGTGCGGTCGTACATGGGTCAGGCTCCGTGAGGAATCGAGGAACAGGTGACGGCGGAAATTCATCATGCGGCGGCGGACCCCGAAACATCCAGCCGGTACGCCCGCCTGGCGAGGCCGTAGGCGAGGTCGTGGGCCAGCTCCTCCGCCTCCCAGCGCTCCAGCCGTCCCTCGAGCACCAGTCGGGCCAGGAAGGCGCAGTCGGAACGGCGGGCAACGTCGTGACGGGCGGGAATGGAGAGAAAGGCGCGGGTATCGTCATTGAAGCCGACACTGTTGTAGAAGCCGGCGGTCTCGGTCGTCATCTCGCGGAAGCGGCGCATCCCCTCCGGCGAATCGTGGAACCACCAGGCGGGGCCGAGCTTCAGGCACGGATAATGGCCGGCGAGCGGCGCCAGCTCTCGCGAATAGGCCGTCTCGTCTAGCGTGAAGAGGATGATGGAGAGGCGCGTCTCGTTGCCGAACCGGTCGAGCAGCGGCCTTAGCGCGCGCACATAGTCCGTCGGCGTCGGGATGTCGGCGCCCTTGTCGCGGCCGTAATGGAGGTGAAGCGACTTGTTGTGGTTGCGGAAGGCACCGGGATGGATCTGCATGACCATCCCGTCCTCGACGCTCATCGCCGCCATCTCGGTCAGCATCTGCGCGCGGAACAGCTCGGCGTCCTCGGCCGACCATTGCCCGCTGGCAACGCGGCGGAACAGGGCTTCCGCCTCGGCGGGCGAGAGGTCGGCGGTGCGGGCGGTGGGGTGGCCGTGGTCGGTCGCGGTGGCGCCGACGGCGCGGAAGTCGGCGCGGCGCTTCCTGTGCGCGGCGAGATAGCCGCGCCAGTCGCGGACATCCTCGCCGGTAAGCTCCCCGAAGCGGGCGAGCGCGTCGCCGAACTGCTCGTGCTCGGGATCGATCACCGCGTCCGGCCGGTAGGTGGTGACGACTCGTCCCTTCCAGCCCGAGGCGCGGATCCGGGCGTGGTGGACGAGGTCCTCGTGCGGCCCTTCGGTGGTGGCGAGCAGCTCGATGTTGAACCGGTCGAACAAGGCGCGCGGGCGGAAGGCGGGAGTCGCCAGCGCCGCTCCGATGCGGTCGAAATAGAGATCGGCCGTGGTTGAATCGAGCGCCTCTTCGAACCCGAACATCTTGGCGAAGACATGGTCCAGCCAAAGGCGCGAAGGCGTGCCTCGGAACAGGTAATAATGCGCCGCGAACAGCCGCCACGCCTCGCGCGGATCGGCGGTGGACGAGCCGGCGCGGCTCGGCACGCCGAGCGAATCGAGCGCGATCCCGTGCGAATAGAGCATGCGGTAGAGGTAATGGTCCGGCGCGAGCAGGAGCTCGGTGGCGTTCGACCAGGGCGCGTCGGTGGCGAACCAGGCGGGATCGGTATGCCCGTGAGGGCTAAGGATCGGCAGCGCCCTGACGCCCTCGTAGAGGGAGCGAGCGACGGCACGGGTCGCCGGATCGGCGGGCAGCAGCCGGTCGGGGTCGAGCTTCAGGGGCCTCGCCATGGTGTCTGAACCCTCTCCCGGCGACCATCTGCGCGGTCGCTCACCTCATCAGGTAACCGGTGTCATGGCCGAAAGCAAGAGCGGCCGACATTCCGGATCGTGGGTGCCAGGAACGCTATTCCTTAGGGGCGACGGCGACCGAGGCGCGCCGCACCAGTCGTGAGGGAAAGAGCGATGGCTCCTTGCCGTCGGCCGTTCCGCTCGCTTCCCCCGCGAGCAGCTTGAGCGCCGCCGAGCGCGCCATCGAGACGATCGGCCACCGCACGGTGGTCAGCGGCGGCCAGATGTGGCTGGCGATCGGCGTGTCGTCGAAACCGACCACCGACAGATCGTCCGGAACCGCGATGCCGCGCTCGCGAGCGGCGTGGATGACTCCGGCGGCCATCTCGTCGTTGCTGGCGAAGATCGCGGTCGGACGCGGGCTCAAGTCGAGCAATCTCTCGGCGGCGGCGATGCCGGACTCGAAGGTATAATTGCCCTCGGCGACGAGGCTGCGCGGCAGGTCGAGCCCGGCGCCGTGGAGCGCGTCCTCGAAGCCGCGCCGGCGCTCGACCGCCGAGCGAAAGCCGTGCGGTCCGGCGATGAGGCCGATCAGCCTGTGGCCGGAGGCGTAGAGAAATTGCACCGCCTCGGTCACCGCCTCCCGATCGTTCGAGGCGACCATATGGTCGGCATCGTCCAGCTCGGCCGAGCCCATCCGCACGTATCGGCATCCGATTTCGTCGCAGAGGCGGGCGATGGCGTCATTCTCGGACAAGGGCGGCAGGATGACGACCCCGTAGGGACGCTGCCGCTCCAGGAAGTGGCGCAGGTCGTCCATCAGCTCCGCCGAGCCGCGGTCGACGGGCCGCACCAGCATGGCGAAATCGCTGCCCCGAAGCGCTTCCAATATGCCCTGCTGCACATTGAGCACCATCTGTGCGTTGGGATTGTCGTGGATGAGGCCGATCAGGAAGTTGGTGCGCAGCGCGAGGGCGCGGGCCTGGGGATTGGGGACGTAGCCGAGCTCGCCGATCACTTTCTGGACGCGGTCCCGAGTCTCGTCGTTGAGCAAAGGCGAACGGTTGATGACTCGGCTGACCGTCTTCTTCGACACGCCGGAAAGACGCGCGACGTCGTTGATCGTCGGCTTGCCCGTTCGGCGGCTTCTCTCCGGCTGGATGCTCACTGGTCTCTCCCGTCGGGCAGCTTAACCGCCGCGCCCGGACGGCGAAAGTGGCGAGGCGGCCTTGCCGCGCCCGTTGCGGGGCGTTATCTGACACCGGTTACCCAATGACGCAAGCCACCCTCCTCGACCGCGACGCCGCCCTTCGCGGCGCCCTGCTTCTGGACCCACGGGACGACGTGGCGGTGGCGCTTCGGGCGCTCGCGCCAGGCGAACGGGTCGCGGTCGGCGACGGCGCCGTGGACGTGCGGGCGAACGTGCCCTTCGGCCACAAGCTCGCCCGGCATGCGATGGCCGCCGGCGAGGTCGTGCGCAAGTTCGGCTGGCCGATCGGGCGGGCCAGGGCAGCGATCGCGGCGGGCGAGCATGTCCACGTCCACAATCTCGAAACCCTGCTCGAGGGGGTCGAGGGATATGCCTGGAACCCCGCGCCGGCCGAGGCCGCGGAGCCGACCGCCGCGCCCTCCTTCCTCGGCTACCGCCGAGAGGATGGCCGAGTCGGCACCCGCAACGAGATCTGGGTGTTGCCGACGGTGGGCTGCGTCGGACGCACCGCCCAGAAGATTGCCGCCGCCGCCGCCGCTCGGCATGCCGGAGCGGTGGACGGGGTAAACGCTTTCGCGCACCCGTTCGGCTGCTCACAACTCGGCGACGATCTGGCCGGTACCCGCTCGATCCTGGCGGCTCTCGCCTGCCATCCCAATGCGGGCGGAGTGCTCCTGGTGGGTCTCGGCTGCGAGTCGAACCAGCTCAACCGGCTGATCGAGGAGATCCCCCTCGAGCTGCGCGGACGCGTCCGGACCCTGCGTGCGCAAGGGGTGGAGGACGAATTGGAAGCGGGGCTCGCCCTGGTCGAGGAACTCGTCGAGGTGGCGGGCCAGGCAGAACGCGAACCGGCGGGCTTCGGCGAGCTCGTGATCGGGCTGAAATGCGGCGGCTCCGACGGCTTTTCCGGCCTCACCGCCAATCCGCTGGTCGGCCGAATGGCGGACCGCGCCGTGGGCGCCGGAGGAAGCGCGATCCTGAGCGAGATACCCGAGATATTCGGCGCGGAGCGGCTGCTCATGGCACGCGCCCGCGACGAGAGGGTGTTCGACGCCGTCGTCGCGGTCGTCAACGACTTCAAACTTTATTTCCTCGCGCACGGCGAGCCGGTCTCGGAGAATCCGTCTCCGGGAAACCTCGCTGGAGGGATCACCACGCTCGAGGAGAAGTCGCTCGGCGCGGTCCAGAAAGCCGGGAAGGCGCCGCTCCAGGACGTGCTGCGCTACGGTGAGCGCGTTCGCCGCCGCGGCCTGAGCCTGCTCGAAGCGCCGGGGAATGACGCCGTCTCCTCGACGGCGCTGGCCGCCGCGGGCGCAACCATGATCCTGTTCACCACCGGCCGCGGAACGCCGCTCGGCTTCCCGGTGCCGACCGTGAAGATCGCGTCCAACAGCGATCTCGCGGCGCGCAAGAAAGGCTGGATCGACTTCGATGCCGGCCGCGTACTCAGCGACGGCCTCGATCCCGCGGCCGATGCGCTTGCGACCAGGATCGCCGCCATCGCTTCGGGCGAGGAGACCGCCGCCGAGCGCAACGGCGAGCGCGAGATTGCCATCTGGAAGCGGGGCGTTACCCTGTGAGCCCGGTCGGCATCGTCCATTTCGGGCCGGGTGCGTTTCACCGCGCCCACCAGGCCGACTATGTCGACAGGCTGCTCGAAGACGACCCGCGCTGGGGAATCGCCGCGGTCTCGCTGCGCTCAGGCTCGGTGATCGAGCCGCTGCGGCGCCAGCGGGGCCGCTACACCCTCGCCATCCTCGATGCCGAGCCGAGCTTCCGCCGGCTCGCGGCGCACAAGGTCTGGTTGGGACCGGGCGAGGGCGAGAAGGTGCGCGCCGCGCTGGCCCGGCCCGAGGTGAAGATCGTCTCTTCGACGGTGACCGAGAAGGGCTATTGCCTGGCCGGCGACGGCACGCTCGATTCGGCCCACCCTGACATCGCCCACGACCTTACCGATCCGCTCCACCCCGACAGCCTCGTCGGCTGGCTCGCCCTCGGGCTCTCCGATCGGCGCGCCGCGGGACTCGCGCCGTTCACCTCCTTGTGCTGCGACAATATGGTCTCGAACGGCCGCAAGCTGCGCGCCGCGGTCGTCGATTACGCGCGGCGTCTCGACCCGGGCCTCGCCGACTGGATCGACGGCGAGGCGGTGTTCCCCGACACGATGGTGGATTCGATCACTCCGGCAACGGACGACCGGCTCCGCGCCCTCGTCCGCGCCCGCGGCTTCGAGGACTCCATCCCGGTGAGCCGCGAGGCTTATGCCGAGTGGGTGATCGAGGACGTGCTGCCCGCCGGTTCCCCCGACCTCTCGTCGGTCGGCGTCACGTTCGCGGCCGACGTCGGCGCATGGGAGAAGGCGAAGCTTCGGATCCTCAACGGCGCCCATTCAAGCCTCGCCTATCTCGGCCTTCTGATCGGCCACGAGACGGTCGCGGATGCGATGGCGGACAGGCGCCTCGCCCGGTTCGTGGAGCGGCTGATCGAGGACGACATCGTGCCGACGCTCGATCCCTCGCCGCTGGACCTCGGCCGCTACGCCGCCGGCATTCTCGAGCGCTTCCGCAATCCCGCCATCCACCATCTCCTGTCGCAGATCGCCTGGGACGGCTCGCAGAAGCTTCCGTACCGCCTGCTGGATACGGTCCGCGACGCCCTCGCCGCCGGACGCGACGTCTCGCGGCTGGCGCTGCCGGTCGCCGCCTGGATCGGCTTCACCGAGACTCGCGCCCGTGCCGGCGTGCCCATCGTCGACCCGCTCGCCGCGACCCTCGCCGAGATCGGCCGAAGCGGCGATCCGGGCGCCGGCTCGCTCGCTCTTCGACAGGTCTTCCCCGAGCGTCTGGCCGCCGACGAACGGTTCCGCGGCCCGGTGCTTCGGGCGGTGGAAAGGCTTCGGTCGGAAGGGCCGGGGGCCGTCCTCGAAGCGGAGCTTGCCGATGCGTGACCTCGACTCGATCCTCGCCGCCGCGCCCGTCATTCCGGTGCTCGTCATCGACCGGGTGGAGGAAGCGGCGCCGATCGCCCGCGCCCTCGTCGAAGGCGGGCTGCCGGTCCTCGAAGTCACCCTACGCACCCCCGCCGCGCTTGACTCGATCCGGGCGATGAAGGCGGTGCCCGGCGCGATCGTCGGCGCGGGCACCGTTCTCAATCCGGCCCAGTATGACGAGGCGGCGGCGGCGGGCGCCGAGTTCGTCGTCAGTCCCGGTCTCACCGAGCGACTCGGGCGCCACGCCGCGGCGGGCCCGGTGCCCCTGCTTCCCGGAGTCGCCACGGCCGGCGAGATCATGCGGGCGATCGAACTCGGCTTCACCCGCCTCAAATTCTTCCCGGCGACCGCCTCGGGGGGGCTTCCGGCGCTCAAGGCGATGAGCGCCGTGTTCGGCGCAGTCCGCTTCTGCCCGACCGGCGGCATCACCGCCGCGACGGCGCCCGAATGGCTGGCGCTTCCGTGCGTCGCCTGCGTCGGCGGCAGCTGGCTGGTGCCGGCAGACGCCGCGCCCGACGTCGCCGCGATCGGCGAGCGCGCCCGGGCCGCCGCAAGCCTGCGCGGTTGAAATAGGCTACCCGCGACATCTTTCAGCGATGCCGCGATTGCCAATGACACCGGTTTCCTATACGTCCGTCACAAAGCAAGATCGGGGATTGCCGAAGGTGGACCTGCTGACCGAAGATCCCGCGACTGTCGCCGGCCGTTTCCTTACCGCGCGCCGCGCCGCCACCGGCCTCGCCGACTATCCGGGCAATTTCCCGGGGTCGCTGGACGAAGCCTATCGCATCCAAGATACCGCCATCGCCGCCTGGGGTAAGCCGGTCGTCGGCTGGAAGGTCGGTCGCGTCAATCCGCCGCTCGACGCCCGCTACGGCGCCGACCGCCTCGCCGGGCCGATCTTCGTTCAAAAGGACGCGGCCGCGGGCGAAGTGCCTGAAATGCCCATCTTCGCGGAGGGCTTCGCCGCCGGCGAAGCCGAATTCCTGCTCCGGATCGGAGTTGCGCCGCCCGCGGGGCAGGTGCGCTTCACGCTGGAGGAAGCGGCGGCGCTGATCGACGCGGTCCATATCGGTCTCGAGATCGCCAGCTCGCCGCTGGGCAGCATCAACCGGTTGGGCCCGGTCGCCGTCATCTCGGACTTCGGAAACAATAACGGCCTGGTCGTCGGCCCCGCCATCCCCGACTGGCGCGAGAGCGGCTTCGAGGAATGGACGGTCTCGACCCGGATCGGCGGCGCCGAGGCCGGCCGAGGCCGCGCTTCCGCTTTTCCGGATGGGGCGATCGGTGCGGCGCGCTTCCTGTTCGAGCTGATGGCGCGGCGCGGCATCGCGCTGCGGCCGCGCCAGTGGATATCGTCCGGGGCGGTCAGCGGCGTCCACGCCGCCGCCCCCGGGGACAAGGTGGAAGCGGAATTCGGCGAGTTCGGCATATTGAGCTGCAGACTGACGGCGGCTCGACCGGAACAAGCGTAACAAGCGCGTCCGGCGGCACGGGGCTCGGCACGAGCCCCAAGAGGAGGGTGACTGATGGCGACGGATTTTTCGGAGAGCGGGGCCGCGCCCGCGCCGGCGGCGCGCGTCGGCCGGATACGCTGGGTGATCGTCGGATTGCTCTTCGCGGCGACGGCGATCAACTATGTCGACCGGCAGATGATCGGCCTCCTCAAGCCGACGCTTCAGACGGAGTTCCGGTGGAACGAGACCACCTATGCGGACATCGTCTTCTATTTCCAGCTCGCCTATGCGGTCGGCTATATCGTCTTCGGCAACATCGTCGACCGGGTCGGTGCGCGGATCGGCTATGCCGCCGCCTTCGTGATCTGGACCGGGGCGCATATGCTCCACGCCGTCGCCCATTCGGTGTTCGGCTTCGCCGCGGTCCGCTTCATGCTCGGAGTCGGCGAGAGCGGCAACTTCCCGTCCGGCCTGAAGGCGGTGACCGAATGGTTCCCCAAGAAGGAGCGGGCGCTGGCCACCGGCATCTTCAACGCCGGCGCCAATGTCGGGGCGATCGTCACGCCGCTGGTCGTCCCCGCTCTGACCCTCGCCTACGGCTGGCGGGCCGCCTTCGTCATCACCGGCGCGGTCAGCCTGCTCTGGCTGGTCGCATGGGTCGCGGTCTATCGCCGCCCACGCGAGTCGAAGTCGCTCAAGCCCGCCGAACTGGCCTATATCGAGAGCGATCCGGCCGACCCGGCCGCCAAGGTGCCGTGGGCGCGCCTGCTCGGCCGCCGCGAGACCTGGGCCTTCGCGATCGGCAAGTTCCTCACCGACCCGGTGTGGTGGATGTTTCTGTTCTGGCTTCCGGACTTCCTGGTGAAGCGCCACGGGCTCGACCTGAAGACGTTCGGGCCGCCTCTGGTCGTCATCTACGTCGTCTCCGATCTCGGCTCGATCTTCGGCGGCTGGATGTCGTCGCGGCTCATCCACCGGGGCTGGACGATCAACCGGGCGCGCAAGACCACGATGCTGATCTGCGCGCTGGCCGTCACGCCCATCTTCTTCGCTCAATATGTCGACAGCCTGTGGATCGCGGTCGCCATCATCAGCCTGGCCACGGCCGCGCATCAGGCCTGGTCGGCGAACCTCTACACCCTGCCGTCGGACATGTTTCCCAGGAAGGCTGTCGGCTCGGTGATCGGCATCGGCGGCACCGCGGGCGCCGTCGGCGGGATGCTTTTCTCGCTTTACATCGGCCAGGTGCTGGAGCGGCTCGGAACCTACAGCCTCATCTTCTACGTGGCCGGCTCGGTCTACTTGATCGCGCTTGCGCTCATCCACTGGCTCACCCCGCGCCTCGACATGGCCGAGGTGTGCTGACGGGGGTGCCCACCGACCTGCGCTTCTACCTCTTCGCCGTTCCAGCCGTCATCCTCATCGGCCTGGCGAAGGGCGGCTTCACCGGCCTGGGCGCGCTCGGAACGCCGCTCATCGCGCTGGGGGTCGATCCCGTCCGCGGCGCGGCGGTCCTGCTGCCGATCCTGATCGTCCAGGATGTGGTCGGTGTCGCCGCGTTCCGCCGCAGCTGGGATGGGCGGGTGCTCGCGATCATGCTTCCTGGCGCGGTGGTCGGAGTCGCGCTGGGCTACGCCTTCGCCGCCTCGGTGTCGGAGAGCGCCGTGATGGCGGCGATCGGCGCCGTCTCGATCCTGTTCGCGCTCTACCGCCTGTGGGCCGAGCGCGGCCATCGGATCGAGGCCTCGACCCGCTCGCCGGCTTGGTTGGGCGGCCTGTTCGGCCTGGCGACGGGCTTCACCAGCCAGATCGCTCATGCGGGGGGCCCCCCGTTCCAGATGTGGGTGATGCCGCGCCGTCTCCCTCGCGACGTCCTGGTCGGAACCACCGCGATCTTCTTCGCCGTGCTCAACTGGATCAAGGTGCCGGCCTATGTCGCGCTCGGCCAGCTTGGCCGCGGCACTCTGCTCGCCGCGGCGGCGCTTCTCCCGGTGGCCGTGGCGGCGAGCCTGGCCGGCGTGAAGCTGGTCCGCCGGGTGCCGATGGAGCGTTTCTACACGATCGTCTACCTGCTGATGCTGGTCGCCGGCGGCAAGCTCCTTCTGGACGGCCTCGGCCTCGCCTGAGGCGGGTCGCCCGCACCTTTACGTTACCGAGGATTAGAAGGAAAAAATGGTCGGGGAGAGAGGATTCGAACCTCCGGCCCCTGCCTCCCGAAGACAGTGCTCTACCAGGCTGAGCTACTCCCCGACCGGATACGGCGCGAACGCCGTCCGGGAGACAGGTGGCGGGTCTATAAGGAGGGCTCGCCCGGAGCGCAACCCGCTCGCTGCGCGTCAGCCGCGGCCGAGCTGCGACAGCATTTCGGCGATGCTGGTGAACTTCTCGCGCGGGCTTCCCGAGCGGGCCCGGGCGGTCTCCGCGGCCTCGATACGCTGCCAGTCGCAAAAGGCGACCGGGGCGACTCCGCGCTCGGCGAGAAGCGAATCGAGGCCGGCGCCGCCGCGACGGCCGCCCGAGGAGCCGGGAGGCGCCGAAGCGGCGATCCGATCCGCCACCTCGAAGCCGTCGGGGCGGTTGGTTCCGATCGTCCCGGTCGGGCCGCGCCGGGCCCAGCCGACGCAGTAGAGGCCTCCGGCCGCTCCGGGCGGGGCGATGACGCCGTCGCAATTGGCGAAGCGGCCGCGGCCATGCTCGTAGGGAACGCCTTCGATCGGCGGGGTCTGGTAGCCGATGCAGCTCACCACCAGCCCGCACTCCAGGCGATAATGCTCGCCGGTGCCGACCGAGCGCAGGTCGTCGGTCAGTTCGGTCCGCTCGACCACCAGCCGCTCCACCTTGCCGTCGCCCTCCACCGCCACCGGCATGGCGAAGAAGTCGAAGTCGATCGTCTTGCGCTTGCCGCCGGGGAGGAGGGCGAAGGAACGCAGGTGGGTGACCGACTTGCGCATGCCGGGTTCGAGCAGGGCATCGTCGACCTCGGCCGGGAAGTCCTCGAGGTCCACCTTCGGCGCGGCGTCCTCGAGATGGCCGAGCTCGCCAAGCTCCTTGGGAGTCATGGCGATCTGGTGAGGCCCGCGCCGGCCGAGCACGTGGACGGTCCGGATCGCCGAGGCCTCGAGCGCGTCGAGGGCATGGCCGGCAATGTCCGACTCGGCGAACTCGCCTCGGGTCTTGGAGAGGATCCTGGCCACGTCGAGGGCGACGTTGCCGTTGCCGATCACCGCCGCGGCGGCGACTCCCAGCGGCGGGTCGAGGTCGGCGAAATCGGGATGGCCGTTATACCAGCCGACGAAGGCGGCGGATCCGACCACTCCGGGAAGGTCGCTGCCGGGGATTTCGAGCGCCCGGTCGTCGGGCGCGCCGGTGGCGAGGACGACGGCGTCGTACAGGTCCTTCAGCTCGGCGACGGTGACGTCGGGGCCGACGGTGACGTTGCCGACGAAGCGGACGTTGGAGGAGAGGGCCACCTTCTCGTAGCGCCGGTAGACCGCCTTGATCGACTGATGGTCCGGTGCGACCCCGGACCGGATCAGGCCGTAGGGGACCGGAAGCCGGTCTATCATGTCGATCGCCACGCCGTCGCCGTAAAGCTTCTGGAGCGCTTCGGCGGTGTAATAGCCCGCCGGTCCGGAACCGATCACCGCGACATGCCGCATTCCCGCCTCCCGCTGCCTGGATCGCGATGCTAGCGACCGCCGCCTGCGTGGCAAGCGGCGTTCGTCAGGGGCGCCGGCCATTCCGCGGCAAAGGGGCTCGGAGTTAGTCGTCGCCCCGGCGGAGGCCGGGGCCTCGTCGGGCGGAAGGCGCCGGCGCTTCTCCGCCATGGGATCCCGGCCTTCGCCGGGATGACGGGGAGGCGGGATGGCTGGAAATCGGGACGGCGGCGGGCCTTCAGCTTCCCTTGTTCGACTTGTCCTCGAGCAGGGCCTCGCCCTGGCGCTTGAGCATGGCGGCGATTCCGCTTCCGAAAAAGGCGAGGCCGGGAGGCAGGATCACCTCCATCCGGACGATCTTCTCCTGGACGTCGAGGGTCGAGCGAATGTCCTGCCCCATCGCCTGGACCCGCAGGTTCAGGCGGTTGCCGGTCCAGCTCGATTCGACGTCGGCGCCGCCCGGTATCTGGCGGCCGATCTTGTCGGTTCCCCGTTCCAGGCGCCGGCGCGCTTCCTCCTGCCCGAGGCTGTGGGGCAGGTCGACGACGATCGGGCTGCTCATATCTTCTCCTCTCGCGCGGCGGTTCGGCGGGCCGTCCGCCATGTGGTGCGGCGGGCACAGTCCGGCAACCATTTTTGCACTGCAACGAAATCCGCTTCCCTGGCGGGGCGATTGTCATAAGCTTGCAGATCGACGGCGGCCGCGGGGGCTGCCCGACGGGGGACGCTGAACCATGAACCGATACTCGCGCACGGCGCTGCTCGCCGGACTTTCGACGCTGGCCCTCGCGGCGAGCCCCTCCGCCGCCCAGAACGCCGCCGCTCCGCCGCCGCAGCAGCCGCAGGCCCCCGACGCCGGCCAGGCCGATGCGGCCGAAGGCGGGATCGACAATGCCGATGCGATCGTCGTCACCGGCACGCGCCGGACGGACCGCACCGTGGCGGACAGCCCAGTGCCGGTCGACGTCATCGGCTCGGAAGCGATCACCAATACCGGCGCGACCGAGACCAACAAGATCCTCAACCAGCTTGTCCCGTCGTTCAACTTCCCGCAGCCGTCGATCGCCGACGGTTCCGACGCGCTCCGCCCGGCGACCCTGCGCGGCCTCAGCCCCGATCAGACGCTGGTCCTGATCAACGGCAAGCGCCGCCACGTCTCGGCGCTTCTCAACATCAACGGCACCGTCGGGCGCGGAAGCGCCGCGGTCGACCTGAACCTGGTCCCCGGCCTCGCGATCAGCCGGATCGAGGTGCTTCGCGACGGCGCCGCCGCCCAATATGGCTCCGACGCGATCGCGGGCGTGATCAACATCCAGCTCAAGAACGCCAGCCACGGCGGGCGCGCCAGCGTCACCTACGGCAAATATTACACCACGGTCGACAACGTCGCCCGGGTCACCGGCCTGCAGCTCAACGCCGCGGGCCAGCCGCAGCTCGATCCCGCCGACAACCGCTACTTCCTCGCCAACAGCAGCGGCGACCGTCGGGCGCACGACGGCACCCAGATCACCTCGGGGATCAATTTCGCGCTCCCGATCGGCTCGAGCGGCTTCATCAACACGACGGTCGAATATCGCTATCACGAGCGGACCAACCGCGCCGGCTACGACATCCGTCCCAATTACAACCGGCCGACGGCCGCGTTCGACCCGCGCGAAGTCACCTTCGACCGCCTGAACTTCCGCTTCGGCGATCCCAGCAGCCGCGACGTCAACGTCTTCGTCAACGCCGGTCTCGACTTCGGCGCCGGCTGGGAGCTTTACGGCTTCGGCTCCTACGGCCACCGCAACTCGGAGAGCGCGGCCAATTATCGTTCGGCCAACAACCTCACCGCCAACCGCGACTATAGCGTGCTCGCGCCCAACACGACTCCGAACGCCCAGAACTTCGTCCCCCTCACCGCGAACGGCTTCCTTCCGCTCATCGACACCAGGCTGGAGGATTATTCCGCAACGGTGGGCGTGCGCGGCGAAGTCGGCGGGTGGAAGACTGACCTGTCGGTCGGTCGGGGCCACAACAGCTTCGACTACAACGTCAACAACACGCTCAACGCCTCCTACGGGCCGGCCAGCCAGCGCGACTTCTACGCCGGCGGGCTGGGCTACGGGCAGAACATCGCCAATCTCGATTTCTCGAAGGAATATGCGATCGGCTTCGCCAAGCCGCTGTCGGTCGCGTTCGGCGGCGAATATCGCGAGGAGCAGTTCAAGATCCGGCCGGGCGACACCCAATCCTACGCGATCGGGCCGTTCTTCCGCGCCTCGATCAACAACTCGACCGCGGCGAATTGCGCCACCCAGCAGGGCGTGTTCAACGCCGGCACCAACGTCTGCAGCTTCCCGGGCCGGGCTGCGCCGGTCGGCGCCCAGGGCTTCCCGGGGATCCCGGCGAACAGCCTGACCGACGTCAGCCGCCACAGCTATGCCGCTTATGCCGAGCTCGACACCGACCCGATCGAGGGCCTGACGACGACCGTCGCCGGCCGCTACGAGCATTTCTCCGACTTCGGCGAGACGTGGAACGGCAAGTTCGCCGCCCGCTGGGAGCTGGTGAAGGGCTTCGCGGTGCGCGGATCGATCTCGAACGGCTTCCGGGCGCCCTCGCTCCAGCAGCAATATTTCACCACCACCTCGACCAACTTCATCGCCGGGCTGCCGGTCGACATCTCGACCGTCGCGGTCAACGCGCCGGTCGCCCTGGCGCTCGGCTCGAAGCCGCTCAAGCCGGAGAAGTCGCTGAACATGAGCCTCGGCGCCACGGCCAATCCGTTCCAGGGGCTGACGCTGACCGCCGACCTCTACCGGATCAAGATCAAGGACCGGATCGTCCTCACCGAGAATCTCGGCGCGGCGGGAAGCGGCACCGCCGCCCAGAACGCGGCGGTGAAGGCGGTTCTCGACGCCAACGGCTTCCAGAGCGTCGGAGCGGCCCGCTTCTTCATCAACGGCCTCGACACCACCACCAAGGGCATCGACGTCGTCGCGGCCTACCACTTCCGGGCCGGCGACTTCGGCAGCTGGAACCTCACCGCCGCCTACAATTACAACAAGACCCGGATCGACAAGCGGCTCAACAATCTCGGGCCGCTCGCCACCATCCCGGGCCTCGTCCTGTTCGGCCGGGTCGAGGGCGTCCGCTTCACCAACGGCCAGCCGCGCGACAAGATCGTGCTCAGCGCCGACGGCGAGCTCGGCCCGGTGGCCCTGACCGCCCGGACCACGCGCTACGGCAAGGTCGTCTCGCCGGGCGCCGCGGCGCCGATCAGCGATCCGCTGAGCCTTACCGCCTTCGGCCCGGACGACATCTTCCTTCGCGCCAAGTGGATCACCGACCTCGAGCTTCGGGTGAAGGCCGGAGACCGGGCGGAGTTCGCGGTCGGCGCGAACAACGTCTTCGACATCTATCCGGACCGCTCGCCATTCGGGCCCCGTCCGGCTTCGGTCGGCGGAGTCTATCCGGCGAACCAGGAATATATCCCTTATTCCATCTTCTCGCCGTTCGGCTTCAACGGCCGCTACGTCTACGGAAGGATGTCGATCACCTTCTGATCGGCGTTCCGGCACGCAACGGGGAAGGGGGCTTCGCGGCCCCCTTTTTCGTGGTCCGTCCGGCAACTCACTTCATGCGTGCGCGCGGCCCAAACTGGCACAGCGGGAATCGGGGGCTTGCCCCCGGAAAGTGCCTCCTCATTGCTTCTTCGCGCCCTTCAGCGGGTCTAACCAGGAGCTTTGGAAAATGCGTACTCTCGATCGCAACGAACTCACCGCCGTCAGCGGCGGAGTCAATCCGCACCTCATCGCCGTCAACCCGGGCGGGCAGTCGAACCCGAGCACCGAGAAGAACCCGAACACGACGATCATCAAGACGACCGGCAAGATCGGCCGCTGACAAGCGGTTGAAGCCGATCATCGGGAGGGGCGGCGTCGGCCGCCCCTTTTCGTTCAGCCGGGCCGCGTTTCCGGCCCGTTCGCGAGGGCATCGCCCGGCTGGCATTCGCCGCCGCGCAATCTCGGTAACCATTCCGCTTAAGAGCCCATCAACCGCCATCGCCTAGAGCGGCCTGCCGGATAGTCGGTCCGCTTGCGCGAGGTGTTCGAAACCATGCCGGTCCTGAAGTGGCTCAAAAGCCTCTTTTCCTGCCAGTCCGGAAACGTGATGGCGATCGCCGCGGCCTCGATGCCGCTGCTCATCGGCGCCGCCGCGATCGGCGTCGATACGATCCAGGTGACGCTGGCGAAGCGCGAGCTCCAGCGCGCCGCCGACGCCTCCGCTCTCGCCGGAGCCTATGCCCTGGTTCAGGGCAAGACCGCCGCCGACGCGGTCGACAAGGATCTGGCGCTGAACAATCGGATCACGCTTAGCACGACCCGCACCGTCCAGAACGCGCCCACCACCGGCTCCTATTCCGGCAACACGCGCGCCGTCCGGGTCGTCCTGACGGCCAGCCGCTCGACTCCGTTCATGGGCTTCTTCAACCGCACCACCCAGACGGTGAGCGCCGAGGCCACGGCGGCGTGGGTCTATAACGGCAAGTTCTGCATGATCGCCAAGGAGAATGGCAACAACACGGGGATCACCTTCACCGGAAGCACCAACGTCAACCTCGGCTGCGGAGTCGCCACCAACTCCACCTCGGCCACCGCCGTGGTGAACTCCGGCAGCGCGAGCGTGACTGCCAGCCCCGTCGCGGCGGTCGGCAACGTCCCGTCCAGCACCGGCTATGCGACCGGGACCGTGCTTCTGCCTTATTCGCCGGTGCAGACCGATCCGTTCGCGAGCCTGGCGAACCCGGCGCCGCCGACCGGCTGCAACACGGGAACGTACAGCGTCAATCCGAACCAGACCGCGCCCACGCCGGCGACGACCTCGACCAACGTGATCTGCTACGCCTCCTACGATATCAAGGGCACCGTCGACTTCGGATCGGACAAGACGATCTACGTCGCCGGCGGCCAGCTTGCCCTCGGCTCCCAAGCCGACGTCACCTGCGTCCACTGCACCTTCGTCTTCACCGGCCCGCCCGGAACGACCGCGACGCAGGCGACGGCCTCGCCGATCGCCACGCTGAGCATGCACGGCAACGCCGTCGTCAACATCAGCGCCGCCAACAGCGGGATCTATTCGAAGCTGCTCATGTACCAGGATCCGCGCGCCACCGCGGGCAACTCCGTCTACATCAACGGAAACAGCGCTTCGACCTTCGTCGGGGGCTTCTATTTTCCGAGCGCCGATCTCACCTTCAACGGCAACACCGGAATGCATACGGAGTGCATCCAGCTGGTCGCGCGCCGGCTGATCTTCAGTGGCAACAGCAGCGTCACCAACGTCTGCCCCGCCGATCAGACGGCAGGCGCGATCGACGCGATCTTCGTCAAGCTGGTGGGCTGAACATGTTCGGGCGCCTACGAAGCCTCCGAGGCGACACGCGCGGCGTCAGCGTCGTCGAGTTCGCCTTCATCGGCCCGACCATCGTGCTTCTGATCCTCGGAGTCGTCGACGGCGCCCGCGCCGTCTCGGAGAAGCTGACTCTCGACCAGGTCGTCTACCGCGCGCTCGAAAAGGCGCAGGTCGGAAGCTCCCAGAGCGACTATGACAGCTTCCTCAAGGCCGAGGTGGTGAACGCCGGTTTCCCCGCCACCGCCGCCACCGTGTCGACCTGGCTGCAGTGCGACAACAAGGCGGCCGTCGCGATCGACCAGTCCTGCGCCACGGGGGAGCAGACGACCCGCTACGTCCAGCTGACGGTGACCGACACGTTCCAGCCGAGCTTCGCCTACGGCAAGATGTTCCTCGGCGCCGACTCGAGCGGCGCGATCAGCCTGTCCTCCACCGCCTCCCTGAGGCTCCAGTGAAGCCCCTGGTCAACCGCCTTCGCCGCCTCCGCCGCCTCCGTCCGGACCGGCGCGGGATTTCGGCGGTCGAGTTCGCGCTGCTCGCTCCGGCGTTCCTCGGCGCGATCATCGGCGCGGGTCAGGTGGGCATATTGTTCCTGGCGCAGGCGGGCCTGCGCAATGCGGTCGGCGATGCCGCCCGCTGCGCGACCATCTGGCCGCGGCCCAGCGACGCCACCATCAAGGCGCGCATGGCGACCAACCGGTTCGGCCTCAACACCGCCTATCTCGGCACTCCGACCGTCACCTCGGGAACCTCCAACGGCGCCACCTACCTGGACATCAGCGCGACCTACAACGTCCCGCTCGACTTCGTCTTCTATCATCCGCCGGCCATCACGCTTCGCGAGACTCGCCGGGTCTTCGTCCAGAGCCAGCTCGCCACGACCCAGCCGACCTGCGTCTGACCGGCCGCCGACTCGACTCCCCGGCCGCCCCGGAGTAAAGCCCCGCAGCACTCCGGGACGGGGCCTTGAATGGCGCAAAAGCGTACCTATCTAATTGTCATGCAACAATTTATCCGATTCACGGCGCTCGCGCTGGCGGCCTTGTTTGCGTCCTTCGCCGCCCCCGTTTCCGCCTCCGAGATGCCCGAGGGGCAGAACAAGGCGGACTATCTCGCCTGGCTCGCCCGCGATCCCGGAGCGAGGGCGGAGGTCCTCTCCTTCAAATCCTTCCTCGAGGCCGCGAACGTCTCCGACGTGGTGCCGACCTGGGAGCTCGTCCGGACCGCCAGCATGTGGCGGGAATGCGACGGACCGCGCTTCGAGGTCGCGCCGGCCGGCGAATGGACCCATATCGCCACCACCCTCGCCTTCGTGCGCAACCATGTCGAGCCGGTGATCGGCCCTGTGGAGGTCGTTTCGGGCTTCCGCGACGAGGCCCTTAACCGCTGCGCCCACGGCGCTCCCGCCAGCGCCCACCGCCACTTCTTCGCGATCGACATGGTCCCGCTCGGCGACGTCAGCCGCGCCGGCCTCGAGCGCAGCCTGTGCCGGATCCACGATTTCCGCGGCCAGCAGTACAATATCGGCCTCGGCTTCTATTCCGGCACCCGCTTCCACGTCGACTCGCAGAAGTTCCGCCGCTGGGGCGCCGACGGCAAGGGCGCGACCAGCCCCTGCAACACCGGGGTGTTCGGCTGATCGTCCGAAAGCCGTAGTCCAGCTGGTCTGAAACGATGAGGGCCGCTCCGCGAGGGGGGGCCTTTCGTGCTGGGCCACCCCGACGGGTCGCGGCGCTGCGCTTGCGTGCCGGCGAGCGCGTCCGCACCCGCCCTGTTCAAGCAAGGCCGCCACCGCTAATCATGGTCGAAGCCGCGAGGCCGTTCGGGAGCGCGGCCGAGGTGCGGGAGCGACGGCATGGCGATCGACAGCAAGCATCTTGAATTCCTCCAGGCGGCGATCACGCGCATGGCCGGCAACAGCTTCCTGGTGAAGGGATGGACCGTCACCCTGACCACCGCGATCATCGGGCTGGCGGTGAAGGATGGAGGCCGCGCGATCGCCGCGCTGGGTCTGTTGCCGGTCGCGATGTTCGCTCTGCTCGACGCCTTCTACCTCGCGCTGGAGCGAGGCTTCCGCAATCGCTTCCGGATCGCGGCCAGAACCTACGTGAACGGCGATCCCCCCGATTTCGACATGTCGACCGGCTTCACCGCCGCGGCGCTGCTCGCCGCTCTTCTGCGCCCGCCCGTGCTGTGGCTTCACGGCCTGCTGGCGCTGGTGTTGATAGGCACTTGGCTGATGCTAGGTTCTTCAGCTTAGACCCATAAGCGCGGGAGATCGCCATGCCGGGCGCCGTCTTCATCAACTATCGGCGCGACGACACCGCGGAGGCGGCCCAGGCCGTCTATGCGCAGCTTAGTCATCATTTCAGCATCGCGCACCTGTTCATGGACACCTCGTCCCTGGAGGGAGGGCAGGACTGGCCGGCGAGGATCGAGAGCGCGCTTCATCAGGCCAAGGCGCTGCTGTGCATCGTCGGCCGGCATTGGCTGTCCTGCGACGATGCTTACGGCCGCAGGCGCATCGACCTGGACGAGGATTGGGTGCGCCGGGAAATCGAATATGCCCTTCACAATCGCACCCCCCTCTACCCCATCCTGATCGAGGACGCCCAGATGCCGCCTGCCGCGGCGCTGCCCGATTCGATCCGGGATTTCGCCGCCAAGCAGGCGCTTTACCTGCGCCGGTCAACCTGGATGTCCGATCTGCGGCTCCTAGTGTCGCGGTTGGAGGAGGACGGGCTGCTTGCCGAGCAACACTCGTCGCTCGAGCACCCCTCCTATCCGGATCCCGCGAAGCAGAATAAGCCCGCCCTCACCGAGGAGGCGCTTGCCGAGCGGTTGAAGGAGCTCGACGGATGGTATCCGTGGACCGAGCGCGTGCTGCGCGAATATCCCTACGAACGAACCGAGCTAAGGCGCGCGATCGGCTTCAAGAGCTTCAGGTCGGCGATGCGGTTCATGACCGAGGCCACGGAGATATTCGTGAAGATGGGCCATCATCCGCGCTGGGGCAATGAATGGCGCATCGTTAACGTCCGCCTGACGACCTGGGATGCGCGAAACAAGATCACCGACAGAGACATAGAGGTCGCGAAGGCCGTCGACGCGCTCGTCGACGCGCACCGGGCGTCGGGGTTCGTCGTCACCTGACGCCGCAAGGGCGCCGGGTCGGCGCCGCGAGGCGCCGTTCCTTCAGCGCCGGCGGGAGCCGCGTCCGCGGGTCAGCGGGTCGGGCTTGGGAGGGGGCTTCCAGCCGGCCGGCGGCTCGACTCTCTGCTGGCTGGTGCCGAGGCCCATCGCTCCGGGCTTCTGGCGCCGCAATCCCGACAGATCGGCTTCCTCCGCCTCGGCGGCGGTCGCTCCGCCGCGCATCAGGCTGATCCGGTCGCGAAGCCTTTTCGCCTCCTCGAAGTCGAGCGCCTCGGCGGCCGCCTCCATGCGTTTCCGAAGGGTGTCGATCGTGTCGGTCACGGCGCCGCCGCCTTCTGCGGATGGTGCGGGACGAGGATCAGGGTGCGCTCCTCGACCCGCCAGCTCGCCAGCTTGGAGAGAAAGTTCATCCCGATCACGTCCATGTCGCCGAAGGCGGGGGAGACGACCACCTTCAAGTCGCGCGCGACGACGTTGCCGAGGCGGATCTCGCGCACGCTCGCCGTCTGCGCCCGCGCCATTCCGTTGGCGGTCTGGAGCACCACCGGCATCAGCCCCTCGCCGGCCTCGACTCCCGCCGCCGCCGCGGTCCGCTCGGAAAGCGCCGTCACGGTGGCGCCGCTGTCGATCAGCATCCGCCGCTTCACCCCGTTGACCGTCGCGTTCGCCCAAAAATGGCCGTCGCCGGCCATCCGGATCCGCACCTCGCCGCCGCTCACCTCCTGCTTGTCGAGGCCGAGCTGGTCGGCGATCCGGCCGAGCTGCGGCGAGTAAGGCGCCTGCTGGAAGAGGATGAAGAAGACGAAGGCGGTGATCGCCAGCGAGAGCAGGAGCCGGACGATCCGCCCGACCACCGGAATGCGCTGGATGAGCATCAGCGCCAGGGCCGCACCCACCGCATAGAGCGCGAGCGATTGCCATTGCGGATCGATCGAGGCGGGCATCGCCGGATCAACCGAGCGCCGCGCGTTTCGATCCCGCGCGGGGCTTCCCGCGCGCCCCCGGCGACGGTACGAACGGTCTTCTCGACGCAATGGGGGACGATCGATGCGCTGGCCCGCTTTGATTCTCGCGCTTTCGGGCGCCTTGGCCGGCGCCGCCGCCGCCCGGCCCGCGCCTCCGGCCCCCGCGCCGCCCGTCCTCGTCCGGGCGATCCTCGCGGATCTCGGGGACGATTCGAAGGGCGTGACGGCGAGCCGGGTGCGGCGCGGCCTGAAGCCGGTCGACGTGGATGGCGACGGGCGCGCCGATTATCGCTTCGACAAGCAGGCGCTCGGCCCCGGCTGGTGCGGCACGGGCGGCTGCTGGATTCAGCTCTGGCTCGGCCGCGGAGCGGCGGCGCCGCTCAAGATCCTGGACGCACAGGCGCGCGAGATCGGCTTCCGGACGGTGCGCGGCGAGCGGATCGTCGACCTCGATCTGCACGGCAGCGCCTGCCACACCTTCGGCGCCCACGAATGCCCGGTCAGCTTCCGCTGGGACCGGGGGCTCGGCCGGCTGGTCGAGACGGCGACCCGCGACGGGACCGGCATCGTGCGCTTCCTGCCGACCGTCGAGGGCATCGACGGGACTCCGCCGCCCGCCGTCGCGGCGGCCGCGCGCGCCGCCGTCCAGACCTGCACCCGCGCCGGCGGCAACGCTCCGGACGGGCCGGCGGCGATGACGGTGCCCGACGTGGACGGCGACGGCGCTCGGGACTGGGTGCTCCCCGACTTCTACTGCGACCTGCCGGAAGGCGCGTCCCAGGCCGCGCCGGGCATGACCCTGTTCGCCTCCGCCGGCCGCCCCTCCCGGCCCGCGGTGGCCGCGACCGCCGCCCGCCTCGACATCGACTCCGCCTCGGTTCCCGCCGCCGTCTACGCCGTCGACCTGGCGAGCTGCCCGGAGGACGACGCGACCCCCAGGCCCTGCCGCCGCAAGCGCCTGGCGTGGGACGGGGCAAAGAAGCGGTTCGCGCCGTCGAGATAGAAATTGAAGCGCGGGGCGGGCAGGGTCCCTCCCATCACACGGAGTCGCCGCAATGGCTGTCACCCGGATCGTCGCCAATCTCAAAGCGCCTGATCCCCTCGCGCTGGCCGACTTCTACGAGGAGGTGTTCGGGCTCGGCCGGCCGTTCGACATGGGCTGGATCGCCTTTCTGAGCCGGGACTCGACCCAGAAGATCGAGCTGCACACGGCCTCGCAGGGAGGTTGCGGCACGGAATTGCCGGTCATCTCCATCGGCGTCGACGATCTCGACGCCACGGAGGCGGCGGTTCGCGCCGCGGGAGCCGAAATCGTCCATGGCCCGGTGCGCGAGGAATGGGGCCTTCGTCGCTTCTTCTTCCGCGATCCGGCCGGCAACCTCGTGAACGTCGTCGACAGCTGAAGGCCGGTCCGGCGGATCAGCCCGGGACGGTCATTCCTGGTCGCCGCTCTCGGGACGAAGGGCGGCGATGCTCGCTGCGAGCTCCGAGTTCCTGAACGGCTTGGTGAGCCGCGGCAGCTCGGGGGCGATCCCTTCCACCTCGGCGTAGCCGGAGACGACCAGCACCGGCAGATCCGGCTTGATCGCGCGGACCTCGCGGGCGAGGTCGACCCCGCTCATCCCGGGCATCAGGTGATCGGTGACGAGCAGGTCCGGCGAGACGTTCGAGCGGACGAGTTGAAGCGCTTCCTCGGCCGAATTGGCCTCGACCACTTCGAACCCCAGGTCGATCAGCATGTCCGCCGTGCTCATCCGGACGAGCGGCTCGTCGTCCACCAGCAAGGCTATTCCGCGGCCGGCGCGCGCGGCGGGAGGCGCGGCCGTCGCCTCCTCTGCTCCCGCCGGCTCGGTGCTGATCGGAAGCCACAGCTCGATCGCGGTCCCCTGGCCGGGCACGCTCTCGATCGTCAGTCCTCCGCCAAGCTGGGCGGCGAGGCCGTGGACCATCGAAAGTCCCAGCCCCGTTCCCTTGCCGAGGCCCTTGGTCGAGAAGAACGGCTCGACGGCGCGGCGAAGCGTCTCCTCATCCATCCCCGTCCCGTTGTCGACCACGCGAAGCAGCACGTAATCCCCCGGAATCAGGCCCGAGGGGCGGGGCCGGTGCAGAGTCTCCCGCTTCGCCTTGATGATCAGCTCGCCGCCGCCCGGCATCGCGTCGCGCGCGTTCACCGCGAGGTTCAGGAGCGCCATTTCGAGCTGGTTCGGATCGGCCTTGGCCACCGGCAGGTCCGGATCGAGGTCGAGCCGGACGTCGATCGCCGGCCCCAGGGTCGAGCTGATCAGGCCCGCCATGCCCTCCACCAGCCTGGGTATCTCCACCGACACGGGCTGGAGGGGCTGGCGGCGGGCGAAGGCGAGCAGGCGCTGGACCAGGGTCTTGGCGCGTTCGGCCGATTGCAACGCGCCGTCGATCAGCCGCCGCTCGCGCTCGCTTCCGACGCCCCGGCGAACGAGCATGTCGAGGCTTCCGATGATCGGTGTGAGAAGATTGTTGAAGTCGTGCGCCACGCCGCCGGTGAGCTGGCCCATCGCCTCCATCTTCTGGCTCTGCCGAAGCGCTTCCTCGGCTTCCTTGAGCCGGTTCTGCTCGCGAAGGCGATCGGTCACGTCGGAGACGAACTGATAGGCGCCGAGCGCCTTGCCGTCGGCATCCCGAAGGACCCGGAACCGCATTTCGTAATAGCGGCGGCCGAGCGAGGGATCGCCAAACTCTTCGACCTCGACGAACTCCTCGCCGGCGAGGGCCCGCGACCACACCGCCTCGATCGCGGAGCGTCCCTCGGGACGGCCGCTCAGCGCCTCCAGCATGTTGTCGCCGGCTCTCGGCCGGGAAACTCCGAAGATGCGCGAAAATTCTTCGGCGGCGGACGCATTGATCGCCAGCCAGTTGAAGTCGCGGTCGGCGACCTGGACGAAGATGTCCGTCCCATCGATGACGTCGGCCAGGATGCGCCGTTCGGCGAGCGCTTCGGCCACGCGCCGCTCGAGGGTGGCGTTGAGGTCGCGAAGCCGCGCCTCGCTTTCCCGAAGCCTGGTCTCGGCCGCCTTGCGCGCGGTGATGTCGACGGCGGTTCCGGCGACCCGAAGGCAGCGGCCGGCGGAGTCGAAGACTCCGCGCCCCTTGGCCGCGATCCACCTTATCACCCCGTCCTCCTTGCCGACGGTGCGATATTCGACGTCGTAGAGGGCGCGGCGCACGGGATCGGCGGCGGCCGCATAGGCTTCGCTCGTCGCCTCGCGGTCGTCGGGGAGCAGGCCGTCGTAGAAGTCCTGCATCGTGACCGGAACATCCGCCGAAATTCCGAACATCGCCTTGGTGCGGGGCGGCCAGATCAAGGCGTCGTTGACGATGTCGACGTCCCAGAAGCCGACTTCCGCATTTTCCACCGCCAGGCGGAGCCGCTCCTCGCTCTCCCGCAGCCCGGCGAGCGCGCCGACCCGCTCGACATGCGCCCACGAGCGCGCCGTGACCTCGCGCAGCAGGCCAAGCTCCTCCTCGGTCCATTCCCGCGGAACGCGATCGTGGATCGCCATCAGCGCGGTCAGCCGCCCCTGTTTCACCAGCGGCATGCAGATGGTCGCGGCGATTCCGATGGCCTGGAAGGTCGCGGCCTCCTCCGGCGCGAGCTCCCGCAGATTGTCGTTGACGACCAGCGGTAGGCCGGCGCCCAGATTCTTCACCGCCAGCTTGCCGAAATCGGCCAGGCTGTAATGGCCGACGATGCTGGTCGATCCCGGCGCCGCCCAGTCGCCGCGAATGGTGAAGCCGTCTTCGTCTTCGTCCATGTCGGCATAGGCGCAGACCGACAGGCGCAGGTGCTCCGCGAGCAGACGCGCGGTCGTCGCCATGACCTCGTCCGCCTGGGTCAGCGGCTGGGTCGCCTCGGCGAGCCGGTCGAGGAAGCGAAGCCGAGCCTCGCTCTCGCGGGTCAGCCTCTGCGAGCGCCTGGCTTCGAGCTGCGCCATCGTCTGCGAGGCAAGCGCCCGAAGCGCGCGCGACTGCCGCTCGTCCACCCCGTCGGGACGCGGCTTCACGTCGAGCACGCAGACCGTGCCCAGGGGCAGGCCTTCCGGAGTCTCGAGCAGGGCGCCGGCATAGAAGCGCAGCCCTCCCGCCGCCTTGACCAGCGGATTGTTCTCGAATCGCGGATCCGCGGCGAGGTCGGGCACCACGAACACGTCGCGCTGCAGGATCGCGTGCCGGCAGATCGACACGTCGAGTGGGAGCTCGCGGGCTCCGATGCCGATCTCCGCCTTGAACCACTGCCTCGCGTCGGCGATCAAATTGACGACCGCGATCGGCGCGTCGAAGATCAGGGCGGCGAGCTCGGCTATGTCGTCGAAGGCGGCTTCGCGCTCGGTGTCCAGGATGGCGTAGCGATCCAGCGCGGCGAGACGATCGGCTTCGGTGAAGCCGGCGTCGGCGCCATTTCCGTTCAGCGTCGCGTCTTCCATGGGCTCACCGCTGTTTCGCTGCGGCAAGCAGCGAACCGGGCGACACCTTGGCGACGCGCCATCAGCCTCGCAACTGCAATCGTGCCCGCGCGGAATCGCCGGCCCTTCGCCGGTGACGAGCTGGCTTGAAGCGCCGCGCCCGCTCGTGCAGGATGCCGTTGGGGGAAGGGGAGGCGATGAGGCATTACCGGATCAACAAGCTGGCCAAGCCGGGCGGCGCGGTGGTGAAGCGCCGCGACGTGCTCGCCAATGACGACAAGCAGGCGGTCGAGACCGCCGCCGCCGACCCGGACTGCCCGGTCTGCGACGTCTGGCGCGAGGGCGAGAAGGTCGCCTCGATCGTCTAGGAGCGGAGCCGGGGCCATGCTTCACATCGCCGGCTGGACCTTGTGTCTCTATCTGGGGATCAAATTCTGCCATTTGGTGGCGGGGCCGGCTCTCGGAATCCGCCGCGACGAGGTGAGCTGGACGCGCCGGTTGAGCGCGGGCGAGCCGATGCTGCTGGTCGGCACGGTCTCCCTGTGCGCTCTGATCGTCGGCTACGGCACATGGTGGACCCACCGGTTCGCGCAGGGCCATTACGCCTATGCCACCGATTGCTACGGCAAGATGGCGGCGTCGCACCTCCTGCCGGGGCGTCCGGGACGCTTCGGCTCCTACGATGCCGCCGAGGCGGCGACCGGCTACGTGCGATCGGCCGAAATCCACGGCGCCCAGCTGGGGATGCGGGTCGACGACATCGACCGGAAGCTGACCGAAGGCCGCTCCGCCTGGTCGGTTTATTTCACCCGCCTGGCGGCGGGGAATGCGCGTCCGAGGATCGCCGCCTCGTTCCGCGACCTCGACCGCTGCCTCAACGGCGACGGAATTCCCAGGGGCGAGATCCTAAGCCCCGTCTGACCCTCCGGTCGGCCCCGGGGCCCGGCTCCCGGCGCCCGCCGGCCGCCGCGCTTTGCCTCCCCCGCCCCCTCTGCTAGGGCGCGGCAACTCCAGAAAACATGAAAAGACCATGACGGACCTTAACCGAATCCGGAATTTCTCCATCATCGCCCATATCGACCATGGCAAGTCGACTCTCGCCGACCGGCTGATCCAGTCGACCGGCGGCCTCACCGAGCGCGAGATGACCAGCCAGGTGCTCGACAATATGGAGATCGAGCAGGAGCGCGGGATCACCATCAAGGCGCAGACCGTCCGGCTCGACTACCGCGCCAAGGACGGCCTCGACTACGTCCTCAACCTGATGGACACGCCCGGCCATGTCGACTTCGCCTACGAAGTCTCCCGTTCCCTCGCCGCCTGCGAAGGCGCGCTGCTCGTGGTCGACGCCGCCCAGGGCGTCGAGGCGCAGACCCTCGCCAACGTCTACCAGTCGATCGAGCACGACCACGAGATCGTGCCGGTGATCAACAAGATCGACCTCCCCGCCGCCGACCCGGACAAGGTCAGGAAGGAGATAGAGGATATCGTCGGCCTTCCCGCCGACGACGCCGTCCTCACCTCCGCCAAGAGCGGGATCGGAATCGCCGAGGTGCTCGAAGCGATCGTCACGAGGATACCCCCTCCGAAGGGCGATCGCGACGCGCCCCTCAAGGCGATGCTCGTCGACAGCTGGTACGACCCCTATCTCGGAGTCGTCATCCTCGTCCGGGTCATCGACGGCGCCATCCGCAAGGGCCAGAACGTCAGCTTCATGGCCGCCGGAACCACCCACCTGGTCGACCGGGTCGGCGCCTTCCGACCGAAGATCGAGCAGCTCCCGGAGCTCGGCCCCGGCGAGATCGGCTTCATCACCGCCCAGATCAAGGACATCACCGAGACCCGCGTCGGAGACACGATCACCGACTCGCGCCGCCCCGCCGCCGAAGCCCTGCCCGGCTTCAAGCTGGTCCAGCCGGTGGTCTTCTGCGGCCTGTTCCCGGTCGACGCCGCCGATTTCGAGAAGCTTCGCGAGAGCATCTCGAAGCTGCGCCTCAACGACGCCAGCTTCTCGTTCGAGATGGAGACCTCGGCGGCCTTGGGCTTCGGCTTCCGCTGCGGCTTCCTCGGGCTCCTCCACCTCGAGATCATCCAGGAGCGCCTGACCCGCGAATATGATCTCGACCTGATCACCACGGCGCCGAGCGTCGTCTACAAGATCCACCTCACCCACAAGGACGCCCAGGGCGTGGAGATGATCGAGCTCCACAACCCCGCCGACATGCCCGACCCGAACCGGATCGCTTCCATAGAGGAGCCGTGGATCGAGGCGGTGATCTACGTCCCCGACGACTATCTCGGCCCCATCCTCAAGCTCTGCCAGGACCGCCGCGGGATCCAGAAGAACCTGACCTACGTCGCCGGCCGAGCCCAGCTCACCTACGAGCTTCCGCTCAACGAAGTGGTGTTCGACTTCTACGACCGCCTGAAGAGCATCTCGCGCGGCTATGCGAGCTTCGACTACCACCAGATCGGCCACCGCGAGGGCGACCTCGTCAAGATGAACATCCTCGTCAACAACGAGCCGGTCGACGCCCTAAGCATGATCGTCCACCGCGCCGCCGCCGAGGCGCGCGGCCGCCACATGTGCGAGCGCCTCAAGGACCTCATCCCCCGCCACCTCTTCAAGATCCCCATCCAAGCCGCGATCGGCGGCAAGGTCATCGCAAGGGAGACCATCGCGGCGTTGCGCAAGGACGTGACGGCCAAATGCTACGGCGGCGACGCGACCCGGAAGCGGAAGCTCCTCGAGAAGCAGAAGGAGGGCAAGAAGCGCATGCGGGAGTACGGCTCGGTGAGCATCCCGCAGGAGGCGTTCATCGCGGCGCTTCGGATGGGGGAGGAGTGAGCCTCAGCTTCGGCTGAACGCCTCAGCAGCGGATCGACCGGCGTGAAGCACCCGTACGATTTCGACGGTCCGCCCCACGACCCGATAGTAGATCGTCGCTCGGCGCTCGAAGGCGGTGCCGCGCAGGCGGGGCTCCAGATCGTCTCTAGGCGTTCCGCGATCCGAGAAATGGGCAAGGCTCTCGCATGCCGTCTGGATGCGCTCGACATAGGCGAAGGCCCGGCCCGCGTCGGAGGCCTCGGAAAGCCAGTCGTAGATCTCGTCGAGGTCCGCCTCCGCAGAGGCGAGATAGACGACCTCAGCCGCCACGCCTGAGCCGCGCCTCGTGCCGCTCGCGCAGGTGCCGCCGCACTTCGGCGGCGGGGATGGAGGGGCGCGGGTCGTCGAGTGATTCCCGCACCTTGCGCCGCACGTAGGCGCCCCACTCGGGATCGCCTTCCGGGATCGGCGGAAGCAGGCCGTCGAGATCGGCGCCGTCGAGCGCGTCGAGCGGCTCGACGGGCACCTCGAGAGGCGCGGCCTCGTCCTCGGCTTCGGGGGAGCGGTGCTCCGAACGGCGGTCCATCGGCTTTTCCTTGCGGGGGAAACTTAGGCTCGCGGTTGGAGAGGGGCAAGACCACAAGTTTTCAAAACCGCAATTTCCCGATACATTTGTCGCTATGAACAGGGAATCGGTAGCTGTTTCGGACTTCGCCTCGCCCGAAGAGGCGACAGCCTATGACGCGTGGTTCAGAGCGAAGGTTGAAGCCTCGCTCGCCGACGAGAGGCCGCCGGTCCGGCACGACCAGGTCATGGCCGAAATCCGGGCGATCATCGAACAGGCGAAACAGCGCGGCGCGTGCTGAGGCTGAAGGGGCGGTTCAAGATGGGTTGTCAGTGACAATCGCGTAGCGGGCGGATAGCTTGCTACCTATCACCGTTCATTACGCGCAGGCTCTTCGTGATATATCAAGAGACATCAATTTGGCAGACGGCATTGATGCCGCGCGAAGAAGACACGTACGCCGCTCAGAGGGCGAGGTTGCGAGCGTCCTACGACGACTTCTGGAGCAAGGGGTGTGACTTAGCGGCTCAGATAGCCAAGGACGTGCCGGAACTCACGTTGCACGATGAGAGGCACTTTGACGCACTATGGCTGAGGGCTGACCAGATACTCGGAAATTCCGAACCTCTCTCCCCCGTCGAGGCGTTTGTACTGGGCGGCGCGATCTTGTTGCATGATGCGGCTAACTCAGTTGCTGCATATCCGGAGGGGATTCGCGAGATTGAGCGATCGGCGGAATGGCGAGACGAGGTCGCTGACCAACTCCGCCGAGCAGGCGCCGATGTGATTTCAGACGACGCCATCGACAGCGCTCCCGCTTCCGTGAGAAAGATCGCCCTCTTTCAGACACTCAGGCATCTGCACGCCAAGCGCGCCGAGAGCCTGGCAAATGTGACGCTGAAGAACCCTTCTACCAATTCCACGGTCAGCTTGATCCAAGATGATCGTATTCGCACTCACCTTAGTAGAGTCATCGGGTTAGTCGCTGCAAGTCACCACTGGAATATACAGGAAATACCGCACCGACTCCCCAAGATAATGGGTGTACCTGCTGGATTTCCTCAACAATGGACCATTAGGCCTATTCGCTTAGCATGTCTTTTAAGGTGTTCTGATGCCACCCAATTAGATCAGTCGCGTGCGCCGGATTACTTGTACGCACTGTTAGACCTGAAAGGGTTGTCCGAGAGCCATTGGCGAGCTCAAAATCGTTTATTGGCCCCGGTCATTGATCCGGATGATCCTGCAGCTCTGATTTTCACGTCAAGCCGAGAGTTTGGCGCTGAAGATGCTGAGGCTTGGTGGATAGCTCACGACGCTATTCAGGTGGCCAATAAGGAGCTGCAAGACAGCTATTCTTTGTTGCGGGACCTAAGACAAAGCCCGTTCTCTGTGTCGCGGGTGCGCGACGCAGAGTCTCCGGACCGCCTGTCCAAACATGTTGTGGTTGAAGGTTGGCGCCCCGTCAATGCTGAAGTTCGCGTATCGAACGTCGAAGCTGTAGTGAAAATGTTTGGCGGGCAGCAGCTTTATGGTGACGATTACTTGGTTCCTTTGCGGGAGGCGATTCAAAACTCCGCTGACGCGATCAGGCGGCGGCGTGAGATGCCGACCGAGTCTAATTATTTAGGCGAAATAACAGTGCGTATGAAGCATAAGGACCAGAATATAGTCCTTGAGATAGAAGATGACGGAATAGGCATGTCCGAAGCGGTGCTGACGGGGCCGCTTGTTGACTTCGGCAGTAGTTACTTTGGATCCACGATTGCAAAAGCTGAGCGCCCTGGGCTTCTAGCTCGCAGTCGCAAGAGAACAGGAAGGTATGGGATCGGCTTCTTCTCCATGTTCGATGTAGCGAGTTCGCTTGAGGTGACTAGCCGTCCGTTCGAAACCGCCACTTCCGATTTCAAAACACTAAGCTTTCGGTCCGGGTTTTCACTGCGGCCAATACTGCTTAGTGGTCGAAGCGACTTGGGTCCACTAGTTTCGACTCAACTACGGTTAATTATACCCCACGATAAGTTTGACAGAATGATGATTATACGCGCAAGATATGACGAGCGGTCAGAACTCGATTTAGCATCGGCGGTCGCGCTTTGCTGCCCGATGTTAGACTGTGACGTGTATGTTCAAAGCGAGGGTCAAGAGAGAATACTTGTTCACAGCAGGTACTGGCATGAGCAAGATCGAGAGGAGTGGCTGGACAAATGTCTTATCCTCGAACTAAGAAATAGTCGGGATGTTTGGACCGAGGTGGCGCGTGTCATAAAAAATATGGAGTTCGTTGACCCGAAAAGGATGGACGCAGGTCTCGCGGCGATTAATTTGGGTAATGAATTTCTCGGACTAAAGACCGTGGGCGGGCTTAAAGTAACCGCCGGAGCCCGCCAATCATCTTTTGAGATAGAGTTTGTGGGCTGCCTAGACTTCGAATCTGCTGGGCCGCGGCGTACGGCTCATGCAGTCGGTGTGCTGCCGAGGATAAGAAATTGGGCTACACGACAAGCTTCAAAGCTTGCGACTCAAAAACTATCAATTCGTGAGGCGCACGAGGCCGCAGTGCGAATTGCCCATTTTGGCGGCGATCCCACAGAAGTTGTTCGCTTATTGCTAAATAGGTCGGAGATTTCACTCGATGAGGTCTGTAAATACATTTACAATCAGCCTTTGTACATTTCTCTCCGGGACCGGAGCTATAGCGGGGACAACGAGTGGTCTATAACGCAAATTTCAGTTGGGCCGCAAGATTTGGAGTACACTCCAACCAGCAAAGAAATCGTGTTCACAGTGCCGGTTTTAGAAGCTCCCTTATCGAGGTGGGAAGCGTATGAGGCGTTCTATTACTATAGGCCCGATCATGTAGACGAAGAAGTAACTTTGATAAGTTGTCTAGAAGCCGCCGTTTCACGTGCCCATGGTATGCTTAGAACGCGCTTGATCGGAGAGATGGTTATCGGGCGGTACGTGGGACCCAGTTCGGAGCGAGACGGTGTATTACATGACTCTGAAATAATAATTCCTTGTCTGGAGGTTAGTGTCGCTCCGATATAGGTGGTGATCGATCGGCGGCGCAGTCTTTCAGCACGATCACCGGCGTTTTCTTTGATACGACCACGCGACGCGGAGGGCCGGGGAGTCGATCACGGCTATAGCAGGCGAAGGGCGGACCCTAGGATTCGCCGAATCGCCTCCGGCCGTGACGGCCTTGGCTCCGGCTGCTCCGCGATCCATGCATCCAGCGCTGCCTCCAGTTCCGGGTACAGCCGCAGGCCGATGTTCGGCCCGATCCCCGTCCGCGGCCGTCCCCTGCCTCTTTTTTCGGAACCGGCTATTGCTGTGCCCCTGAAATAGTGGTACCGCTTAATCAGCGAACCGGAGCGAGGTGGGTGCCTCGCTTCCGGTTCTGACCCCCTGACGCCCGTTTCGAGGAGGCGGAGGATGGCTGCTGGGCAGCATATCGGAACCGCTGGCGCGGAGGAAGTGCGCCCCTCGACTTCGCTCGGGACGAACTGGGAGGGGGTTACACGCCGCGCCTTGCTAGGCGCGGCGGTTTCTATTCCTTTTGTCTCTGCTCCCGAAGCTGCGGAGGCTCGGGGCCCCCTCCACCATGCTTCGCATGGTCCCCCTCCCCGTTCCGGGGAGGAATGGGAGGCGGCGCTGGCCGCCCTCCGCTCGGCGGAGGAGGGGCTTCGGCGGGTGGAGGCGGCTTGTGCTGGGTATCGGTTCGACGAGGAGGAAGCGGTGTTGCCGGGGCATCGGGCGGCGGCGGACTCGCTGTCGGCGGCGGTTCGGCGGGTGATCGGGGCGGCGGCGCCGGACGTGGCCGCGCTGGCGATGAAGGTGGAGCTGGTCTTCGCGCATGAGGTGGAGCCGCATTCGGTCGACGAGGAGGTGATCGCGGCGGTTCGGCGGGACTTGCGGCGGCTGGCGGAGGAGGGCGCTTCGCCCTAGCGTCGCGCGATGAGCGAGGCTTCGCCGGATTTGCCGGATTTGCCCGATGTTCCCGACGGGCCCGGAGCGCCTGACGCCGCCGGCGCCCCGGCGGCCGATCCGGGTGCGCGCCGGCTCGGCCTCGGTTGCGGCTGCCTGGGCGCCGCCTGGTTCGCCGTTCCGGGGCTGGCCGCGGCGGTGCTCTTCGCGGCGCCGTTCGGCGATTGCGGGTCGGCCGATGCCTGCCATCCGGACGAGGGGCGCGACCTCGCCGTCGGGCTCGCCCTGGTCGCGGCGCTGACGGCCCTGCTGGGGACGGTGTTCGCTCGGTGGGCGAGGGAGATGCAGGCGCGGCACGCGCGGCGGCTGCTCTGGGCGGGGCTGGCGGCGGCGGCGGTCGCGGTGCTCAAGGTGGCGGTGTTTTGAGAGTGGGCCGTCATGAAGTGAATTCGTGACGTAAGTCCTGTCGCTTTCGCTTCGCTCATCCGCAGGCTGGCCGGCGCTTCGCATCTCTTGTCCAAGGCGAAGCGGCCCTTCGTGCCGTTCGCCTTGCTCGCGGTGCCACGCGCGACGTCGGACGAGTTCGCGCGGCTCTCGGCCGCGCGCCTCGCCGGCCGGTCTTGCGCCGGCTCTTCGCCTAGGCGCGGCGGCGTCGAACGCCGGCGCGCTTAGGCTCGGCGGCTCCGTCATCAAAGGGGATGACGCACACCACCTCGCTCTCCGGGACCGCGATCGGGCTTCCGTCGACGAGGCCGTTCAGCATCGTGCAGACCCAGTAGAAGGGGGCGTTGGCGGACTGGAAGATCATCAGCACCGGCTCGCCGCTAAGCTCCTCGTCGAGCCCGACCTGGAGGATCCGCTGATGCTCGCCGCGCCAGAAGAAGAGGGCGTGGATTCGCCGCTCGCGGGTCGGGAAGCCCATCTCCTCCAGAAGGTCGCGGGCGGTTCGCCACAAGGTCTCGGCTTTCGACGGGCCGCAGTCGAGGGGGATGAAGAAGTTCATGGCGCGTCGACTCCCCGCTCTCGGCCAGCCTCGGCCTGACCTTCACCCCGACCCTGACCCTGGCCCTGACTTTCGCCCTCGCCCTCGCCCCCCGCCTCGCCCTCGCCTCCCGCCTCGCCCTGGCTCTCCACGGAGCGCTGGCGCGACTCCCAGGCGCGGTAGGCGCGGGCCTCCCATTCGATCTGGGCGCGGGCGTCCTCGGCATGGCGGGCCGCGAAGGCGCGCCACTGCTCGTCCATTCCGAGCGGCGAGGCGCCGGTGGCGAATTCCTGCGGCTCGGTCGAGAAGCCGCCCTGGTCGACGAGCAGGTCGCGGGCGATCGGCGGCGGGCGCTCGGGCTCGTCCAGCTCGGCCCAAGCGGCGCGGCGGGCGGCGTCGAGCAGGCGGGCGATCGGCGACTCGGCGACGTGGACGAGCTGGACGCCGCCGCTTCGCCAGCGCTCAAGGACCTCGAAGCCGAGTCCCGAGCCGAGGTCGAGCGCGGTCTCGAGCCAGGTGATCTGGCGGAGGTAGAAATCGGCGGTGACGATCTCGCCGGCGAGCCGGGCCGAGCGCTCCTGGCGGGTCTTGGTCATGATCAGCTTGATCAGGCCGTCGACGAAGGCGCCGAGCGCCTCCGGGCTGTCGGGGTCCGGCGGCGGCTCGCGCCGGTCGAAGGGGGACGGCGCGGCCGGACGGCCGGGGCCGCGGCGGGCGCCTGCCGTCGACCAGGGCGCATCGGGACGGCGCCAGCCGGCCTGGTCGTCGGCGACGGCGCGAAGGCCCTCGGCGAGGCGTCGGCTGCGCTCGTCGGCGGCGATCGCGAGCGCTTCCTCGCGGGCGGAGGCGAAGCCCTCGGCGCCTTCGTGGGCGAGGAGCTGGGTCACTCCGAAGGCGGACTTGCCGACGGCGCGGCAGGCGGCGCGGTCGGAGCCGGTCAGCGAGAGGGCGGCGATGAAGGCGCGTTGGGTCTCCGCGTCCCAGCCATCGGCGCGGTGGGTGCGGCGGGGGACGGGATCGAAATCGAGGAGGGGTCCGAAGGCCTCGAAAGGGTCGGTGCCGGAGAGGCCTTCGGCGCGGCAGCGGTCGCAGAGGACGGGAATCGGGGGGGCCATGATAGGAAGAACATAGGCAGAACATCATCGCCTATGCAAGCCGCCGCGGGCCCTCCGCTAGGAAAAATCCGGCGGCATTCCCCGCCTTGCGGGCGCGGCGGCGCGGGCCGGAACGATGGCTTCTCCGTCCGGCGGTTCCCGGCGGCGCGCCCCCGCGCCGGCCGGATGTACGGGCTCTAGGCCGAGGCGGAACCGGCGCGTCGCCGGTCCCGCCTCGGCTCGGCGCGGCCTAGCGGTAGCGCCAGGTGCAGACCCGGTGGCGCTGATGGTGGCGCCAGGTGGTGCGGCAGACCTGCCGGCGGCGATGGTTGTTGCGCCAGCCCAAATGGCGGCCGTTGTCGCGGTGGACGGTGGTCGTGGTTCGAACGACGGTGCGCTCGCGCATTCCGTCGCGCATCTGGGCGTCGGCCGGAGCGGCGGCGAACCCGGTCATCACCATCGCCGCGGCCGCGGCGGCAAGCATCTTCAACTTCATTGGGCTTACTCCTGTCACTCTTCCCCTGTCGGCGGCGTAACGAAGCGAAGGGCCGTAAGGTCCGCGCGCCGTTTCCGCGGGCGGTCGGCGGCGGCGGCGGCGCGGTGGCGGGGCCGGTCCGGGGCGGCTATGCAGGGCCGATGCGGCGCCTCCTCCTCCCGCTCCTCGCTCTCGCCGTCGCGTCGGCGCCGGCGCGCGCCCAGCCGCCGGCGGGGCCGGCGGGGGGCGGGAGCTGCGCGGCGGCGGCGGCCGAGAAGACGGCGCTGCTCGCCGAGCGAGCGGCGCTGCGCGAGGCGGTGACCGACCTCGCCATGGGCCGCAAGAAGCGGCGCAAGCCCGGCGCCGGAGCGGTCGGAGGCGCCGTCGCGGGGACCGCCGCGACCCTCCTCCTGCCGTTCGGGATCGGCGCCGCCGTCAGCGCCGGAGTCGGCGCCGCGTCGCGCTCGGCGGGCAGGAAGAAGCGCGCCCGCGAGGCCGCGTCGGCCCCGCCGCCGCCCGACCCCGCCGCCCTCGTGGAGCGGCAGCGGGCGGTGGACTCGCGGCTCGCGGCGATCGCGGCGGAGTGCGGCTAGCCTAGCGGCGGGAGATCCCGCCCGGCCCTAGCCCCGCTCGGCCTTGTCGACGACGGCGATGGACAGGCTGTAGCGGCCCTCGACGCTGTCGCGCGCGATGGTGCTCCGAAGCTGGCGCGAAAGGCCGGTGACGATCCGCTCGAACCGGTCGGTGAGGGCGGGGTCGCAGGGCGCGCCCTCGCGAAGGCTCTCCGAATCGACCGCGAGCGCGGCGGCGTTGGGGGTTCCCTCGCCGGTCAGCGAGATGGCGACCGCCGGAGCGCCGCAGAACATCGCATATTCGGCCATTTCGGTGACCAGGAAGGCGACCGACACGGCGACGTCCTGGGTGGCGTAATAAGGCTCGAGGTCGAGCCGGATGGCCATCCCGGCGGCGGACGCCGGAGCGGTGGCGCGAAGGTTCGCCGCGAGCTCGGAGATGAGCGGCTTCAAGGCGACTCCGCGATTCTCCTCGAGCTCGGCATAATGGTTGCGGTGCACGACGGCGAGGGCGTCGACCCGGCGCTGGATCGAGGCATAGGCGGCCGAGACCTGCTCGTTGGGCGAGCCGCGGGCGTGGAGGTTCAGGAGCGAGGCGACGACCTGGAGGTTGTTCTTGACCCGGTGATGGACCTCGCGGACCAGCTTGATCTGCCGCTCGACCGCCGCCTCGAGCTCCGCCTCGTGGCGCGAGACGGTCTGGACGACCTGGTCGAACGCCTCGCCCAGCTCGTCTATCTCGCGCGCCGGGGTGGCGAGGCGGGGAAGGCCGATGTCGGGGTCGCCCGGCCGGTAGGCGGAGACGGCGCGCTGCAGGCGCGAGAGCGGGCGAAGCAGGAAGCGGTCGAGGATCAGCCAGCCGATCAGGGCCGCGGCGAGCCACATCAGCACCGGCAGCAGGATCATCAGCAGGTCGACGGCGTTGAACGGCCGCGCGCCGAGCGAGATCGACAGGCGCAGTTGACCGCCCGCGATCGGCTCGGATCCGTGCACCGTCTCGACGAACGGGCCGCCTTCGAACTCATCCCGGAGCACCATCGAGGGGCCGCCCGGCTGAGTCAGGGAAAGGTCGAAGTTGCGGCTCGTGCCGCGAATGTAGGTCAGCGCCGAAAGCTCGGCCCGCGGATATTCGGCGATTCCCTCGAGATCCCCCGCGTCGCCGTAGACGAAGAGGCGCATCGCGTCGCCACCCGGCGCGATCTCCGCATGGATGCCGGCGCGGCGCGCGGTTCGGATCGTCCCTTGGGATTCGAAACCGGCGCTGGCGCATTGCAACCGGCTGTTCGGCGCGTAGAGGGCATAGAGCGCCTTGACCGGGCCCTGCTCGAGCCGTGCCAGGGTCGTCTCGCAGACCCGCGAATTGGCCGGCGACACGGCGATCGCCGCGCTCGCGGTCCGGATGGTGAGGATCGAGCGGGAGAAAGCGGCATTGAGCCGCTGCGCCTTGATCTCGAGCCGCGCGAACGTCTCCTGGCGCCGCTCGTCATTCTTCTGCCGGGCGCTGTGAAGGGAGGCGACGATCGCGAGCAGCCCCAGCGGAAGAAGCGCGGCCGACAGGATCAGCAGCATCTTCAGGCCGGTGGACAGTCGGCCGAAGCGCCCCGTCCTGCTGGTGTTCGTAATCGTCACATTCAAACCGGTCGCCGCGCGAAGCGGCCGCTCTTTAGCCCAGCTTGCCGAGCAGGGCGAGCATTTCGGGCGGAATGTCTTCCCTCACCGCCTGTTCGTAGGCGGCGCGAAGGGCATGGCCGACTTCCGGAGTCGAGCCGCGCTTCTTCTTCGTCCTGGGGGTAAAGGTGGCGTCGGTGTCCGGGCTGTGCTCTGTCTTGCGCCGGCGATCCCTGTCGTCTTCGAAGGTCAAATTCCGTGTCCCCTCGCGGCCGGGGCCGCGCCCGCTCGTCCAAAAAGGGGTCCGGCGCCGGCTCCTTCGCATGGAACGACGATGCGCAGACCCACCCCGCGGCCATTAATGGCCCGCAGTCCGCCTTGAAACAAAAAACTCGCCCGTTGGTTCCACCGTCTCGAAAGGGAGCGGACAGGGCCGTTTTCTCGAACGCGCGTGGGTATTGCCACCTCCCTTCGGCGGGGTTGCAAAGCGCCGTGCGCGCTCTCAATAGCAATCGCAAATTCGGACAGGAGTCGTAACGAAAATGTCGCTCGGCCAGGATCTCGCGCCTCATCTGCCTTTCCTGCGGCGCTATGCCCGCGCGCTTACCGGCACCCAGAATCACGGCGACGCGTTCGTCCGCGCCACTCTGGAGGCCATCGTCGCCGCTCCGGGGGACTTTCCGCGCGACGTGGATCCGAGGCTCGGCCTCTACCGGACCTTCCACGCCATCTGGTCCTCGGCCAATATCGAGGAAGATCCCGGCGCGGTGGCGAGCGACGATCCCGAGGGGATCGCTCAGGCGCGGCTCGCGCAGATCACGCCTCTGTCGCGCCAGGCCCTGCTTCTGACCGCGATGGAAGGCTTCACGCCCGAGGATGCCGGTTACCTGATCGGCGCCGGGCCGGACGAGGTCGAGCGTCTCGTCGCCGAGGCGCTTGCCGAGATCGAGCGGCAGACCCGCGCCGAAGTGCTGATCATCGAGGACGAGCCGATCATCGCGATGGACATCGAGACGATCGTTCGCGACCTCGGCCACAACGTCACCGGAGTCGCGGTGACCCGCGACGAGGCGGTCGCCCAGGCGATGGCCCGGCGTCCGGGCCTAGTCCTCGCCGACATCCAGCTCGCCGACGACAGCTCGGGGATCGACGCGGTGAAGGACATATTGGCGGAGTTTTCGGTGCCGGTGATCTTCATCACCGCCTTCCCGGAGCGCCTTCTGACCGGCGAGCGGCCGGAGCCGACCTTCCTCATCACCAAGCCCTTCCAGCGCTCCACGGTCAAGGCGGCGATCGCTCAGGCCCTGTTCTTCGACAACGCGACCATTCCCGCATAGGCGAAAGCCACGGGGGACGGTTACTTTCGGCGCGCCGGCACGAGCATCGGCTCCGCGGCGCGGAAAAGTAACCGCCCCCATTCGTCCGCCAAGGAACCCCGCCCGCCAGCGGGCGTTGCCCGCCTGAAACGATATCGAGCCGAGGGACCATGGACGAGGGCGAACGCCACACCGATACCACACGTGCGCGGGCGGGGCAGTCCAACCACATGACTCGAATCATCCTTCCCGCGAGCCTCGGGCTCGTCGTGGTGGCCTTCCTGCTTCTGTTGCTCATCTGGCGGTAGCCGCCTACATCCCAGGGAGAGGGGGGCGGCGCGCCGCTCCCGACGACATGCATGAGCGAAATCAGTACAGCGTTTGACGGGGGCAGCTTGAGCCGGCAGCCGGTGATCACGGACGAGGAAGAGGAAGGCTTCGAGGCGCCGCGCCCGGAGCCCGTTCCGCTTCCCGACGACGAATTCAAGGACCAGCTCGCGCAGGTCATTCCGCATCTGCGCGCCTTCGGCCGCTCGCTCTCGGGCAGCCGGGACCTCGCCGACGACCTGGTTCAGGAGACCCTCCTGAAGGCGTGGGCGGCGCGCAAGCGCTTCCAGGCCGGCACGAACATGCGGGCCTGGACCTTCATCATCCTGCGCAACCTGTTCCTAAGCCAGATGCGCCGAGCCCGCTTCAAGGGCGAGTGGGACGAGATCACCGCGTCGAAGATGCTCGCCGCTCCGGCCAGCCAGGACCGCCATGTCGAGCTGACCGACATGCAGCGCGCCCTGCTTCATCTGCCGCAGCCGCAGCGCGAGGCCCTGATCCTCGTCGGCGCCGGCGGCTTCGCCTATGAGGAGGCGGCGGAGATTTGCGGCTGCGCCGTCGGGACGATCAAGAGCCGGGTCGCCCGCGGCCGGGTCGCGCTCGAGCACCTCCTCGCCGAAGGCAAGCTTCCCTCGCGCCGCGAGCACGAGAATGAGGGCGGCCAGTCCGCCTTGGCCAGCATCATGGCCGAGGTCGACGAGCTTAGCCGCGACCGGGATCCCGGCACCTCCTGACGACCCATTGATTAGCGAGCAGTTCCGGCGTAAACTCCTCGTTAGGAGAAACGCCATGAAGATCGCCGCGGAAGGACAGCTGGCCGACCTCGTGCGCCGAGCTAGGCGCGGCGAAGAACTGGTGCTTACCTTGGACGGTGAGCCGGCGGTCCGTCTGGTGCCGTTGCAAGGCGTTCGGGACGCGGTGGCCCGCCGCCTGCGAATCGACGAGATATGTGCGGCCGCGGCGGAAAAGGTCCTGCCGGGACCGTGCGCCGCGAGGAGCCAGGACTTCCTCTATGACGACGAGACCGGACTTCCGGCTTGATCGTCGCGGACACTTCCGCTCTCATTGCAGCGCTGGCAGGAGAGGCCGAGGGTCCGACCTGTAGATCGGTTCTCAAAAGGGACGAGGAGATACTGGTCTCCGCCGGCACGCTCGCCGAAGCGTATATTGTCGCTCACCACCGCGGCATCGAAGCCGAACTCGACGATTTGCTCGAAGCGGCGGGGATTGAGGTGATACCTGTCACGGAAGATTTCGCGCGAACGGTCGGCGCGGTTCACGCCCGTTGGGAGAAAGGGGTGCATCCCGCGGGACTGAACTTCGGCGACTGCTTCGCGTACGCGTTGGCGGCGATCAGAAGCGCGCCGCTTCTTTTCATCGGTAAGGATTTTTCGAAAACAGATGTTCTTCCGGCGATCAGCACGGAAGAGACATAGCCTTACTCGTCGTCGAGGCGGATGAGGAGATCCTCGAACATCTTGAGCGAGCGCACTTCGCCGTCCATGGCGAAAGCCTGGCGAAGGGCGTTGCCGACTCCTGCGTGGACGGTGGGCGGAGCCACCTTCACGAACCGCCTTTGGGAAGCCTGTATCATCGCCTCGCGTCTCGGATTCATCGTGTTCACGGGGGTTAGAACGCCCCGGACGCCCGGCGGTTTCAACTGTTGCGCCTCCCAAACGGAACTGATCTTGGTTGTTGTATGAATGAGACACAGAGTGAAGAGGCGGTTAACGACGCGTTGCGCCGCGCTCGCGCCTACTCGCCCTATCTACGCGCTCAGCTGAGCCAATTTCCGCAAGTGACGCAGGCGCTTGAGCGCGGCAGCGTGGATGAAGCGAACGCCGCCGCGGCCGGCGCGGGAGACGGAGCGCCGAGTCTCGCCGCGGCCCTTCGCCGCAAGCGCAACGCCCTGGCGGCGGCGCTCGCGGTGGCGGACCTCGCCGGGCTGATCCCGCTGGAGACGCTGATGGCGGCGCTTTCCGACCTCGCCGATCGGTCGCTGGAGAGCGCGCTCGCCGCCGCGATCGAGGAGCGGACGCCGGGCGAGGCGGTGCGCGGATTCGCCGTCGTCGCGCTCGGCAAGCATGGTAGCCGCGAGCTCAATTTCTCCTCCGACATCGATCCCATCTTCCTGTTCGATCCGGAAACCCTGCCGAGGCGCGCGCGGGAGGAGCCGGGACAGGCGGCGGTTCGGATCGGCCAGCGGGTCATCGAGCTTCTCCAGAAGCGCGACGAGAACGGCTTCGTCTTCCGGGTGGACCTTCGCCTTCGCCCATCGCCGGAGGTGACCCCGATCGCCCTGCCGGTCGACGCGGCGATCTCCTATTACGAATCGAGCGCTCTGCCCTGGGAACGGGCGGCCTTCATCCGCGCCCGACACGCCGCCGGCGACGAGGCTCTCGGACGCTATTTCGTCGAGGCGATCCATCCCTTCGTCTGGCGCCGCTCGCTCGATTTCGGGGCGATCGGGGAAATCCAGGCGATCACCCGGCGCATTCGCGACCATTATTCCCAGGGACAGGCATTCGGCCCGGGTTACGAGCTCAAGCGCGGCCGCGGCGGAATTCGCGAGGTCGAATTCTACGCCCAGATCCACCAGCTGATCCACGGCGGCCGCGAGCCGGGCCTGCGCGCGCCGGCGACTCTCGACGCTCTTGCCGTCCTCGCCGAAGGGGGCCGGATCGAGCCGGCCAGCGCCGCCCGGCTCGCGCAGGCATATCGGCTTCTTCGCACCCTCGAGCACCGGCTTCAGATGGTCGACGATCGCCAGACCCACCTGCTTCCCACGGATCCGGCGGCGCTTGACGATGTCGCGCGCCTTCACGGCGTCGCCGACGGCGGCGTCCTGCTCGCCCTTCTCCAGCCCCATGTCGAACGGGTCGCGGCGCTCTACGACGGTCTGGCCGGCCACGAGGAGCGGCGCCTGCCGCTCGGCGGCGACCAGCTGGAGGGCCAGCTCGGCCGCGCCGGCTTCGAGGATCCGGTCGCCGCGCGCCTAAGGATCGACGGCTGGCGGGGCGGAAAGGCGCGTTCGCTGCGCAGCCCGGCGGCGCAGGAGGCGTTCGAGGCGATGCTGCCGGTGGTGATCGACGCCTTCGCGAACGCCCCCGATCCGATGCGCGCGATGAACCGCTTCGACGACGTGGTCCAGAGGCTGCCGAGCGGGGTCAATTTCTACCGGCTGCTGGAAGCGCGGCCGGGGCTCACCGGCCAGGTGGCGACGATCCTGAGCCACGCGCCCGCGCTGGCCGAGCAGCTCGGCCGCCGGCCGCAGCTGCTCGACGGGCTGATCGACGCCAGCGCCTTCGCCCGAGTACCCCCCACCGCCGAGCTGATCGAGGAGTTCGCCCGGTCGGAGCGCGCCGACGAGGATTACCAGCTCGTCCTCGACCGGGTTCGGCTTCGGGTCAACGAACGCCGCTTCGCGCTCGGCGCCCAGCTCGTCGTCGCCCGAACCGATCCGATCGAGGCCGCCGAGGGCTATTCGCGGATCGCCGAAGCGGCGATCAACGTCCTCGCCTCGGCCGCGGCCGACGAGTTCGAGCGGCGGCACGGACGCGTTGCGGGATCGGAGCTGCTCGTCATGGGCCTCGGCCGGCTTGGCGGGGAAGCCCTTACCCACGCGTCCGACCTCGATCTCGTCTATCTGTTCAGCGGCACGCACGAGGCGGAGTCCGACGGGCCCAAGCCGCTCCGCGCGACCGACTATTTCAACCGCCTCGCGCCCCGGGTGACGGCCGCGCTCAGCGTCCCGACCGCGGCGGGGCCGCTCTACGACGTCGATACTCGGCTTCGGCCGTCCGGAGTCGACGGAATGCTCGCCGTGTCCCTCGAGGGGTTCGAGCGGTACCAGCGCGAGCAGGCCTGGACATGGGAGCATATGGCGCTCCTGCGCGCGCGGCCGCTCTACGGATCGGAGGCGGGGCGCTCGGCGCTCGGCTCGGTGATTCTCGATACCCTGCGCCGGCCGCGCGACCCCGACCAGGTGACGGCCGATGCGGTCCGGATGCGGGGCGACATCGCGCGGCACAAGCCGCCCTCCGGCCCGTTCGACATCAAGCGCGGCCCGGGCGGCCTCATCGACCTTGAATTCGCCGTTCACACGCTTCAGCTGCGCCACGGGATCGGCCTCGATCCCCATCTCGAGGTGGCGATCGCCGACCTCCTCGAGGCCAAGCTGGTGCCGGCCGACACCGATCCGAACCTGCGCCTGCTGACCCGGATGCTGGTGATGTTCCGGCTCGTCTCGCCGACTTCGGCCGAGCCGCCCGAGGCGACAAGGCCGCTGGTCGCCCAGGCCTGCGGGCTTCCGAGCTGGGGCTCGCTCCTCGAAGCGCATGCGCGGGCGCGGGAGAGGGTCGCCGCGCTGTGGGCGAAGGTGGCGGGCGGGGAGTAGGCGCGTAGCTGCGTCCTACCCTCCTTCCTCCGGCGAACGGGGATTGGACCCGTCCTCGACCGACGCATCCTCGAGGGCGAAATCATAGTCGATCAGATCGCCGGGGCGGCACTCCAGCACGGCGCACATCGCGGCAAGCGTGGAGAAACGGATCCCGCGGACCTTGCCGGACCGGAACAGGGAGAGCTGCGTCTCGCTGATTCCCATCCGCCGGGCGAGCTCCTTCGCCTTCATCCGGCGATCGGCGAGGACCGAATCGAGCTTGATCCGGATCGGCATCAGAAGAACGCGCCCACTTCCTCGCGAAGCGCTTCCGCTTCCGACTGGACCTGTCCGGCCAGTCGCATCAGCCGGCCGATCAGCGCCAGCGCGAGCCCGACCACCCCCGCCGCGAGATAGGCGATGTCGAAGACGAGGACCCCGCTCCACTGGCCGGGAATGCGCTCGATCACCCCGGCGGCGGTCAGCCAGCGAAGCAGGTTGGGCACTCCGACCGCGCTGAGCGTGCCGCCCAAAGCGAGCGCGATCCCGGCTCGGCCGCAGCCGCGGGCCATCGCTTCGCCGAACGCTCCGCCGAGCGCGAAGCCGCGGAAGGCGCCTCGGATCGCCCACAAAGCGTAAAGATACGCGATCGCCGGAAGCCACGGCAGGAGCCGCGCCGCCGGGAGCAGGCGGACATGGCCGAAGGCCGGAAAGGTCAGGACCATCAAGAGGATCAGCGCCGTGGCCCAGAACAGCCACAAGGTGAGCCGCGCAAGCCAGAGGCTCTGTCGGCGCAACCCCGCGAGATCGCTCATCCCGTCCTCCATAAATTTAATTGACAGTTAAATTCTTTACATCTTAGATAAAGAAACGGCGGGAAGCTGTCGAGTCATTCGAGAGGAAGGCACATGGAGCTGGCGATCGAGACGGCGGGGCTGGCGCGGCGCTTCGGGGCGATAGCGGCCGTGGCCGGGATCGACCTCGCCGTGCCGGAGCGGGCGGTCTACGGTTTCCTCGGACGCAACGGATCGGGCAAGACGACGACCATCCGGCTCCTGCTCGGACTGCTCCGCCCGAGCGCCGGGTCGGCGCGCCTGTTCGGGATCGACGTTGCCCGCCGCCGTCGCGAAGCCTCGCGGCAGGTCGGCGCGATGGTCGAGATACCCTTCCACTACGATCACCTGACGGCGCGGGAGAATCTGGCGATCACCGCCCGCCTGCTCGGGGCGCCGGGGACGGAGATCGGCCGGGTCATCGACCTGGTCGGGCTGGCGGGGTGCGAGCGCCGGCGGGTCGGCGGCTTCTCGCTCGGGATGCGCCAGCGGCTCGGCGTGGCGCGGGCGCTGATCGGCCGGCCGCGCCTGCTCGTGCTCGACGAGCCGACCAACGGCCTCGATCCCGACGGCATCCGCGACATGCGCGCCCTCATCGCCGAATTGCCCGAGCGCGAAGGGGTGACCGTCTTCGTCTCCAGCCACCTCCTCTCCGAGATCGAGCAGACCGCCACTCATGTCGGGGTAATGGAGAAAGGGCGGCTGGTCAGTCAGGGCACGCTCGCCGAGGTGAAGGGCGGCCGGCAGCGGGTCGCCATCCGGACGTCCGAGCCCGACCGGCTCGTGGCCTTGCTCGCCGAAGCGGGACTTGGCGCGGCGAGCGACGGGCGTGGGACGGTGATCCTCGATCGCCGATCGGCCACCTCGGCGGCGAAGGACATGCCCACGCTCAACTTCCTGATGGTCGAACGGGCAATCCCCGTCCTCGCCATCCATGTCGACGAGCCTTCGCTCGAGGAGCTGTTCGTCGCTCCGCCGCTCGATCACGCCGCCTAGGAGACACCTCGATGCTTGCTTCCCTCGTCTGCGAGGCCGCGAAGCTTCGCCGTTCCCTCGCGCTTCTGCTGTGCGGCGCCGCGCCCGCGATGGTCGCGCTGCTCGGGATACTGGTTCTCACCGACCAGGCGCGGGCGCGAAGCTGGACGACGTTCAGCGTCGGCTCCGCGGCGATCTGGGCCTATTTCATGCTTCCGATGACGGTCACCGCGCTCACCGTCCTGCTCGCCCAGATCGAACATGGCGCGCGAAGCTGGAACCACCTGCTCGCCTTGCCGGTGGCGCGCTGGCGCCATCACGCCGCCAAGGCCGTCGTCGCCGTCCTGCTGGTGGCCGGGATGAGCGCGCTGCTGTGGCTCGCCTTGCCTCTTGCCGGCGAGGCGGCGAACGCGATCAGGGGCGGCGGACAACTTACCGGCGCCTACGATTGGGGCGGGACCGCGGCGCTGCTCGCGAGGATGTCGGCAAGCGCCGTGCTTCTGATCGCGATCCAATTGTGGACCGCGCTGCGCTTTCGAAGCTTCGTTCCGCCGCTGGTCCTCGGAATCGGCGGCACCTTCGTCGCCGTCGCCGCGACCGGCTCGAGGCAGGGCCTCTATTTCCCCTGGCTTCTGCCCACCAACGCCCTCGCCTCGGATCCCGGCCGGGCCGATTTCGCGCTCGCTCTGGGCGCCGGCGGCGGCCTCGTCCTGCTCCTCCTCATGCTGGTGGACCTAAGCCGCCGCGAGCTCGCCTGACGGCTTGCCGGGGCGGGCCCGCTGCGACATAGCGCGGGCGGGCGCTCGCGAGGAGGACGGCAATGGTGAACGAAGGCGATCCGGTACCCGACGTCGGGATGGAAAGCGTCGACGGAAAGGCGATCAGCCCGGCCGACTTCAGCGGGCAGAAGCTCGTCCTCTATTTCTATCCGAAGGACGACACGTCCGGCTGCACCGCCGAGGCGCAGGCCTTCACCGCGCTCGCCGAGGAGTTCGAGAAAGCCGGGACATGGATCCTCGGCGTGTCGAAGGACGATTCGAACAAGCACCGCAAGTTCATCGACAAATATGAGTTGAAGGTGGCCCTCGCGACCGACCCGGACGGCTCGGTCTGCGAGGCGTTCGGAACCTGGGTCGAGAAATCGATGTACGGCCGAAAATATATGGGCATCGACCGCTCCACCTTCCTCGTCGACCGCGACGGCGTGGTGAAGAAGGTGTGGCGAAAGGTGAAGGTCCCCGGCCACGCCGACGAGGTGCTCGAGGCGGCCCGGGCGCTTCCCTAGGCCTCGTCGCCTTTGCTCGCGCCGCCGTCTCGGACTGGCGGCAGGCAAGGCCGCCCTGTTTCCCGGCGAAGGCCGGGATCCAGCGCCTCCACCGGCGCCGCTGGGCCCCGGCCCTCGCCGGGGAGCCCTCCCCTGCAAGGGCGGGGGAGGAATTGAATCAGCAGATCGGCCCCGTCCGATACGTCCTGCGAAGCTTCGGCGGGGGCGAGGCGAGGCGCTTGAGCTGGGGGGCCAGATCGTTCTCGGGAATGACGACCTCGATCAGCGCCGGAACGTCGGTCAGGGCCTTCACCTCGGCGAGCACGCCGGCGAGCTCCGCGCCCGTCTCGACCCGGAAGCCGCGCGCTCCGAACGCCTTGGCGAGCGCCAGATAGTCCCAGGCCGGAAGGACGTCGTAGGCGGCGAACTCGCCGCCCGGCTCGAAGGCGTCGATGTTCACGAACGCCTGCTCGATCGCATAGCCGCGATTGCTCATCACGAAGACGGCGGCGTTCACGCGGGCGCGGACAAGGCTCGAAAGCTCCTGGCAGATCATCATGAAGCCGCCGTCGCCGGCGACGACGAACGGCCGCTTGCCGGAGCCGAGCGCGACTCCGAGCGCGCAGCCGGTCTCGTGGCCCAGCGAGCCCCAGGCCGCCTGGGCGACGAAGCTGTCGCGTGGAAGCCCGAACAGATTGCCGAAGACGTAGAGCGAGGTGCTCTCGCCGAGCACGAGGACGGTCTCGCCGGTCAGCTTCTCCCGCTCGAGGTAGCGCGTGAGCTGGCGGAAGAAGCGGTTGTAGGTGAGGGCGTCGCCCTCGGCCGGCTCCTCCGGCTCCTCGTCCCGCCGCGCCGGCGGGCATTCGCGCGGCGAGCGCTCGTCGGCCTCGAAGCGGGCGGCGAGGCCGCCCAGGAAATCGGCGAGGACGATGCCCGGATAGCGCGCCCAGCCGATCCGCGCCTCCTCGTCGTTCACCTCGATCATGGCGCCATATTTGGACTTCATGATCGGCAGATAATCGTCGGTGATGATCGTCCCGAGCGCCACCGGGCAGTCCGTCGCCTTCATGATCTCGCGGGTCGCCGCCGGCGAGGCGGCGTCGGCATAGGTGCCGATGAAGGCCGGCTGATCCTCGTCGAGGACGGTCTTGCCGAGGCTGGTGGTGGTGAAGGGAAGGCCGCTCGCCTCGACCAGCCGCTGGGCCAGGTCCTGAAGGCCGAAGCGCTGGACGTCGATCCCGAACCAAAGCACCGGCCGCTCGGCGGCGGCGATCCGCTCCCAGGCGGCATCGAGCAGAGCCGCGAGCGGGTCGGGATCGCTCGCCACGGTGACGGGTCCAAGGCTCCCCTCGGGGCGGGCGCATTGCGCGATCCAGATGTCCTGGAGAACCTCGATGTAGATCGGCCGGCTGAAGGTCAGCATCGCCGTGATCGCCCGGTCGATCTGCGCCGGCGCGTCGTCCGAATCCTCGACGATCTCGGAGGCGACGGTCACCTCGGCATAGATGCTCCGGTCGGAATCGAGGTCGCCGGTCGAGTGATGGAAGAGGATGTCCTCCTCCGTCTCCAGCCGGCGGTCCCTGGTCGACGGGCTCGCCGAGATGATCGCCACCGGCACGCGCTCGACGAACGATCCGGCCGCGCAGTTCAAGGCGCTGAACGTCCCGACGCCGTACTGCACGCAGGCCGCCCCGATCCCCCGGAACCGCGCATAGCCGTCGGCGGCGTAGCCGCTGCCCAGCTCGTTGATGTTGGGGACCCGGACGATCCCCTCGGTCTTGTCGACCGCGTCGAGGAAGTGCGCGGCATAGTCGCCGGGGACGGCGAAGACGTGCTCGAGCCCGCACTGGACGAGCCGGTCGACCAGATATTGGGCGACGGTGTAGCCGGGGGCGGCCATCAGCTGATGTCCCTTTTGGCGAGGCAGCTCGGAGTGAGCTCGTTCAGCTCCTCGACGAGATCGGCCGTGTCCGGAGTCGGGACGCACAGGTCGCGCGCCGAGTCCTTTTCGTCGCCCTCCGCCACGTCGGTGCAGCCGCCCTCTGGGCAGGGCATGATCGCATAGTCGGAATCGAGCCAGCGCGGCCGCTTCAGCCCGAAATGGCTCTCGAGCATCTGCTCGGCGGTGCAGAACGCGCCTTCCACCCACCCTTGGCCGATCGAATAGGCCTCGCCGCAAATGTGGATGTCTTCCTTGGCGAGCGGCTTCAGCATCCGCCACATGATCTGGTCGAGCCGGAATTCGGCCTTCCACTCGTGCCAGCCGCCCCCGTAGGGGTCCTCGTTCCAGGTGTGGTAGACCGCCGAATAGGGCATGGGCAGCTCGGGCAGGGCATGGACCTGGGCGATCTGCTTGTTGCAATCCTCGACCATCTCCTGGGTGGCGCAATGCTCCGTCTTCGGGATCGGGTCGGTCACTCCGGGCTCGACGCAGGCGGGCATATAGCCCTTGTAGGGGTCGCCCCGCTCCAGCCCCTTCCAGAACGGAACGGTGGAGATGTCGTTGTAGCTCGCCTGGATGAGCGAGTTGAGGAAGGGCTCGCCGCCCCTCTGCTCGCCCTCGGTTCCGAAATAATAGATCTGCCGCATCGGCAGGTCGGTCACGGATCGGCCGGCAACCAGGCCGAGCGTCCGCCACCAGGGCTGCTCATAGGCCATGAACAGCTTGAAGGCGCTCTGGATGAGGACGGACTTGCGGTCCTTCAGATAATCGTCGTTGCGGTCGAGCACGTCGCATTTGACCAGCTCGAGCGAGCGGCGGGGGAGGGCGAGGACGATCTTCTTGGCGCGCACCACGATCGGCTCGGCGGACTCGTCCTTCTTCGTTCGAGCGTCCTTGGTCACCGTCGGGTGGAAGTGGAGCTCGTAGCGATATTCGCCCTCGCCGGTGCGGATCTCAGCCAGGCAGTGGTTCATGAACACCCGCTCGCCGGCGGCGAGCTTGCCGCCCTTCATCTCGCTGAACTGCTTGGCCAGGGTCAGGGGCAGGTGCTGGTAGCCCTCGCACAGCGTCAGGAACTCGGTGTCGTCGCTATATTCGGTCGCCGGAAGCTGGGTGACGGCGTTGGCGTTGGCGACGTTGGCGTCGTAGCCGCCGGCGTCCTTCATGAACTGATAGCCCTCGTTGGAGAGCACCCGGAACATCAGGTTCCAGAAGCCGTATTTCCACAGCGGCCGGCCGAACACCTTCAGCTTCATCAGCTGGCAAAGGCTTAGGTTCGCCATCCCCGGGTAGATGTTGTTCATCACCTGGATCTGGAGGTTGGTCGGGCCCATGCCGCGCTCCGACCAGGCCATGTTGTAGGGGACCTTGTCCGGATCGCTAAGCTCGTGGAGCCGGAGGTGCTTGCCGCGCAGGTAGAAGAGGTTGCAATTGGCGCCGACCGGCTCGGGCGCGCCCATGTGGAAGTCGCGGGTGGCGAGCTTGAGATGCTCGACCAGGTCGGCGACCATCTTGTGCGATTCCTGGATGTAGCGCATCCCGCCCAATTCGGCCTTGAGGCTCGGGATGCCGGGCACGGTGACCGAGTAGAGCCGCCCGCCGATGCGGTCGCTATATTCGAACAGCCCGATCGAACGGTCATCGCCCTGTTCCTGCTGGAGCCGCCAGGCGGCGTAGGTGCCGGCGCAGCCGCCGCCGATGATCGCCACGTCGAGATCGGTCATGGATTCCCCCTTTTGTCGCCGCCGCGCCCCCGGGCGCGTCCCTATCGGCGGGGGCGAGTATGAGTCCGATCGGGAGTGCGATCAATCGACCGGAAGAGGGGAAAGCGGTTCGGCGCCTTTTCGATTAGCGAGGGGTGCGCCCGCTTCGTCGTCCCAGCCTCCGCTGGGGCGACGGGCCAGGCCCGGGCGCTTGAGCCCGCGATCACGATCGGGCAGGCGCGGGCGATGAGCCCCGTGAACAGCGTCGCCCAGGCCGCGGCATCCGTCCTCCTCGCGGCCGACCCGCGCGACAAGATCCGCGCCGCCCGTCGGGCCGCCCGGGCCTGGCGGGCGGGGGCTTTGGGCTTCGCCTTCGACGTGGCGATGCCGGATCGGCCGGCACGTCCCCAGCGGCCGGAGCTTCTGCCCGCCTCGCATATGCCGAAGCGCGGTCGCGGCGGCTCGGAGCGCGGCCGGATCGCCATGCTCCATGCCCTCGCGCATATCGAGTTCGGCGCGATCGACCTCGCCTTCGACATGGCGGGCCGCTTCGGCGCCGCCTTTCCGCCGGAATTCGTCGGCGACTGGTTCGGCGTCGGCGCGGACGAGGCGATCCACTTCGCCTTGCTTGACCGGCGGCTGAAGGCGCTCGGCTCGGGCTATGGCGCGCTTCCCGCCCATGACGGCCTGTGGGACGCGGCGGCGGCGACGGCGGCCGATCCGCTGCCCCGCCTCGCCGTCGTCCCGATGGTTCTCGAGGCGCGCGGACTCGACGTCACTCCGGCGACCGTGGCGCGGTTCGAGGCGGCCGGCGACGCCCGCTCGTCGGCCATCCTGAACCGCATCTACCGCGACGAGATCCGCCACGTCTCGGTCGGCACGAAATGGTTCGAAAGCGCCTGTGGATCGCGGAGAATCGCGCCTGTTTCGGAATGGAAACGGTTAATCGCCACCTACTTTCGAGGTGCGATTAAGCCTCCGTTCAACGGCTCGGCGCGCGACGAAGCCGGTCTGTCCCGGGATTATTATGCCGGGCTGGACGGGGAAGGATATGTTTAACAGTCTCGGCTCATCCAGTCGCGGAGGGGGCAACTCCTGACGGATTACGAGGCGCTTGAAGCGCCATTGGGATGAGGATTTAGGCCCGTCCGCGCACGCTTGACGCGTGCTCCGGCGAGCCGAGCGAGGACTGATTTGTGGCGACCAGAACGATGAACGCAGGCCTTTGCGGAACGTTCCGCAAGATGTTCAAGGCGCGCGATATTTTTCTCCACGACGGCACTTCCCTCCGCCGCATCCGGATCGGCTCCGGGCTCCAGCTCTTCGCCGTCGTCGCCGCCATCGTCACCCTCTTCTGGTCGGTCTTCGCCGCGGCGCAGATCGCTTCCGCCGCTCCGGCCCCGGCCAATGCCGACGTCGCCCGGATGCAGCGCGAGGTCAGCGCGATGCGCGCCGACGTCGCCGCCATCAAGCAGGTCGCGCAGCAGCGTTACTCGATCACCGAGCGTGAGATCCGCCGCCTCGGACTCAAGCCGGAGCGCCTCGCCTCCGAGAACGCGTCGCAGGGCATGGGCGGCCCGTTCGAGCCGGTCGCCGGAGACCGCGCCGCCGATCCGAACTTCAAGGCTCTGTTCATGAGCTGGAAGAAGCTCGAGACGCTCGAGCAGGGCACCGTCGCCATCCCCTCGATGGAGCCGGTCCACGGAACCAACTTCACCTCCGGCTTCGGAGTCCGCTCCGATCCGTTCAAGGGCCGCGCCGCGATGCACCCGGGGATCGACCTCGCCGGTCCGCTCGGAACGCCGATCTACGCGACCGCCGACGGCGTCGTCGATCGCGCCGAGTGGAACAATGGCGGTTACGGCAACCTCGTCGAGATCGACCACGGCCATGGCATCCAGACCCGCTACGGCCACCTCACCCGCTACATCGTCGCCGCCGGCCAGCATGTGAAGCGCGGCGACCTGATCGCCTATATGGGCTCGACCGGCCGCTCGACCGGAAGCCACCTCCATTACGAGGTCCGCCTCGACGGCCGGCCGGTCAACCCGATCCCCTTCCTGCAATCGTCCGACTACCTCCAGTCGGTCCAGCGCCGCGCCGCCGCGGCCACCCAGGTCGCCATCGGCGGCCCGGACGAGAGCAACGACTAAGCCCTAGGAGAGAGCCGAACGGCCGGGGCCGCTTCCGAAAGGGAGCGGCCTTTTTCATCCGCCCCTGCCTTTGAAGGGGAGGGGGACCATGCGTGGCATGGCGGAGGGGCTTTCTTCGGCGCGCCGCTTTCCCTCTCCCGCCCGCGGGAGAAGGGGCGCTCCGGCGCGTTTCAGATCGGGCGAGGCGTTACTTGCCCCGCTTCTGCCGGTGCTTGTCGAGATCGAGGACCATATTGCCTTCGCCCTCCGGGAGGAGACCCAAACGCCGGGCGACTTCCTGATAGGCTTCGGCCTCGCCGCCCAGGTCGCGGCGAAAGCGGTCCTTGTCGAGCTTCTCGTTGGTGGTCATGTCCCACAAGCGGCAGCCGTCGGGGCTGATCTCGTCGGCGAGGATGGTTCGGGCGTAGTCGTTTTCCCACAAGCGGCCGAACTCGAGCTTGAAGTCGACCAGGCGGATCCCGATCGCCGCGAACAGGCCGCACAGGAAGTCGTTCACCCGAACCGCCATGTCGGCGATGTCGTTCATCTCCTCCTGGCTCGCCCAGCCGAAGCAGGCGATATGCTCGTCGGCGATCATCGGATCGCCCAATGCGTCGTCCTTGTAATAATATTCGATGATCGCGCGCGGCAGCGGCGTGCCCTCTTCTATCCCGAGGCGGGTGGAGAGGGTTCCGGCGGCGACGTTCCTCACCACCACCTCGATCGGGATGATTTCGACCTGGCGGATCAGCTGCTCGCGCATGTTCAGCCGGCGGATGAAGTGGGTCGGAACGCCGATCTGTCCGAGCAGGGTGAAGATATGCTCGGAGATCCGGTTGTTGAGAACGCCCTTGCCGCTGATCGTTCCGCGCTTCTGGGCGTTGAAGGCGGTCGCGTCGTCCTTGAAATATTGGATCAGGGTCCCGGGCTCCGGACCCTCGTAGAGGATCTTGGCCTTGCCTTCGTAGATTTGACGGCGGCGGGACATAAGCGAGCCTTCCAAAACGCGGCGCCCCGGCGGCGGCCGCAGGACGCGGCGCGGGCCGGGGCTCGTCGTGCGGGCCTATAGCGGAGAGCCGGGAGGCGCGCAATTCGACGCAGGTAAATCCTCCCCGGAACGGGGAGGGGGACCGCGCGCAGCGCGGTGGAGGGGCCGGGCCGGCACGAAGGTTGGAGCAGCCCCTCCACCACCGCCTTCGGCGGCGGTCCCCCTTCCCGTAACCGGGGAGGATGGCCCTCGCTTATCGCATCGCCTCGGCCAGTCCCGGCGCGAACTCGGCGCCGTAGCGCACCTCGGCCGTCGAGGCCTTGAGAGAAGGCCCGATCGGCTCGGCCCGTCCGCCCAGGCACTTGGCGAGGAAGTTCTCGGCCACCGCGTTGAAGGCGATGTTGTTCTGCGGCCGGGCGAAGCCGTGGCCCTCGTCCGGGAAGACGACGTAGGTGACGGGGATGTTCTTCGCCTTCAGGGCGTCGACGATCTGCTGCGACTCGTTGATGTTGACGCGCGGGTCGTTGGCGCCCTGGCCGATGAGCAGGGGCCGCCGGATCTGGTCCGCCTTGAACAAAGGCGAGCGCTCGTGGAGCAGGGCCTGGCCCTCGGGCGTCGTCGGATCGCCCATCCGCTTGTAGAATTGCGCCCGGATCGCCTCCCAATAAGGCGGGATCGTCTTGAGAAGCGTGCTAAGGTTGGACGGGCCGACGATGTCGACTCCGCATGCGAAGCGGTCGGGCGTGAAGGTCAGGGCGGCGAGAGTCGCATAGCCGCCATAGGAGCCGCCCATGATCGCCACCTTGTCCGTGCTGGCGATCCCGCGCGCCACCGCCCAGTCGGCCGCGTCGAGCAGGTCCTCGTGCATCTTCGTGCCCCATTGAAGGTCGCCGGCGGAGATGAACTTCTTGCCGAAGCCGGTGGAGGATCGGAAATTGGGCGAGAGCACCGCATAGCCGCGATTGGCGAGCCACTGGTGATAGCCGTTGAAGCCGTAGGTGTCGCGGCTCCACGGCCCGCCGTGGACGAACAGGACCAGCGGCACCGGATGGTTGGGCCGGCCGTCGCCGTCCGGATCGGAGCCGGGCGGAAGGGTCAGGAAGGAGACCATGGTGAGCCCGTCGCGGGTCTTGATCTCGACCGGATACATGGCCGCCATCGGAAGCCCCTCCAGCTCGGGACGGGTGGTGTAGACCTTGGTCAGTCCCTTCGCCTTGCGGTCGTAGAGCCAGACGCTCGACGGGCCGGTGCCGGGATCGAGGGCGACCAGCCATTTATCGTCGGCCTCGGTTCTCGAGACGACCGAGAACTGGCCGGGAAGCTTGCTTTTGAGGAAGGCGAGGTCCGGCTTTACCGCATTGCCCACCGGCACCCATTCGTTCTTCAGATAATTGACGGCGTAAGCCTCGATCCGCCCCGTCCTCGGATTGGTCATCGCTCCGCCGATGTCGGCGCGGCCGTTCTGGGCGATCACGGTCTTGCGGCCGGTGGCGAAATCCTGGGCGATCATGGCGCCGGTGTCGCGGCCGCGGGAATCGAGCCAGTAAAGCGTCTTGCCGTCCGCGGTGAACCCGGCGGGACCGGAGGTCTGGCTGTCGTCCAGCCCGACCTGCTCGAAAGGCGTGGCCTCGACCTGATTGCCGTTCACCCGGAAATAATCGCTGCCCCCGTCCGGCCGGGCCTTGGTGGCGACCCGGAGGTTGAGCTGCTCGTCGGCGACGAAGCTGGCATAGCCGCCCATGTTCATCAGAACCGGAGTGAGCTTACCGCTGGCGAGGTCGAGGCTGTAGACGTCGTGCCACTTGGGATCGCGATTGTTGACCCCGATGAGGATCCGGTCCTTCACCTCGTTCGAGATGTTGACGATCTCGACCCGGGTCTTCTCGAACGGAGTCAGCGCCCGCGGCGCTCCGCCGGCCACGTCCACGCCGTAGAGCAGGAAATTCTCGTCTCCGCCCTTGTCGTTGATGTAGAGGATCCGGCGGCTGTCGGGGCTCCAGAAATAGGAGCGGATCGGACGCTTGGTCTCGGCGGTGAGGGCGCGTGCCGCCGTCGGGTCGGAGGCCGGAGCGACGTAGATGTTGAGCACCCCGTCCTTGGGCGCGGTCCAGCTAAGCCACTTGCCGTCGGGCGACAGCCGCCCCGCCGCCCGGGTCGGATTGCCGAAGAACTTCTCCCGCGCGATCAGCGGAACGCCGGACCCGGCCGGCTGGGCGGAGGCGGGAACGGCGGCGAGGGTCAGGCCCGCGCAGGCGGCGAGCAGCAGCTTCCTGGTCTTCACTTCAATCCTCCCTGGTGCGTGTCGAATCGATCCTAGTGTGTTATATGACTAATACACAAGGGGCGATTTCGCCCCGCCGCCGCCGAGCCTATCATAAAGCGGCGCGCGGGCCGAAAGGCACATTTTGAGCCTTGCGCGCGTGGACCTCGCCGCCGCCCGGATTAAGGCGGCCGTCCCGGTCAGTTCCCCCACGAGCAGCCGGAGGGTCCGTTCCCGGCTCGGTCGGGGGCGGGCCCGTTGCCGTCCCGACTCCTCCCCGCTTGCCATCGGCGGCAACTTGCCGGCATGGGCGACGCCTTGGGCACGAGGCTCCGGATCGGCCGGGGCGCCGCCCGGAGCGCAGAATGCAGCTTCTCGTCGATAATGAGGCGGCCGACGCGAACAGCCGGCTGACGGCGATCCGCGCCGCCGTTCTCCTGACCCGCTCGCTGGAGGTCTGGCGCCGAGGCCGGATGGATTCGGAGACGGTCGTCATCATCCTCGCGGTGATCGCCATCACGTCGGAGAAGTTCACCCGCTCCGGGCTGGACTCCGAATATCGCGCGCTCGACGTCTATCTGCCGCTGGAGCGGCTCCAGGCGTGCAACGTCGCCTCGATCGCCGCCGCGACGGGGCTTAACCGCGAGACCGCCCGCCGCCGGGTCGAGGCGCTGATCCGCGAGGGGGCGCTGATCCGGACAGGAAGCGGCGACATCGCCCTTCCTCCCGAGCGGGTCCAGGAGCGCTCGGCCCTCGACCTGGTCCGCCGGCAGCTCGATGCCGTCGTCCGCTTCACCAACGACTGCCTTCGCGACCGGGTGCTGATCGCCCGGAGCGGCCACACGCCTTAGCCGCGGACCGGCGGCTAGGTCACCTTGCCGCGCACGGCGAAGCGGGGCTCGCGCCAGCGCCCCGCCTGGAGGATGGCGCCAAGCCGGTCGACCGCCTCCCAGATGTCCTCGAACCCCAGATAGAGCGGAGTGAGTCCGAATCGGATCACGTCGGGCGAGCGGAAATCGCCGATCACCCCGTCGGCGATCAGCGCCTGGCAGATCTCGAAGGCATTGGGGTGCGAGAAGCTGATATGGCTTCCGCGCCGCTCCGGCTCCTTGGGCGAGATGCAGTCGAGGCCGTGGCCGGCGCAGCGTTGCTCGACGAGCGCGGCGAACAGGTCGAAGAGCGCGATCGACTTCTTCCACAGCGCGTCGACAGTCACGTCCCCGAAGCCGTCGACTCCCGACTCCAGGGCCGCCATCGCGAGGATGGGGGGCGTTCCGGCGAGGAATCGCGCGATCCCAGGGGCGGGGACATAATCGTCGGTGAAGGCGAACGGGGCGGCATGGCCCATCCAGCCGCGCAGCGGGCTTACCAGCCGGTCCTGGAGCGCTTCCGCGACGTAGAGGAAGGCGGGGGCGCCGGGACCGCCGTTCAGATATTTGTAGCCGCATCCTACGGCGAGCTCGGCGCCGCTGCCGTTGAGATCGAGCGGAACGGCCCCGGCGCTGTGGCTGAGGTCCCACAGCGTTCGGGCTCCCGCCGCTCTCGCCCGCTCGGTGACTTCGGCCACGTCGAAGCGATAGCCGGCTTTGTAGTGGACGTGGGTCAGAAGGAGGAGGTTGGTGTCCGGCCCGAGGCACTCCTCGATCCGATCGCGCTCGGCGATCCGCAGGTCGAGCCCGGCCAGTTCCGCCGCCCCGCTGGCGATGTGGAGGTCGGTGTGGAAATTGCCGGCTTCCGAGAGCAGCGACCTTCGCCCGGGCGACAAGGCGGCGGCGGCGACGATCAGCTTGAACAGGTTCACCGACGTGGAGTCGGCGACGATGACCTCGTTGGGCCTGGCGCCGATCAGTCGGGCGATCTTCGCTCCGACCCGCTGCGGCGCCTCGATCCAGCCGCGCGTGTTCCAGCTTCGGATCAGCTCGGAGCCCCATTCCTCCTCCACCGCCTCGCGCTGGCGGGCGATCGCGGCGCGGGGCAGGGCGCCGAGCGAATTGCCGTCGAGATAGATGATCCCGGGGGGAAGCTGGAACCGGTCGCGCAGCGGACGGAGCGGATCGGCGGCGTCGAGCGCCCGGACATCGGCGAGACTGGTCATGCCTTGTCCTCCCCGGAACGGGGAGGGGGACCATGCGCAGCATGGTGGAGGGGCCGGCACAGAGGCCGGCGAAGCCCCTCCACCAGCCTTCGGCTGGTCCCCCTCCCCGTCCCGGGGAGGATATCAGCGGCGCAGCCCACGCTCGATCTCCTTCACCGCGATCGCCCAGGCGGCGGTCTCCGGGGCGATCAGCTCGACATGACCGGTGCGGTCGACCATCCGGACGTCGACCTTGTCGCCCTTGGCCCGCATCGGCGCCGCATAGCCTTCGGCGTAAGCCGGCGGGATGATCCGGTCCTGGAGGCCGTTGACCAGCACCTGGCCAACGCCGATCGGGCCGAGACGGGGAACCGACGTTTCCGCCCAGCGGCCGTCGCCCGAAATCCGCGCGATCACCTCGGTTCCGCAACCGCTTCCGGGCGGCCGAGCGGCCTCCTCGAGATCGGGAAGGCCGCCGAGGCTGACGACCCGGTGGATCGCGATCGGCGCGCCGGAGCGAAGCGGACTGCCGGCGGGGAGCCTGCTCCGCGCCGCCAGCCAAAGCGCCAGGTGGCCGCCGGCCGAATGGCCGACCGCGACCAGGTGCGACAGGTCGAGACGATATCTGCCGGCGTTGGCGGCGAGCAGATCGGCCGCCGCGGCCGCGTCGAGATAGGTGCCGGGATAGCCGCCGCCCTCCCGGTCTACCCCGCGATAGTCGATGTTCCAGACGGCGATGCCGCGCTTCCGCAGGTCGTCGGCGATCCAGTTCATGATCCGCCGGTCCGCGATCTCGGTCTGCCAGCAGCCGCCATGGACCATCAGCACCGTCGGGTGCGGACCGCGACCCTTGGGAAGCCAGAGGTCGACCACTTGGGTGGCCGACCCGCCATAGGAAATCGTCGAGTCCGGCTCCGGCCTCGGCCGCTCGAGGAGGTCCGGCCACTTCATCAGCTCGGCCTGGGGCCGGGGCGCTCGGGTCGGGGCGGGGGGCTCTGTCACCGCGCAGGCCGCTAGCGCGGTCGCGGCGGCGGCGGCAAGCGCAAGGAGGGTGAAACGCATGGCTCCGCCCTATCGGAGCGCGGCGCATGCGGCAAATGGAGCGGGCGCCGGTGGAAGTCGGCGCCCGCTCAGTGGGACCGGCAGGGGACTACCGGTCGAGGGTGAGGGCGATGGCCGTCGGGGCAGCGGCGCCGAAGTCGGCGATGGCCCGGCGGACCTGAGGCGCGGCGTCGGCGATGGCGGCATCGCGGCAGACGAGGCCCTCGCGCCGCTCGGCCAGAGCGGTGGCGCGGCTTCCGGGGCAGAGCCGCTCGGCGGCGGTGCGGACCCGCGCCTCGAGGCGGCGAAGCCCGTCCCGGCTGCGCAGGTTGAGATCGGCATAGCGGACGTGCGCGGTGGGCGCCGGAGCGGCGGCGAGATCGGCGGCCCGGGCCGGCGCGCCGGTCGCTGCGAGGGTCGCGCCGCTGACCGCGAAAGCGGCGGCGAGGGCGAGGGCGGCGAAGCGGGGGTAAAGGCGGATCATGGTCGTTCTCCTGGTCAGGGGAAGGCGGTCGGCGGCGGTCAGCCCCGCGGCGGAGGGGCGGAACGCCACGGGGCGTCGTACTGAATGGCGTTGAGCCGCTCGAAGCTGACGTGGACGCGTTCGAAAAAGCCTCCGACGGCGTCCGAGAAAGACTGGTGGTGCTCGGCCCAGAGGCGGCCGTCGATTCCGTCACGCATTTTATCACTCCTTCCTTTCCGGGTCCGCATCGGGCGGGCCGATGGAGTCGAAATAGGAGGTGAGCTGCTGCTCCGTCCAACTAAAGGATGGACAAAGGTAATAAGGTGGACTTATCAAACGCCCATGCGACACCTGCCGCCCCTGGCCGCCGTCAAGGCGTTCGAAGCCGCCGCCCGGCACGAGAATTTCACGCTCGCCGCGGCCGAGCTCGGAATGACCCAGGCCGCGGTCAGCTATCAGATCCGGCTGCTCGAGGAGCGGCTCGGCGTGCCGCTTTTCCTAAGGGCCAAGCGCCGGGTGACGCTGAGCGACGCCGGCCGCCGGGTCGCGCCGCTCGTCTCCGACGCGTTCGACCGGCTTTCGGCCGGCTTTTCAGAGCTTCTCGACAAGGACGAATCGGTGCTTAGCGTCAGCACCGCCCAGACCTTCGCCTCGAACTGGCTGGCGGCCCGGCTCGGCGCCTTTCAGATCGAGCGGCCGGAACTGGCGGTTCGGCTTCAGACCAGCAACAGCCTGATCGACTTCGCCCGCGACGAGGCCGACGTCGCGATCCGGACCGGCGAGGGGCCCTGGCCCGGCCTTCGCCGGCATTTCCTGTTCCACCATCACTTCACGCCGATGTGCACCCCCGATTTTCGCGATCGCCATCGCCTGGAGCGGCCGGAGGACGTCCTGCGCCTTCCGCGCCTGACGCCCGACGACGATTGGTGGAAGCTGTGGCTCGAAGCGGCGGGAGTCGCGGCGCCGGAGGATCGCGGAAGCGGAATACGCCTCGATTCTCAGACCACCGAAGGACAGGCGGCGCTGGCCGGCCATGGCGTGGCCATGCTGACTCCGCTGTTCTGGCGCTCCGAGCTGGCTTCCGGCCGGCTGGTTCAGCCGTTCGATCTGATCGGCTGCGAGCGCCGCGGCTATTGGCTGGTCTATCCCGAGCACAAACGCGGCCGGGCGAAGATACGCGGCTTTCGCGACTGGCTGCTCGGCGAGATCGCCGGCGAGGCCGCGGACGGCCCCGCCGGCGTGTTCACGCCTCCGCAGGAGCGCCGGTGACCGTCGCGGGAGGTCCCAGCGGCCGGGGCTCGCGGGTCCGAACGAGCCGGTGGCCCCAGCGCCGCCACGCCCACAGCACGAGGCCGGCCAGCACCAGCCAGGGGAGCAGGGTGATCAAGGCCACCGCGATCCAAAGGGCGCCGCCGGCGAGATTGTCGACCGCCTGCTGGAGCGCCTGCTTGAGGCGCGGCCGCCCGTCGAAGCCGGGGACGAGATCCCCGGTGCCGTATTTGAACACCATCGGAGTCGTCGCGAGCGATTCCTGCTGCTCCGTCTTTTCGGCGCCGAGGGCGCGGATCCGGTCGCGAAGCTGCTGCGCCTGGACCTGAAGCTCCGCCCGTTCGGCGGACTTGAGGCCGCTCCGGGCGAGCTGCGCCTCGATCCGCTTCAACTCGTCCTCGCTCGCGCCTTGGCCGCGGGTCGCCGCGGCGATCCTGGCGCCGGCATCCTCGCCCGTGATCTCGGCGTCGACGAGCATCCCTTCGGCGGCGTTGACCGCCGCGATTCCCTGCTTGCCGAACGCTCGGGCGATCGCCGGGTCGAGCTTGAAGGCCAGAATCGCCTCGATCTCGTCATGTCCCGTCAGCCGGTAGCTCATGCCGGTGATCCTGCAGCGGGCGATCCCGATCTTCTCGCAGGCGGCGGCGTGCTGCTCCTGGACCTGCGAGATACGCTCTCCCGAGAGGCGGAAGGCGTAGCGATAGTTGAAGGCGACTCCGGGCGCGGCGGTGGGGCCGATCGACGGCGGCGCGTAGCCGGCGCGCGAAGCGGCCGTATCCGGCGGCGGCGGCGCTTCGGCGACGTCCATGGTCCTTAGATCCTGGGAGGACCGCTCCTCGCGCGGCGCCTGGCCGCAGCTCGCGGTGGCCAGCAGGAGGGTGACTACAAGGCCTTTGCGCATCCTCGTCTCCTCTGTCGGTCGGCCGGTCTCAGCCGGCTCTCTGTAATATTATCCCAAGGGTAGAGAATGGCAACGGCCCTTGTCGCGGCAGGTCCGTCGTCCCGGCGAAGGCCGGGACCTCCATGAGGAATCGCACGGATCTAGCGCGCCGAGACCCCGGTCTTCGCCGGAGTGAGGCCAAAGCCTTTGCCGGCGCGACACGCATCCAGCCAAGAGCGCTCGCATCGACGGAATCGGCCTGCTAGTCCGTCCCGATGGCCAGCAGCTTGAACGACATCGATCCGATCCAGGACACGCCTTTCGACGAGGCGCTTTCGAAGCGTTATCTCGTCTACGCCCTCTCGACGATCACCGCGCGGTCGCTGCCCGACGTTCGCGACGGGCTGAAGCCGGTCCACCGGCGGCTTCTCTGGGCGATGCGGCTTCTGCGCCTGGACCCCGCCGCCGGCTTCAAGAAATGCGCTCGGGTCGTCGGCGACGTGATCGGCAAATATCATCCGCACGGCGACCAGTCGGTCTACGACGCGATGGTCCGCCTCGCCCAGACCTTCTCGCTCCGCTACCCGCTGGTCGACGGCCAGGGCAATTTCGGCAATGTCGACGGCGATAACGCCGCGGCGATGCGCTACACCGAGGCCCGGCTGACCCTCGCGGCCAACGACCTGATGGCCGGGCTCGACGAAGGCACGGTCGATTTCCGCCCGACCTACAATGGCGAGGAGGAGGAGCCGGAGGTCTTCCGGGCCTGTTCCCGAACCTGCTCGCCAACGGCGCCAGCGGAATCGCCGTCGGAATGGCGACCTCGATCCCGCCCCACAACCTCGCCGAGATACTCGACGCCGCGATCCACCTCATCGACAATCCCGCCGCCGAGCCGTCGGCGCTGATGGACTTCGTCTCCGGCCCCGACTTCCCCACCGGCGGGGTGATCGTCGACAGCGCCGCGGCGATCGCCACGGCCTACGAGACCGGCCGAGGAAGCTTCCGGGTAAGGGCGCGCTGGACGGTCGAGGACCAGGGACGCGGCACCTGGGTCGCCGTGGTCAGCGAGATCCCCTACCAGGTGCCGAAGTCGAAGCTGATCGAGCAGATCGCCGCGCTGATCGCCGACAAGAAGCTTCCGATCCTCGCCGACGTTCGCGACGAATCGGACGCCGAGGTGCGGATCGTCATCGAGCCGCGAAGCCGCACGGTCGAATCCGACATGCTGATGGAAAGCCTTTTCCGGCTGACCGATCTCGAGGTCCGCGTGCCGCTCAACATGAACGTGCTCGACTCGCGCCACACGCCCAAGGTGATGGGTCTCAAGGAGGTGCTCTCCTCCTGGCTCGCCCACCAGTTCGAGGTGCTCGTCCGCCGCGCCCGCCACCGGATCGGCAAGATCGACGACCGGGTCGAGCTGCTCGAAGGCTATCTCGTCGCCTATCTCAATCTCGACCGGGTGATCGAGATCATCCGGACCGAGGACGAGCCCAAGCCGGTGATGATCGCCGAGTTCCGCCTGACCGACCGCCAGGCGGAAGCGGTGCTCAACATGCGGCTGCGCTCGCTTCGCCGGCTGGAGGAGATGCAGATCAAGGGCGAGCGCGATACGCTCATCAAGGAGCGCGAGGAGCTTGCCCGCCTGGTCGAATCGACGGCGCGCCAGCGCACCCGCCTCAAGAAGGACCTCATCGCGCTTCAGGCCCGCTACGGCGCCGCCACCGAGCTCGGCCGGCGCCGGACCCTGATCGAGGAGGCCGGGCCGGCGCGCGAGATTCCGCTCCATGCGATGATCGAGAAGGAGCCGATCACCGTCATCATGTCGCAGCGCGGCTGGATCCGGGCGATGAAGGGCCATGTCGACCTGTCCAACCCGGAGGCGATGAAGTTCAAGGAGGGCGACGGGCCGCGCTTCTTCTTCCACGCCCAGACGACCGACCGGGTCCTCCTCGCCTCGACCAGCGGCCGCTTCTACACGCTCGCCGCCGACCGGCTGCCCGGCGGGCGCGGCTTCGGCGAGCCGGTCCGGCTGATGGTCGACATCGACGGAGAGGGCGATTTCGTCGCCTTGTTCAGCGCCGCGCCCGGAACCAGGATCCTGCTCGCCTCGTCGGACGGGCGAGGCTTCGTCACTTCGGCGCAATCGGCGGTGGCCGAAACCCGCAAGGGCAAGCAGGTGATGAACCTTCGGCCGGGCGCCAGGCTCGCGGTGGTACGGCGGGTCGGCGCCGGCGACGATTATGTCGCCGTCATCGGCGACAACCGGAAGCTCGTCGTCTACCCGCTCGCCGAGCTTCCGGAGATGGGGCGCGGCCAGGGCGTCCAGCTCCAGCGCTACCGCGACGGCGGCCTCGCCGGAGCGACGAGCTTCCGCTTCGCCGACGGCCTTAGCTGGCCGATGGGTGGCGGAAGCGGCCGGACCCGGACCGAAGCGGACATGAACCCCTGGCGCGCCGCCCGAGGCGCGGCGGGAAGGATGCCGCCGAACGGTTTTCCGAAAACCGATCCGTTCGGCTGAGGAAAGCCCGGCCCGGCCTTATCCTAAACACCAAATTAACTAGTCCGGGCCTAGGGCCCGATCATGGTGGCGAAAGCATCGCGGCGGCGCGGCACAACGCGAACGGTGGAGGCTCCGTCCCCACCGGCAAATCCCGGAATCGCCGAGTTCGTCCATGCGCGGCAGGATTTCGTCGACGCGCTTCCGGTCGCCGCCGCGATCCTCTCGCTCGAGCCGGGCGGCGCCACCGTCGTCCAGATCGCCAATTCGGACTATCGCCGGCTGGCCGAGGGCGGCCCCCGTATCTCCTTCATCGAGGCGAGCGGGATCGAGGCGCGGGTCGCCGCCTTCCTTCGCGACGGAGAGACCGAGGCGCGCTTCGAGGTCACCGACGGGGAGGCGGTCGGCGGGCGGGTCTTCGCCGCGCGCCTGACCCGCCTCACCCGGGTGCCTTCGCTCGGCCGACGGGCCCTGGTCACCCTGCTCGACCGGACCGCCGAGGTGGAGACCGAGAAGAGCCTTCGCTCCGAGATGCTCCGAGACAGCCTGACCGGACTTCCCAACCGGACGGCGTTCAACGAGGCGGTCGAGGCGGTGCTCGGCGCGCCGCGCCGCGGCCGCCAGGGCCACGCCGTCATCGTCCTCGACATCACCCGGTTCAGCCGGGTCAACGAATGCGTCGGAGCCCTCGCCGGCGACGAGCTCCTGATCACCTTCGCGCGCCGGCTGGTCTCCGCCCTTCGCTCCTCCGACCTCCTCGCCCGAACCGGCGGAAACGAATTCGCCGTGCTGATGCGGCTCGGCCGAGGGCTCGACGATGCCCTCGAGGCGGCGGAGCGGATCCGGGCCGCGATGGCCGCGCCCTTCCGGCTCTCGGAGCTGGAAATCCGGGTCGACTGCGCGATGGGCTGCGCACTCCCGCGCGGCGACGAGTCGCTCGCCGAGGAAGTGCTTCGCAACGCCCAGTTCGCGCTCAAGCGGGCCAAGGGCAGCGGCCGGCTCCAGATCTACGAGCCGAGCGAGGCGCGCGCGGCGCGGCGCCGGTTCAGCGTCGAGACCGAGCTTCGCCGGGCGCTCGAGGCGGACGAGCTTCGGCTCGCCTTCCAGCCGCTGATCGACCTCGGCACCGGAGCGGTCGCCGGGTTCGAGGCGCTCGCCCGCTGGGACCATCGCGAGCGCGGCGCGATCTCGCCGTCCGAGTTCATCCCGGTCGCCGAGGAATCGGGCCTTATCGTCGCTCTCGGCCGCTGGGCGCTGCGAAGCGCCATCGAGACCCTCGCCGCGTGGGACAAGGCGGCGGGCCGGGTCCTCCCCCTGTCGGTCAACGTCAACCTGTCGCCGATCCAGGTCGCGCGCGACGACGTCGCCGGCTTCGTCGCCTCGCAGCTCGCCGCCCACGGCCTGTGCGGCACCCGGCTGACGCTCGAGCTCACCGAAAGCGCCATCGTCCAGGATCCGGCGCGCGCAACCGCCGTGCTCGAGGCTCTGAAAGCGCTCGGAGTCCGGGTCGCGGTCGACGATTTCGGCACCGGCTACACCTCGCTAGCCTATCTTCAGCGCCTTCCGATCGACGTGCTCAAGATCGATCGAAGCTTCGTCAGCGACATGCTCGCCGACGACGATTCGGTGGCCATCGTCCGAGCCATTCTTTCGCTTGCCGGAGCGCTCGGGATGGAGACCACGGCGGAGGGGATCGACGCGCCCCGGCTCGCCTCGGCGCTTCGCGAGCTCGGCTGCTCCCACGGCCAGGGCTTTCACTTCGCCGCCGCGCTCGATCCGCTAAGCGCGCTCGCTTACTGGCGCTCGCGAAGCGCCTGATCGACCCGGCGCCGGGCGATGGCGCGCTGCGCCTCGGCGGGCGCGAAACCGCCTTCGGCCCATTCCGCCTCGACCGCCTGAAGCGTGCGGGCGACGACCGGCCCGGCTTCGAGGCCCATGGCGATCAGGTCGCCGCCCCGGATCGCGAGCCGCGGGCGCTCCCATCGCGCCAGCCTTGCCGCATCGGCCGGATCGCCGCCGCCGAGCAGGAGGACGTCGACCGCTTCCTCCGGTCCGAGCCGGTAGGCGAGCACCGCCGGATCGGTCGCGCCGTCGCCCCGCCCGGACGCGGCGACCAGCCGCTTGGCGGACCGTTTGGAAAGCCGAAGCCGGGCCGCGACCGCCGCGGCCACGGCCGGATCGGGGGGGAGCAAAGCGGCGAGCCGCCGAAGCGGATCGGGCGCCACTCCCGCCGCCGCCTCGCGCTCCGGGAGCCGCTCGAGCGCGGCGACGCCCTCGGCGCCGATTTCGGGAACCACCGGGCGAAGGATATCCCGGTCCACCATCAGCCGAGCGGTCGGGGCGGGGTCGGGAAGGGCGAGGAGCTTCAGAAGTTCGTCGGCGATCCGCTCGCGGGACAGCGCCATCAGGTCGTTGGCGCGGGCGGTGCAGGCCGTAAGCGCCGCTTCGTCGGGCGCGCCGCGGCCGAACCGGGCATGGAAGCGGAAGAAGCGCAGGATCCGAAGATGGTCCTCCGCGATCCGGGTCAGAGGATCGCCGATGAACCGCACCAGGCGCCTTTCGACATCCTCCTGGCCGCCGAAATAGTCGAACACCGTGCCGCTCGCCGGATCGGCGGAGAGCGCGTTGATGGTGAAGTCGCGGCGGGCGGCATCCTCGCGCCAGTCGTCCGTATAGGCGATCGTCGCCCGGCGCCCGTCGGTCGAGACGTCGCGGCGAAGGGTCGTCACCTCGACAGGCTTGCCCTCGACGACGGCGGTGACGGTGCCGTGGGCAAGGCCGGTCGGAACCGCCTTGATCCGCGCCCGCCGGAGCCGTTCGAGCACCTCGTCCGGAGCGAGGCGCGTGGCGAGGTCGACGTCGTTGACCGGGAGGCCGAGCAGCGTGTCGCGCACGCAGCCGCCGACGTAGCGCGTGTCGCCCTCGCCGGCGCCGAGCGTGGCGAGAAGGCCGCGAAGCCCCTTTCGCGCCTGCCAGCCGGCCTTGGGGAGCTTCATGTCTCTTCCCTCGCTGCACGCGGGGAGGGTTCGGGGGTGGGTGAGTCAATGAAGCCGGTTGCCTCTTCGGAGAAGCACCCAAATCCATTTCCTTCCCGCGTGAAGGGAGGGGAGAAGTCGCCAAGCCGGCGGGAGAGATTGACGATCATCGCCGCGGTGGCGCCCCAGATCCGCCGGCCCTCCCACTCGATCTCGTAATATTGCCGGTCGCGGCCTCTGAAGAGCGCGCTTCGCACCACCTGCCGCTCCGGATCGAGGAGCCAGTGGAGCGGCGCCTCGAACATCGATTCGACCTCGCCCGGCTGGGGCCGAAGATCGAGGTCGGGAGGGACGACCCCCACCACTACCGTCACTTCGAACCCGGTGATGGTGCGGTATCGATCGGCGGTGCCGATCACCTCGACCGCCGAGCGGGGAAGGCCGATCTCTTCTTCCGCCTCGCGAAGCGCCGCGGCGACGGCGTCTTCGTCGCCTGGATCGATCCGCCCGCCGGGGAAGCTGATCTGGCCGGGATGCTTGCGCATCGTCATCGGCCGCTGGGTCAGGATCACGGTCGGCACCGGGCGGTCGACCACCGGCACCAGGACGGCCGCAGGCGTTGGATCGACGCCTTCCGCTTCCTCCTCGAGCACGTCGCCTTCGAGCAGGTCGGGCGTCCGGCGGCGGCCGAGCTCGAGCGCTTGGCGGAGGCGCTCGGCAAGCGTCACGAGCCGGGCTCGAGGGCGAAGAAGGCGCCGCCGCTCCACAGCCCGGCCGGTTCGCCGCCCTCGGCGAGGGCGAGCTCGGCAAGCTCGTAATAGACCGGCCTCGCGACCAGCGCCTCCAGCCCGCCGCGGACGGCGAGATAAGGGTGGGGACCTTCCGGTCCGCCGGCGAACCGAAGCGGATGATCGGGTCCTGCGACGACCAGGTCGCCGGTATTGAGCCGGAAGGCGAGGCGCCGCTCTTCGCCTTCGCCCTCGCTCTTGACCTCGACCGCGACGAAGGCGGCGTCCTCCACCGCGATGTCGAGCTTCTCGACCGGAGTAACGAGGACGTGGCGGCCGTCGGGCTCGCGGCGCAGGATGGTCGAGAACAATCGGACCATCGCCGGGCGGCCGATCGGGCTGCCCTGATGGTACCAGGTGCCGTCGCGGGCGATCCGCATCTCGCTGTCGCCGCAGAGTTCCGGGTTCCAGCGCTCCACCGGCGGAAGCTTCTTCTCCTCGGCGAGCCGGGCGATGTCGCCGAGCGACAGGCCGGACAGGTCGGCGGGGGGCGGCGGCATGGGCATGAAGCGTGCGTTAGGCCACGCGTCCCGTTCCCGGCAAGCCTTGCCGCCCGTGCCGCGCGCTCCTATCCCGGCGCCATGGCGAGCGAGTTCGAAGGGCCGCGCACCGCGATCGTCACCGGCGGCGCGCGCCGAATCGGGGCGGCGATGTGCCGTGCCCTCGCCGCCGACGGCTGGAATGTCCTCATCCACTTCAACCGATCGGGCGAGGAGGCCGAGGCGCTCGCCGCGGAGCTTGGAAACGCCGCGACGGTCCGGGCCGACCTTGCCGATCCGGAGGCGCCCGACGCCATCCTGGAGGCGCTGGCCGGACTTCCGCCCGCCCGGCTGCTGGTCAACAACGCCTCGCTCTTCGCCCGCGACGGTCCGGACGACTTTACCGCCGGGAGCTGGGAATCGCACCTTCGGGTCAATCTGCGCGCGCCCGCGCTCCTCTCCCGGGCGCTGGCTTCGCGGGTCGGGCTGATCGTCAATATGCTCGACGCCAAGCTCGCCGCCCCCAATCCCGACTTCTTCAGCTATACCGTGTCGAAGCAAGGGCTGGCCGGGCTCACCGAGCTGCTCGCCCGCGCCTGGGCCTCGCGCGGAATACGGGTCTGCGCGATCGCGCCGGCGGTGACTCTCGTCTCGGGAGCGCAAAGCGGCGAGAATTTCGAGGCCGTGCACGCTCTGAACGCCCTTGGCCGAGGGGTCGAGGTGGACGAGATCGTCGCCGCCTTGCGCTTCATCGTGGCGACTCCGACCTTCACCGGCCAGACCATCGTCCTGGACGGCGGCCAGCGTTTCCTGTCGCTGCCCCGCGACGTTCAGTTCCTGGAGACATCGGATGGATGAGGCGGCGAAGCTCGCCGGGCTGGTGCCGGAAAAGCTGGCGCCCCGAACCCGCAAGGTGGTGCTCGACAACCTCGTCCTCGACGTCGAGATCGGCTTTCACGACTTCGAGATCGGGCGGCCGCAACGGCTCCTCGTCACCGTCGAGGTGTGGCTGGACGAGAACGCCTTCGCCGCCACCGACGCGGTGGAGGACGCCTGGGACTACGACTTTCTTCGAAGCGCCATCGTCGCGCTGGCGGGAGGGCGGCGGTTCAACCTCCAGGAGACCCTGGTGCGCGAGATATACGGCCTGATCGCCGCCCGGCACGGGGTCGCCGGGCTTCGGGTCGCCAGCCGCAAGCCCGACGTCTATCCGGACTGCTCCGGAGTCGGCGTCGAGCTCGCCAGCTTCTAGCGCAGGCGCGGCGGGAGAGAGGAAGACCCTCGCCCCGACCTTCTCCCGCGATCGGGAGAGGGGGCATACCGCGCCGCTCCGCTTCTCCCGCCGGACCAGGGCGCCGCCGCTCCCCTTCTCCCGCTCGCGGGTGAAGGTCGGGATGAGGGTCTTCTTCTACTTCTTCTTCTTCTTCTACTTCATCATCACCCCTTCTCGGCCGTCGGGCTCAGCGCCGCGTTCGGCCGCAGGGGCCCAGCTGATCGACGACCAGGCGGTAGTCCGCCTCGACCGCGGGGACCTGGGCCGGGTCGACGTCGGCCAGGCTCTGGGCCGGCAGGCGCGGCGGAAGCGTGCAGGCCAGGCGGTACCAGAGCAGGGTCCCGGGCTTCGGAGCGGCCGCGGCCTCGTCGACGATCTCGCCCAGCGCCACCGCCCATTGCGGGGTCTGGCCGGGACGGCGCAGCACGGTGAGCGAGATCGGCCGCTGGTCCGCGGTCTGAAGGAAGATCTGGGTCTCGCTCTCGCCGGGGATCGCGCCCGGGACATGGAAGGCCTTGCCGATGCCGGTGATCCGCGGCGGCGCGGCGGCGCCGCCGGCTTCCCGGACGATCGCTCGAAGCCGCTCGGCGGCCTCCGGCGAATAGGGGATTTGCGCGTCGGGAGCGATCAGCCGGACCTCTCCGGGCCGAACGGCGGCGGCGGCGAGGAGCAGGAATTCGGCGCCCTTGCGCAGCTTCGGCGGCTTGCCCCGGGAGTCGGCGGGCAGATCGACGACGTAAGCGAGCCGGCTCGGAAGCGGCCCGGGCGAGCGGATCAGGGCGATCACCTCCGCTTCGACGTAGAGCCGCGCCGTTCCGGGGCGAAGTCCCGCCGCCTGCTCGTTCCTGACCGCCACCGCCCGGGCCACGCGTACGTGGGCGGCGACCGGCGCGGCGAGCGCCAGGTCGGCGAGGTCGGAATAGCCCATCGGGGCCGAGTTTGCCCCCGAATCGGTGGGAAGGGGGGCGGCGGCGGGAAGCGCCGCCAGCGCGAGCGCCAGCCAAAAAGTTCGAATGCTCATTCCGTTCCGGGTCCGTAAATTTACAGTTTGTTTGCCATAGGCTTAGCCGCCTTTACCGCTGATTGCCGACCGCTCACCGTGATAATACGAGGTCGCACAGGAGGATTGCGTCGCCCCCTTCGACGCGATAGAGGACCGTCCCTTATCGATGATATGTTGATACATCGATGGAGCCGTTGGGGTTTCGCTGCGTTGTCATGATCGGCGCCAATCCCGGCAGCGCACGACATATAAGAGGGAGTGTGGCTGATTAATGGCATATGCTGACAAACCCCAGATGAGTAACAGCCGGATTGCGGCGATCGTGATCGTCGCAATCCTCCATGCTCTTCTCGGCTACGCCTTCGTCACCGGCCTCGCCTACAACGTCGTCAAGAAGGTGGCCGCCGACCTCAAGACCTTCGACGTCGAGGAGCCGCCGCCCCCCGACGAGAAGCCGCCGCCTCCGCCGCCGGAGAACCAGCCGCAGACTCCGCCGCCGGTGGTCGCGCCGCCGCCGCTGGTCCGCACTCCGGTGACGACGCCCCAGATCCAGACGGTGAACATCGCGCCTCCGCCGGTGATCACGCCGACGGCGCCTCCGGCGCCTCCGGCGCCTCCGGCACCGCCGCCTCCGCCGCCTCCGCCTCCGCCGCCTCGGCAGGCGGCCGAAGCGGCCAAGCCCCGCGGCAATCCGCAGGGCTGGGTGACGGACGAGGATTATCCGGCGGCCGCGATGCGCTCCGGCGAAAGCGGTACCACCGGAGTCCGGATCGCGGTCAGCCCCGACGGGCGCGTGGCGGATTGCAACGTCACCTCGTCCAGCGGCTCCTCCCTGCTCGATCAGACCGCCTGTCGGCTTCTGCAGCGCCGGGCGCGCTTCTCGCCGGCCAAGGATACGAGCGGGCAGGCCGTCGCGGGCAGCTGGTCCGGCCGCTTCACCTGGCGCCTGCCGGAGTGACCGGCGGCGCCACCCCAAACAAGCACGTTTAATACGAGAGGAAAGTCAGACCGATGACCACCCCAGCAGCAGGCGCCCATGGCGGCAGTAATCCCTACGGCCTCGTGGCCGCACTCCAGCAGGGCGGCCTGATCGCCCAAGTCACCTTCGGCATCCTCGTGATCATGTCGGCGGCGTCCTGGTACGTCCTCTTCGTCAAGCTCTTCGAGCAGCAGAAGATCGTCCGCGAGGGCCGCCGCGCGCGAAGCGCCTTCTGGTCGGCCGGAACCCTTCGCGACGGCGCCCAGAAGCTCGAGAAGAACGGCGCCTATCGCCAGATCGTCGACGACGGCATCCTCGCCCTCGAGCAGCACGACAAGCTCACCGATCCGATCGATCAGCACGACTGGATGCTGAACTCGCTGGCGCGCAGCCAGGGCGCGATCGCCTCGCGGCTTTCGACCGGCCTCGCCTTGCTCGCCACCGTCGGTTCGACGGCGCCGTTCGTCGGGCTGTTCGGAACCGTGGTCGGCATCTACCGCGCTCTGATCAAGATCGGCGCCGCCGGTCAGGCGTCGATCGACGCGGTCGCCGGCCCGGTCGGCGAGTCGCTGATCATGACCGCCCTCGGCCTCGCCGTGGCGGTTCCGGCGGTGCTCGCCTACAACTGGCTGCAGCGTCGCAACAAGTCGATCATCGAGGAGCTCGCCCGCTTCGCCAACGACCTGCACGGCTACATGATGTCGGGCGGAACGGTGAAGCCGGTCGTCGCCGCGCCGGGCGCGGCGGGCACCGCCCGCGCCGCCGCCACCGGTGCCGGTCCGGCCGGACCGACCACCAGCGGAACCGGATCGAGCGGCAGCGCCATCGGAACGACCAGCGCCGGCCCGAAGAAGGTCTGACGTCCTGCGCGGCGGGGCGGATCTCCGTCCCGCCGCGAGCATCGCGGCGAGAACGACTAGGATAGGAAACTGAACGATGGCCATGAGTGTCGGCCCCGGCGAAAGCGGCGAACAAGCCCCGATGTCGGACATCAACACGACGCCGCTCGTCGACGTCATGCTGGTGCTCCTGATCATCTTCCTGATCACGGTCCCGGTCGTGATCCAGGCGGTTCCGGTGGCGCTGCCCAAGGTTCGCTTCGAACCGACGACGACCAAGCCGGAGAACGTCGCGCTTTCGGTCCGCGGCGACGGCAAGGGCGGCTGCGAAGTCTATTGGAACCTGACCAAGGTCAATTCCGAGGACCTTCTCGATCGCGCCGCCAAGAAGCTCAAGGCCGAGATCGACAAGCTCGGCGGGCCTCAGAACGTGACCGAGGACACGATGCCGGAAGCGCATATCCGGGGCGACGTCAACACGCCCTACAAGTGCATCGGCGGCGCCGTCTTCACCATGCAGCGGGCGGGTTTCGCGCGCGTCGGCTTCATTTCCGAGCCGCCGCCGGGCGAAGTGACCACTCGTCTCTGAAGCAAGAAGCACGCGTTTTTACGGAGTAGCCGACTATGGCAATGTCAATGGCTCAGGCCGAAGGCGAGCCGATGATGGACATCAACACGACGCCGCTCATCGACGTCATGCTGGTGCTGCTCATCATGTTCATCATCACGATCCCGATCCAGACCCACGCGGTGAAGCTCGACCTTCCGCAGGACCAGCCGAACCAGCAGCCGCCGCCCATCGATCCGGTGAAGAACAAGGTCGTGATCATGCCCAACAAGGCGGTGCTTTGGAACGGGGCGCCGGTCGACCTGGTCACGCTGCGTCAGTATCTCGACCTCACGCAGCAGATGAACCCGGTTCCCGAGCTCCACCTCCAGCCGGACCCGAACGCGCCCTATGAAGTTGTCGATGAAGTTCTTGCTGTCACCAAGCACGCCCACGTCGAAAAAATGGGTTTCGTCGGCAACGAGGCCTACGCCAACTTCTGATCCATCGACTTCCTCTCGAGATCAGGCGGGCGGTCCCTTCGGGGGCCGCCCGTTTCTTTTGGGGACGGGCGTTCGGCGCGCGGATCGGCCTGCTCCCGCCTCGCCGAGCTGGAAGCGGACGAAGCCCGCGACCTGGATCGGGGCTCCGACCTCCTTCGCCTCCTCCGCAAAAGAAGAAGAGCCTTACTCCAGCGCTTACCGCAGGCGAAAAAGGTCAGGCGGAAGCGCGCAGGCCGAAACGCGCAGGGCGGAAATGGGGCAGGCGGAAAACGGGCAGGCGGGAGTGGGAACGCGCGGCCGGCCGGATTCTAGAAGCTTCTCGCGCCTGGAGAAGAGGGCGGGGACGAGGGTCTTCTTCTGCTTCTTTCCTGGCGCGTCGAAGAGCGGCTGGAGCTATCGCCATCCTCGTGCCCGAACGCCCTTACCACTTCGATCGCGCCGACGATGGCGACGTTGAAGTCCGGCGGACCCTCCGCGGGAATCCGATATTCCCGGTGCGCGCGGCCGCCGGCGAGCTGAACGTCGAAGCCGTCCAGGAAGGCCTCGCGAACCTCGAAGCGGTCACGAACCCGGCTCCGTTCGGCCCGGACGCTACAGTCGCGAGCGATCTTGAAGGCCCAGTCTTCGCTCAGGACCGGATAGAAGATCGGCTGTTCCGGCAGGCGCGGCGGGACGGCGCGCATTTCCGCTCTCCCGGATCAGAGCGCGTTCGCTCGGCCCGACCGGCCTCCACAGGGTCACCGTCTCCTCGCGGCCGGTCACCTCACGCCGCCAGGCCTTCGAACTGGAGCCGGGCGAGCCGGGCGTAGAGGCCGCCTCGGGCGTTCAGGCTGTCGTGCGTGCCCTCCTCGACGATCCGCCCCTGGTCCATGACGACGATCCGGTCGGCTGCGCGGACGGTGGCGAGGCGGTGGGCGATGACGATCGTGGTCCGATCCTTCATCAGCCGCTCGAGCGATGCCTGGACGAGCTGCTCCGATTCCGCGTCCAGGGCCGAGGTCGCCTCGTCGAGGAGGAGCAGGGGCGCGTCGCGAAGGATCGCCCGCGCGATGGCAATGCGCTGGCGCTGGCCTCCCGAGAGCCGCGCTCCGCCCTCGCCCATATAGGTGTCGAGGCCCTGCGGAAGGGCGCGCAGGAAATCGCCGGCGTTCGCCGCGTCGGCCGCCCGCCAGAGCTCCTCGTCGCTCGAGTCCCAGCGGCCGTACCGCAGATTGTCCCGGGCCGAGGCGGCGAAGATCACCGTCTCCTGCGGAACGATCGCCATCCGTTCTCGCACCGACATCGGGTCCGCCTCCGGGAGCGGAACGCCGTCGAGGAGCACGATCCCCGCTTCCGGGTCGTAGAATCGCAGGGCGAGCTGGAAGAGCGTCGATTTGCCCGCCCCGGAGGGACCGACCACGGCCAGCGTCTCGCCGGAGCGGACCTTCAGCGAAAGGTCGTGGATCGCGCTGACTTCGGGCCTCGTCGGATAGCGGAAGCGGACGCTTTGGAACTCGAGCTCGCCGCGGCCGGGCACGGGGAGTGCGACCGGGCTCGCCGGCGCCCGGATGCCCGGCTCCTCCTTCAGCAATTCGGTGATCCGACCGGCGGCGCCCGCGCCGCGCAGCAGGTCGCCATAAACTTCGGTGAGCGCTCCGAACGCGCCCGCGACGAGTGCGCCGGTGAGGACGAAGGCGGCGATGGTGCCGCCGGTGATCCGGCCCGCCTGGACGTCCACCGCGCCCTGCCACATCACCATCGTGATCGCTCCGAACAGGAGGCCGATGACCGACGCGGTCATCACCGCCCGTAGCCGAATGCGGCGCCGGGCGGTCTGGAAGACGCTTTCCACCGCGCCCGAGAATCGCTCGGCCTCCCGCTGCTGCTGCCCGAAGGCCTGGACGATCTTCATCGCGCCGAGCACCTCGTCGACCATCGCGCCGACGTCGGCGATCCGGTCCTGGCTGCTGCGCGAGACATTGCGCACGCGCCGCGCGAAGATCGTGATCGGCATGACGATGAGCGGGATCCCGAGCAGCAGCATTCCGGCCAGCTTGGGAGCGACGATGAGGAGGTAGGCGATTCCGCCCACGCCCATGACCATGTTGCGCAGGGCGACTGAGATGGTGGTCCCGACCACCTGCTCGATGATCGTCGTGTCCGCGGTGAGGCGGGAGGCGATCTCCGACGGGCGGTTCTCCTCGAAGAATCCAGGGGCGAGGCGAAGGAGATTGCGCTGAACCGCCTCGCGCACGTCGGCGACGACCCGTTCGCCCAGCCACGAGACGAAGTAGAAGCGGAAGGCGGTGGCGACGGCCATCACCACGACGAGCAGCAGAAGATATTCGAACCAGCGGTCGATATTTCCGCCGTTGGACCCGAAGCCTCGGTCGATCACCAGCCTGAAGCCGTTCGGAATGGCGAGCGTCGCGGCCGCCGCCGCCAGCAGCGAGAGCAGGGCACCCGCCACATGCCCCTTGTATCGCGCCGTGAAACGCCAGATGATGACCAGGTTACCGAGCTTGCGCGGGGGCGTGGGATCGGGATTTGGACGCGCCATCACGGGGGCCTAGCAGCGCATGCACTGACGCTCAACGCCGATGCCGGCGCGGCCGCTGCCGGAGCTTATCCCTTCCCCGGCCGTTTGGCTTCTAAGTCCCTGTCGCCGTTGACGCTTTGGCCCCGGCGGCCCATCTGGAGACGCAATGCTTTACGATGCTTATGAGATGCAGCGCTCGCTGCTCGCCGGCGCCAGCACCCTCGCCAATATCGGCGCCGGCTGGCTTCAGAACCCCGCCAATCCCTTCGCCTACAGCCAGATGGGCCCGATCGTCGGCTCGGCGCTCGACGTGTTCGCCCACGCCTCGGCGCCCCGCGGCAAGCCGGAATTCGGCCTTGCGACCACCGTCGTAGAGGGCCGCGAGGTCAAGGTCAGCGAGGAGATCGCGCTTCGCAAGCCGTTCGGCCAGCTCAAGCACTTCGTCCGCGAAGGCGTCGAGGGCGGGCCGCGCCTGCTCATCGTCGCGCCGATGTCGGGCCATTACGCGACTCTGTTGCGCGGCACCGTCGAGCGGATGCTGCCCGGCCACGACGTCTACATCACCGACTGGCGCGACGCGAAGCTGGTGCCGACCGACGCCGGCAAGTTCGATCTCGACGACTATATCGACTATCTGGTCGAGTTCCTCTCCCATATCGGACCGGGCGCGCACATGCTCGCCGTCTGCCAGCCTTCGGTGCCCTGCTATGCGGCCGCCGCGGTGATGAGCGAGGACCGGCATCCGGCGCGGCCGCGCACGCTCACCATGATGGGCGGGCCGATCGACACGCGCGAAGCTCCGACGGAGGTGAACACGCTGGCCACGCAACGGCCCTATGCCTGGTTCCAGAACAACGTGATCGCGACGGTGCCCTACAGCTATCCCGGCTCCGGCCGGTCGGTCTATCCGGGCTTCCTCCAGCTCGCCGGATTCATGGCGATGAACCTCGGCGACCATCTCACCAGCCATTGGGAGATGTTCAAGCACCTCGTCCAGGGCGACGGCGAGAGCGCCGAGGCGAGCAAGCGCTTCTACGAGGAATATCGCTCGGTCTGCGACATGACCTCGGAATTCTACCTCCAGACGATCGACGTCGTCTTCCAGCGCCATTTGTTGCCGAAGGGCGAGATGATGCATCGCGGCCGGCGGGTCGACCCGGCGGCGCTGCGCGACGTCGCCCTGCTCGCGGTCGAAGGCGAGCGCGACGATATTTCGGGCATCGGCCAGACCCGTGCCGCGCTCGATATCTCGACGCGGCTTCCAGCCAGGCTCAAGAAGTATCATCTCGCCAAGGGCGTCGGCCATTACGGCATCTTCAACGGCTCGAAGTGGCGCGACCGGATCGCTCCGGTGGTCGAGCAGTGGATCGCGAATCACGACGGCTGAGCCGCTCCCTTCCCGGAGGGGAGGGGGCTAAGCGTCTCGCGGTCTTGAAAAATTTCCGGACTTTCCCATCTTCCGTCAGTGTTGAACAACTGAAAGGAGGTGGTCTGATGTCTCATTGTCACTTGCCGAACGCGGCTGATCGGATGAGCGCGGCCTCCACGGAGGTCCTCGTCTGAAGGCATCGGCCGCTTCGGCGGGCAATGGAAGGGCCGTCCCGAAAGGGGCGGCCCTTCGTCGTTTCAGGCGTGGCGCTCGACCCGCCCGAGCAGCAGGAAGGCGCTCGCGCCCGCTGCCGCGGCGGTCGCCGCGGCGACGAGGGCCGCGCCGTGGAAGCCGTCGACGAGCGCCTGCCCCTTCAGCGCCAGCACGGCGCCGAGCAGAGCGGTCGCGACGAGCCCGCCGGTGCGCGCGACGGCGCTGTTGAGGCCGGAGGCGGTGCCGGTATGGCGTGCGTCGACCGAGGCGAGCACCGCCGTCGTCAGCGGCGCCACCGCCAGCGCCATTCCCAGCGAGAGCAGGACGACCATCGGCAGAACCGCCGTCCAGTAGGTCCCGCCGCCGAGGCGGAGGCCGAGAGCGAAGCCGGCCGCGACAACGAGCGGCCCCGCGGTCAGCGGCAGGCGTGGGCCGACCCGGGCCGCGACCCGGCCCATCACGGGCGAGGCGGCGGCGATCAGCAGCGGAAGTGGGAGAAGCGCCGCCCCGGCCGCGACCGGGCTGTAGCCCTCCGCCTCGATCAGGGTGAAGGGGAGAAGCACCATCACCGCTCCGAACGCCCCGTAGAGCAGGAAGGTAAGAAGGGTGAGGCCGACGAACTCGGCGGACGCGAAGAGCGTGAGCGGAACCATCGCCGCTTCCCGCCTCCGTTTCTCGACGAACAGGAAAAGCAGCAGAAGCAGGCCTCCCGCCGCGAGCGCCGCCACGGTCGGCGGCGAGGCCACGCCGGCCGCGCTCCAGTCGGCGAGACCCCAGGTCAGGGCGCCCAGCGCAAGGGTGGCAAGAACCGCTCCCGCCCAGTCGGGCGGCGGCCGGTCGGCCCGGTCGCTCTCCGGAACGTAGCGAAGCGCAAGCAGGACCGCGGCGGCGGCGATCGGCAGGTTGATGAGGAAGATCGCTTCCCAGCCCAAGGCCCCGACCATCCAGCCGCCGAGCAGCGGTGCGCCCGCCGCCGCCATCGCCCCGCTCGCCGCCCAGGTGCCGACCGCCCGTCCGCGGCTTTCGCCGGAAAAGGCGTCGCCGAGGATGGCGAGGCTGCTCGGTAGAAGGAGCGCGGCACCGATTCCCTGCAAGGCCCGGCCGGCGAGGAACAGCGGAAGCCCCGGCGCCAGGGCGCAGAGCAAGGAGGCGAGCGCGAACAGGCCGATCCCGCCGATCAGGATCCGTCTCCGGCCGTAAAGGTCGCCCGCCGCTCCGCCGAGGAGGAGCAGCGCGCTAAGCGGCAGCAGGAAGGCGTTGACCACCCACTGAACCTCCTCGGCGCCGGCGGCGAAGCTTCGGCCGATCGCCGGGAGGGCCACGTTCAGCACCGAACCGTCGATGAACGACAGGCTGGAGGCGAGGATCGTGGTCAGGAGGACGAGGCGGGGGTGGGCCGGCCCGGCGTCGGGGCCGTGGCGGGCTTCGGCGAGCGCCGAGTCGCAGCCGGGGGCGGTGGTGGCGTTCAGCCGCGTCTCCTCACGCCGGCGAAGCTAGGCGCAACAGCGCCGGCTGGCAAACCTGGATCAGTCCGGTCCCAGGCCGACGGCGCGGAAGCCGACGCTCACCACCGCTTCGGCCGCTACCCCGATGGCGAGGCCTACTCCGACATCGGTCGGATAATGGGCGCAGCGCGGGATCTGGGCGAGGGCGAAGAAGCCCGCCGCGCCGTAGGCGGGGAGAGCCGCTCCGGGATAGTCGCGGGCGAAGGCGCGGCCGACCGCCGCCGCCCCGGCGCTGTGCCCAGAGGGAAAGCTGGTCTCCTCCTTGGCTTCGTCTCGGCCCGGCGCGGGGCGGTGGTCCTTGCCGGGGGAGTCGATCGAGCGGGGACGGGTACGGTCGACCCGCTTCTTGACGAAGTCCTTGGCGAGAGTCGCCAGAGTGTGGGCGGCGAGCATCCTGAGCCCGGCGCGGGCGAGGCGCCTGTCGCGGCCGAGCACCCCGGCGGCGATCACCGCGCCGCACAGAGCGCGCAGCGGCGGCTGGTCGGCCAGGCTTGCGACACGGCCGAGCGCCTCGATCGCGCGGCTGTCCTGCCACGGCTTGACCGCCGCGACGGCCGCCGCGTCGAGGCCGAGCAGCGCCTCGCCGGCCTCAGAGGGCGTCGGCGGCTTCACGAGCGGCTATGAGCGAGGTCGAGTAGCGGTTGAGGAGATCCTCGGGCCCGTCGTAAAGGGCGCAGGCGCCGGCGGCTCGGAGCACGTCGTCCGGAAAGCCGCCGCTTCGAAAGGCGAGGGTGCGGAGCCCGGCGGCCGTCGCGGCTTTCACGTCCCACGGAGAATCGCCGACGACGAGCGCCTGACCGGCGGCGAGCGGCGCGAGCTTTCCAAGCGCCGCCTGGAAGATGTCCGGGCAAGGCTTCGAGCTTTCGACATCGTCCTTGGACGTGGAGGCGAAGACGAGGTCCTCGACCCCCAGCATCGCGAGATAATAGTGGACCTCCGCCTTCGACGAGGAGGAGGCGAGGACGACCTTGATCCCGTCCGCCGCCAAAGCCTCGAAGAGCGGCCGGACGCCCGGAAAGGGGACGGCGCGGGGCATGTAGTCCCGAGTGTAGAGATCGCCTCGGAACGCCTCCATCTCCGCCTGCTCGTCCGGCGTCACGTCGGGTAGAAGGGACGGGACGAGATTGTCGCCGCCCTTGCCGACCTGGAAGCGGATCGTGTCGGCGGGAATGTCGTGGCCGAAGGCGAGAAAGGCTTCCCGCCAGGCGGCGGCGTGGAGGTCGTTGGTGTCGACGAGGGTGCCGTCGACGTCGAACAGCATCGCGCGGACGGCGCGGCCGGTATCGCATTGAGGTGGGGAGGTCTCGGTCATCGGCCGGACAACGGCCCGCGAGCGAAGAGTTTCCGCCTAGCGCGCCGCGTCGACCTGGCGGAAGGCGAGGAGCCGTCCGCCGGCATCGAAGCCGGGAAGCCTCGGATAGGCGCCGATGAAGCGCTCGATCCCGGAGGAAATCGTGAGGAGCCACGGCTCCCCCTCGCGATCGCGGAGGGCGAGCTCGACCCGCGGCGCGGGAGAGGTGGCGGGGAAGACGAACGTGGAACGCATACCGGCTGACATGGCACCCAAACCTTCACAAAAGCTTGTCGGGTCCGAACCGAGGCGCGCTTAATCGGGAATAAAGAACTTTCCGTCAGAAGAAGGTGTCATGGGGCGGAGAAGGACTTGAGCGGCATCGTCGCGAGACTGCGTGAGATCGGAAGGACGGATGGTGCCGTCGCCGACGAACTGCGCCGTTCGCTCGTCGAGACCTTGTTCGTTTCCTCGACCTCGCTGGGGGTCGGCGCCGTCGCCGGCGCCGCGGCGAGCACCGCGATCGCGCTTTCCAGCGGCGATCCCTGGCTGGCGCTGATCGCCGTCGCGATCGCCCTCACCGGCACCGCCCGCCTCTGCCACGCCGTTTTCTTCCATCGGACGATCGAGCAGGACACGGTCGCGAGCGCGCGCTCCGAGACGATCTACGAGGTCGGCGCCTGGGCTTACGCCCTGCTGCTCGGAATATTGTCCCTGCTCGCGCTTCTTCGATCGGACAACGCGCTTCATCACTTCGTCGCCGGGACGGTGACGATCGGCTATGCCGCCGGCATCTGCGGGCGCAACGCCGGCCGGCCGACGATCGCCATCGGCCAGCTTGCGCTGGCTTCGCTGCCCATGTCGCTCGGCCTGTTCATGAGCCCCGATCCCGTCCGCTGGGTGCTGGGCGGAGTCGTCGTCGTGTTCATGATCGGCATGACCGACATCACCTTCCAGACTTATTCCGCGGTGCTCAAGGCGCTCTCCGCCACCCGTGAGCAGGAGCGCCTCACCGCCCGGTTCGAGCGGCTTGCCCGATTCGACGCGATGACCGGCCTGGAGAATCGCGGCGCCTTCCAGGAGCGGCTTCAGAAAGAGCTTTCCGCGATCGCCCAGGCGGACGAGCAACTCGCCGTCCTCTGGGTCGATCTCGACAAGTTCAAGGAGATCAACGACAGCCTCGGCCATCCGACCGGCGACCGGGTGCTGTGCTCGGTCGCCCGCCAGCTTTCCTCGATCGTGGACGGGCGCGGAAGCGTGGCCCGGTTCGGCGGCGACGAGTTCGTCCTGCTCGCAAGGGGCAAGAAGGACGGCTTCGCGGAGGATCTGGCGCGCGAGGTGATGCGCGCCCTCGCGGTTCCGATGAACATCGACGGCGCCTCGCTTCGGGCCACCGGCTCGATCGGGGTCGCCATCGCACCGACCCACGCGACCGAGTCCGATCCGCTGCTCCAGCGCGCGGACATGGCTCTCTACCATGCCAAATCGAACGGCCGGAACGACTATTGCCTCTTCCAGACGGCGATGGAGGAGGAGTTCCTCGAGCTTCGGGCGCTGGAAACCGCGCTTCGCGAGGCGATCGCAAAGGACCAGCTCGAAGTCTATTACCAGCCGATCGTCGACCTGAAGTCCGGGCGGATCACCTGCTGCGAGGCGCTTCTGCGCTGGCACCATCCCGAGCTTGGAGTGGTCAGCCCCGCCCGCTTCATCCCGCTCGCGGAGAGCACCGGGCTGATCACGCCGATCAGCCATTGGGTGCTCGGCCAGGCCTGCGCCGCCGCCGCCAAGTGGCCCGAGGAGGTCAGCGTCGCGGTCAACATGTCCCCGGCCTTGCTCAAGGACCTTCACCTTAGCCACATGATCCTAAGCAGCCTGTACACGTCGGGGCTCGCGGCACGTCGGCTCGAGCTGGAGATCACCGAGAGCGTGCTGCTCGAGGAAAACGCCCAGTCCAACTCGCTGATCAGGGAGTTCCAGAAGATCGGCCTAAAGCTGTCGATCGACGATTTCGGCACCGGCTATTCCTCGCTCACCTATCTCAAGAAATATCGGTTCGATAAGATCAAGATCGACACGACCTTCATCGCCGACGTGACCCGCAGCCGCGAGGCGCGGGCGATCATCCACGCGCTGGTCGGCCTCGCCGACGAGCTGGACATGGAGATCGTCGCCGAAGGAATCGAAACCGAGACCCAGCTCGGCTACGTCACCGGCGCCCGCTGCACCGCGGCCCAGGGCTTCTTCCTCGGAAGGCCGATGCCCGAGGCCGAGATCCACGACCGGCTTCAGGCGCAGGGCCGAGGCGAGGATTGGTCGGCCGGCGTCGGAACCGACCTTCCCCCGCTGCTAAGGCGACTCCAGGCCTGAACGAACCGCTTTCTCCGTTTCGACATCCAAAACCGACAGGACTTGCAAAACCGCCGCTATAAGCGGAAGGATGGAGGCTGCTTGGGAGGGGGAATCGAGTGCGCAAGAAGATGTTCACGGCAGCGCTGCTGGCGCTGGCGACGGCTGGGACCGCGCGGACGCCGGTCGATTCCGCCCGCCATCAACTGGTCGGCGTCGGAAGCGACGGCTGGCGCTGGTACGCGGTCAAGGACAGCAAGAAGCTGCTCCAGACATCTCCCTACGCCATCTACCGTTTCTGGATGACGGGGGAGAATCCCGCGCTGCAAAGCCCGCGTTACGGCAAGGTCGAAGTGAAGATCGCCTGCACGGGCGTGGGCTGGTTCGTCGCGACCCACGTCACCCTTTACGATTCCAAGAGCCGGATCGTGCGCGACTCGCTGACGGGCGACGATCCGGCCAATTGGACCCGGGTCACCTCCGGCAACCCGATGGAGGGCGCCGGCCGCTGGGCCTGCGGCGGCGCGCTTCCGGCGTAGATCGAGGGCGCGCGCGGCGCGCCCTCATCCTCACGAAGCCGCGAGGCGGGCCTGGGCGTCGACCAGGCGCTTCATCAATTTCAAGTCGCCGCCGCTAAGGCTAAGGGCGCTGTCGGCCCAGACGTCCACGACGGCGTTCAGCTCGTCCAGCGAGACCGGGTCGACCAGCCCGGACGCCTGGTAGATGCCGCGGTGGCCAGGATGCTTGCGGCCGTTCTTGGCGATATAGGCGCGTACCGCCTCCTCACCCTGCTCCGGCTCGGCCAGGACGTGGACGAGCCCCATTTCGTGCATCTCCTCGGCCGAGTACAAGCGATTGGACAGCATCATCTCCTCCGCCTTGGCCGTGCCGACCTTGCGGATGAGGAGGGAGTGGGCGCCCATTCCTGGGAAAAGCCCGAAGGCTATTTCAGGAAGCCCGAAGCGAGAGCCCCGCTCCGCGACCACCACGTTGAAGGAGAGGACGGCCTCGAACCCGCCGCCGAGCGCCTCGCCCTGGACAAGCGCGATGGTGACGACGGGGAGGTCCAGCCGCTTGATGTTGTTGTGCAGGATGGCGACGCAGTCGCGGCCGTAGCGGACGAGCCCCTCGCGATCCCCGGCGGCGATGAAACCGGCGAACAGGTTGAGGTCTCCGCCGAGATTGAAGACCCCGGGGAAGCGTGAGCCGAGAACCAGATATTTCAGACCTTCCGAGGGATCGGCGAACTCGCGCCTGATCTCCGACTGCCAGCGCTGGAAGTCGCGAAGCATGGGCCGGTTGAAGTTCGGCCGGTCGACCGGGGTCATGTAGGTCCAGAGCGTCCCCAGGGCGGCTTCCCAGCGAACGTCGAGCTGGCCGAGATCGAACAGGCTGGTCCCGGCGGGTCTCTCGCGATGCTGGAGGGCGATCGCCTCAGCCAGCGTATCGGACGCGAGCGGAAGCCCGCCCGCCTCGCCCGCCGTCTGTAGACTGAAGTGGTGATTCATCGTTGCCCTCCAAGGCCTTGGTTGACGCGGAAATAAGCATATTGTCGCTACAGTAACAATCGCACCGGCCGGCTTGCTCCACGTTAACTACTCCACTGTGGCGGGAAAGACTCGATCCGGCGCCACTTTGGAGGAAGTGCTCGAAGGCGTAAGCGCGTTGTCCAAAATCGCTTGAGAAACAAAGAGGTGGTGCTAATCCCAAGGCGCGGCAGGGGTGCGGTCGCGGGGGCTTTCAGGGGGATGAAGATGCGTGGATCGGGCTTTGGGGCGTGGCGCCGGCGTCGCGCGATGTGGCTTTTCGGGACGACATTCGCGCTTGTCTTAACGCCCCCCGCGCCCGCTTTCGGAGCCGGATTTTACCTTCAGGAACAGTCGGTTAGGGGCTGGGGTCGAGCAAATTCGGGAGAAGTGGCGGATGACGGCGCGGCGTCGCTGTGGTGGAACCCCGCGTCCATCGGAGGGATCGAATCGAGCGAGGGCAGCTTCGGCGCGACGCTCGTTCTTCCAACCGGAAGGCTCGACGATGGCGGCACCCAGATAGACCGTCCCGGCCTCCCCCCGCTTCCGGTCGGAGGGCCGTCGAGCATGCGCGATCCGATCCAGAAGGGAGTGGCTCCCAACGGAGCTCTGGCACTGCGCCTTTCGGATCAATTTGCCGTCGGGCTCAACATCGCCTCGCCGTTCAGCTTCACCACCGACTACGATCCGACGGGGTGGCAGCGTTACTCGGCGATTCGGACGCGGCTCGTCACGCTCGACGTCCAGCCCTCGATCGCCTGGGCCCCGATCCCGGCGGTGAGCATCGGGGCGGGCCTCAATATCGAATATGCCGACGCCTATCTTTCCAACGCTCTGCCCAATCTCTCTCCGGGATCGCCCGACGCGCGGCTTCGGCTGACCGGAAGCGGCTGGGATTATGGCTGGAGCGCCGGAGCGCGGCTTCGTCCCGTGCCTGGAATCAGCCTCGGCATCGCCTACAAGTCGGCGATCGAGCACAACCTAAAGGGCCCGGTCGACATCAGCGGCCTGCTCGGTCCGCTCGCCGTTCGCAACCAGAGGGCGCGGACCGTGGCGCGTTTCACCACGCCGTGGCAGCTGGTGGTCGGCGGGCGCTTCGCCGCCGGCGACAGGCTGACCCTCAACGCCCAGGCGGTGCGCTTCGGCTGGAGCAAGTTCCGCAGGATCGACCTCGCGGCGCCGCTCAGCACGTTCATCCCGGAAAACTACAAGGATACGTGGAGCTTCGCGGTCGGCGCCGACGTCAAGGCGAGCGATCGCCTGACCCTGCGCGCCGGAATCCAGCTGGACGGAACTCCGACCCGCGACTCGAGCCGCGACGCGCGCGTTCCGGATGCGGATCGGGTGGATTATAATGTGGGGCTTAGTTACCGGCTGAGTAACCATCTGATCCTCGACGCGGCGGCGGCGCTCACCGATCCGGGGGGCGGGCCGATCGCCCGGCAAGAGCGTTTCTACGCCGGCACCCCGGCCCAGACCGACATCCTCACGGCCGGCCGGGTCCACGACCAGAGGGTCGTGGTTCTCGCCATGGGCGGGCGGCTGCGCTTCTAGCCGAGCCGCCGCCGGGCCGCCGCCCGATCAGCCGCCGCTCTTGTCGTCGCTATGGAGCGGACGGCCCGGCGACTCGTCGCGGGCCCGCTCCAGATCGCGCGCGTCCTGGCCGGCCTCGTTGGCGCTGTCGACGTTGCTCTTCTCGTCGCGGTGAACGCCCTCGATGTCGCTGTGCGGGGTGGTCTGCGGTGGTTTCGGCACGAAATGGCCTCCTCTTCCCCTGTCCAACCGGCCGGACGGGGATGCGGTTGCCGAAAAAATCGCGGGACGGCCAATTTTTTTGGACCCCGTCGGGAACCCTCCCGCCGCTGCCCCGTTATGCAGTTCGGATAGTGACCTTTTGCCCCCCCGCTCTCGCTATCCACGACATGAGCCCGGACGCGCCAACCTCCCCCCCCCCGGTGGCGCCTCCGGGCTCAAATTTGTCCGGCGCCCGGGCATCGGCAACATCCCCTGACGGGCCGCTTCGGCGGCCCTTTTTCATAGGTCGGCGGTCAGGCTCGAGCGGACGGCTTCACGTCCGCGAGCGCAGCCGGTCCTTGAGGTGCGGGTCGCGCATCACACGATACCAGGCTTCGATCAGGCTGAAGAAGCCGAACAGGGCAAGGCCGACGGCGAGCGCCGCCCGCGCCTCGGACGGCAAGGCCGCGAGTGAGTCGCCCACCCCTCCGGCTTTTTCCGCCGAATGGGCCGAGGCGGCCTTGAACATCAGCCAGGCCGCGACCGCGAACAGCGCTCCTCGGGTCGCATAGCCGCCGACTCCGGCGGCGACGACCCACCAGCGCCGGCCGGCCTCCGCCGTCATCCGGCGAAGGAAGCGGCGCCGGACCGCCACCGACACCTGGAAGATCGCCGCCCCGAGCAGGGCGGCCGCCGCCACGAGGAGAAGGGCCTCTCCGCCGGGAAGGTCCATCGCCGTCGCGGCGCCCGTCTCCGCGGTGCCGCGTCCTTCGCCCGAGCCGGCACCGAGCGCGAGCTTCGCCGCCGTGTAGGCGAAGCCGAGATGGACGAGACCGCTTCCCGCCGCCCCGGCGCGGTGGCCGAGGCCGCCCTGCTCGACGTTGAGGGCGGCGTCGGTCAGCCGCCAGGCGGCATAGCCGGCGAAGCCGAGCGCCATGCCGGCGAGAACCGCCCGTCCGCCGCCGGTGCCGAGATAGGCGAGCGCGCCGCTGGGATCCTCGGTTCGGCCGACTCGAAGGGTCAGCCAGGCGATGAGCAGGTACATCAGGCCGCGCGCCGCGAATCCGAGCCGGGCGAGGAGAAGGAAGGGCGGGTTCTTTCCGGGCACGTTACGATCTCCTCACGCGCTGAACGCCCGCTCCCGCCGCGCGTTCCGGGCTTGATCGAGGTTGTCGCGCCGAAGGTCGGCCAAGCCTAGGATCGGGGGGGAAGGGGCGTTCATGGCCGTCTACAAGCTCTATCATCGCTCGACGGGAAGCTTCTTCCATTTCGACTCGCTCGACGCCGGCGACGACATGGAGGCGGAGCGACTGGCCCAGCCGCTTCGCGGCGATCTCGAATGCGAGCTTTGGCAAGGCCGTCGGCGGGTGGCCGCTTATCCGCCTCTCGCGGCGAGCGGAGACGAGCGGCGCGCTTCGGCGCTCTGATCGTCCGCTGAACGCGATCCGGGCGGCGAGAGCGGGCACATTGCCGTCTGGTCGGCGGGTCACCGACCTGGAGCGCGGCCGCGGGGCGGCGAAGTTCCGCCGGGCCGACTCGTCGACGCGTGGAGCGGCCGTCGCCGCGGCGCGCCGGGTCCGGGTCAGAAGGCGACGGCGCTAAGCGGCACCTGGAGGACCGGGCGATGCGCCTCGTCCTCCACCTCGATCCAGCCCATTTCGGTGAAATCCTGCTCGAGCAGCCGGCGCCTCACGATCCGCCGCGCGGCGCGCATCGCCTCGAAGCGGGCGTCGTCGCGTGTCCGGCAATATTCGCCGACCACGTCGGTCGCCTCGAACTTGTCGCAACGGAAGTTGAAGTAGAAGCGAGGCATGATTGGCTAAACGTCCGGCAAGGGGCGGCGGGTTCCGTCAGTCGGGCGCATCGCCGGCGGCGGCGGCCTCGCGGCTCCGGCGCCGCTCGGTGAACCAGATGGCGATGAGCGAGAATTCGTAGAGGAGCGAGAGCGGCACGGCGAGCATCAGCTGCGAGATCGGATCCGGCGGCGTCAGGACGGCCGCGATCGCGAAGGCGGCGACGATGGCGTAGCGGCGGCCCTTTCTAAGCTGCTCGCGGCTGACGATCCCCGCGCGCTCGAGCAGCATGAGGAGGACGGGCAGCAGGAAGGCCACTCCGAACCCAAAGATGAAGCGCGTGGCGAAGGTGAGATAATTGCCCACGCCCGGAAGCGCCTGGCGCTCGATTCCGCCGACATTGCCCTGAAAGCCGAGCAGCCAGTGAAGGGCGAGCGGCATGGCGACGTAATAAGCCAGCGCCGCGCCGGCTATGAACAGCACCGGGGTCAGCAGCAGGAAGGGGAGCAAGGCCCGCCTCTCGCGGCCGTAGAGGCCGGGCGCGACGAATTTCCAAAGCTGGTTGGCGATGACCGGGAAGGCGACCATCAGGGCGGCGAAGAAAGCCACCTTCACCTCCACGAAGAAGGCTTCGAAGATGTCGCTGTAATAGACCTTTCCCTGACCTGCCCGGAGCAGCGGCTGGACCAGGAAGCCGAAGATCGGCTTGGCGAAATAGAGGCAGACGGCAAAGGCCGCGCCGAGCGCGACCATGCTCCACAGCAGCCGCCGTCGAAGCTCGATCAGGTGCTCCATCAGGGGCGCCTTGGTCTGATCGAGATCGTCGCTCACGGCAGCTCCCGCCGGGTCTCGTGCGGAGGCGGCGGCTCGGGCAGCGGCAGCTGCTCCTGGTCGGGATCGAGCGCGGGAGTCGGCGGCGGCTCGGCGGCCTCGGGCGTTACCGGCGCGGGCAGGGCATCTACCGGCGCCCACTCGCCGGCGATCGGGTGCTCGCGCATGATCCGCTCATTCTCCTCGCGCCACTTCTTCTCCATCTCCTCAAGCTCGGACTGACGGATCATCTCGTCGATTCCGGAGCGGAAGTGGCGGGCCATTCCGCGGGCCCGGCCGACCCATTGGCCGACGACGCGCATTACCCGCGGCAGGTCCTTCGGCCCGATGACGACCAGCGCCACCAGAGCGACGATCAGCAGCTCGGAGGAATCGACGCCGAACATCGCGGCTTCAGCCTTCAGGCGACCGCGAAGGTCAGGGCTCGCGGCGGTCGAGCGGGTCCGCGGCCCGGCCCGGCTCGGGCGGGAGATCGACGGGCCGCTCAACGGAACGGTCGAGCGGGCGGTCGGCGGTCAGGCGGCGCTGGGCTTCGGCCCTTCGCTCCGCTTCGGCGTCCTCGTCCTCGCTCATCCCCTTCTTGAAGCTTTTGATGCCCTTGGCGACGTCGCCCATCATGTCGGAAAAGCGGCCCTTGCCGAAGAGCAGGAGGACGAGGATCCCGACGATGAGCCAGTGCCAGACGCTGAACCCGCCCATGATGCTTCTCCGTTACGATTTGAGGGAGACACCTAGGGTCTGGACCCATTACTGGCAATGGCCAGGCGACCCCGCGGGGGCGGGGCGGAGAGGCGGCCAAGGCGCCGTCGGCTCGTCGGTCACGATGCGTCCGGCATCGCTCCCTCCTCGCTCCTAGCCCTGACCGCCTCTCCGCCCCGTCATGGCCGTTGCCAGTATGGGTCCAGACCCCTAGTCGCCCTCGGGGCCACTTTCCAGTTCCAGTTGCTCCATCGCCGAGTCGATCGGATCGAGCAGGCCCGCCGCCTTGAGGTCGTCGATGCCGGGAAGGTCGCGGCGGCTGGCGAGGCCGAAATGCTGGAGGAAGGCCTGGGTGGTGGCATAGGTGAGCGGCCGCCCCGGCACCTCGCGCCGACCCGCCGGCCGCACCCAGCCCGCCTCCATCAGCACGTCGAGCGTGCCCTTGGAGATCTGCACGCCGCGTATCGCCTCGATCTCGGCGCGGCTGACCGGCTCGTGATAGGCGATGATGGCGAGCGTCTCGACCGCCGCCCGGGACAGGCGGCGCGGCTCTTCCCGCTCGCGCCGGAGGATATGGGCGAGGTCGGCGGCGGTCTGGAAATGCCAGCGGCCGCCGCGCTCGACGAGGTTGACCCCCCGGCCGGCATAATGGCCCTCCAGCTCGGCGAGGGCGGCTTGGACGTCCACCGCGCCGCCGACATGCGCCGCGATGTCGTCGGCGCCGAGCGGTTCCGAAGCGGCGAACAAGGCGGCTTCGACCGCGCGCAAGGAATCGGGTAGCTCCCTCATGCGGCCCGGATGTAGAGCGGCGCGAAGGGCGATTTCTGGTCGAGCTGCACCTTGCCCTTGCGGGCGAGCTCGAGCGCGGCGACGAAGCTGGAGGCGAGGGCGGACTTGCGGAACTCCGGATCCTGGGTCTCGGGAAGGAAGGTTTCGAGCCGAGCCCATTCAAGGCGCGCGCCGACCATCCGCTCGACCCGCAGAAGCGCTTCCTCGAGCGTCATCACCGGCCGGCGCGACACGACATGGACCGCCGGCTCGGTCCGCGCGCGGATCGCGCCGTAGGCGGCGATCAGGTCGTAAAGCTCGGCCTGCCAGGCGGACCGGCGAACCACTCGAAGGCCTTCGGGCGCGCCGCGCGCGAAGACGTCGCGGCCGAGCCGGTCGCGTCCCATCAGCCGAGCTCCGGCCTCGCGCATCGCGGCGAGCCGCTGGAGGCGCAGCTGGAGCCGCATCGCCAGTTCTTCGGGGCTGGGGTCCTGCCCCGGTTCCTTGGGCAGGAGAAGACAGGATTTGAGGTAGGCGAGCCACGCCGCCATGACCAAATAATCGGCCGCGATCTCGAGCTTCAGCCGCTTCGCGTCGGCGATGAAGACGAGATATTGCTCGACCAAGGCGAGGATCGAAATCCGCGCTAGGTCGACCTTCTGCGACCGCGCCAGGGTGAGGAGAAGGTCGAGCGGCCCTTCCCAGCCGTCGAGGTCGAGCGTGAGCCGGTCGGCCTCGCGAACCGGCGCACCCTGGTCGAAAAGATCGGCGGATTCGGCGTCGTCCATGGCCGCAGATTAGGGCCTGCGCGGCGGGTTGCGAAGCGGATTCGGCCGCCCGCCGCCTCGAGTCTCCGTCTGGAGCCGCTTGAGCCCGAAGGCGCCGATGAAGATCAGCGGGACGGCCCAGATGAACCCGAAGAAGGGCTGCCCGAGCAGGAATGAAAGGAGGACGAGCGGGACGGCGGCGGCGATGACGAGGAGCGCCCGGCCGAGCCTGCGCTGCTGCGCCGGGTCGAGCGCCGCATCCCATCTCTCCGCCTTGCCGTTCCGGGTCCACTCCCACGCGATCACCAGCCGGCCCTCCGAGTCGCGTCCCTTCGCCGTCAGCTCCGCCGCCGAGCCGGCCAGAGCCGCCATCAGCCCTCTGGCCGCGGCTACCGGCGCCTGGCCTGGCCGAAGGGGTGCGGACGTCGTCGCGCCGGCCCTGTCGCCCGTAGCGGTGTCGATGACGATGAGGCGGCCGTCCTTCTCGACGACACGGTAGCGAGTCGGTGGAGCTTCCATCGCGATCCTCCCGGGGGAGCGTGACCGTTCCGTTCGGGCTAAGGGCGGACGGTTTGACGTGTGGCGGGGCTTAGGCTCACGAATAGGCTTAACGTGAGCGGTGCCCAAGACCCTGGGCGCGGTCAGCTTTCGCCTCTGGTTCCCTCGCGGGACTCCTCTGCCCCCCGCCACGCCTTCTCATATCCGGATCGCGGCCGAACCTCAAACCAGGAGGAACCGTTATTGGGCGGCGGCGTGGGCGTAGCTCAAGATCCGCGCCAGACGCCAACGTCCGTCCGTTCCGAGCGCCCAGACCTGGGCGAAGCGCGACCGGCCGACCAGCTTCTCCGGGCCGTCGCCCCGCCGCTCGTAGAAGACGTGCTCGCCGGTCTCCATCGCGCCGAAGCCGGGAACGGGATCGACGTGGATGGTACCGGCCACCGGCTCGCGCCGCGACCGCCACGCGTCCGGCTTCTTCCGCTCGGCGCACCTTTGGGCGTAGCCGGCGACGGCCTCGTCCCCGCCGTGCCAGACGAACCCGTCCTTGTCGTGGTACATTTCCAGATCGTCGGTCACCATCGTCCGGAGGCGCCGGGGATCGCAGCCTTCGAAGAAGAGCTTGAAGAACTCGGCGTCGCGCGCGGCGATCGCCCGCTCCAGCAGCGGCCGCTCCGGAACGGTGACCGCGGGGCCGGGCTGCGCCGGCGCGGCGGTGGCGGCGGCGGCGGCGAGAAGGGCGAAAATGGTCATCGAGTCCTCCCAGTGTATTATAGAATTAATACACTCTGGCCGGGAGCGTCAACTCCGGCCGCCGGATCAGCCCAGCATGCCGACCAGCAGCTTCTCGAGCCCGCGCAGGTCCGCGCCGGAAGCGGCGCGGAGGTGAAGCGGCTGCGGATCGTCGCCAAGCCAGAGACGAAGCATGGCGCGGCCGCCGGCGCTCTCCTGCAGGGCGAAGTGGCGAAGCTCGCGCCAGGGCCAGGACGTGGCTTCGACCTTTTCCTCCAGAAGATGCTCGCGCTGGACGAGGAGGATCCGGCGCTGCGTGAACAGGGCGGCGCCGACGGCGGAGGCGAAGGCGGCGTGGACCGTCTCGCCCTCGACGAGATGGCCGCCGAGCTCACGGGCCTCCGCCGGCGAGGCGGCTTCGACGTCGAGGATGCGCATCGGTCCATCATGGCGCGGAGATCCCGACGCGGCAAGCCGGCGGAGGCCCGGCGATTCCGGGCCTCCGCCGGGTCGATCAGCGAAAGGCGTAGCGGTCGTGTCGCCGATAGCCGTCGTAGCGGGCGAACCGGTCGCGTCGGAACCCTTCGCCGCCATGATAGCGGTGGTGGCGCGGGAAGCGCTCGTCTCGGGCGCCGTAATAAACCGGGCGCTCGCGATCGAAGCGGCCGGCGTGGAGCGGACGGTAGGGACGGTGGAGCGGGCGCGCATAGGCGATCGTGACGACCCTCGGACGGTAGACGACCGGCCGGTAGTCGGGCTCGTAATAGGCTTCGCGATAGACCCGCTCGCGATAGACCGGAGCGCGGTAGACCGCGGCGCGGTGGACGACCCGGTTGCAGGCGCAGGCGGTTCGAACCGCGCGGTGGCGGACCGGCGCGGCATGGGCGACGCGGTGATGAACCACCGTGCGCGAGGCCGCTCGGTGATGGACCGTCTTGCAATGCGCGAGAGCGGGCGCGGCGGGGAGGACCGCGGCGAACGCGGCGGCGGCGGCGAAATGAAGCTTCATGGGAAGAGCCTTTCGTAAGCACACAAGCCTCCCCAAACAGGGGAAGCGCATGGTTAACGAATGCGGAGGCCGTGCGTTGCATGTCCGGTCGCGCCCGTCGCGCCCGTCGGCTTTGCGGATGGGTGGCGCCCGCGAGCCGCCGGCGCTACGGGCCCGCCTTCGCGCCAGCCTCGGAAGGAGGGACGATGCCCGTCCTGTTGCTCCTCATCGCCTCCAACCTGTTCATGACGACCGCCTGGTACTGGCACCTCAAGGGCGGAATGGACAAGCCGCTCCTCCTCGTCATCCTGATCAGCTGGGGGATAGCGCTCGTCGAATATTGCCTGGCCGTGCCGGCCAACCGGATCGGCTATGCGGGCGGCTGGTCGGCGGGGCAATTGAAGATCGCGCAGGAGGCGATCGCCCTCGTCATCTTCGGCGGCTTCATGGTCTGGGTGCTCGGCGAGCCCCTCCATTGGCGCCACCTCGCTGCCTTCGCCTGCATCATGGCGGCGGTCGGCTTCCTGTTCGTCGGCAAGTAAGGCCGGCGAAGCCGCCGCCGTTCGACTCAGGCCGCGTCGGCGCGCCGGGCTTCCTCGCACAAGGCGCGAAGCTGGCGGTTGATCGATGGGCCGGAAAGATGCGCCTCGACCTGGTCGAAGCGCTCGCGCTTGAGCATGAGGCGGATCTCGGCGACGCTGGCACAGGTGCCGGAACGGGCGATGGCGAAGGCTCTTTCGAGCGTGGTCGGGGCTTCCATTCCACCCATATGGGACGTCCGGCCCGGAAAACCTACTGGCAAAGTTTCGCGATAGATTATGTTGCAGTGCAACAAAGGGCGTCGCTTCGGGTTGATCCGGCGAAGAATCGTTTCCCGAAAGGTCGTCATGCCCGTCATCACCCCCCGTCTTCGTCTCCGCCGCCCCCTCGGGCGAAGCGCCTTCGCCCCACGCGCGGCGACCCGCGACCGCCTGTCCGACCTCGCCGCTCCGCGCGACGATCCCGGCAATCTTCGGGCGCGCTACTATCTGCCCGAGGGACTGGAGGGGCCGGCGCCGCTGGTCGTCGTCCTTCACGGCTGCACCCAGGACGCGGCGGTCTACGACCACGGCTCGGGCTGGTCGACGCTCGCCGACCGGCACGGCTTCGCGCTCCTCTTCCCGGAGCAGCAGCGGGCGAACAACCCGATGCTGTGCTTCAACTGGTTCTCCGGCGAGGACAATCGGCGCGGGCGGGGCGAGGCGGCCTCGATCCGGGCGATGATCGACGCGATGGGGACAATTCACCCGATCGATCCGGAGCGGATCTTCGTCACCGGCCTTAGCGCCGGCGGAGCGATGGCCTCGGCGATGCTCGCCACCTATCCCGAGACGTTCGCCGCCGGGGCCATCCTGGCAGGGGTCGCCTATGGCTGCGCGGAGGGCGTCGGCGCGGCGTTCGAGTGCATGGCCGGCCGCGGCGGCACGGATCCGGCCGATCTCGCCGGGCATGTCCGCCGCGCCTCCAGGTACGAGGGGCCGTGGCCGCGGGTCCAGATCTGGCAGGGAAGCGCCGACCGCACCGTCGTTCCGGCCAACGCCGATTCGATCGTCGGCCAGTGGACCGAGCTTCACGGCCGGCGCGGCCCGCCCGATCGGTCCGACACGGTCGAAGGCTATCCGCGCCGCGCCTGGCTCGGCGCCGGCGGAGCGCCGCTGGTCGAGCAATATTCGATCACCGGGATGGACCATGGCGTCCCGCTCTCCGCCGCCGGCGAGGCGCCGCTCGGCTCGGCGGGCGCGCACATGCTCGACGTCGGCTTGAGCTCCACCGCCCGGATCGCCGCCTTCTTCGGCCTCGCGCCCGAGGAGGAAGAGCGCCCTGCCGCCACGCCCGCGCGCGCCGAGCGCCGGGAGGAGCCGGCCGCCGGCAAGGCGCGGGCCCGCCGGACCGAGCCGGCGGCGGGGCCGCAGGCGGTGATCGAAAAGGCGCTCCGGGCCGCCGGGCTGATGCGCTAGCCTCCCCAGGCGCGCCGCCCGTCCGACAGGCGGAGAACGGCATTCTCCCGCCGCCTCGGCCTCAGGTCCGAAACGACATCCGGATCGGATCAAATAGGGAAACGCCCGTTCGCCGTCTTTTAGGATGCGGGCGGCCAGGCTGGGGAGGTGTCGAAACCCTGGAAGCCCCACATCGTCCCCGACCCAAGCGGGTCGCTCGGCCGGCCGCGCCGGCGGCACCGTGACCGCCGCCCGGGGTTCAGACCGGGCTGGGCCGACGGGCTGCTTTTCCTGCTCGGCGGAGCGGCGGCGCTGGGGGTCTGCTTCGAGCTCGGGGCGGTCCGGTGGGAACCTCTCGGCGCGCCGGGCGCGGAGGCTTCGCGGCGGGCGCCGTTGGGGGCGGTCCACCCCGCCCTCGTCCGGATCGTCGACGGCGACACGTTCGACGTCGACGGAACGCGGATCCGGATCGCCGACATCGACACGCCCGAAGTCCATAGCCGCTGCGCCGAGGAGCGCCGCCTCGCCGCTCTGGCGACGGAGCGGATGGAGGCGCTGCTCGGCGAAGGGCCTTTCGAGCTGTCCCCGATCCCCGGCCGCGACGAGGACGTCTACGGCCGCAAGCTTCGGATCGTCAGCCGCTCCGGACGCTCGCTCGGCGACGTGCTGGTCGCCGAGGGGCTCGCCCACCCCTGGGTCGGGCACAAGCTGCCCTGGTGCGGCTAGGCGCCGGGCGCGCCGGGGCGCGGCCAAAGGGGGTCAGCGCTTCTCGCGGAAGGTCAGCTGGGGCCCGATCATGGCGATGATCCGGTCGACCGGCAGGGTCATGCAGGCTTCCGGCTTCTTCGCCCGGCAGTCGAGCGTCTCGGCGGGATCGTTCGTTCCGCGAACCGTCACCGTCAGCGACTCGCCGGCGTAGCGCATCGAGGCGCCGCCGATCCCGAAGCTCTGCTCCTTGCCCTTCTGGTTGAGGATCTGGACGAAGGAGAAGCCCTTCTCGCGCATCAGCTCGGCGGCGCGATAGACCGCCATGTTGCGCCCGAAGCCCGGCTCGGCGATCCCGTTGCTCCGGCCGGTGATCTTCCACACGCCCGGCTCGATCTCCTTTTCCGAATAGCCGCCGAACAGGTGCATCGGGCCGTAGGTGGTGGCGGTGCCCGGCCGGGCGGCGGCGGGCTCGGCGAGGAGAAGGACGGCGGCGGCGGCGGCGGCGAGGAACGGGCGCATCGGATATTCTCCAGGGGTAGCGGAAGCTTAGCAGCCTCGCCCGGGAGCGGAAGAGGCCGCGGGGCGGGGGTCGCCGGCGGGGGGTGGCGGTTCGCGCGCCCCGCCGCGATAAGGGGAGCCGCCGAAGCGCGGCGCGCGGGAGGAGGACGAGATGGCGAGCAGGTCCGATGAAGACACGACGATCTACAAGGTGGTGGTCAACCAGGAGGAGCAATATTCGATCTGGCCGGCCGACCGCGACACGCCGGTCGGCTGGACGGACGCCGGCAAGAGCGGCACCAAGGCCGAATGCCTGGCCTATATCGAGGCGGTGTGGACCGACATGCGGCCCAAATCCCTTCGCGAGGCGATTCAGCGCGGCGACGGCGGCGGCGGCGATTAAGCCGGGCGCGGCGCGCGCGGCATGATGCGCCGGGGGCGCGGCGGAAAGTTCAGGGAGAGAGGAGGATGGCGATGTTGATCGGAGCGCTTTTTCTGGCGGCGGCGGCGGCCGGGCCGGTCGCGGGCGCGGAGGCGGAGCGGCTCGGCCGCGAGCTCGCCGCGCAGGGGACCCTGGCCGCCTTGCTTCCGCTGATCGCGGCCAAGGAGACGGAGGAGCTGGTCGCCGCCCACCCCGATTTGAACGAGCCGGACAAGGCGGCGCTTCGCGAGACGGCGCGCGCCACCTACGCGGCCGGCGAGGCGCGGCTGATGGCGGCGACCGGCCATGCTTACGCCCAGCGCCTCACCGTCGCGGAGCTCCGCCGACTGGTCGCCTTCAACCGCACGCCGGCCGCGCGCCGCTACCGCGCCGCCATGCCCGAGGCGATCGCCGCCACCATGCAGGCGATCGGCCCGATGGACTTCAAGGCGGACACGGCCGCGGCGTTCTGCCGGCGGACTGGGAAGCTCTGCGGGAAGTAGGGGCCCACGCCGCCTCGGCTCGGCCGGCGCGCGGCGCCGGCCGAGCTCGGCGAGCGTTAGGTGATGGTGTCCCGCAGGAGCCAATCCGGGAGCAATGCGCGGAGTTGGTGCAGCGGCTGGTAGAGGCGACGGCCTAAGATCTCCCGACGTTCCTGGGCAATGGCAGCAAGCGCCGCTCCCCGCCGTTCCCTCATCTCCTTCAAATCCCGAGGCCAGTTCGATGAGAATAGCGAGGCGACAATCGACGCGACGAAGTAGGTGACGCCGGCCGCAAAGGGAACGGCCACAATTCCATAGAGCATGGTGAATATGGTGGCGAAGCCGCTATCCCGGGACAATTGCTGGAACATCTCGACCAGCGCGATGAAGCCAATCGCTCCGGCGCAGGCCATGACAGCGTGGTTCTTCCCGCGTTCGAAATCGTCATGCCGCTTTGCCCCTTCGGCGATTTGCCGGTCGAAGCTCCCGGCCCGCTCTGACGCGGTACGCTCAAGCTCGTCATCCAGCCGTTCCAGAAACGCCGCGCCGGCGCCCGCAAGCGCCCCGAAGGTCGACGGGAGCGTCTCCAGCGATTTGCGCAGGTCGAGGCTCCCACCGGAAAGCGCCTGTTCCAGAGCCTTGCGAGCGGAGGCGAGCTCCAGAACAACGCCGGGACAAAGCGTCTTGAGCGTGAACCTGGAGCCGGTGCTCCTGCTCATATAGGTGGAGCTCGAGAGGTGCGCCGACTCCTCTTCAAGCGCCCGCGCTACGGCGGCGGCAATGAACCGCAGTTCCTCGAGCAGTCGCTTGAATACCCGTTCCCGAAAGCCGCTCGGCCGGGTCAAGCCTGGATCGCCCTCCGCCTTGAGGAGAAGCCATTTGTCGAGGCGGATCGCCCATTGGAGGTGCTGCTCCGCGTCGGCTACGCGGTCGACCTTCAGCAGCGCCCTGGCGAGTTCGTAACGGAGGCCGGCGAAGTTGGCGAATTGAAGCCCCTCCTCCGCGTGCCGCACGGCGCGATCGAATTGGCCTTGCACGTAGGCGGCGCGCGCGGCGCACATCAGCGCCTTCGCCGCCTCGCTCGGGAAATCCCGCCTGGCGTAGCGCGCGGCGGTGAAGAAAGCCTCCTCCGCCTGGGCCGGATCGACCACGCGCGGCGAATGGTTGCGCGGGCTGCCGAGCCGGATAATGCCGAGGAGAAAGTGGTAACGGTGATCCGTGGCGAAGCCGGTGTTGCTCCCGTGGCCGTTTATCGCCCATTCGACCGACTGGAGCGCCTCTTCGTACAGGTCCTGCCGCTGTTGATCCACCGCGTGCCGGTACCATTCCTCGGCCCAGGTTCGGGTTGGCTGTTGAACGGCGTGAGCGATCTGTTCGAGCAGCTCGTTGCTTTGTTTCGCCTCGAGAATCAGTTGCGAGAAGCCCCAGTCGAGCATCGAGCCCACTCGGTCGAACCCGTCGCGTGTCGCATTTTCGAGCGCCGACACGGACATCACGATCGCTGCCGCGGCCTCGGACTGCCCAGCCTCGATCGCTTCGAGGCGGGCGATCTGCGCGTTGCCGATGCGATCGGCGGCGGTGATCAGTGCCCGCCGCTCGTCCGAGAGGGCGATCACCATGTGATCGTGGAACTGGCGATGCTGCAGATAGTCCGTGTAGGTCATCTGCAGGTCGCCGGGACTGTAGGAATCGCTCCATCGTCCCAGGTAAGTTGGCGTCGCCCCCATGGCCTTCCCTTTCGGGAAGGATTTGATTAGCGGTCGCTTGCACAGTCAAGTTCCGTTTGATCCGCTTTCATCGACGTGCCCCCCCGAGCAGCCGCCGCCTTTGATGGACCGCCGGTTTCAGGCGCCCGGCGCCACATAGGAGCGGCCCTCGTGCGCCGACTCCCCCGCCAGCCGCCGGGCGTCGGCGGCGATGGCTTCGAGGCAGGTTTCGGTGTCGACCAGCTCCCAGGCCTGGTCGGCGACGACCAGCTCGAGCTTGAGCGCGAGGGCGGCGAGATCGGGGGAGGGGATTCGCAGAAGCCGGCGGAGCGCCGCGTGGCGTAGGTCGTTCAGGTCGCCGAACCGTTCCTCGAGGTCCCGGCAGGCGGGAAAGGCCCGCCGCTCCGCCGGCAGCCCCCGCTCCCACGCCTTGAACCCCGCCATCCGCGCCTCGGCCCGCCGAAAGGCGGCGAGGGCGCGGGTCCAGCGCTTGGAGGAGGGGGAGGGGACATGTACTTGTACATGTCCCCGCTCGGCTCCGTCGGCCTCCGGCGCGGCGAAAGGCTCAGCCATCGGGACACGTACAAGTACATGTCCCCCGGCGCCCGACGCGCAAACGCCTACACCCACGCCTAGCAACGCCCGGCGCGTCAGGTTATGCCTCCCGGCAACCATGCCTGAGGGTCTCCTTCTCCTCGGTCCCGAATAGGGACCGCGCAGGCATCAGTCAAGGGGGTTGATCTGGAACGTCCCGCGCTCCTGCCGGTCCAGTCGCGAATGGCGCGCGCGGCGCTCGAATGGTCGCTAGAGGACGCGGCCAAGGCGGCGGGGGTCAGCCGGCGGACGGTGCTGCGGTTTGAGCGAAATCACCGGGATGTACAGCCGGAACTGATCGCTGCGCTCCGGGGCGCGTATGAGGTGGTGGGGGTTCGGTTCCTCGACAGCGGGCCGGATAGGGGAGGTGTTATCCCGACGAGCTTGTGGGTACCGCCCCCAAGCTAGGGCCGTATCTTTCGCTGCTCAGCCAAAGTCTCTGCCCAACCATAAGCTCAAAGGCTTTAAGAAACCGAGATTGATGATGCTGTTTAACCCTTAGCAGACCGGGCATCGGTCATGTGGAGATAAATGTCACATTCCACTGTTGGCCTGTGACAGCTTGTAATGCATATGTTAGTCCTGCCGAAACATCGGTCGCGTTCTTACCTATGTCAGACGTGATCTCAATATCGGGACTATCAATCTTAATAATGGTTATATTGTGCAAAATGTAGTCGCTAAGCTCCGTGTATCCGGCTTGCCTTAAGGCCAAAACTAGGTCTCCGGGTGAGCTGATCCTTCTGCCCCCGGGGCGGCTACTAACAGGCTCTGCGCTCGTTCCTCTGTCCCGTTGCATTTTCCTCACGTCTTGGCGCAGTATGCTCAGCTCTTCCAAGATTTGAAGCATGACAGCGTCGTCAGCCTTGCCACTTGACCTAAGGCTCTCTAGATCAAAAGCAACGCTGATAGGACTTTCCGGCTTGTGGTCAGGACCTTCAATTGCCTCAACCTGAGTTGTAAACTGAGCGCAGGCGTCCTCTACGCTGTCTAAGTCTGTCAGATCAACAGAGATCGCACGAACATTTAGATTATCGAAAGGAATATTCTGATCATGCGCTATAAAGTGAACAAACGGCTTCTTTAGTCCGTGTCTAATTGCTAGCTCGTAAAATACGTTAGCGTTATGATCAGTCAGATCAGCGACCATCAAGTCGCACTCTACAATGCGTTTAACGATCTGGTTAGTTATCAAGCCTGGCTCACCAAGCTGGTCTGCCCGCTCAACCTTATATCCACGAGGAATGAGTACCCGTTCGACGACGTACCTTTGGAACTTGTTCGCTCGCGCGCGGGTACTGCTGCCCTCCTTTCCAATAGGACTCACGACGAAGCAAGTTTTCTCCGCCTTTTTCTGCGCCACGTAGTGCCCTTTCCAGTAAGATGCGTCGCTAGGAGCGTCATTCCGCCGCCTGCCTCCTCGCCCGGGTAATGTCGCCGCGTCCTGCGATGAGCCCGGCAATCGAGATGTCCTCGTCCAGTTCCTCCCAGTGAAGGCCGTCCCGGCTCAACTCGACCGCTTCGCGCTGGGCGGGGGTGCCGTGGAGGAGGCGGGGGAACCAGGCGAGGGGGATGCCGAGGGTGCGGCCGTCTTCGAGCTCGACCCAGAAGCTGTAGTCGTCGAAGCGGACGGAGACGGGTTCAGGCGAAGTGGTCATTCCACGCACTCTCTATCTCGTCCCGCCGCGGTTCGATAATGCGGATCAACTCCGCCTGAACGCGCGACGAGAAGCCCCTGTTATAGGCGACGGCCACCTCCGGATACAGCCAGAACTTGGCGTTATCGCGGCCCTTGCGGACGTGGATGTGGACCGGCTCGCGCGGGTCGCCTTCGTCGGAATAGAAGTGGAAGCGGTAGCCGACCTCGCGGAATACGACGGGCATTCGCTTTCTCCCAGGTCAGGCTCCCCCGGGTCGCTTCGCGGCTGTCTCTCTTCCCTGCAGAGAGAGGGGTTGTTCCGCTGCCACGCCGAACGGGAGAAGCAAAGGCGCCCGCCGCCGCAAAGCGGCCTATTTGTAGAGCAGGAACAGGACCTCGTCCGTACTCGGGTCGGCGGAATAGTAGATCAGCCGCTCGCCGTCCGCGCGACGGCCGAGGGCCAGTTGGACGCGCAGGCCGCCGGTCTGGTCGGCGTTTAGCCATCGAACCCCGCGCCAGGCACCCGTCGGGCTGGTGGGGTCGGTCTGATCGACCGCCTTGCTGTCCGTAAGGCGACCATGCCGGGTCTCGACGTAGTTGCGATCGAGATGGATGACGATGCCGTTCAGATAGGCGGCATGCCCGCTGGAGGACAATTGCAACCCGCCGTCGGCGGTCCGGGTCACTCGCAACTGCCCCCGCTCGACCTCCCCGAGCCGGTGCTGCTTCATCAACGACAGATAGCGCTCGTACTCGGCCTGCGAGAGGCCGAGATTCGCGTGGTAGGGAAGCGTGCCGCCGGGATGCTGCGCGGCGTAGGTCGCAAACCATTGCGAGTTGCGTCGAATGGCCGCCGCGATCCGCTCCGCGAGGCGCCCTTCCTCCGCCGGCATCATCAGCACCATCGTGCGTGACGGATGCGTTCCCGGTTCCGGGGCAAAGGATTGCCACTCGCCCTGCGGGGGCTGGGAGGTCTGCACACGATCCGCGGAAGGCCGACCCGAGGCCGGTCCCCCGATAGCGCCGAGCGCGGCGAGAGATGCTGCCACCGCCATGCGCAGCAGGGTCGGTGCGTAGTTCCACCCGGTCATATATCCACCCGATCCATGGCCGCCTCCACGCTCGGGCAACCTACTCCGCCGCCACGCCCGCCCGCGTGAACATGTCGTCCCCGCCGGCCGCCTCGGCGCCCGCCGCGGCCGCAGCGCCGGCGCCGTCGTTGGCCGCCTTGGCCTGCTTGCGGCGGTCGAAATTGTCCCAGACCTCGTTCCAGTTGCCCTTGGTCGCGGCCTTGGAATATTCGGTGGCGCGGGTCTCGAAGAAGTTGGCGTGCTCCACCCCGTTGAGCAACGGCGCCAGCCACGGAAGCGGGTGGTCGTCGATCATGTAGATCGGCTGGAAGCCGAGTTGGCCGAGGCGCCAGTCGGCGATGTAGCGGATGTATTTCTTGATTTCCTTGGGCGTCATGCCGGGGACCGGGCCCATTTCGAAGGCGAGGTCGATGAAGGCGTCCTCGAGGCGGACGGTCTTCTGGCAGACGTCCATGATGTCCTCGCGGACCTTCTTGGTCATGCAGTCCCGCTCCTTGACGAAGGCGTGGAACAGGCGGGTGATGCCTTCGCAGTGCAGGCTCTCGTCGCGGACCGACCAGCTGACGATCTGGCCCATGCCCTTCATCTTGTTGAAGCGCGGGAAGTTCATCAGCATCGCGAAGCTTGCGAAGAGCTGGAGACCCTCGGTGAAGCCGCCGAACATGGCCAGCGTCTTGGCGATGTCCTCGTCGGTGTCGACCCCGAAGGTCGAGAGATAGTCGTGCTTGTCCTTCATCTCCTTATACTGGAGGAAGGCGCTATATTCGCTCTCGGGCATCCCGATCGTGTCGAGCAGATGCGAATAAGCGGCGATGTGGACCGTCTCCATGTTGGAGAAGGCGGTCAGCATCATCTTGACCTCGGTCGGCTTGAACACCCGGCCATATTTGTCGTGGTAGCAATCCTGCACCTCGACGTCGGCCTGGGTGAAGAAGCGGAAGATCTGGGTGAGCAAGGAGCGCTCGTGGTCGGTGAGCTTCTGCGCCCAGTCGCGGCAATCCTCGCCGAGGGGGACTTCCTCCGGCATCCAGTGGATCTGCTGCTGGCGCTTCCAGAATTCGAACGCCCAGGGATATTCGAACGGCTTGTACTGCTTGCGGGCTTCGAGAAGGGGCATCTAACGGACTCCGACCGGAGGTTGATCTTGGGCGCCCGCCCCTTCGTGGGGCGGGTTCGGGAAGGCGCGCAGCGGCCTCACGCCCCGCCCCGAAGCGCGGCGAAGGCGCCGAGCGTGAGGAGGAGGACGGCGCCGGCGAGGCCCCAGGAGGCGAATCGGCGGGCGTCGCGGGCGCGGGCGTAGCCGGGCGTCCCGCGGCCGTGCGCCGGGCCGCGGTAGCGGGCGAGGACGACGAGCTGGACGAGGCACCACAGGCCGCAGAGCAGGCCGAGGAGGAGGAGGACGTGGCCGAGGGAGAAGCCGGTCATGTCAGCGAGTCGTCCCAGCGAAGGCTGGGATCCAAGGGAGTGAAAGGCGCGGGCGGTCTTCACCCGCCGGGGTCCCAGCCTTCGCTGGGACGACGGAGTTGAAGATCACTGGCACGCCAGGCACTCGTCGTAATCGGTGGTGGCGGCGAGCTGGATTTCCTTGAGGTCGGGCGTGTTGTCGGCCTCGACCCCGCCGGCGAAACCGGCGCGCTGCACCGACTTGGAGCGCAGGTAATAGAGGCTCTTGATGCCGAGCTCCCAGGCCCGGAAGTGGAGCATCAGAAGGTCCCATTTGTCGACGTCGGCGGGGATGAACAGGTTCAGCGAGGTCGCCTGGTCGATATAGGGCGTTCGGTCGGCGGCGAGCTCGATCAGCCAGCGCTGGTCGATCTCGAAGCTGGTCTTGTAGGTGTCCTTCTCCTCGGGGGTGAGGAAATCGAGGTGCTGGACCGAGCCGTTCTGCTCGAGGATCGAGTTCCACACCCCGTCCGTGTCCTTGGACTTGACCTTGAGCAGCTTTTCCAGGTGCGGATTGCGGACCGAGAAGGAGCCGGACAGGGTCTTGTGGGTATAGACGTTGCCCGGGATCGGCTCGATGCAGGCCGAGGTGCCGCCGCAGATGATCGAGATGGACGCGGTCGGCGCGATCGCCATCTTGCAGGAGAAGCGCTCCATCACGCCCTGGTCGGCGGCGTCGGGGCAGGGGCCGCGCTCGTTGGCGAGCATCATCGAGGCCTCGTCGACCTGGGCGCGGATGTGGCGGAAGATCTTGAGGTTCCAGCTCTTCGCCATCGCCCCTTCGAACGGGATGTTGCGCGCCTGGAGGAAGGAGTGGAAGCCCATCACCCCGAGGCCGACCGAGCGCTCGCGCATCGCCGAATATTTGGCCCGGGCCATCTCGTCCGGAGCCCGGTCGATATAATCCTGAAGGACGTTGTCGAGGAATCGCATCACGTCCTCGATGAACATCTTGTCCTTGTTCCACTCGTCCCAGGTCTCGAGGTTGAGGGAGGAGAGGCAGCAGACCGCGGTGCGCGCCTTGCCGAGATGGTCGATCCCGGTCGGCAGCGTGATCTCGGAGCAGAGGTTCGAGGTCGACACCTTGAGCCCGAGGTCGCGGTGATGCTTGGGCATCGACCGGTTCACCTGGTCGATGAAGATGATGTAGGGCTCGCCGGTCGCGAGGCGGGTCTCGACCAGCTTCTGGAAGAGCGAGCGCGCGTCGACGGTGGCGCGCT